>Ga0214919_10006993_pt1 | contig 15354 bp, 14 predicted proteins | sample LL1503_MetaG_FD_177994 | JGI IMG/M metagenome (GOLD analysis project Ga0214919, IMG submission 177994) | Freshwater microbial communities from Lake Lanier, Atlanta, Georgia, United States - LL-1503 | ecosystem: Environmental > Aquatic > Freshwater > Lake | place: USA: Georgia | collected... | reverse complement strand
CACCCCCAAGGGCCGCGTCGAGACCCAGTTGCTCAGGCGCAGCCGCCAAGAGATCGCGCTGGATCTCAAACACCCGCCGTCGGTCGAGCTGGTTCTGGAGTTGGTGGCCCATGCAGACGTGCTGATCGAGGGTTTCCGCCCGGGTGTCACCGAACGCCTGGGGCTGGGCCCGCAGGTCTGCATGGAACGCAATCCGCGCCTGGTGTATGGCCGCATCACCGGCTGGGGGCAGAGTGGCCCGCTGGCGCAGACGGCGGGCCACGACATCAACTACATCGCGATCTCGGGTGCACTGCACGCGATCGGCCGCCGCGGGCAGCCACCCACCCCACCGATGGCCTTGCTTGGCGACATGGCCGGCGGTGGCATGTTCCTGGTGGCTGGGGTACTTGCCGCCTTGCATGAGCGCACGCACTCGGGGCTGGGGCAGGTGGTTGATGCGGCGATCTGCGAGGGCGCGGCCGCGCTGGCCACCGCGTCGTTCGGCGGCGTTGCCGGTGGTACGTTCAACAACGAGCGAGGCACCAACATCGTCGATTCAGGCGCCCCGTTCTACGATGTCTACGAATGTCAGGACGGCAAGTGGATCTCCATCGGTCCGATCGAAGCACGGTTTCATCGCGAGTTGCTCAAGCGATTGGGTCTGCCTGCAGACGAAATGGTGTCGCATATGGATCGCCGCCACTGGGAGCTGGCGCGCGAGGTGTTCACCCGCAGCTTTCGCACGCGTACCCGCCAGCAATGGTGCGAACTGCTCGAGGGCACCGACGTCTGCTTCGCGCCGGTTCTCACGTTTGAGGAGGCACCAGATCACCCGCATTTCGTGTCGCGCGGCTCGTTCGTCGAAGTGGCCGGTGTGCGCCAGCCTATGCCTGCACCGCGATTCAGCCGCACGCCCAGTGCCGTGCCACGAGTGCCTCAGGGCCCAGATCCCGCGCGCTTCGGACAGGCGCTGTCCGGTTGGCTGGCCGCGGAGCGGATCGACCAATGGCGAACCCGGCTCGGTTAGCGTTTGCCGCCAGACCACCATGAAACCAGACCGTCCAGACTTTCGCCAGACCCATCTGCTGCTGCGACCACACAGCGCGGCCCTGGCCTCTTCATTCCTTTCCCGAGACATTCTGCGATGACAAGCACCGACGGCCACGATACGCCCTGCCCCACTCCTTCAGACCCTGGCGCACCGCTGCAGGGCATCCGGGTACTCGACCTGAGCACCGTGCTGTTCGGACCGCTCGCCAGCCGCTGGCTGTCCGACTATGGTGCCGATGTGATCAAGGTCGAATCACCGGCAGGCGATTCGACGCGAACCACCGGGGTCCAGCGCGAGCCAGGCCTGGCCGGCGGTTTCATGAGCACGAACCGCGGCAAGCGCAGCATCGTGCTGGACCTCAAGCACCCCGACGGCCGGGCCGCGCTGCGCAAGCTGCTCGACCAGGCCGACGTGCTGATGCACAACATCCGGCCGCAAAAGCTCGCCGCGATCGGGCTCGATCTGTCCGAACTGCGCGAGCGCTACCCGCGTCTGGTGGTGGCCTGTCTGAACGGGTTTTCAGAGCAAGGCCCTTATGGCGGGCGCCCGGCCTACGACGACATCGTGCAGGGCCTGTGCGGTCTGGCCGACCTGATGTATCGCCAGACCGGCGAGGTGCAGTACCTGCCGACGGTGGCGGCCGACAAGGTGTCGGGACTGATCGCCTCGCAGGCCATCCTGACAGCGCTGCTGGCGCGCAACCGCACCGGGCAAGGCCAGCAAGTGGAAATTCCGATGTTCGAATGCATGACCGATTTCACCCTGATGGAACACCGCGGAGCCCACAATTACCTGCCGCCGCTGGGGACGCTGGGTTATGCAAGAGTGCTGTCGCGTTCGCGCCGCCCTTACCGCACGCTGGACGGCTACGTCTGCATGATGCCCTACACCACCGCTCAGTGGGGCCGCTTCTTCGCCGAGGTCGGCCGTCCGGACTTGGCAGCAGACCCTCGTTTCTCTGACATGGCGTCGCGCACCAAGCACATCGACATCTTGCTGCCGCTGCTGGCCGAGGGCGTGTCGACCCGAAGCACGCAGGAATGGTTGACGGTCTGCGAACGGCTGGACATTCCTGCCGGCCCGGTCAATACGCTTGAACAGCTGTTCGAGGACCCGCACCTGCGGGCAGTGGGCTTCTTTCAGACGGTGGAGAACGCCGACAACGCCGGCGCGGCGCTGCTGAGTTCGCCCGGCGTGCGATTCAACGGCGTGCTGCCCACGCTGCGCCCCGCCAGCCGCCTGGGTCAGGACACCCGCCAAGTGCTGCACGAGGCCGGTCTGAGCGACGACGAGATCGCCGCGCTGCTGGCCAGCCGAGCGGCGCAGGCGTTTGCACCGAAACCCGTCGACAACTCCCAGGGGAATCGCTGATGACCAGCACGACCAGTCAGGATGTGGCAGACACCGAACCGATCCCGCTGAGCCAGGGGCGCTACTGGGATGAGTTCACCGTCGGGCAACGGTTCCGGACCATACGCCGCACGATCCACGAGGCCGATCTGTGCACCTTCATCGGCTTGTCCGGCATGTTTTCCGAGGGCTTTCTGAACGGGGCCAGCCGCCAGGGCGTGATGGGGGCGCGGCCCGTGCCGGGCGCGCTGACTTACCTGATGATCGAAGGGCTGGTGGTGCCGACCTTGCTCGCCGGCACAGGCCTGGCCTTGCTCGAGAGCCGACAGGTGATGCACAAACCAGTGCAAGTCGGCGACACGATCGAGGCGGTGGTCGAAATCACCGAGTTGCGGCCGACCCGCCGTCCGGACCGGGGAGTGGTTGGATCGCGGATCTCGATTGCCAATCAGCATGGTGAAATCGTGATGACCTGCGAGACCAAGCGGATGCTGATCCGCCGGCCCGCGCCGTCTGACATCGAGGGCGGCCCAGCATGAATCGTCGGATCTTTCTGACGGCTGCCGGCCTGAGCGCCGCGGGCTATTGGCCAGCGAGCGCATCTGCCGAAGAGCCCTATCCGTCACGACCGATACGGCTGGTGCAGCCCTATGGGGCAGGCGGACCCACCGATACCGCCTCGCGCATCATCGCCCAGCGCTTGTCACAAGTCCTCGGTCAGTCGGTGGTGGTCGAGGGGCGACCGGGTGCCGGGGGCACCCTGGCCGCAGAAATGGTGACACGCGCACCGCCCGACGGCTACACCCTGCTGTACACCTCGGCCGGTCTGGCCTCGGCTGCGGCCTTGTATAAAAACCTGCGCTTCGACCCGCGCAAGGATCTCACGGCGGTCGGCCGGACGATCTCGATCTCGTCGATTCTGCTCGGCACCACAACCCTGCCGATCACCGATGCGGCGCAGCTGATCGCTTATTTGAAGGCCCATCCCGGCAAGCTGTCCTACGGTTCGGGCGGCATCGGCAATGGCAGTCACCTGCAGATCGAGGCGCTGCTGAACGCAACGGGTACCAGCGCCGTCCATGTACCGTATCAGGGGACTGCGCAAGCGCAACTCGGGCTGATCAGGGGCGATGTTCATTTCACGCTAGACGCGCTCGGACCGGCACTGCCGATGGTGAAGGATCGCAGGCTGCGGGCATTGGCCCTGTGCAACGATACGCGCGACCCGGCACTGCCGGACTTGTCGACACTGGCCGAACAGGGGCTGCCCTCGGGCAATAGCGATGGCTGGAACGGCGTCTTTGCGCCACCGGGCACACCGGCGCCTATCGTGAAACGCCTGAACGAAGCCTTGCGTATCGCCTTGGCCGACGAGATGGTGAAGGCCGCACTGACACGTCAGGCGGCACGCATCACACCCTCTTCCCCGGAAGAGTTGTCCGCGCTGATGGCAAGCGACATCGAGAAAAACGCCCGCATCATTCGGACCGCCAACATCCCGTTGAATTGATGCCGGCAGCTCCTGCGACCGCCTGCTGCGAGCACAACGAGAGCCTGTGGAGGTCGCGGCCATGCCGAGCGGTTTAGCCTGCGCAGGGCCGCGCGCATCTGTGCTGCGGAGGCTCGACCTGAGCATGCTCTGGAGGATGTTGGCGCGCGGCTCAAGTTCAAGCTGAGGTCAACCGCCGCGAGTTGAGCTTGGCGGGGCGGGCACCAGAATCGAAAGCCCGCATCCTCGCGCGGTCGCGTCATCACCGAGGCCAGCGCAGAGTCGAGTTGCAAACCGCCACTGGTCAGGATCTATGTAAGCGTCTGGGCGCGGCATCTTGATGGCGCTGCTGGGCTGCTGAAGACAATGGCCAGCAGTTGCTGCTGCTCTTTCGCATGCTCCTCCAAACCCTCCGAAGTATTGGGATTGGGCAGACAGTCGAACTTTGCATTCAGTAGCTCCTCACGAAGCCGCTGGCTTGTCGACAGCGCTCTGGCTGCGGCACCGTCAGTGCTCGCCGCTTGACGTTCGGGGCCGGGCCAGCGCTCCTTGTTCGCGAAGCGGGGTCCCGCTCAATCCGCACAGCGAAGTGATGCGGACACCAAGACGGGTCAGCTGCAGCCGGGGTCGCAGCACCAGCGCCGCCAGGCGCTGCATGAACGACAGCAGGCTCATGAAAGGGCGTTTGAAAAGCTTGTCCTCACGTTGAGGTCAATGTGGGGCGGCGAACAGTTGCTGAAATTTTCGTCGTTTCAGACGATGGCCGCGCCCGCATCGCACCGCATCATGCACGGCAAAACCAATGAGAGACACCATGGACTTCGACATTCCCCGCGCGTTGCAGGACACGCTCGCCCGCATGGACGCCTTCATCGCGGCCGAGATCATGCCGCTGGAGCAAGCCAACATCCAGTTCTTCGACCACCGCCGTGAGCAGGCCCGCACCAACTGGGACGCCGGCGGCGTCCCGACCGCCGAATGGGAAGAGCTGCTATCCGAGATGCGCCGGCGCGCCGACAAGGCGGGCTTCTACCGCTACGGCCTGCCCAAGTCGCTGGGCGGGCAGGACGGCAGCAACCTGGACCAGGCCGTGATCCGAGAGCACCTGGCGGCCAAGGGCGTGGGACTGCATGCCGACTTCCAGAGCGAGATCTCGGTGATCGGCAGCATCTCCATGGCCGAGATCTTTGAGCGCTACGCCACCGAGGCGCAGAAGGCCGAATACCTCGAAGGCATCATCACCGGCGCCAAGCGCGTGGCCTTCGGCCTGACCGAGCCCGACCACGGCAGCGACGCCACCTGGATGGAGACCACCGCCGTGCGCGACGGCGACCACTGGATCATCAACGGCGCGAAACGCTTCAACAGCGGCGTGCACACCGCCAACGCCGACCTCGTGATCGCCCGCACCTCCGGCAAGGCCGGCGACGCCAAGGGCATCACCGGCTTCATCGTGCCGATGGACACGCCGGGGATGAAGATCGAGTACTACCACTACACCTTCAACATGCCGACCGACCACGCCGAGGTGTCGATCCGCAGCGTGCGCGTGCCGCACAGCGCGATCCTGCACAAGGTGGGCGAGGGGCTGATGCTGGCCCAGCACGTGGTGCACAAGAACCGCATCCGCCAGGCCGCGCAGAGCGTGGGCGCGGCTCGCTACTGCGTGGCCGAATCGGTGAAGTACGCCCGTGAGCGGCACACCTTCGGCAAGCCCATCGCCCAGCACCAGGCCATCCAGTTCCCGCTGGCCGAGATGCATGCCGAGGTGGAACTCGTGCGCAACTACGTGCTGCGCACCGCTTGGGAGATGGACCGAACGCCGCACGAGCAGATGAGCGACCAGGTGGCCATTGCCAACTTCCGCGCCAATCGCCTGGCCTGCGATGCCGCCGACCTGGCCATTCAGGTGCACGGCGGCATCGGCTATACCCGCGGCAAGCCCTTCGAGCACATGTACCGTCACCACCGGCGCTACCGCATCACCGAAGGCTCGGACGAGGTGCAGATCCGCAAGGTGGCCGGCTTCTTGTTCGGGATGGCCGGGCCGAACAAGATTCCCCGTGCGAAGAAGGATCATGCCGCATGAGCTCAGCTTTCTCGACCATTCGTGCCATCGCCGCCGGGCTGCTGGCCGCCGCCGCCATGGCGACCCCTGCTGCGGAGTTCCCCATCCCCGGCAAGTCGATCACGTTCGTGCTGCCCTCCTCGCCAGGTTCGGCCGGCGACCAGGTGCTGCGCATGCTGGCCGACAAGCTCAAGGACGAGTGGAAGGTCCCGATCATCGTGGACTCCAGGGCCGGCGCCGGCGGCTTCATCGGCTCGCAGTACGTGGCGCGCGCCGCGCCCGACGGGCACACCATGTTGCTGGGCTTTAGCGTGCTGGTGCAGGCTGCAGCCTTGGGCCAGAAGCCGCCCTTCGACACCGTCACCGATTTCATCCCCGTCGCGCGACTGAACGATGTGCCACTGGTGCTGCTGACGGGCGACATGTCCATCGCCAACCTGACCGACTTCGTTGCCAAGGCCAAAGCCAGCCCGGGCGACTACAACTTTGGCAGCTACGGCGCGGCCACCACCGGCCATGTCTACTCGCAGCTCATCAACATCAAGCAGGGCATGAACCTGGTGCACGTGCCGTTTCGCGGCACACCGCCGCTCATCACCGCGCTGATCGGCGGCCACATCAAAAGCGGCGTGAGCAACCTGGACAGCCTGCCGCATATCAAGGCCGGCAAGCTCAAGGCGCTGGCCATCACGGGAACGAAGCGCTCGGCGCTGCTGCCCGACGTGCCGACCTTCTCCGAGCAGGGCTACAGCGACATCACCTCGGGCGGGCGCTACTGGCTGATGTTGCCTGCGGGCGTGGCGCCCGAGACGGTCGAGAAAATCCGCGAGGCCACGCTGCGCGTGCTCAAAATGTCGGAGATCCAGCAGAAGATGCTGTCCATCGGGCTGGAGCCGGCGCCAGGAGACCCGCGCGAGGACGTGGCGGGGGACATGCGGCGGGAAATCGAATACTGGAAGAAGACGGCGCTGACGACAGGGATCAAGGCAGAGTAAGTTCTTTAGGGACGCCTGCCCTCACCTTGAGACGATCGTGCCGATAGAGGACTGTGTCGCAAAGATCCGCGCGCAGCGTCAATCGACTGCGAGACGCCGAACTGTGCAAGATGACCGAGCCGTTGTCCTTCAGGGTCAGAGCGACCGACTATTTTAAAAATGGCCTGTTGGCATTCATCGAGAAACATGCGCCCGAATGGACTGGGCGCTGAAAGGCTGAAATGTCTGAAAATCACATCAATAGCGAACTGTCTGAAGGCATCCTCACGCTCACGCTGAACCGTCCCGAGAAGCTGAACGCTTTCACTGGACAGATGGGGCAAGAGCTGGGTGCGGCACTGGACCGCGCCGATGCCGACGACGCCGTGCGCGTGATCATCGTCACCGGCGCGGGGCGAGGATTTTGTGCTGGCGCAGACATCTCCGACGGCGGCTCGGTGGGCGCCGGATCGGGACTGGAACGCAAAGGCCTGCCGCCAGGCGGGATCGGGCAGCGCTTGTTCGAGTCGCACAAACCGATGATTGCGGCCATCAACGGCGTGGCGGTGGGCGTGGGGGTGACGATGACACTGCCAATGGACATCCGCATCGCCGCCGACAACGCCAAGTTCGGCTTCGTCTTCACCAGGCGCGGCTTGGTGCCCGAAGCGGGGAGCTCCTGGTTCCTGCCGCGCATCGTCGGTTTGCCGAAGGCGCTGGAGTGGGTCTACGCTGCCCGAACCGTGAGTGCAGCCGAAGCGCTCGCAGCCGGCCTGGTGACCGAGGTGGTTGCGCCCGAGGCGCTGATCGCTCGCGCCCGCGCCATCGCCCGTGAGATCGCCGAGAACACGGCGCCGGTCGCGACCGTGCTGACCCGACAACTGATGTGGCGAGCATCGGCTGCCGACACTCCGCAGGCCGCACTGAGTGTCGATTCAGCGCTGAACCTCGCGCTGGCGAGCAGTGGCGACGTCAAAGAAGGCTTCGCAGCCTTTCGCGAAAAGCGCTTGCCGAATTTTCCGGGCTCGGCGAGCAAGGACCTGCCCAGCCCCTTCCCCTGGTGGTAGGTCGGAGACAGCCAACACGCCGAGCAGCGCATGACACCTGAACCCATCGAGGTCCAAGCCCGACATCGCTTGGACGAAGCGTCTCTCGATCGATTTCTCGCGGCGCAGCTCCCCGAGTACGCGGGGGGCTTGCGGCTGCGGCAATTCGCCGGGGGATTCTCCAACATCACCTACGCGCTTGATGCCACCGACCGCGACGGCCAAGCGCGATCGTATGTGCTGCGCAAGCCGCCCGCCGGTCCGCTGCTGGCCTCGGCACACCGCATCGACCGCGAATTCCGCGTGCTGCGTGCGCTCGCCGGCAGCGACGTACCAGTGCCGGTTGCGCGCGTGCTGTGCGAGGATCCGCAAGTGCTGGGGCAGAGCTTCTACATCATGGACCATGTGCACGGCAGGCTGTTCTCAGACCCCACGCTTCCGGGCTGCAGCACGACCGAGCGCGCCGCGATCTACGAAGCGATGAACGAGGTGTTGGCCAGACTGCACCGGGTGGACTACCAGGCGGCGCAGTTGGCCGACTATGGCAAGCCAGGCGATTTCCTGGGGCGCCAGATCAACCTGTGGACCCGGCAGTACCAGGCAGCGCAGACCGAGCGGCTGCCCGAAATGGAGTTGCTGGGCGCCTGGCTGGCAGCGCATGTGCCCGCAGGCCAGGCCACCAGCATCGTCCATGGCGACTTCCGTTTGAACAACATCCTGATCCACCCGACCCAGCCACGCGTGGCCGCGGTGCTGGACTGGGAACTCAGCACGCTGGGCGACCCCTTGTGTGACCTGGCCTACAACTGCATGGCCTACCACCTGTCAGACCTCCCGGTCGGCTTCGCAGGCGCCGACCACCTTGCGCTGGGCATCCCATCGCAGCAAGCCTACATCGACGCCTATTGCCGGCGCGTGGGTATCGAGTCGGTGCCGCACCTGCCTTTCTATCTGGGGCTGCAACTGTTCAAGAGCGCCGCGATCCTGCAAGGCGTCTACCAGCGTGCGCTGACGGGCGCCGCGCCACAGCAAGCCTTGGACAAATTGGCGCAGGTGCAAAGCCGCGCCGCACTGGGCTTGCGCCTGGTCGCGCCATGAACCGGCCAAGCCTCAGGCAATCGATGCGATGCACGGTCATCGACCGGAACCCACTACACCCTGAGATGCAGGAGCCCTCATGCCAAGCAGCCGACCCATTGCCACCGACTTGCTGAGCGTCGTCGAGGATTACCTCGATCACGATGTGTCGCCGCTGCTGCCGCCACTGCAGCAGTTTCAACTCAAGATCGTGCGGCGCCTGTTGCAGACCCTGCGCCGAGAACTCGAACTCGGCCCCGATGCCCACACCATGGAAACAGCGCGCCTGAGTTCGCTGCTGAGTCTGGACGCCCCGCTGGCCGAACTCAATGCCGAACTGGCACGCGCGATTCGCGACGGTGAGTTCAGCACCAGCGATCCTGCACTGCTCAGCCATTTACGCGAGACGATCGAAGATGCGCTGCGCATCAACAATCCGAAGTGGCTGCCCAAGACAGACGTGGACGCAGGCCATTGAAAGCACGCGACCAAGACGCCGACCGATCCGGCAGACTCGTCGGATGCGACGATGCAGCGAGTCGCCTGTCTGCGTAGCATCAGCGCAGACGACGCCAGACCCTTACAAATCGTTGAACTGGCCAGGCGCCAAACACGCAGGAGTTGGTAGATGGAATTCGACATTCCCGCGGACATCGCGCACAAGATCACCGAGATCGATGCGTTCATCGAGCGCGAACTCGTGCCGCTGGAGCAAGCTCACCCGGAGTTTTTCGACTACCGGCGCGAGTACGCGCGAACCGACTGGGAGGGTGGCGGCCAGCCCTGCGAGGCCTTCGAGGAACTGGTGCGAGAAATGAAACGAAGAGCCGACCGTGCCGGTTTTCTCCGTCTCGGACTGCCCAAGGAGGTCGGTGGCGCCGAAGCCTCCAATCTGGCGGTCGTCATCATCCGAGAGCACCTGTCGGCGCGCGGGCTTGGTCTGCATGGCAATCTGCCCGACGAATCATCCGTCGTGCCGAGCATGCCGATGGTGCACATCGTTCACGCCTACGGCTCGCCGGCGCAGAAAGCGCAGTACTTGCAGGGGCTGGTGAACGGCGAGCACTACATCGCATTCGCACTGACCGAGCCCGATCACGGCAGCGACGCCACCTGGCTAGAGAGCACGGCTGTGCGAGACGGCGACCACTGGATCATCAACGGTGTGAAGCGATTCAACAGCGGGGTTCACAAGGCCACAGCAGACTTGGTCTTCGCCCGCACCTCCGGCAAAGCAGGCGATGCACAGGGCATCACTGCCTTCATCGTGCCGATGGACACGCCGGGCGTGGCGATCGAGTATTACCACTGGACCTTCAACATGCCTAGCGATCACGCCGAGGTCAGCCTGACCAACGTGCGGGTGCCCGACTCTTGCATCCTCAACCACGAGGGTCAAGGCCTTGTGCTGGCTCAGCACTTTGTCCACCAAAACCGTATCCGCCAAGCGGCCCAGAGCGTGGGCGTCGCACGCTACTGTGTGGCCGAGTCGGTGAGCTATGCGCTCGAGCGCAAGAGCTTCGGCAAGCCTCTGGCAGGACACCAGGCGATCCAGTTCCCGCTGGCGGAGTTGCATGCCGAGTGCGAGGTCCTTCGAAATTACGTGTTCAAGGTCGCGCAAGAGCTCGATCGGCGTCCGCACGCAAGCGTCAGCGACCAGGTCGCGATCGCCAACTTTCGCGCCAACCGACTGGCCTGCAATGCGGCCGATCTGGCGATGCAAGTGCATGGTGGCATCGGCTACACCCGCAGCAAGCCGTTCGAACACCTGTACCGACATCACCGCCGCTACCGCATCACTGAAGGGTCGGACGAGATGCAGATCCGCAAGGTCGCCGCCTACCTGTTCGGATTCGCCGGCGAGCACAAGCGGCACAAAGGCGACCCAGCATGAGTGCCAAGCCAGGGCCGCTGCACGGCATCAAGGTGCTGGACCTGGCTTCGGTGATCATGGGGCCGGTCGCCGCGCAGCACCTGGGCGACATGGGCGCCGATGTGATCAAGGTCGAATCGACCGACGGTGACCTCACGCGCGCGATCGGGCCACGCCATTCGAGCGACATGGGTGCGGTATTCCTGACCTGCAACCGCAACAAGCGCAGCATCGTCCTCGACATGAAACAGGCCCAGGCGCGAGACGTGCTGTACCGCCTGGCCGCAGGCAGCGATGTCTTGATCCACTCGGTGCGCACCGCCGCAGCCCAGAAGATAGGCCTGAGCTACGACGCGCTGAGCCGCGTCAACCCGGCGCTCGTCTATTGCCATGTGAAAGGCTATTCGGATGAAGGCGCCTACGCTGGACAGCCTGCATTCGACGACATCATCCAGGCCGCCAGCGGCATGGCGATGCTGCAAACCGTCGTGGCCGGGGAACCCCGGTACTTTCCGTCATCGATCGTCGACAAGATCTGCGCCATGCACGCGGCCTATGCCGTGATGTTGGCGCTGTTCCACCGCGAGCGCACCGGCAGGGGCCAGGAGATCGAGTTGCCGATGTTCGAAACCCTCACCGCGTTCAATTTCACCGAGCACCTGTGGGGCGCGGCATTCGAGCCGCCGCTTGGGCCGATGGGATACCAAAGCGTTCGCAAAGGTGTGCGCAAGCCCTACCCTACGAAAGACGGCTACCTGGCATTCCTGCCGTATTCGGATCTTCATTGGCACAAGTTCTTTCGACTGATCGGTCGCCCCGAACTCATCGACGATCCGAGGTTCAAGACTTTCGACGCCAGGATGATTGCCTACGAAGAGGTCTTCGATCTCGTCAAGGACAGCTTGCGCGAGCGAACCACCGCCGAGTGGGTGGCGCTCTTTGGCGATCAAGACATCCCGATGTCGGCGGTCAACGAACTCGAGGACTTGCTCGAGCACCCTCACCTGCGCAGCGTGAACTTCTGGAAGACGATGCCGCATCCCACCGAGGGTTTGTTGCGCATGAGCGCCAACCCCATCGGCTTGAGCGATTCGCCGGCCGCTATTCGTCGACTCGCCCCGCACCTGGGCGAGCACACCCGCGAAGTATTGCGGGAGTTCGACTTTGCCGATGACGAAGTCGATCGCTTGATCCACAACGGATGCGCGCAGCAATATCAGGCTGCACGAGACTTGCAATGACCGATGCCTGCTGCGCGGATGAGCCTGTTGATGCGCAGTCCATGCAGCAGCGTCTAGACCTGCTTGGCAGACGCCACCTGGCGGCGATCGGACCTTGCACTGCATTGCAAGCGCTCACCGCCGGCGCCAACAAAGGGACCTGGTCGTTCGAGGTGCCGATCGAGGGCGGCACCGCCTCGTTCATCCTGCAGCGCGCCGCGGCCTCGGGCGCCCCAGACCCCGAAGCCGGCGCCGACGATTGGATCCCTCACCTGGACGGCACCCAGGAGTTTCAGGTGATGCGCGTGGCGCAGCGCGCAGGGATTGCGGTGCCCAAGGTGCGCCATATCCTCGAGGTCGAAGATGGACTCGGCGAAGGCGCGGTGACCGAACGCATCGACGGCGAGACGCTGGGTCTGCGCATTCTTCGCCAGCCCAGCTTGGCCGACGCGCGCCGCCACCTGGCCGCGCAATGCGGCGAAATCCTCGCGGCGGTGCACCGCATGCCCACCGACCAACTGCCGTTCCTGAGCGAGTTCGGTGCCCAGGCGACGCTGGCCTTGTTCCGCCGCATGCTCGATGCGACCGCCTACCCGCTGCCCGTGCTGGAGCTTGCACTGCGCTGGGCCCAGGAACGTCTGCCGATTCAAGCCGCTCGTTGCCTGGTTCATGGCGACTTCCGCAACGGCAACTTCATCGTCGGACCCGAAGGCATACGCGCAGTGCTCGACTGGGAGATCGCCCACATCGGCGATCCGATGGAAGACCTGGGCTATCTGTGCATGCGCACCTGGCGCTTCGGTGGCGCCGGGCCAGTCGGCGGCTTCGGCCAGCGACAAGACTTGTTCGAAGCCTACGAAAAAGCCGGCGGCGCTGTCGACCCCGCGCAAGTGCGCTTCTGGGAAGTCGTGAGTTCGATGCGCTGGGCTTTCGGGTGCGTTCGGCGCGCTGGCAGCTTCAAGCATCAGCAGGCGCGAAAACTCGACTTTGCCGCTGTTGGCCGACGCCTTGAAGAGCCGCTGTACGACATCCTCAACACCATCGAAGGACGCGACGAATGAAGCCCAGGACCGCCACCCGCCGTCGATTCATCTCGCAAGCCGCCGCCGGCTTCGCCTGGGGCGCAGCGCCGATGGCCATGGCGCAATCGGACTGGCCCAAGGCCCCGATCAAACTGGTCGTGCCCTATGCGCCCGGCGGCATGAACGACATCGTGATGCGCCTGGTCAGCCGCCACGTGGCGGACCGGATCGGTCAACCCATCGTCATCGACAACCGTCCTGGCGCCGGCGGCATCGTCGGCACCAACGCCGTCGCCAAAGCAGCGCCGGATGGCTACACCATCGGTGCGGCGGCAACCTCGACGCTGATCGCCACGCCGCTGACCAATCCTCAATCCACCGTCGACGTGATCAAAGACCTCGCATTTGTGAGCCTTCTCGCCACGGCTCCGATGCTGCTGACGGTCAACGCCTCACTGCCGGTGCGCAACGCCGCGGAACTGCTCAAGTACCTCCAGGCCAACCGCAACAAACTGAACTTCGGTTCGATGGCCGTCGGCCACTTCGGGCATGTCACGATCCTGGCGCTGAGCGAATCTGGCGACGCAGGGATGGTTCACTCGGCTTACAAGGGCGAAGCTCCGCTGCTGCAAGACCTGGTCGGCAACCACATTCAACTCGCGTTTGTCACGCCCCCGGTGGTCAAGCCCATGGCCGAAGCCGGTAAGGTCAGGTTGCTGGCTGTCTCCGGAACCAAGCGATTGAAGCTTTTTCCTGACGTGGCGACCTTGATCGAACAAGGATTTGACTCGCCGATCTTTCGAATGAATGCAGGATGGATGGGTATCGTGGCGCCAGCCAAGACACCTCCGGCCATCGTGCAACGACTCAGCGAAGAGTACGCGGCGGCGATTCGCCACCCCGATATCAACGAACAGATGATGAACCTGGGACTCGATCCGATTGGCAGCAACGCCGAGTCGTTTCGCGCCACATACCTCAGCGAGAAAGTGGTGTGGCGAGACACGCTCATCAAAGCTGGCATCGAAGTGAAATGATTCAGATGCCGGCGTACAGCGCTGGCCAAGACATCAAGATCAACCTGCCGGAGTTCGCCGGCACAAGGAGAAAGCTCATCGCCCACCACCTCATGTCACGCCGCCACTTGCTTGCCGAGGCCTGCGTCGGCGGCTTGGCGCTCAGCCTTGGCAGCCGAGCTTTCGCGCAGTCTGAATGGCCGGACAAGCCCTTGAAGTTCATCGTGCCTTACACGGCCGGCGGTGTGACCGACCTGGTGATGCGGATGGCCAGCCGCCATGTGGCCGAGCGCCTGGGGCAAACCATCGTCATCGAAAATCGACCCGGCGCCGGCGGCATGGTGGGCATGGCTGCTGTGGCGAAAGTCGCTGCGAATGGCTACACCATCGGCGCAACCACCAGTTCAGCGATCATTGCCTCGCCTTTGCTCAATGCGCAGCTTCCCTTTGACGTCTCGGAAATTGCATTCATCAGCCTGTTGGCGACGGTTCCGATGGTGCTCACCGTCAACCCGTCGGTACCGGCCAACAACGCGACCGAATTGCTCAAATACATTCTTGCGAACCGCAACAAGCTGAGCTACGGCTCGACGGCGGTCGGCCACTATGGACATGTCGCGATGATGGAGATGAGCGAAGCCCAGGGCGCGGGCATGGTCCATTCACCCTACAAAGGCGAGACGCCACTGCTGCAAGACCTGGTCGGCGGACAGATTCAACTCGCGTTCTTCTCACCCTCGACGATCAAGCCGATGGCCGATGCCGGCAAGGTCAAGCTGCTGGGCGTGTCGGGGACCAAGCGGCTGAAATCGCATCCCAATGTTCCAACCCTGTATGAACAAGGCTATGCGGCGCCGATCTTCAGGATGAACCCGGGCTGGGTCGGCGTTGTCGCACCCGCCAAGACGCCGGCGGCTATTTTGCAGCGACTCAGCGCCGAGTACATGGCGGCGATTCGCAAGCCCGAAGTCAACGACCAGATTTCAGAGCTCGGACTCGAACCAGTGGGCAGCAGCGCCGAGCAATTCGCCGCAACCTATCTGGCAGAACGGCCGGTCTGGCGTGAGCTGTTCATCAAGGCTGGGCTCGACGTGAAGGGTTGAGGGCAATTCGGGCGCGGCCTGGCCTTGCGCAACATGACGCGAAGCGCAGCTCAGCCGTCAGTGCGGGCTCAACGGAAAATCTC
>Ga0214919_10006992_pt1 | contig 15354 bp, 13 predicted proteins | sample LL1503_MetaG_FD_177994 | JGI IMG/M metagenome (GOLD analysis project Ga0214919, IMG submission 177994) | Freshwater microbial communities from Lake Lanier, Atlanta, Georgia, United States - LL-1503 | ecosystem: Environmental > Aquatic > Freshwater > Lake | place: USA: Georgia | collected... | reverse complement strand
CAGCTTTGGACTCTTTACAGGATGCTGAGTTCAAAAGTAGCGAGCGCCGACCCTTGGTCCGGGTGTCGCGGTTGGCCTGAAATCTTCGACTTATTGATTTTCCAAACCCGCCGAGAGCGGAGTTTTTTACGGAAATTTGGGAGTTTTTGGGGAGCCTGTCGGTAGTGCCCGAAACAGGACCCAAATTTATGCTACTGGATTTGCTACTATGCTACTGGTTTTTTCAAACCGTTTATCTTTTTGATAAACATAAATCATCGTAAGTCGTTGATTTATAAAGGAATTTTGGGGTGGCTGATGGGGCTCGAACCCACGACAACAGGAATCACAATCCTGGACTCTACCAACTGAGCTACAGCCACCGCAGAGTGCGGATTATAGCTGGCCAGCAGCACGTTTACTGGTCGTTGGGTGCCAAGGTGGCGCCAGCTTGGGGCCGGGGAATTTTGATTTGGACCTTGAAGCGCTCCTTGAGCACTTCGTAATACGCCTGCGACTCCGCTCCGGAGAGCCACTGGACAATCTGGGCGCGCTCCTGCGTAGCGGCGGTGGCGTCCGGATCGGTGCGCGGCAGAACGGCGTTGACGCGCGCTACCGCGTAGCCCTGAGCGCCCAAATCAAGCCCCACCCAAGCTGGAAAGGTGCTCGTGTCCGCACGCATGAGTGCGTCCAGCAGCGGACCGCTGACAGACTGCCCCTGCTGACGCGATACCTCCACGGCCACCGGGAACTTGGCGAGGTCGGGATGGGCTTTCCAGTCGGTCAATCTGGCTTGGCCTTCTTTCACCGCAAGTTCACGCGAACGAATGGCCAACAAACGTTCTTTGACCGCCGCACGCACCTCAGCCAGGGGCAAAGTGCGCGCCGGGTGGTGGGCTGTAACGCGTGCAGCAACAAGCTGGTTAGGGCCGGTCTCAACCGCTTCGGTGTTGTGCTTTTTTTCGATCGCGTCTGGGCTGAACAATGCCGCCAGCAGCTTGGGGTTGGCCAGCGGCCCAACCGCGTTCTTGCGTTGCACGGCGGCGGCGCTCTTGAACTCAAGTTTCAAACGCTCGGCCATGGGCTTGAGGCTATCGGCTTGCTCGTACACACCGTTGGAAAAGGTTTCCGCCGCTTCCGCAAACTTTCGCTGCGCCTGTTGGGTTTTTAGCTCGGCCTCCAAACCGGCACGCAAGCTCTCAAAGGAGGGTTTCGGAGGTGTTTTGATATCAGTCAGTGCAATGATGTGGTAGCCGAAATCGGACTCCACGAGTTTGCTGATCTCGCCTTTACGCATGGCAAATGCGGCGTCCTCAAACGGCTTGACCATGGCACCACGGGCGAAAAAATCCAGGTCCCCTCCCTTGGCCGCAGAGCCAGGGTCTTGCGAAAACTTAGCCGCCACCTTTGCGAAGGTGTCGGGCTTTTCCAGCACCTTGAGCAGCAGGTCTTGCGCCAACTCTTTGGCCTTTTGGCGCTGGGCGGCCGGCATGTCCTTGGATGCGTTAATCAAAATATGGCTGGCGCGGCGCTCCTCCTTGGCTTGCAAGCGGGCGACGTTTTCCTCGTAATAGCTGCGCAAGTCCTCATCGGCCAAGCTAATGGTCTTTTTCACGGCATCCAGGTCAAGCACCAAGTACTCAACGTCCAGGCTTTCTGGGGCCTGAAACAGCGCCGAATTACCTTCATAAAAGGCTGCAACATCGGCGTCGCTTAGCGTGATTTTGGCAACAAAATCTGAAGGTTTGAACGGAGTAATTTGCACGGTCCGGCGCTGAAAGAAGGCGTTGAGCGCGACATCCGCCACGCCCTTGGGCGCGAAGGCTGACGCACTTAATCCGGTTTCCACTTGGCGCAGCGACATGTCGTGGCGAACCCGTTCCTCCAGACCTTCGGGGGTGAGCCCTTGGCTAGCAGCCAATTGGCGGTAGCGGTCCAGGTCCACGGTGCCGTCGGGCTTACGCAGCGCGGCAATAGACGGGTTTTGTTGCAGCGCTTTGGCCAAACGAGCATCGCTGACGTTGAGCAGCGAGTCCTTCATTGCCTCTTCCATCACGCGCTCGCGCACCATGCGCTCCAAGGTCATGTAGCGCGCCTCGGGTGACTCAAGAACTTTGGCTTCCAGGTTGGGCATGGAGGCACGCATACGGTCGACCTCGCCTTTGTGCGCAGCGTCCCATTGCGACTGGGTGATGCTGTAACTGGCGACCTTGGCCACTGCTGCGCCTTCGGCGCTCATGCGCCGGTATCCGTCCACGCCCACTAAAGCAAAAGCAGGGATGATCAGCAAGAACATGAACAGCATCATGATCTTGGTGTGCTTGCGTACGAAATCAAACATGCGCTATCTCCAGGGAAAAACGAAAAAGGCGAACGTCACGGTTCGCCTTTGTTTCGGAAGTGGTGGGTGATGACGGGCTCGAACCGCCGACCTACGCCGTGTAAAGGCGCCGCTCTACCAACTGAGCTAATCACCCGACCTTAAACAACAATTTCAGTTCAGAGCGTCTTTCAACGCCTTGCCAGGTCGGAATTTTGGGACTTTTGTTGCTTTGATTTTAATCGCATCGCCGGTTCGTGGATTGCGGCCTACGCGGGCCGCCCGTTTGGTGACCGAAAAGGTACCAAAACCGACCAAAGAAACAGTGCCGCCCTTTTTCAAGGTGGTCTTGACCGCACCCAGAGTGGACTCCAACGCGCGGGTGGCCGCTGCCTTGGAAATATCCGCATGCTTGGCGATTTGTTCAATCAGTTCCGTCTTGTTCATCGCAAATCCTTGTCAATCAGTGCCGCGGGCCAGTGGGCTGCCAGAAGCCCTCTTCCTCCAGAGGTGGCAGTGTAATCGCGGCGCCTGGAACTGGTGTGCCGTCGACCATTTTTTGTAGTCGCCATGGTGGACGATGCACGCCATTGCCGACCTAGCGTTTAGGTGTTACGCGCCCGAATTTCGGGAACCGCCTTTTGCAAATAAAACACCATGGACCAGACGGTGAGTCCGGCGGCGGCCCAGATCAGCACCACGCCCCAGGCGTGTGTGTCGACTACGCCAAACAAAAGCCCGTCAAACAATAGGAACGGGATGGCCACCATCTGCACCACCGTTTTGAGCTTCCCGATCATGTGCACCGCCACGCTTTTGGACGCACCAATTTGCGCCATCCATTCGCGCAGGGCGGAGATTGCAATCTCACGGCCAATGATGATGAGCGCCACAAACACATCCGCGCGGCGCAAATGCACCAAAACCAAAACACAAGCGCACACCAAAAATTTGTCGGCCACCGGGTCCAAAAAAGCGCCAAAGGACGAGGTCTGGTTCAGCTTACGCGCCAGGTAGCCGTCCAACCAGTCGGTAAGGGCAAAGACGACAAACATGATCGTGGCAGCCAGGTTCTTTTCTGCCAACGTGGCGGTCGCCTCGGGCAGGTAGAACACCCCGGCAATCAAGGGAATCGCAAAAATGCGCGTCCATGTCAAGAGCGTGGGGATGGTCGTAAACATGGCAGAGATTGTGGCACGGCTAATGGAGCGCCCGGTAAATCTCTTCAGCCAATTCAGGCGATATTCCGTCCACCGAGGCAATGTCCTTGGCGCTGGCCATGGCCACGCCGCGCACGCCACCAAAGCGCTGTAGCAGCTTGGCCCGGCGCTTGGGGCCCACGCCGGGAATTTCTTCGAGCTTGCCGCCGCTTAACCGGACCCGGGCGCGCTGGGCGCGCATGCCGGTGATGGCAAATCGGTGCGCCTCGTCGCGAATCTGGGCCACCAGCATTAAGGCGGCCGAGTCGGAACCCAGGTAGACCTTGTCACGCCCATCGGCAAACACCAGCTCTTCGAGGCCTACCTTACGGCCTTCGCCCTTTTCCACGCCTACGATCAGGGACAAGTCCAAGCCCAGGCCCTCAAACACCTCGCGCGCCATGGACACCTGGCCTTTGCCGCCGTCCACCAGCACCAGGTCGGGCAGGCGGTCGCTGCCCGAGGGCGCCACGCCTGCGTGCTTGGCCTGCGCCAGCGCCTCGGCGGTTTTGCTGTAGCGCCGGGTCAGCACCTGGCGCATGGCGGCGTAGTCGTCGCCGGGGGTGATGTCAGCAATGTTGTAGCGCCGGTACTGCGCGTTTTGCATGGCGTGGTGCTGAAACACCACGCATGAGGCCTGCGTCGCTTCGCCTGCGGTGTGCGAGATGTCAAAACACTCGATGCGCAGGGCGTCCAGGTCTTCGTTGGTGAGGTCGAGCGCCTCGGCCAGCGCGCGGGTGCGGGCTTGCTGGGAGCCTTCTTCGGCCAGAAGGCGGGCCAGTTGCAGCGAGGCATTGGTCTGCGCCATGTCCAGCCAGGCGCGCCGCTGTTCGCGCGGCTGGTGCAGCGCCGTGACCTTGAATCCGTGTTGCTCAGACAGCGCGGACAGCAGCCCCTTTCCCACAGGGTGGCTGACCACCAAAACCGAGGGCATGGGCACGCCGATGTAGTGCTGCGCCAAAAAGGCTTGCAGCACCTGGACTTCGACCTGCCCCTCCAGTGCCGCGCTGGCGTCTGCCGGCGCCTCGTCGTCCACGTCCATCAACACGGCAGCGTCTTCTACGTGCACCGGAAAGTAGGGCCGGTCGCCCAAGTGCCGCCCGCCGCGCACCATGGCCAGGTTGACGCAGGCTTTGCCGCCCTGCACTTTCACCGCCAAGATGTCCACGTCGCGGTCCGACACGTTGTCTACCGACTGCTGGTGCAGCACATTGGACAGTGCCGCCACCTGGTTGCGCAGCTCGGCGGCCTGTTCAAACTCCAGGCGCTCGGCGTGCGCCATCATGCGGCCCTCCAGCGAGCGCATGACCTCTTGGGCGTCGCCGTGCAAGAACTTTTGCGCGTCCAGCACGTCCTGCGCGTAATCGGCGGCGTTGACGTGGCCCACACAGGGGCCAGAGCAACGCTTGATTTGGTACAGCAGGCACGGGCGCGTGCGGTTGCTAAACACCGAGTCTTCGCAGGTGCGCAGGCGAAACACTTTTTGCATCAGCAAAATGGCTTCTTTGACCGCCCAGGCGCTCGGATAAGGGCCAAAGTAGTGGTGTTTTTTCTCCACGCCGCCCCGGTAATAGGCGACGCGGGAAAATTGCTGGGGCGCAGCCCCGCTCTTGGCAACACCAGCCGTTGGCGGGGCCTCGGACACAGCAGTCATCTTCAGGTAGGGGTAGCTCTTGTCATCCCGAAACAGAATGTTGTACTTGGGGTTGAGCGTCTTGATGAGGTTGTTTTCCAGCAGCAGCGCTTCGGCCTCGGAGCGCACTACGGTGGTCTCCAGGCGCACGATCTTGCTCACCATGTGGCCAATGCGGGTGCCGCCATGATTTTTTTGGAAGTAGCTGGATACCCGCTTTTTCAGGCTAATGGCCTTGCCGACATACAAAACTTGGCCTTGCGCGTCAAAGTAGCGGTATACGCCGGGCAGCGTGGGCAAGGCTGCAACCTGGCGCAAAAGTTCTTCGGAATGTTCGACAACGCTCATGGGGCCGATTGTCTGTCGGTTTGCGTGGGTACTTTGGGGCGCCGATGCATTCGGGCGACGCATTCTTTGCGCCCCGGCAGGCGTGGACAATCAGCGCCATGGATTCACAAGCCCTGCACCGCCCAACGCCACCCAAAGCGCCGTGGTTATGGGACATTTTTTGCCAGGTGATTGACAACTTCGGCGACGTGGGCGTGTGCTGGCGCCTAGCCGCTGACCTGGCAGCGCGCGGCCACAGGGTGCGCCTGTGGCTGGACGAGCCCCAGGCCCTGACCTGGATGGCACCGGGCGCCTTGGAGGGGTGCTGGCCGGGCGTTTACGTGCGAAATTGGAGCGACGCGTCCAACCCACAGGTGCTGAAAGGGCTGGAAACCGCACAAGTGTGGGTGGAGAGTTTTGGCTGCGAACTGCCTACCGCCTTTGTCGCAGCCCGTGCCCTTTCGCTTGGCGGCGCATTGCAACCGGTCTGGATCAACCTGGAGTACCTCAGCGCCGAGGACTTTGTGGAGCGCTGTCACGCCCTGCCTTCGCCGGTCATGAGCGGCCCGGCCAAGGGCTGGACCAAGCATTTCTACTACCCCGGCTTCACGCCCTTAACTGGCGGACTGCTGCGCGAACCCGGTCTGTTAGTGCGACGCGACGCCTTTGACGCCACCCGGCGACAGATGTTTTTGCAAGACCTAGGGCTGGCGGATGAGGGCGAAGCGCTGGTGTCGCTATTTTGTTATGACGGCGCGCCGGTGGCGCAACTGCTGGACCGGCTTCGCGCCCAAACCCGGCCCGTGCACCTCCTGGTGACGGCTGGCAAAGCAAGTGCCTTGGTAGAGCGCGCTCTGGTGCAAACGCCGCACGGCAAGAGCCACCTGCGGGTGAGCTCCCTGCCCCTGCTTTCGCAAACCGACTTTGACCAATTGCTTTGGGCCTGCGACCTGAACTTTGTGCGCGGCGAAGAATCGCTGGTGCGAGCCGTGTGGGCCGGGCAGCCCTTTATTTGGCAGATTTACCCCCAGGACGATGGCGCGCACCGGGCTAAGTTAGCCGCTTTCCTGGACGTCTTGGGCGCGCCGCCGCTGGTGCGCAACTGGCACGCGCAGTGGAACGCTCTGGTGCCGTGGAGCGGCGATCTGCCGCTGCAACTGGACGCCGAGTCACCATGGCCCGCCTGGGTGGGGGCTTTGCAATGCGGTCTGGCGCAGCAAACCGACCTGCTCAGCGGTCTCCTGGCCTTCGTGGCTGAGCGCAAATTGCTCCTGAAGAACTGAAACAACGATAAAATCAGCGGCTTTGCTGCTTTTGAGCGCCGTTTGCGCGCATCTCTCGCCCCGCCGCACGCCGCGGCCTAATCTGCAGACCGAGATCAACCTTCTCAACCTATTATGAAAATTGCCCAAGAAATTCGCGCCGGTAACGTCATCATGCACGGCAAGGACCCCATGGTCGTGCTCAAAACCGAATACAGCCGCGGTGGCCGCAACTCCGCCACGGTGCGCATGAAGCTCAAGAGCCTGATCGCCAACTTTGGCACCGAAGTCGTTTTCAAGGCAGACGACAAGATGGATCAGGTCATTTTGGATAAAAAAGACTGCACCTATTCCTACTTTGCTGAGCCGATGTACATCTGCATGGACGAAGAGTTCAACCAGTATGAAGTCGAAGCCGAAAACATGGGCGACGCCCTGAACTATCTCGAAGACGGCATGGAACTCGAAGTGGTTTTTTACGAAGAGAAAGCCATCTCGGTCGAACTGCCCACCAACGTGGTGCGTGAAATCACCTGGACCGAGCCCGCCGTCAAAGGCGACACCTCGGGCAAAGTGCTCAAGCCCGCCAAGATTGCCACCGGTTTCGAGATCGGCGTGCCGATTTTTGTCGCGCAGGGCGACAAGGTCGAGATCGACACCCGCACTGGCGAATACCGCAAGCGCGTGTAAGTACCCGGCCGCCAAGGCAAGTGCAAAAGCTCCTTCGGGAGCTTTTTTGTTTTTTCGGGATCATGGATTCGCCACACCGGTGTTTCACAATGGCTCCATGGAAAACACCAAACCCCTATCTCCCGCCCAGGTGGCAAGTCAATGGCGTGAATTCAAACAAGACCCAAAGAACGTGCTGGGCGCCAATTCTGCGCGCCTGGCGTTTGCTGACCCAGAGTTCTTGCTGCGCCGCGAAACACGGGGCATCCGTTTTGAGCTGGAAATGCTCAAGCCCGAATTGGAGCTGACCCGACAAGGCATTGAACACACGGTGGTCGTGTTTGGCAGCGCCCGCTTTGTATCGCCTGAAATGGCCGCCCAGCGCATGGCGCAAGCGCAAAAGCGTGGCGCGCCCCATGAACTGGAGAGCGCTCAGCGTGACCTGCGCAACTCTGCCTGGTACGAGCAGTCGCGCCAGTTTGCGCGCCTGGTGGCCCAATACAGCAAGCAGCAAGCGCAGCCTGACCAGCTGTACATCTGCACCGGCGGGGGCCCCGGCATCATGGAAGCGGCCAACCGGGGCGCCTTCGAGATGGGTGCGGCCAACCTGGGCCTGAACATCACCCTACCCAAAGAACAAAGTGTCAACCCCTTTGTGACGCCCACGCTGCAGTTTCAGTTTCACTATTTTGCGGCGCGCAAGATGCATTTCCTGATGCGCGCCACGGCGCTGGTGGCATTTCCGGGTGGCTACGGCACCCTAGACGAGTTGTTCGAGGTCATCACCTTGGTGCAAACCAAAAAAGAAAAGCCGGTGCCCATTATTTTGTACGGCAGCAGTTACTGGGAGCGGCTCATCAACTTCGAGGTCATGATCGAAGAAGGCACGATTGAGCGCAAGGACCTGGACCTGCTGCACTACTGCGATACACCGCAGGCGGCCTGGGATGTGATCAGAGACTTTTACCAACTCGGGGGAAGCCAGGTCGACCTGACGGTAGCCTGAGAGAACGCGGCTAGGGCTAGGCCCCAAGCCAGGGCAAACCTAGCGCCAACGCGGGTCACGGTAAGGCAGACCCAGCGTCGCTGTCAAAGTCCTTGTCCTGAGGAATCAGTGCGGCCACCTGCGACTCCGGCAGGCTTTCCACTTTCTTGAGCGCCCGGCCCATGGCGCGGCTGCGCACTTCGGCGCCATCCAGGGTTTTGAGCACGGTCTCAGTCTGCGACTTAACCTTGGAAAGCACCTCACCAAACTTGCCAAACTCGGTTTTCACCGCGCCCAACACCTGCCACACCTCGCTGGAGCGCTTTTCCAGCGCCAGGGTGCGAAAGCCCATTTGCAAGGAACTCAGCATGGCCAGCAGCGTGGTCGGTCCGGCCAGGGTGATGCGATGCTCGCGCTGCAGCGCCTCCATCAGGCCGGGGCGGCGCAGCACCTCGGCGTACAGGCCCTCGGTGGGCAAAAACAAAATCGCAAAGTCGGTGGTGTACGGCGGCTCCACGTATTTCTCGGAGATCGACTTGGCCTCCAGGCGGATGCGCAGCTCCAGGGCCTTGCCCGCGTCGGCGGCGTCACCGGCGTGCGCCCTGCCCTGGGCGTCGAGCAGGCGCTCATAGTCTTCGTTGGGAAATTTAGCGTCAATCGGCAGCCACAGCGGCGCGCCATCATCCGACTTGCCCGGCAGCTTGATGGCAAAGTCCACCACGTTTTTGCTGCCTGGCCGGGTGGCTACCTGGGCGGCATATTGCTCGCTCACAAACACCTGCTCCAACAGCGATGCCAGTTGCGCCTCGCCAAAAATGCCGCGCGTCTTGACGTTGGTGAGCAAGTGTTTGAGGTCGCCCACGCCCTGGGCCAGGGTTTGCATTTCGCCCAAGCCTTTGTGCACTTGTTCCAACTGGTCAGCCACTTGCTTGAAGCCTGCGCCCAGGCGCGCTTGCAAGGTGGTTTGCAGCTTTTCGTCCACCGTGGCGCGCATCTCATCCAACTTGGCCGCGTTGGTGGTTTGCAGCTGGGCGAGCTGGGCCTCCAACGTCTGGCGCACCTCGGCGAGTGTGCGGGCGCTGGTTTCGCTGAGCTCGGCAATGCGCCGGGCGTTGGATTCGCTCAAGCCGGAAAGCTGCGTGCTCAGCGTGTCAGAGAGCGACTTTTGCAAACCGGCGAGTTGCAGGCCAAAGGCGTCGATCTGGGTGTTTTGGGTGCGCGTGGCCTCAGCGGCTTGTTGGGTCAGGGTTTGCTGAAATGTTGCCAGGTTTTGGGCGGACTCCTGGCGACCACCACGCGCAGATTCGGTCACTTCGCGGCGCAGTTCGCGCTCGAGTCGGTCTATGCGTTCGGCGCTGGCCTGCAGCATTTGCAATAGTTCTGCGTGCGCCTGGGCTGCCACCGTTGGGCCAGCGCCATCGCTGCGGCGCAGCAAGGCCCACAGCGCCAGCACGGTGTTGAGCACCAGCAAACCCAAGCCCACTCCAACCATCGCGTCATTCAAAGCCATGCCCTCCAAAAGCGCATTGTGGTTCAGAAACCGTGGGCGACGAGCCAACTGCCGAGTTCAACGCCCCATGGCCGACCGCTATGTCACACACTCCCACGCTCTGAATAATGGGCGCACCTCAGGCGGATGGGTCGGCAAAGTTCAGCGGCAGCCCAACGTAGTTCTCGGCAATCGAGCGCAAACCGGCCTGCGAATGCATGAGGTAATCCAACTCCGCCTGCTTGAGCCGGGCGTCGATGGCGGTGTCCGTTGGAAACTGGTGCATCAGCGTGGTGAACCACCAGGAAAAGCGCTCGGCCTTCCAAATACGGCGCAGGCACTGGGCGGAATAGGCCGCTATCCCGGCCTGGGAGTGTTCCAGGTAAAAGTCTTGTAGCGCTTGGGACAAATACTTCACGTCGCTGGCCGCCAGATTCAGCCCCTTGGCCCCGGTGGGCGGCACGATGTGCGCGGCGTCCCCGGCCAAAAACAGGCGGCCAAAGCGCATGGGTTCGGTCACAAAGCTGCGCAGCGGGGCAATGCTTTTCTCAATGGATGCACCCGTCACCAAATCGGCGCGCGCTTGTACGTCCAGGCGCAGGCGCAACTCGGCCCAAAAGGCGTCGTCCGACCACTGGTCCAAAGAATCGCTGAGCGGCACTTGCAGGTAATAGCGACTGCGCGTGGCGCTGCGCTGTGAACACAGGGCAAAACCGCGTTCGCTGCTCACGTAAATCAGCTCGTGGTGCACCGGTGGCGTGTCCGACAGCAGGCCCAGCCAGCCAAAGGGGTAGACCTTCTCGAACTCGGTGATCGCCCGGCGCGGCACGCTGGCACGGCACACGCCATGAAAGCCGTCGCAACCGGCAATGAAATCGCAGGCAACTTCATGTGACTGCCCGTCTTTTTGGAACCAGACGCGCGGGTGCTCGGTATCGAAGTCCAGCACCTGCACGTCCTGGGCCTCGTAATAGGTGGGCAGACCGGCATGGGTGCGGGCGTCCATCAGGTCGCGGGTGACTTCGGTTTGGCCGTAGACCATCACGTTCTGGCCCCCGGTGAGCGCGGCCAGGTCAACCCGGTGGCGTTGGCCGGCAAACAGCAGGTCAAAACCGCCGTGCACCAAACCGTCGCGGTGCATGCGCGCGCCCACACCGGCCTCGTCCAGCAAATCCATGGTGACCTGCTCCAACACGCCAGCCCGAATGCGGCCCAGCACGTAGTCAGGGCTTTGGCGCTCCACGATCACGGCGTCGATTCCTGCTTTGTGCAGCAACTGGCCCAGCAGCAAACCGGCTGGTCCGGCGCCAACAATGGCAACTTGGGTGCGAATGGTTTGGGTCATGGGTTTTAGGCCTTAAAGGTGTGCACCAGCACCAAGGATATCGACGGAAAAGCCAGCAACAGCGCAATGCGCATAAAGTCTGACAGCAAAAACGGCACCACGCCCTTAAAGGTTTCCACCAGCGGCACGTCTTTGGCCAAGCGATTGATGATGAACACGTTCATGCCCACGGGTGGGTGCACCAGGCCAATTTCGACCACCATCAGCGCCAAAATGCCAAACCACACGCTTTTGTCGGTGCTGGTCAGGCCATAAAAGTCCAGGCCCATGACCACCGGGTAAAAGATCGGAATGGTCAGCAAAATCATCGCCAGGCTGTCCATAACACAGCCCAGAAAGATGTAAATCACCAAAATCGCCACCATCACCACCATGGGGCTCAAGGCGCTGGCCTGTACCCAGGCAGCAAGCTCTACGGGCATTTGCGAGAGTGCCAGCGCGGTGTTGAGCATGTCTGCTCCCAGCAGCACCAGGTAAATCATGGCCGTGGCCTGTGCGGTGCCCAAAATGCTGTCCACCACGCCCCGCGTGCGCATGCCGCCGCTGACCACCGCCAGCACACCGCAGGCCGCTGCACCAATAGCCGCCGCCTCGGTCGGGTTGGCCCAGCCGCCGTAAATGCCCACAATCACCACCAAAAATACCAGCAGCACGGGCGCGACGTGCAGCGTGGCGCTCAGGCGCTCGCTCCAGGGTACACGGGGGCCAGCAGGTCCCGACGCGGGCCGCAGCGTGACCATGATTTTGACCACCAGCATGTAGCCTGCGGTGGCAAGCAGCCCTGGCAGCACGGCCGCCATGAACAGCTTACCGATCGACTCTTGGGTCAGGATGGCATAAATCACCAGCGGCACCGAGGGCGGAATCATGATCCCCAGCGTGCCCCCGGCCGCCAGCGCGCCGGTGGACAGCGCACCCGAATAACCAAAGCGGCGCAACTGGGGCAAAGCCACCTGCCCCATGGTGGCCGCTGTGGCCAGGGACGATCCGCAAATCGCACCAAACCCGGCGCAAGCGCCAATGGCCGCCATGGCAATACCGCCCTTGAAGTGGCCCATAAAGGCCTCGACAAAGCGAAACAGCGCCGCGCTCAAGCCCCCGTGGGTGGCAAATTGACCCATGAGCAAAAACAACGGAATGACAACGATGTCGTAGTTCGACAGGCGGGCATAGGCCAGGTTTTTCAAAAAATTGAGCAGCGGCAGCGCCTGGCCGTCGGTCAAATAGAAATAACCCGCCGCGCCTGCGGTAAACATCGCAATGCCAATGGGCACGCGCAGCACCAAAAGCAGCATCAGGCCAGTAAAAATGAAACCGCCCAGGACAATGCCACTCATGCTGACGTTCGCGGTACGGGTAAGGCGCTGCGACGCAGGTGCAGCGCAACCATATAGAACCCTGCCAGCGCCAGCAACACAAAACCTGGCACCATCAAAATCTGGGCAATCCACACGGGCCAGCCCAAAATCATGCTGGTTTCACCGGCTGCGCGGATGGACAGGGCGCCTTCGAGCGCGCGCCAGGTCACCACGCTGCCAAACAGACCCACCAGCCCCGAGCCCAAGGCGTCCAGGCGGTGCACGGTTTTGCTGCTTGCGCGGGCGGTGAAAAAGTCCACCTTCACATCGCCTGCGTTGAGGTGGCAATAAGCAAAAAAACTGGCCGAGGCACAAGCCGCCGCCATTTGCAAAATCTCCACATCCCCCGGCACCGGTGCGGAAAAAAGTTTGCGCCCCACGATGCTAACGATGCTCATGGCGACCAGCAGCAAAAAAACGGCACCTCCCAGCAGCGCGAGCCACCTGCATGCCAAAAAAAGCTTGCGTCCATAAGGGCCAAAAGCGTCTGGCGACAAGCTTGAGTCACTTGAAAAACCGGTTTCTTGCATGGACATCCCTTCGCGGCACACCAGCCCCGGCCGCAACGTGCGTTACTTGTCGGTGTTCTTGGCAATCAGCGCACGGGCGCTTTCCAGCAACTGCTTGCCGTTCGCTCCCTTGGCCGTGACGTCGGCCACCCAACCGTCAGTCACCGTTTGGCCGACTTTTTTCCAAGCCTCTAATTCGGATTTGGGAATGACGTTGGTGGTGTTCTTGGTGGTGAGCTTTTTGCCTTCCACGTCGGCTGCCAGGAAAGCTTTACCGGCCATGCCCGAGAGCGCCTTGCCGCTGTTGGCATCAATCACCTTCTTCAGCTCCGCAGGCAGACCCTCGTACTTGGCCTTGTTCATGGCCAGGATGAATACCGATGTGTAAATCGCGGGCTCGACCGGATCGGTCTCGGAGTGGAACTTCACCAGTTCCTGAATCTTAACGGCGGGCACCACTTCGTAGGGCACCAAGGCGCCATCAATCACCGACTTAGCCAGCGCCTCGCTGACCTGGGGCACCGGCATGGCCACGGGCGTGGCGCCCAGGGCGGCGAGCATTTTGTTGGTCTGGCGCGTGGGGGCGCGCACTTTTTGGTCCTTCAGGTCGGCCATGACCTTGATTGGTTTGTTGACCATATGGAACACGCCGTCGCCGTGCACATGTAAGGCCAGGGGATGCACGTCCTTAAACTCGCCCAGGTCATTGAGTTGCACATAGTCCCACACGGCCTTGCTGGTGGCCTCGGGGCTTTGCATCATGAAGGGCAACTCAAACACCTCCACCAGCGGAAAACGTCCAGCCGAATAACCCAGCAGCGTCCAGGTCACATCCACCACGCCGTCTTTGACTTGGTCAAACAACTGCGGCGGCGTGCCGCCAAGTTGCATGGACGGGTAAATCTGGCATTTGATCTTGTCGCCAGACTCCTGGGCAATGCGGTCGCACCAGGGCTTGATGAACATGGTTTGCGCGGCCGACCCGGCGGGTAAAAAATGGTGCAATTTCAGCGTCACCGTCTGGGCTGACGCGGCAAAAGCGCAGGCCAACATGGGCAGCGCCAGCAGGGATTTCAAAGTTGTCATCACATTCCTCTTTCGTAGGCAAAGACTATATTGCGGCCCGTCACACACAACGGGAGGTCGGCGATCAGACCGGGGAGTTCAGCGGCGTCACCGCCCGCCCGTGCACCAGATAGCCCACCAGATTGTCGACCGCCATTTGGGCCATGGCGCGGCGCGTGCCTTCGGTGGCGCTGGCGATGTGGGGGGTCAGCACCACATTGGGCACTTGCAATAAGGCCGGGTGCACGCTGGGCTCGCCCTCAAACACGTCCAAACCGGCCGCCGCAATCACCCGGTTTTTGAGCGCCTGGGCCAGCGCCGCGTCGTCCACCACGCCACCGCGCGCGATGTTGATGAGCGTCGCCGTCGGTTTCATCAGCGCCAGCTCGGCCGCGCCAATGGCATGGTGAGAAGCCGCGCTATAGGGCACCACCAGCATAAGGTGGTCGGCGGTTTGGAGTAATTCTTTTTTGCTTACATAGCGCGCCTTGCATTCCTGCTCCAGCGCGGCGCTCAAGGGCGAGCGGTTGTGATAGACAACCTGCATGCCAAAGCCCAGAGCGCCCCGGCGGGCGATGGCCTGCCCAATGCGGCCCATGCCCAAAATACCCAGGGTGCTGGCGTGCACCTCGGCGCCCGAGAACATGTCATAGCTCCAGCGCGTCCACTTGCCAGCGCGCAAAAAATGCTCGCTCTCGGTCACCCGCCGCGCAGTGGCCATCAGCAGCGCAAAGCCAAAGTCGGCGGTGGTCTCGGTCAGCACGTCAGGGGCGTTGGTGCCCAGAACGCCCGCAGCGGTCATGGCGCCCAGGTCAAAGTTATTGAAGCCCACGGTCATATTGGCGCAAATCTTCAGGCTGTGGCATTGAGCCAGCAGTTCGGCGTCCATGCGCTCCACACCGGTAGTAAAGACGCCCACTTTGCCCTGCAGGCGGCGTATCAACTCAGCACGGTCCCATAGCGTGTCGTCTGGGTTGGACTCAACCGCGAAATGTTCGGCAAGGCGCGCAATCACCTCAGGAAATATGGCGCGGGTGACTAGGACGGGGGGCTTGTTTGCGTTAGAAATCATGGCGGCACTTGCAAATGTGTAAGGGGTCTGGCGTCATTCCAGCCAGGTGGTGAACGCTGATACCGGCACGCGCGGGGTATGGAAACGATTAACCGTGGCGGCCTCGTCAGCGTAGCCCAGGGCCATACCGCAAACCAGCATT
>Ga0214919_10006991_pt1 | contig 15355 bp, 13 predicted proteins | sample LL1503_MetaG_FD_177994 | JGI IMG/M metagenome (GOLD analysis project Ga0214919, IMG submission 177994) | Freshwater microbial communities from Lake Lanier, Atlanta, Georgia, United States - LL-1503 | ecosystem: Environmental > Aquatic > Freshwater > Lake | place: USA: Georgia | collected... | reverse complement strand
CATTTCATCAAATGCTTGCCCATCTTGCGTTTCTGGCATACAACATCTTTGGCAATAAATTAATGGGAATATCATAAATTTTCTCCTATACAGACACTGAGAGCGTACCATTTTAAACTGCGGGAATTTATTTCTATCCTCCGAACAGTCGAAAGTCAACCAGGAATCCACCCATTAGCTGAATTTAGCGTGTAAGCCACACCAATTCCTGGATTAGTGTGTGAGTTTGGAGTTACAATTTGTGGATTAAGGGGAAATTGTCAGTCCAGTGACCTTCAATTCTTCTAAAGCAAGAATAAGTCTCTTTTCCACACATAGCGGCGATATAAAGCGCGTAAGAACTAATTCCTATAACCGCTTTGGAGCGCTGAAGATCTTCTAAGAGCGATTGATTGTCAGAGAGCTCAATCTCATTTGCAAACAAACTAGGGTCAAACCCTAACCAAGATGTGCTTGCTTGCGCTGGATGCAAACGAATAATCACTCTATCAAATTGTCTCTCACGCTTGAAAATAATTGATTTGTTGATTAACTCTTCTGTTGGGTTATTTACAGAGTGCAAAGGAGAATCGTGAATAGCAGAGGGCTCCAACAGAACCAAAATATTGTTTGGTCCAATAACAGTAGGGTCAATTGCAGATTGATAATATTTAACTTGAAAATCAGGGATTAGCCATATCGGATTCTTTGGGAAAGCTTCTTGGGCTTTTTCTAAAGCGAAGGAATTTGTCACCCCAATCATTTGTGGTCGCACTTCAGATTGTCCAAATCGCTGGAACCTTTCACGGTAGTTTACCCAGTGATCGAGAATTGTTAGACAAGGAGTGCCCCTCTTCCTTGCTAGATGAACAGCTCTTAATTCTAGTTCAGACATCCAACCGGAACCGGTGATTAACAAATCACAATCCAGTACTCGCTCCAATTCTTTAACGGGCGAGAATTTAGTTTGGTTCCGTTCGAAGACTGCCTTTGCTGGACCACTTAGGTGGGCAAAAATAGGCTGTGAAAGCTCTTTCAGTAGCCAAGAAATTTGCTCAGCTCCACCTGCATCATTTGCGACAATACCAATGCTTCTAGCCTCGCGCACAAAATCTGGAATGAATGAAATGGAAGATGATTCAAGCGATGGTGTTTTGCGGAGGAATTCAACATTTAAGTTATTTTCATCATTCAAATTTTGCTGCAATTGGAAATTGAAATTAATTGCAATTCTCTGCATCGAAAAATTCTTTTTGTGAGTTCCGATGATGATGTTCATACCTGGAAATTGTTTATCAAGATAAGGCAGCAGAATATTCAAGGTCTTTGTTGCGTAGCCCTCACCAGCATAATTTCGAAAAATTAAAAAGCCTAACCTGATTGATGATTCGCTAAAATCAAGAATATAACTGACTGTACCAACAAGAATATTCTTTTGAATGTCTTTAACTCCCAGAAGTTTTCTCTGAAAACTGCTAAAGCTATCTAGATATTCCCTCTGACTGTTGTACGTATGTAATTTTGCTGATTGCCTTGAATACTTCATATATTCTTTGTCATTCAACGTTTCCAAGTATAAATCATCGATTCCGTCACTTGATATTCCTTCAAGAGCAACGCCATCTAATCTAAGTTCAGTCATCCTAATATCCGAAGATTAAAGTTGATTTGGGGGATTTTTTAACACTACCCTTGAATACTCTCTTGGAAACATCATTACAGAAAGAAACCCAATGAATTGAAGTAAAAAACATAGTACCAAGGGTACATCCTTGATTGACGTCTCCAGGAGTGCAATTAGGATGTTGTCGGAGTCTAATAACCATCACTTGTGACAAATATGAGGGAGTGAAACAACTCCAGGGAACTCTTGAAAACACTTTATATTGATGTCTTGATATTCACAATTTAGATTGAAATCATCTTGACCGTAACAGGTAACTTTCTCTCTGGTTCAACTGCCCCAGTTGCATTAATGATTAAATCTACTTGGATAAATCTCTCCAAGTCTCTTTCAAAATGGACTCCAGGGTTAAGTCCGGGAGGTCTATCCATTAAAATTGGATCAAATGTCATTACAGCTAAATCATGTTGAATTAGTTCATTTGCAAGCATTATAGATTGACTTTCTTCAGTAACTTCTGAATGGATTTTATATGTCAAACCATAAACACCAACAGACACAACATCTGGAAATCGACGGACTATGTCCATGGCTATATTTTCAGGAGTTCTTAAATTGATGATATCCGTCGCTACTGCGAGATCGGCAGAGATTCCAATCCCTTTAGCGTACGAAATTAGGGCACGATTATCTCGAGGAAAACAAGGTCCACCATAGCCGAGCCCCGGTCTAAAGTACTTGCTACCCACTCTAGTATCGGAACTCACTGCATCGGCTATGGCTGCTGCATTAATCCCGGTATCCTGAATCGCTAATTCTCCAATAAAATTTGCGAAGGATATCTTCATTGTTATATAAGTATTGAGCAGAATTTTCGCTAACTCTGCCTCTTTAAAATTCAAGGCAATCACTTTTGGGACATTAGACAGGTAGGAACTCGTTACTACAAGATGCTTTTCAAATGCCCATTTGTGTTCATGACCAATTAAAATGACATCAGGATTCAAAAGATTTGTGACAACGCTACCGAGAGCGATAAATTCTGGAGAATAAATTAGCGATAACTTATCACCACAACTTCTAAGGATTGCCTTCTCTAATCTCTTCCTCAATTCTCCACCAGTTGAACCAGGCATAACAGTACTTACAATTACTAAGACTTTAGATTCTTTTTCATTCCTCCAAGCTCTCCCAATTTCATCAATCGCAGAGAGTAAGAAGTTGTTTTCAAATGCTCCATCAATTGAACTTGGCGTAGGAACAATCAAGTACGCTATTTCTACTTGAGCTAAATCCGCGATGTTGTTAGTAAAGATTAAGTTCGGATAATTAGAATTGAGAAACTCACTTACATAAGGCTCTGCCCCGTTATACCTTTTTTCTTGCAACTCTTTAACTCTCGTACGATCAACATCAAATCCAATAACGGTATTTGTTGTATTCCGCGCCATAACTAGAGCCAAAGGCAAACCGAGCTTTCCCAGCCCAACGACTCCAATTTTTAACATGACATCCTCGCATAAAGCATAATTACTTTATTATACTTCCCTCCAGCGATAACAGGCCCATAGTGTTCGCAGCGAGATTTAGTGTCGAGAAACTATATGCCACAAAATTGATACCCTTAGCATTGATTGATCTCTAGTATATTATGGATTTGTGTTGATGTTGGAGAAATTCGGAGTTTTCATATCACGCTTCCAAGGATATTTAATCAGACGCATCCTCAAATTCAATGGATTGGGGGGTAGAGACACCATAAAGCTTCTAGGAGGAGAATATAGCGCGAGCTTACACTTTGAAGTGATTAGAGAGTGGCCAGGCGGAAAGGTAGTTAAAAACAAATTTGCCAGAGGCCTTGGAACCGAAAATATGATTTTTCAAGATCGACACTTGATACTTGCTGAAAAAATTTTTGCTGATACTTATACCGGAGTACTGTTTACGCAATCTCGAAGAATAATCGAGGAATCTTCAGCATGGCCTAAAGATTTTTTAAGAGCCAGCGGATTTCCACGGCCAAGAATATTAGTTTTACCAATTCAAAACTCTTCTAATTCAAAGATTATTCCTTCAAGCGGCTTCTATCATTGGTTAATTGAAGATTTACCTTCCTTTATCACAGCATTAGAGTACGACGGTATATCAAAAATTTTAGTGTATAGAGAGCCCCCAAGCTATGTGCTGGATTTTTTGTCGGGACTAGGAAAGGAATTTCTCTTTGTCCCAAGGTACGTTTCAGTTGATTCCACTCTCTTCTTGAGTAAGGGAAGCTCATCTGGGTGGCCGGACAAGAGAGACATAGAAATTTTGCGTAATTATTTCAAGCCCTTGATTCAGAAGCGCATTCCAGAAAAGAAGATCTATATTTCTCGTCGATTCTCAAGTAGATCTCCGGAATTTGAAGAGGCTTTAGAAGATGCACTAAAGTCAAAGGGATGGCAAATCCTTTTCGCCGAGAAGATTAAACTGGAAGATCAAATCTCAATATTTTCAACAGCCGAAGTGATTTGTGGTGTGGGTGGGGCGGGATTAACTTCAATTATTTGGACCGACACCGGTACCAAAATGATTGAACTAAGCCCTGAGTGGTACTCGCCATGTTTCTCTAGACTCTGTGCAGCAATTGAAATGGATTACGAATGTATCTTCTTTGCAGAACCCAAACTAGATTTGGACAGTATTCTGAATAAAATTGATGAAGCGATAAAGAACAAGAAAGCTTAGATTTGACGACTAATCTGAAGACACTTGTGCAATAAGCGTCATTCTAAAATCCACTTGATTCTTTTTGGGGAGCATCTTAAATACAAGGTATCCTAAGAAATAAACCCCCCAACCAAAAAGCCAACGGAACAAATATTTTAGGGTTTTTCGTTCACGGAAATCTCTGAATAGATGAGTGTGGCCCAATTCGTATTTCAAACCCGGTGCATTAAAATGGGAACTGACAATCTTAAAAGAGTTGTTACGAAGGAGCAGCTCCAAACTTGATAAGCTGAAGTTGTTGATATGAGCGATTGGCGTGAGGGTTGACCAAGGGATACGAAAATATTTAAAAAGAAAGTATGTATATTTTGACCAAGGCGAATCGACGTTTGGTGTTGTAACAATCAATACACCCCCAACTTCGAGTTTATTGCGTAAAATCTGAATAAAAGAGACAGGATCTGTTAGATGCTCAATAACATCACCAGCATTTATTACATCGAATAATTCACCCAAAAAACTTGTCCGATCCAATACTCCTCTTTCAACCTTGAACCCAGAATTATTCAATATCTGAACTAAAGATTTATTTGGCTCAACTGCAAATAAGTGATTGAAACCCAATCCTTTTAACTCCTTAAGAAATTTCCCATTCCCTGCACCTACATCTAAAAATCGGGAGCTGGGCCTGCCTAGGAAATTAGTTTTAATGTAACTTATTGAAGGCGATGGCTTTTCATTCTCATTCAACTTTCCACAACAATCAGTATAAATATACTCGGTAGAGTAATACCCTTGTAAAGTTTCATCGCTTGGCAAAGGGAAAAGTTGGATGTGCCCACATGAGTGGCACCTAAAGTGTTCATAACCTTCCTTGGTAGCACATGGGAAGGTTTCTGATAAGCAAATAAGGCACATCATATGAGAAATCTTAACAGTCTCATCCGTTGAAAAGCTTCTATTAAGCCAGATTGATTACTTTAATACACCTTCCCAAATTCCTGCAATTAAACGTGGGTCCCGAGAGTCCGCAAGATTTTGGATGAAAGTATCTGTGAGAGCCAAGAGTAGATCCCCCTTCATGTATTCAGAAATGCTTCTACAGAAGTCTTGAATATCACTACAATAAAAATATTGCGGTAGGTTAAATCTTTGCAGATCAGAAATGTCATTGACTAACATAGGAAAATTTCGCAGAATAGCTTCTGCAACCACTAGTCCGTCACCTTCTGTTTTGGAGGTCACTAGCAAGAGATCATTTTCATCTGTCATAACCCAAGGATCAGATACATGCCCAACAAACTGGCAATCCAAACTCTCGAGTTCCACAAACCTCTCCATCTCGTACTTAAGCGGACCGTCACCAATTACAATTGAGCTATATCCACTGAGTTGAGCGATTTGCAGGAAGAGCATTGGCTGTTTTTCAGCGCTTAACCTGCCAATGAACACAAGTCGCTGCTTCCTAGAGCGATCTTTAGGAAGCCGTTTTTGGGTACTATGAGTTGAGCTCTGAAAATCTATTGCGTTTGGAATGAGTAATGGTTTTATCCTCCTAGAAGACCATACTCCTAAATCTTTAGAAACTACGATCCAGAGGGATTTTCGGATTTTCAAAATATTTCTAACAATTCTGCCTAAATTCTTACGACCGAACCAAGGCACACTAGAATGTTCTACAACAATTATTTGGTGTCTTCCAAATGTTATTGCACCAAGCAATTCCGGCAATGAACAATTGAGAACTACATATTTTGGTCTAAAATCAAGGAAATGTTTTTGAAGTTGTATTGCACCTTTTACAAGTGAGAATATGCCCCCATCTTGGGGTCTATTGAGCTCAATTACCCTGCATATTGGCTGTATTTTGTCCTTTCGCCCTGCATTTACGGGAACAAGTGTAATTTCATATTTGCTTGTTTCAAGGAAATTCACCAGGGTATTAATCGCACGCTCAGCACCTCCGCCTGAAAGAGAATTTGTTATAACAGAGATGCGTAATTTGGCTTCAAAACCCATTTTATCGTTCACGATTCAAATATCGGAATGGAGCCAAGAGTAAGCACCGTAACATTCTAGCTACAGCTACTCTTGAGATCATTCCACTTTCAGACCAGCCAAAAATCGTACGCAATTCCTGTGGAGTTTTCAGTGAATCTCGTCCTAGCTCTTTTTCAGCAAATTCACTCTTGAATTCTTTAGTAAGTTCTTTGGCTGTGAGTACTTCTACCAAATCATATGAGCCAATTTCAATAGCTTCTTTTTTGACCATCTCGTAAGAGGCATTCTTGAACCATTTGATATCACAATTCAAAGTCATCGCATACAACATCATAGTTGATGGAAAATCTAAGGTTAGACATTTAACATTCGATAGTAAATGAAATAGTGTATAAAGATGTGCATTTGCACTACTAGATTTAAGGCGAGAACCAAGTAGTGTAACAATCTTGAGGTCTGAAAACTCTTCACGGTCTTGCTTTGATAATGAGAAATAATCTGTGTAGAAAAGTGCTACGAGTTTCGTGTCTGCCTTAGATTGTCGAACAGCAATTAGGAACTCTCTTAGCTCACAAGTTATCCCCCCTTGAAATTTGTCAACTGAGTGATTGGCAAAGATCCAAAGTTCGTCAATATTTCTATCAGAATGGGGAATCAAGTAATCGAATCCATGTGACTTCTTCAATGCCAAAAAGTATAGCCATGGTGCCCCAATGGCCTTAAAATTATTCCACCCCATGTGTTTTGCGGAATCTTCATCACGCTTCAACCACACATAGGTATCTGAGAGGTTATTCTTATACGTAGATGAATTTGAGCTGGAGATTGCCTTATGGCTATTGATGTGACTTAAATATGGGCTGTGTTCTAATCGCCCAATTATTCTTGTACCAATTGGCACTCCACAGTATTCATTTAGAATATACAGATTCCCGTACACCTCATTTTCGGAATAATATCCGAGCGAACTCTTTAATATTTCGAAGATTTTTACTAAAATCGATTTGGATAGAGTCCAAGACTTTTCTGAGATCATCCGGGCTCACTCCCTTGCGTTACACTTCCGACAACAACTGTAATACGATCCAAGCATTACTTAAAATTATAGTCTTCCTGGTACTTGAAGAGAAGGGCTTAAGAATCAAAATGGCATCAGAAGCTTGGAAAATACTTACCTCATTTCGCGGTTCAACTTCTCAAGTTCAAGGATGGCTTGACGATATGGACTGCTTCGTGTTCCATGCTCTCCTTAACTTCCAATCAAAGAATTTTATAACAGGGGACTTGCTGGAAATTGGAGTTTACCAAGGGAAGAGCGCGATTCTTCTTGGCTTGCATTTACAGGATATAGAAAAATTGCATGTTTGTGATATTTTTGACAATCAAACGGATGAGGCTAATGAGAAAGAAATCAAAAAATCCTATCCACAATTTAGTTTGAGTATGTTCCTCAAGAATTACACAAATGTCATCAGCACACCCCCCAATGTATACTCTTGCGCTTCAAGCGAACTAGCGAAATTACTTCCCGACGCAGATTTTAGATTTATTCATATTGATGGAAGTCACTTGTACCAACATGTCTCTCAAGACTTAGCATTGGCGGCGACCTTGCTCGCTAGTGGACAAGGAATAGTGGTGGTTGATGATTTCCGTGCCGAACATGCTATTGGGGTAAGTTGCGCGATGTGGGAGATAATTACTGAACATGGCCTGAAGCCACTGATCTTTACAAAATCAAAAGCTTATTTGGTACCGCCCAATTCAAGTCTTACAACGTTGATAGTTAGTCAGGTCTTAGATGAGCATTCAATTGATTATGAATTAGTTGGGTTCAAAGAATATGGTGCTTTGCGCGTACTCAAATTGAATAATCCATTGAGGAAACCAAGTAAAGAACTTGTTAAGATTCTTATACCCCCCTTCATGATTACCATGTTTAGAGCTATTAAACGGGTAAACTTTACTTGGTAAAGCTAAGGGCTTATAAACCCGTGAACATCATTTTGTGGTATTTTAAATAAATGCGCGCTGTTTGTACCATTGTAAATTTTGACTATTTGAGTCAAGCTAACGTTCTCTTCTCCTCTCTCAAAGATACGAATAAGGATTTAAACTATTTCGTATTGGTGCTTGACGGAAAGGGAAATTCTCAAGAACTAATTGCGGGTGTGATCACCATTTACCCAGGTCAGCTGGATTTAGACAGCAGCAGTTTTCAAGAAATGTGTGAGTATTACGATGTAATTGAGCTCGCAACAAGCCTAAAACCTTTTGTGTTAAATTTCTTACTTAACTTAGGGTTTTCTTCAGTAATTTACCTTGACCCAGACATACAGGTTTTTTCAAGTCTCGAGAATGTTTTCAAAAATACTGAAAACAGTGGTACAACTTTAACACCTCATCGCCTTACTCCAACGAGAGGCAGTAATCCCGGATTTCATGAACTTGGTTTTCTTAGGTATGGGACATACAACCTCGGATTTATTGGAGTGACGAAAAACTCAACAGATATGCTCGATTGGTGGTCCCGTAGACTGGTTAGGTATTCTGGAAAATTTCCAGAAGAACATATCTTTACGGATCAAAAGTGGATGGACCTGGCACGGGCCTATTTTGATTTAACGGTTATCAGGGAACGCACTCTAAATATTGCCCCTTGGAATCTTGATGAGAGGCCTCTCCATTATTTGAACGGAATATTAATGTGCCCAGACGGTCCAGTGGTGTTTATTCATTTCTCTCAACTCTCTTCTAGCCTTTCAAAAGGTATTTTTCTTCCATATTGGGAGGACACACTGATTGATAGTAGGGAGCATGAAGTATCTTTGGAGATAATTTCTGGACTCTCAAGGTCATATTCAGAATTGTTGATAAATGCAAAAAATGAATTTACAGATAGCTACAAAAGTGAATTAAAACCACTTTTTAAATCGAGCCTATTACGAAAAGCTTTACGCGAAAGGTATTTGCAAACTGATACCGATCATGTTTTTAAAAAGACAAATCAGTTGCTTTCTCTCATTAATAAGTGGCCGAATGACAAGATTTTGAATGCATTAGAGAGGAGTTTTTTCTTTCGGCATGCAGTATATGGTCTCGGGATTGACTTCAAAAGATTTAAAACAAAGGTCAGAAAGCACTGGAAGTAGATAACAACTGCTTTAAGTAGTTTCCGTATTGAGAATTTAAGTAAGTTTCAGAAATTTTAAGGAGCTGGTTGTCATCAATCCAATTATTTCGCCAAGATATTTCTTCAGGGCAGGCTATTTTACTCCCTTGTCGCTCTTCCAAAATTCTTACATAGTTAGATGCATCAGAAAGCGATGCAATAGTACCTGTATCAAACCATGCGGTGCCGCGCTCTAGTTTTGTCACCTTTAGGTTCCCGTTTTTCAAGTAGATCTGATTCAGGGAAGTAATTTCAAGTTCTCCGCGGTGACTCGGTGTAATCAGTTTGGCTAATTCTGTGACATCCGATCCATAGAAGTACAAACCAGGAACAACATAATTTGATTTTGGACTTTTAGGTTTTTCTTCAATTGAAAGTGTAGATCCATCAGTGCCGAATTCGATAACACCATAATTCTCTGGGTCACGCACAGAATGTGCAAAAATTTGCGCCCCATCCGTTTTTTGCAGCTGTCTCAACTGTGCGCCAAGTCCCACTCCATGAAATATATTGTCACCTAGAATTAATGCAACCGGGTTTCCATCTATAAAGTCTTCTCCGATGATGAATGCTTCAGCAATTCCATTGGGTTTTGGCTGAACTTGATATGAAAATGTTACCCCAAGGTCTTTGCCATCCCCTAAGAGTTCCTCAAAAGACTTAATATCTCTTGGGCTGGAAATAATCAGGAATTCTCGTACACCAGAAAGCATTAAGGTGGAAATTGGGTAATAGATAAGGGGCTTGTCATAAACTGGGAGCAATTGTTTACTAATTGCCTTTGTAAGTGGGAATAGTCGAGTTCCTGAGCCGCCAGCCAGTACAATTCCTTTCACCCCACAAATATAGGCGATAAATGGTTCTTTTAGGTGATTTAGGAGCTCGGATGAGATTATTAGTGACGGGTGGTGCTGGATTCATTGGATCTAACTATGTCCGAGCCATCCTTACTGGAAGCCTTCCGGGCGTCACGAGTCTTAAAGTGTTGGACAACCTTACATATGCGGGCAATAAATCCAATTTAGACGATTTAACATCTCAATTTGAATTTATAGTGGGTGATATTTGTGATCAGTCGGTGGTATCAAAGTCATATAAGAATGTTGATGCAGTAGTAAATTTTGCAGCAGAGTCCCATGTAGATAATTCCATCAAAGACTCTAGAAAATTCATCGAAACTAATGTTTTGGGAGTTCAGACACTTCTTAGCCAAGCGGTAAAATCAGAAATTACTAGATTTATTCAAGTTTCAACAGATGAAGTTTACGGTTCAATCCAAGATGGTTCTTGGGATGAATCAACGGCGATAGCACCAAATTCTCCATATGCTGCAAGTAAAGCTGCCGCAGACTTATTGGTCAGTGCATTTAACAAAACTCATGGATTAAACACATGTATAACCCGCTGCTGCAATAACTATGGGCCGTATCAGTATCCAGAGAAGATTATTCCCTTATTTATCACCAACCTTATAAATGGAATTGAGATACCAATTTATGGAAGAGGTGACAATATACGAGAGTGGATTCATGTTCAGGACCACTGTAAGGCAATACATGAAGTACTTTTTAACGGTAAATCAGGAAATGTCTATAACGTTGGCTCAGGGGTCGAGACAACTAATCTTCAGCTTGCACAAACTATTCTTGAGATTATGGGATTTTCACATGACAAAATGGTTTTTGTACCAGATAGACCTGGTCATGATTTTAGATACTCACTAGATTCAACGAAGTACATCCAGGAATTTGGGAACAACCCAAAGATAGAATTTAACTTAGGATTAGAAGCGACTATTAATTGGTACCAATCCAATAGTAGCTGGTTGAACAGGCTTGCCAAAAAATGAAATGGGTAATTGTCGGTGGCGGAGGTCAGCTCGGCCAAGCCTTCAGCACTTTTTTGGATGAATCAACAGACACCTACACAGCGCTATCAAAATTTCAACTCGATATTACAAATCGAAGTAGATTGATGGAATTGCTAGTAAGCGAGAAGCCAGACATAGTACTTAATGCAGCTGCGTGGACAAATGTTGATTCAGCTGAAGAGAGAGCTTCGAGTGTCTTTGAGATAAATGTTAAGGGTACGTACAACCTTGCCATATGTTGTTTAGAGTTAGGTATCACTTTAGTTCAATTATCAACTGATTACGTATTTGGCGGTAATCAGACTCAACCCATTGAAGAAAATGCAAGAAAATTTCCACTTTCGGTCTATGGAAGATCAAAGGCAATTGCTGAAGATATTGTGCTTGGTGTATTGCCCGAAACTGGAATCATTGTCCGTACTTCCTGGCTCTACAGCCGTTGGGGGAAAAATTTTGCGAAGACGATTTTAGACAAACTCGTCACCCTAGAGAAGGGGACCGTAGTCTCTATAGTTAATGATCAAATTGGGCAACCCACAAGTGCGAGTGAGTTGAGTCAGCAATTGCATGTAATTGGCCACAGTAGGGTGCCCGCGGGCATCTATCATGCAACCAATAGCGGTGCCGTTAGTTGGTTTGAGTTTGCATTGAAAATTCAAGAATTGAGTGGAATGGACCAAGTACTTATTGCAGGGGTCAAATCTGAAGGATGGCCTACAAAGGCTAAGCGACCCAGTTTTTCTGTTTTGTCTAATTCTAAATTAGAGTTATTGGGTTTGAACAGTATGTCGAATTGGGAGCGAGCCTTAGAGATTGAAATGCCTTACTTAATTGGAATTCAAAATAGGACGCGAATGTCATGAAACTAGTCCCCTTGAATATTGGTGGAGCTTGGGTGATTAATCAAGAATCTCATGTTGATAATCGAGGTTACTTTCGAGAGTGGTATCTCCCAACCAAAATAAGCAAAGAATTGTTGGATTTTGGATTTGTTCCCACACAGGGAAATGTTTCAAAATCTAAAAAAGGAGTAATAAGAGGTTTGCATTACAGTATGTCAAAAGTTGGTCAGGAAAAATGGATTACTTGCACGGCAGGTAGAATACTCGATGTGATACTGGACGTGCGACCAGATTCAAATACTTATGGCAAGTTTGAAATGGTAGAGCTAAGTGAATCGAACGGAAGAAGTATCTATATTAAAGAAGGACTAGCACATGGTTTTATCACATTAGCCAATGATTCGGTAGTTACATATTTGACTAACACCGTGTACCGCTCTGAGGATGAATGCATAATTAATCCATTTGATCCTGATATACAAATCCCTTGGCCAAAAATGAATTATGTGCTTTCCAAAAAGGATGAAAATGCTCCCAGTCTAGATTTCCAAAAAGAAATGGGTTTACTTCCTTGAATCAAATCAAAACGTTTGGCAATTCTTCGAATACCGATGTGACGATCATAACTGTTGTGCGAAATCATGAAGCTGGTTTAATTTCAACTATGAAAAGTGTTTTATCCCAAGTACACAAAAATTGGAACTCAATTATTGTTGTCGGAGAATCTGGCGATAACACCTTAGAAATTGCTCGCAAGTATTCAAGTAAAAACAGTAATGTTCAAGTGGTGGAACAAAGTGGCACTGGAATTTATGAAGCTATGAATGAAGGATCTAAGATGGTTACTTCAAAATACGTATGGTACATGAATGCTGGAGATCAATTTCACGATGAATTTAGTTTGCAAACTGCAGTAAAAGAGTCCGAAGAAACGTCTCTAGATTTACTCATTGGCGGGCACAGAATTGAAAATAGCCGGGACTCAAAAGGATATTCATTTCCAGCAAAGGTGATAACGCCATTTAAGTTCAGCATCAACAGGAGATTTGGCTGTCACCAATCTATGTTATTCCTTACGAGCAAGGTAAAAGAGCTGGGTTATTACGATACTAAGTATAAAATCGTCGCAGATTTTGACTTGGTCATGAGAATGTGTGCAACAGGTCTGGTGAAGAGGACTCCCTCAATGATGGCGATTGTTGAACCGGGTGGGGGTGCTGATCAAAATATTATTTTTGTTCATCATGAGAAGCAGGCAGTCAGAAAAGCGCTCTTGGACTCCAGACTTCAGGTTTTTATAGGGGAAATATGGACACTTTTGGCAATACTGAAAATCAAATTGAAAAAAACTATAAACAACATGGTCAAGGACCACTGAAAATGAAAAGCGAGAAAACATTTTTTCATGAATTGAAGAGAATATTTCATGTTTATGATCGGAATACCAGACTAAAATTAAAGGTCTTTGCGGCTTTACAGGTTTTTCTAAGTTTATTGGATCTTGTTGGAGTCTTTTTGATAGGCACTTTAGCTCTTGAGAGCGTTGGGAGTGTCAAGCAAGGTAATAACAGTGAGAACAGCAATTTTTTGATAGTACTGCTTGGGCTAAGTGAGAAAAGTCAGACTCAGCGAATACTTTATGTTGCGACTCTGGCAATCATTGTTTTAGGTGTAAAAACCCTTTTGTCAGTGATTTTTACAAAGCAGTCCATGTTCTTTTTAAGTAATCGGGCAACAGCCATCGCCCACGATTTATTCTCTAAATATCTAACCCAGCCACTCCAGAACATCCAGAAGAAGTCTCAACAGGAGATTGTATTCATCCTCACCGAGGGGATACATGCGATTACAATCCAAGTTTCCGGGTCTCTTATAATCTTGATTGCTGATTTTTCACTATTGGTTCTCATGGCGGTTGGGTTAATTATGATTGATCCTGTGATTGCAGTCTTTACAATAACCTTTTTCGTTCTGATAGGCCTTTATTTACACAAAGTTTTGAGTGTGAAGGCGGCAGCTTTAGGAAGCGAGTACTTTAGACTTAGCATTCTCAGGAATAGTAAAATTGTCGAAGCCTTAAATTCCTTTCGCCAAGCAGTCACCGGCGCTAGACGTGCTTTCTATTTAACCCAAGTTTCTTCTTTAAGAAGCCAATTGGCAAGGGTAGAAGCCCAAAGAAGCCTTATGCCTTATATTGGAAAGTACGTTATTGAGACCTCAATAGTAATGGGCATGATTCTCGTGACAGGGTTCCAGTTTACCTTTAATTCTCCGGCTGAAGCCGCAAGAAATATCGCGATATTTCTTGCGGCCGGTACAAGAATTGCTCCGGCGGTTCTTCGAATTCAACAGAGCATGAACCAAATGAAGATTGGAATTAGCCTAGGAGCTCCGACATTAGATTTAATTGAGAAGAGTTTATTCACGACGCCATTAAGTCTTGGTTCGAATTCTCCGAAATTTTCACATGATGAATTTATTCCTTCGGTTCAGCTTGTTAATGTGAATATGTCATACTTAGGTAATTCAAAATTTAGTCTTGAATCTATTAGTTTGTCTATTGCTCCCTATGAATTCGTCGCAATAGTTGGGACATCCGGTTCCGGTAAAACAACATTAGTTGATGCAATTTTGGGAATAAATCCTCCAACCTCAGGTACAGTTTTGATTTCTGGTATGAATCCTTTAGATGCTTATGATAGTTATCCAGGTGCGGTAGCTTATGTGCCACAAGAAACAGCACTTATCGATGGAACAGTATTAGAAAATATCGCGGCGGGCTATTCTTCGCCGGGAGACTACCTAAAAGAAGTTTCTGTTGCGATAAATGGCGCAGCTTTAGGCAAATTCATTAAGGAATCCGATTACGGACTTAACACCCACGTGGGAGAAAAGGGCGCCAGTATTAGTGGGGGCCAAAGACAGCGAATAGGCATAGCACGTGCATTGTTCACACGGCCGAAACTACTCATTTTGGATGAAGCAACTTCCGCACTAGATCAAGAGACCGAGTCAATGATTTCTAGTACTTTGTTAGATTTGAGGGGAAAATGTACGATACTCGCAATTGCGCATCGAGTTTCAACAATCAAGAATGCTGACAGAATAATTTACCTTCGAGAGGGAAAGTTAGTTCAGATTGGGGATTATGCTGGTCT
>Ga0214919_10006989_pt1 | contig 15356 bp, 11 predicted proteins | sample LL1503_MetaG_FD_177994 | JGI IMG/M metagenome (GOLD analysis project Ga0214919, IMG submission 177994) | Freshwater microbial communities from Lake Lanier, Atlanta, Georgia, United States - LL-1503 | ecosystem: Environmental > Aquatic > Freshwater > Lake | place: USA: Georgia | collected... | reverse complement strand
CCCACATTCCGCACCAAACTTTAGCTAAGTAAATAATTCAAATTGACGAATAACCTATTTTTTATTGTGACGAACAGTCGGTATTCTTCGCGGCTTTAAAAATCCAAGTTTGAAGAAAGATGGGCGAATTCAATTCGAGTCAATTTGAGGGTGAGTCTTTAGATCATTTAGGCCTTGTCGCAGCGACGATTGATTATTTAGATTTAGAAAAACTCATTGACGATATGCTGCCGATCAGCCAAGAAAAAGGCGCCAAGGTTCCGATGAGTAAACGCGTGAGCGCCATGATTATGAATGGCCTTGGGTTTATTGATGATCGGCTTTATATGTTTCCAGAATTTATAGAAGGTACCGCCATCGATCGTTTACTGGGACCTGGATTAAAGGCTGAATATTTTAATGACGATGCGATTGGCCGGTGTTTAGATGCAATTTATGACTATGGGGTCACGAAGTTTTTTTCGACCTTGGCGTTTTCAATGGGAAGGCAATTAAAACTTTTAGGTCCAACTTTGAATTTAGATACGACGACTTTAAGTCTCTCTGGAGAATATGAGGATTATGTACTGGATAAAGAAAAACCTGAGACCGTCGTTCCCGCTTATGGGTATTCGAAACAAAAGCGTCGTGATTTAAAGCAAGTAGTTTTACTTTTAGCAACGACTGGTAAAGCTAACTTTCCACTCTTGATGAGTCTGCATTCTGGCAATGCCTCCGATCAAAAGACCCTTCATGAAGCCATGGAGAAGATTAATGGGATCTGTAAAGGCCTGGAAGATTCTCCGAGTTTTATTTATGTCGCCGATAGCGCGTCGTATCTCCAGTGTGTTGAGAAAAATACAGAAGGATTGCGTTGGGTTTCCAGGGTTCCAGAGACAATCAAAGAAGCAAAAAATTTAGTCGCTGAAGATGGAAGAAGCTGGAGTGAGTATGGCAATGGCTACAAGATCAGCCCTCACACCAGTCATTATGGGAAGGTCACGCAGCGTTGGATTCTGGTCTATTCGGAGCAGGCTTATCATCGAGAAATCAAAACTGTTGAAAGAAAAATACCTGAAGAAAAAGTAAAACAAGAAAAGATCGTCGCCTCCTGGGCGAAAGGCCGATTTGAATCTGAGCAAGAGGCTAAAAAAGCAATCAAAGAATTAGAGAAAACGCTGAAATATCACCATCTCAAAGCAGATGTTCAGCCGATCATGAAGCCTTTCAAAAAAAGAAAATCCAAACCTGAAGAAGCCCCAGAGGTTAAGTCCTATGCCATTCTTGGCGCCTTAAGTGAAAACTCAGAAGCAATTGAGAAAGCCAAAAGAAGTTGTGGTCGATTTATTGTTGCGACGAATGAATTATCGAAAGAAGCCTTAAGTGATGCAGGTCTTTTAAAAGAATATAAGTCTCAATCAGAGCTAGAAAAAGGCTTTGCTTTTATCAAAGACGATACCTTTGAATTAAGCTCTGTGTTTTTAAAAACGCCCTCAAGAATTGAAGCTTTAATGGCCGTCATGGTCTTATGTTTGATGGTCTACAACGTCTCTCAATATCGTTTGAGAAAAGCGCTCAAAGAAAACAATGACAGCATTTTAAATCAGGTGAAGAAGCCGACGGATAAGCCATCGATGAAATGGGTTTATCGCATTTTTACTAACGTCATGGTTTTGAATATCAATGTGAATGGGAGCTCTCAGCAAGTCGTCATTAATGTGAAAGACAGGCTGCTGAAGATCATTCGATACTTTGGTCCAAAAGCCATGGAGATTTATTCGGTGGAGGCCTGCAAAGCCCAGTAATCACTGGGGTTGGGGTCAGCTCGTCTGGAATTTGGAAATAAGAGTAAAAACAGAGAAAAAAGCGCATAGAAAAATAAAAAATCAGTACACACTCAGCCAAAAAAAATTAATTAGAAAATTAATTCAGGCTGGGAATGCCGGATGGTGCGGAATGTGGGAATGAAGGTAGAGGGGCGAATCTTGTATTCGTCCCGTGTGCCGCTTGGTAAAAAAATTCTCTGAAGATTGACTAAAAAACATGACGGGACGAATACAAGATTCGCCCCTCCACCTTCAAAAAGATTATTTTTAGGCCTTTTGAAAATACCCAATAGTTTTCTCAAGCCCCTGTCTTAAATTCGTACTGGCTTGAAAACCCAGCTGGGAAATAATTTTTGAATTAGAGCCCATGGAGTGTTTTATATCTCCAGGACGCTCTTCTAGATGGATTATTTTTGAACTGCTGCCCGTGAGTTCAATAATGGTCTGAGCTAATTGATTAATACTTAATTTATCGCCCCAACAAACATTATAAATATTCAAATTTTCTTTCTGGGCCAGACCCAAATTCCCTCGATCTGCCGCTAATAAATTCGCCTGGGCAATATCCCCGACATAGATAAAATCTCGGGTTTGGGTCCCATCACCAAAAATAGTTATATCTTGGTTCGCTAAAGCTTTGTGTATAAAAATCGGCACTGCTGCGGCATAGGCTGATTTGGGATCTTGGCGCTCACCAAAAACATTGAAATAACGCAAAGACACCGCATTAATCCCATATTCTTGTCGGTACATCCGGAAATAATATTCGCCATCTAACTTAGTAATCGCATAAGGGGATTTTGGCTCAGGGATCATATTTTCTAATTTTGGAACAGCTGGATTATCCCCATACACCGCTGCTGAACTAGACAAGACAATATTTTTTACTTTGGCTTCAATACAGGCATCCAAAATATTAATCACCCCTTCGCCATTGGTCCGAATGTAATCCAATGGTTTTGCCATGGATTCAGCGACAGAAATTCGGGCCGCCAGATGAAACACGGAATCTATTTTGTGAGGGCAGTTCTGAAAGAAATAATTTAATTCCTGGCGATTTAAAAGTTCCCCCGGGATTAATTTTGCGCCGCAAGATAAAGCCGAAACAATATTGGCTTGTTTTCCAGTCGACCCATTATCAAATAAATAAACTTGATCGCCTCGATTTAAAGCCTGATCCGCAATATGACTGCCGATAAAACCCATGCCCCCAGTAATTAATATATTCGCCATTGTTTTTATTTAACCTCAAAATTATTTTCGATTTCTTCGAGTGATTTACCTTGAGTCTCTGGAATGACAAAAGACGTCATTAAGAAATATAACAGCCCAAAAAACGCACAGATAAAAAAGATTCCTGCATCGCCCATCATGCTTGAAAGTTTGATAAATATGGCAGCGAAGCCAAAAGAAATAAAAGAGTTTAAACACAATGCAAACGCCATCCCCGTACTTCTAATTCTGGTTGGCATCACTTCACTTAAGACGACCCAGACCAACATGCCTGGTCCCATCGCATAGAAAGCAATAAAAAATAAAATAGAAGTTAATAACAAATGGCCTTGTAGGGGCGAATGAGGTAAAAATTTTAAAGTTAAGCCCGCGCAAATTAAAGCAATGGTTAAGCCGCCTGTCCCAACTGAATATAAAAGCTTGCGAGGCAATCTATCTACAACGAACATGGCAATTAAAGTCACTAGGAAATTTAAGCCCGTAATCATCGTCCCACCGACCATGGCCACTAAGTTAGACTGCAAGCCGGTTGATTTTAATAAATAAGCACTGAGCTGAAGAATCGCATTGGTTCCAATTAATTGATTTAACATGGCAATTCCAACGCCAATAAATAAAGGCTTGATGAAGCGTTTTTGAAACAAGCTCTCAACCACCGCTGAGCCTTTAGATAAATGCCGCTCACGAGCGTCTTTCATGCGGTTTAAAACCAAGTCCACTTCGTTCGCTGGACGAAAGCGGGCTAAGACTTCGCGCGCTTTGTCATACTGACCCTTCATGACTAAATATCTTGGGGAATCAGACAAAGCAAAACAACCAAAAAACATGACGATCCCGGGAATCAAAGCCGTCAAAAACATCCCTCTCCAGTCTCCAGTAGGCGTGAAATACAAGCCCACTAAAGCGGCAAATAAAATCCCAGCAGTTAATAATAATTGAAACACACTGACGCCCACGCCGCGTAATTTTCCAGGCACGGATTCAGCTAAATATAAAGGCACTGCAATAGTAATAATCCCAACGCCTAAGCCCTGTATAACTCTTCCCCAAAGCACCTCGGCAAAATCAGTCGCGTAATAAACTAACAAGACACCCGCAATAAAAATCAAAGCGGACAGCATGATCATTTTTCGACGACCAAAAATATCCGCCAAAGGCCCTGTAATTAAAGTCGCGATGGCCCCGCCGCCAAAAACAGCGCCGACCAAAATAGATAACTCATCCACGGACATATCAATATCATTCCGGATAAATAACATGGCCCCCGCAATAATGCCCAAGTCATAACCATATAAAACGCCACCAACAGCCGCAAAGATTAAAACAGACATGGCGAATAATTTTTTGCGTTTCTCTGAGTACATACACTGCCCCTTTGATTATTTTAATTAATCTACTTTTTCTCTATTTCTCTATCTCTCTATCTCTCTATCTCTTAAATACACCAAATTTCCCTGACAAAACGTCGCATGTATTTGACCTGCTTTATCAATCAAAACCAAATCAGCGTCTTTATTAATTTTAATAGACCCTTTTTTATCAAATATTCCCAGTTGTTTAGCAGGGTTCTCAGACGCCATTTTGACGGCGTCTTTTAAACTACAGCCCGTATAATCTTGAATATTTGAAAATGCTTTATTTAAAGTTAAGACACTGCCCGCTAAAACCCCAGAGGCTAATCTGGCTGCCCCTGATTTTACAAAGACTTTTTGACCGCCAAGATCATACTCTCCCTCGGATAAACATTTAGCGCGCATCGCATCTGTCACTAAGACTAATTGTTCCGCGGTTTTTATTTTTAAAGTCAACGCTAAAACATTGGGGTCCACATGAATCCCATCGGCTATTAATTCAGCCCGAACCCGATCATCGCCTAAGACCGCCACCGCAACGCCTGGCGTTCGATGATGAAAACTACTCATGGCGTTATACAAATGCGTGCAGTGCGTCACCCCAGAATCAATCGATTTTTTAGCTTCTAGAAAATTCGCATCACTATGGCCGATAGACACGACAACGCCCATCTCACACAAATATTTTATAAATTCAGAAGCGCCTGGAACTTCAGGCGCCATCGTCACTAATTTAATTTGGCCCTCGGCTAAGTCTTGAAATTTTTTAAAAATATTAATCTCTGGGGCTCTTATAAATTCTGGATTCTGAGCGCCCATTCTATTGGGTGATATAAATGGCCCCTCGAGATGCACCCCTAGAATTTCAGCACCAGAACTTTTTAAATTTTTTAAATTTAAATTTTTATTTTTAAATTTTTTAAACTCAGCAATATTAATTAAAGCCTGAGAAATCTTACTTTCTGAATCAGTCATCGTCGTTGCTAAATAAGCCGTCGTGCCTTCTTTAACCAAAGCTTCTGAGATTTTCTCCAGCGCTTCCAAACTTCCATCCATGACATCAAAGCCCATGGCCCCATGAATATGTAAATCTATAAAACCAGGAATTAAATAATAATCACTGGAGAAATCATAAATAGGAATAAAAACTGGGTGATTTTGGGACTGAGGAATAATTTTATTAATGCTAATAATCTTTCCCGATTTAATCTCAAGACAGAGATAATCCATAGTCTCTTCAGTTAAGACAACAGGCCCTCGAAGCCAATAATGATCTGGGAAATCTTTAAAATCTTTAAAATTTTTATTCATCAATTATCTGGTCTCTGTCACTTTTTTTAGATTATCAGGGCGATCTGGATCTAAGCCTCGCGCTTTAGATAATTTGGCCGCCATTAAGTAAAAACTTTGGATCATTAAAATAGGATCCAGCATGGGATGTAAAGAATTTGGAACCGTAAATAAATAGCTAAAACAATCAGGACTGATTCTATTTTTCTGATCTTTATTAATTACTAATAAAGACTTCGCGCCCAGAGATTTAATATGCTTAGACAGCTCTACAGTCATTTCAAAACTTTCATCATGTTGGGCAAACAAAATCACGGGGAAATCTTTTTTAACTAAGGCGAATGGCCCATGTCGAACTTCAGCGCTACTAAAAGCTTCTGCATGTAAAACACAAGTCTCTTTGCATTTTAAACTAGCCTCTTGGGCAATCGGAAAACCATAGCCCCTGCCAACAATAAAAATATCTTTCGCGTCTTTTAAAATATCGACCATCTCGGACCAGTCTTCATGACAAGCTTGTTCTAGATATTCTGGTAATTTATCTAAAGCTGATAATAATTTGTGATCTTCTGTGCAAACGCCTACAAATTGCGCCAGGGCAGACAGGGTCCCCAAATAACTTTTAGTCGCAGCGACAGACAATTCATCTCCCGCCCAAACAGGAACGACATATTCAGCCAGTTCCGCTAAAGGCGAAGAAGTCTGATTCACAATAGCCACTGTCAGGGCCCCAGATTGTTTCGCAGATTTTAAAGACTCACAAAGATCAGGACTTTTGCCAGATTGGGACAAAGCTAAAACTAAAGCTTGTTTTAATTTCAAATGCGTGCCATACAAAGTCATGACAGAAGGTGCAGCTGAAGCGACAGATAAGCCCATCTTGGTTTCAATCACATATTTGCCATACGTTGCTGCATGGTCCGAACTACCCCGAGCGACGGTGACTGCATACGTAGGATTAACGGCTTTCAGTCTTAATAACAGAGCCTGCCAAATAGTTAAATTTTCTTGTAATTGTCTAGAAATAATATGCGGTGCTTCTCGGGCTTCTCGCTCCATCAGACTCATAGAATTTTTAGAATTTTTAGAATTTTCAGAAGCCGTATTTAAATTCACCGTCATAGCCCAATTCCTTTTTTCCAATCATCGCCTAAAACTTTCTGACGAACTAGAAAGATCGCTCCGCGTGTCGCATCAAATTGCCGATCTACTAAGCGCTTTCTCACCTCAGGGCTTAAGCGCTCTTTCAAGTGCGGTGCAATGCCACCAAACAAAGTCAAATCAAGACAAGCATGATCAATCGCATCTTCTAAAGCTTGCGCGACCAGATCGATTTCAGCCGCGGCTGAATCTAAAAGCATTAAGGCATGAGGATCTCCAAAGCCAGCATATTCAATCACTAAAGGCGCCAGCGTTCCGAAATCCCCAGGTTTTGCTTCGACAGCCCAAGTAACCAACTCGGTCACAGAGCCATTAAATTTACTTAAAACGGCTTCACATAAAGGCGTGACATGAGCTCTGCCATCCACTGATCTTAAAGTAAGTCTCACGGCTTCCATGCCCAACCAAGCGCCACCGCCTTCATCGCCATGAGGAAAGCCCCAGCCACCGACATGAATAATATCTTCTTGATAAACAGCACAACCATGAACGCCTGTTCCGACAATAATAATCGCCCCGTCTTCTCCAGCATGAGCGCCTAAACAAGCAATAATGGCATCAGACTCTAAAGTAATTGATTTAAAAGGATGCGGACAGGCTAAGAAATTTTTTACCGCTTCAGGGACTTCATACCCTGCCAAACCAAAACCGGCATGATACGCATAATTGGGATCATCTAAGGCCAGCCCGGCTTGGCTTAAAGCCTCAGAAAGCCCTGCCATAATAGAGTTCCAAGAATTTTTAACGCTCGTACGAATATTCCCAGGGCCGCCTTTGCCCACCCCTAAAATATTGCCATTTTGATCTTCTATTTGAATCTTGGTTTTAGTTCCGCCGCCATCCGCGCCAATAAAAATATTTTGCATTTTTTTTAATAAAAAATTTCACAAGGGCGAAATTATAGTCGACAAAGTTATTTATTAATTTTTTATTTTGCACAAAAAATAACTGCTTAAAATAAATCACTAAAAAAACACAGATCTTTATTTTAGACATCTTTTAAAAGCTGAGGCGTAGGGGCGAATCTTGTATTCGCCCTGCGTTCGGAGGCATGGATCCTGTATTCGTCCCAGCCTATTTTTCAGAGATTCAGACAGGCGCTTCAGTCCCTTCTTGATCAACTCTTTGTCGTTTGCAGCTCTCAGCTCCAAGGCCTTCGGCGCCACGAAAAACAAAGCTTTCAGCAGGCTTATCGGCTGGCTTCGAAGACTGATGCAACACAGGGATTGAACTCCCAGCAGCCATTGATTGATCAATTTTTTTTACTCTGATCAGATCACGACAAGCTGCTGCCAATTTAATAATTAAATCTTTTTTGGTTTCATCGTCCGTATCAAAAAACTAAGCCACTAAATTTAAATCAAGAAATAGGACCGGAAGGTTCAAACTCCGTCTTCAACTTTTTACCAGCCGTATCATCAGCCTGATTTAATTCATCCTCAACCCACCATAAGTCACGTGAGTCAAACAAAGGCCAAACCAACGCGTTTGAATACTCGCCCTCTGACGGTACAACCAGGGGGGGCACTACAGATGGAAGTACTGCCCATTCAGGCATGCAATATTCTATAAATGGCTGTGACGACGCTCGGACAGAAAAGTTTTTTTGAATACTTTCAAGTTGAATACAAAGGGCGTCATTGTCACCATTTTCTTCAAACGCTTGGATCAGCTCTCCAAAAATCCTCGGCCTGATGATGTCATTCTCTGGCTTTCGTAAAAGCACAAAAATATGAGACAGCTCATCATAAGGATCTTTAGGCTTATAAGCCCTAACAGTAGGCCCCTTATCAAAATCACTCTCAGAATCACTCTCAGAATCACGCGCACAAACACGGCTACATGCGTCTTGAAAAATAGATAATCTCTTAGCACCAAAAAAAATATTGATCAGTTGTTCTATTGTTTTTTCAGGCCTTAAGTCCGCAAACTCCAATATAGATCTCAGAGTAACGATCACAGACTCGTAATCATAAATATCAGAAGTCATGCCTATTGGATCCAGGCTATATAACTGCTCCAACATTTTGAAATGTTCGGGCAATAGGTTATTGGCAACAACATCAAACTCACGAAAAATTCGCCCAACAGGCACTTGATCAAGATAGTAAAACAGATGATACCCAGTTGCAGCATCAGGAGGAAAAACTGCTGTAGCAATATCCTCAAGAGAAAAAGGCGCCTCAACAGCATCATTAGGCCGAGCAATTTCCGACAAACCTTCCTCGCTCAGAGCACTAACACTTTCATCAGCATCACTTTCAGCAGCATCACTTTCAGCAAAATCTATCCCATCAGTATCTATTTCAAAAACTTCTTCTGTAACTTCTGCAAGTTCTGCAACTTCTGCAAGTTCTGCAACTTCTGTACGTTTGCTTGTTATGCATTGATCGACTTCCTCTGAGGTTAAAAACACAAAAGGGATACCTTTGGTCTCGACACTGATGACTGAAGAGGATGATATCCAGCAATTTGCAGCACGCACATAAGCCTCGATAACACTGCCGTACTCGGTCAAGATGACGGGTGTATGCTGCCCTGAAAGACTAACGTAATCTAAGCTTTGCTCTACAACACGACCCCATTCATCTTTCGTGTTTTTTAATATAAAACCATGCCGGTGGTACCGGTTTAAATCTGCCAGATTGATTGGCTCATCCACGATAGAAAGCGAGTACCATAGGGGCTTTAAAGCCAAACCATACATTCGCTGTAATCGGTGAGATTTTTCTCCCTCAGTCAGGAGCGCAAGAAACTCAGGCGGGGTTAAGAAACTGAAAATTTGATAGAGATCTAAGCTCACATCAAACTTATGAGCATCGAGCTTTTTCACAAGCTTAGGTATTGAATCAAAACTCACATACAGGGGTATTAAAAAATAGAAGGGTTTTCTCACCGTATCGGGATCCTCGTAATATTCCTCCGGCAAGAGATAGAACAACAGCTCTAAGAATGCTGCTAGTTTTTTGGAATCTGTAAACTGCTCACAAACATAAAAATAGGGATCTATTCGATCAGCCTCATTGCAATAATCCGATGATGTAATATTACTTAAGGCCTTTATTATTTTTTTTAAAGACTTTCCATCTTTGCTGTGTTTTTTGATGATTTCATTGAGGCGCTCAATAAGAGCAATGGTTTCATAATGTGACTTTATGCTTTCTTCTTCACGTATGCATGCGTCCCAGATTTGGCAGGAAAAATCAATTAATCTCTGAATCGTTTTCTCTGTCATCCTGAGCTTACTCTCTTTGCAAGTACGTCGGATCAAAAGATCGATAGAGCCTCGCGCTTCTCCCGCCTCTGGCAAGTAGGGAACTTGAGAACTAGAACTCACTGCACTCATCTTTCTACCCCACCATGACTTTTGATTGCGAATGCTGAAAAAATACACTTTCCCAAATCTTTTTCACGCATTTTTCACATATTTTCAAACGCCCAATAAAATCCTTGAGGGGTCTTCCAGCAAATCTTTAATCATCTTTAAAAATCCAACGGACTCACGGCCGTCAATAATTCGATGATCATAAGATAAAGCCAGATACATAATGGGTCGAATCACCACTTGGCCATTGAGAGCCACAGGTCGTTCGACAATATTATGCATGCCCAAAATGGCAGACTGGGGTGCGTTAATAATCGGTGTTGAGAGCATGGAGCCGAATACACCGCCATTAGTGATAGTAAACGTCCCACCTTGCATATCTTCGATAGATAAAGACCCATCACGCGCTTTGCCGGCATAGTTTTTAATTTCTTGCTCGATTTGGGCCATCGATAATTTATCGGCAGATCTAACAACAGGAACAACTAAACCTCTAGGCGAAGAAACCGCGACACCAATATCAAAATAGCCGTGGTAAACCAGATCCTCACCATCAATACTCGCATTGACCGCTGGGAATTTTTTCAAAGCCTCTGTGACTGCTTTCACAAAAAACGACATGAAGCCCAGTTTTACATTATTAATTTTTTCAAAATCGTCTTTATATTTGGCCCTTAAATCCATCACCGGCTTCATATCGACTTCGTTAAAAGTCGTTAACATGGCCGCCGTGTTTTGAACTTCTTTTAATCTTTTCGCCACGGTCTTTCTTAATCTGGACATGGGCACACGCTCTTCAGGTCTCGCTCCACCAGAAACAAATACCCTCATATCTTGTGCAGTAACCCTTCCATTTTTGCCAGACCCATCGACTTCTTTAAGATCAATCTGATTAGAAGCCGCAATGCGTCTAACCGCTGGAGAGCCTTCTTGAGATTTAACTTCTGATTTAACTTCTGATTTAGCTTCTGGCTTAGCTTCTGGCTTAGCTTCTAATTTAGCTTCTGATTTAGCTTCAGAACTTTTCTGGCTGGCAGCTGGTGCTGCACCCTCTACTAAAGACCCAATCACTTCTTGGCTTAAAACCACATCGCCTTCTTTTTTTAATAACTTCCCAATCACGCCAGATTTCACCGCAGGGACTTCAAGAACGACTTTATCCGTCTCAATTTCAACTAAGACATCGCCTTCTTTAACAACATCCCCTTCTTTCACATGCCAGCTGGCAATCTCACCCTCACTAATGGATTCTGGAAAACTGGGCGCTTTAATGTCGATGGTCATGATTTTTATTTCCTAATTTTTAAAATTTAATTTTGATGAACTTAATTTTTATAAGCTAATTTTTTATAACCCCAGAGCATCCTGAATCAACTTCTCCTGCTGGGCTTTATATAAAGCCGGATACCCGACCGCTGGAGACGCAAAAGCGGCTCTTCCGGCATAAGTCAAAACTTGCGAACTATTGGCAAAACATTCTCTTAAAAAATGCTGGATCATATGCCAAGCGCCTTGATTCACCGGCTCTTCCTGACACCAGATAATATTTTTAATATTTTCATATTTTTTAAATAAAGTTTTTAATTCTAATTCTGGAATGGGATACAACTGCTCCAATCTAATAATTAAACTATTTTCTAGATTTAACTCACGGCGCTTAGCCAATAAATCATAAAAAACTTTACCCTGGCAAATAATTAATTTATTAATTTTATTATTTTTAAAACTTGAATTTATATTTTCGTCTATTTCATCAATCACACACTCAAATTTTCCATTCACCAAATCATCCATTTGAGAAATCACTAAGGGGTGTCTTAATAAACTTTTGGGCGTCATGATCACCAATGGCTTTCTGTACTCTCTTAACATCTGACGTCTTAACACATGAAAAATCTGCGCGGGCGTACTGGGTACACAGACTTGCATATTTTCATTCGCACAAAGCTGTAAGAATCTTTCTAATCTCGCTGAAGAGTGCTCAGAGCCTTGGCCTTCTTGCCCATGGGGCAATAATAAAACCAGGCCAGAGTACCTTCCCCATTTTTCTTCGGCGGAACAAATAAACTGATCAATCACTACTTGAGCGCCGTTCGCAAAATCACCAAACTGCGCTTCCCATAGCACCAAAGTCTCTGGAGAAGACCCTGAATAACCATATTCAAACGCCATGACGGCTTCTTCAGATAAAGTCGAATCAATAATTTCAAGATTTATATTTTTATCTTTTCTATCTTTAATAATATTTCTTAGCGGGATAAATAAGCTGTCATCTAATTGGCTATGTAAGACCCCATGCCGATGAGAGAAAGTCCCCCGACCTGCATCTTGACCGACTAATCTCACGCCATAACCTAAATCTAATAAACTCGCATAGGCCAATATTTCAGCATAGCCCCAGTTAATTCCTAGCTTGCCATCGGTCATCAAGACGCGATCTTCCAGAGCTTTCTGAACTTGTTTTTGCAAAGGGAAATTTTCTGGAAGTTGCTCTAATTTTCTCGCCAAATTAATTAGATTATTTTTATCTGATTTATTTTTATAATTTTCTCGCCAGCTTTTATTTAAATAAGGCGTCCAATTATTTTTATAATTTTTATTAATTAACTTAACAACGGCGGCGCCAGACTCTAATTTATTTTTATAAGCCTGGACAAAACCATCTACTTCAGCCTGCGTGATTAAATTATTTTTAATTAAATTCTTTGCATAAATTTTATAAGGCGTGAGATGGCTCTTAATTTTTTGATACATCAGAGGCTGAGTCCCAGAAGGCTCGTCTGATTCATTATGGCCATGCAATCTGTAACAGACTAAATCAATCACCACATCTTTTTTAAACTTCATTCGATAATCAATAGCTAGCCTAGTCACAAAAATAACCGCTTCAGGATCATCGCCATTCACATGAAAAACAGGCGCTTCGATCATCTTGGCAATATCGGTACAGTAAGTCCCAGAGCGCGCATCTAAAATATTAGAAGTGGTAAAACCCACTTGATTATTAATCACTATGTGTACGGATCCATTGGTTTTAAATCCGCGAAGCTGGGATAAATTCAAATGCTCCATGACCACACCCTGGCCTGAGAATGCCGCGTCGCCATGAATAATAATGGGCAGCACTTCAGATCTTTCTTGATGCCGACGATCTTGTCTTGCTCTCACAGAACCTGAAACAACCGGTGAGACAATTTCTAAATGGGAAGGATTAAAGGCCATCGCTAAATGGACTATTTTTCCATGAGATGTTTCAATATCCGAGGCAAATCCATTGTGATATTTCACATCCCCAGATAATAAATTCTTGGCATGCTTTCCTTCGAATTCAGCCATTAAATCTTGGGGAGATTTTCCTAAAATATTCACTAGCGCATTCAATCTTCCCCGATGCGCCATGCCGATCACTACTTCACTCACACCTTGGAGAGAAGACTGATCAATCAGGTCATTAATCATAGGAATTAAACTATCGCCGCCCTCCAGAGAAAATCTTTTCTGACCGACATATTTCATGCCTAAATATTTCTCTAAGCCATCGGCTGAAATTAAATCTTGAAGTATTTTTAAACAATCGGCTTTTTCTTGTGGGGCATTTTTTTGTTGAGTATTTTTTTGTTCTAATTTTTCTTGCACCCAGAGTCGCTCTGCTAGATTGCTTAAGTGCATATATTCAGCGCCTATATGACACGAATAAGTTTGCTCTAAAAATCCTAGCACTTCTCTTAAAGTCTTCCCGGAAGCGCCAATACTCGAAGGCAAGGACTTAAACCCTGGCTGATCTTTTAAATCAATCACTTGATCTAAATCTTGGTCCGTCAACCCATAAAATTCTTTTTCTAATTTAGGGACAGAAATAACAGCATTTAATTCTAAAGGATCTGTCTGTGCTCGAAGATGTCCGATCCGACGGTAGGCTTGAATCAAGCGATGAACGGCACCTGGCTTTGAACAGTCCAGACTATTTTGCTGATTAACAGAATAATTAACCCCAGAACAGGCCGCTAAATTTCCTGAACTTGCCATATTGATAAATGCTTGGCGAATAGCCTCATGGGAAACATCTGGCAATCCCTGATTTTTTAAAACCAAGTCATCAAAATAGGCCCGCCAGCTGGGCTCAACTAAGTTGGGATCTTGCAAATAATCTTCATAGATCGCTTCTAGATAAGCCGTGTTGGCGCCAGACAATTGGGAGTTTTTCCAGGCAGCACGCATAGAAGCTAAATATTCAGACATATTCTTTTTATTTCCTTAATTTAAATAGCGCATCAATTTTCGGGAGATACTCTTAAAATTTAAATCACTAAAATTTAAATCATTGAACTAAACAGCCCGTTTTAAAATTTCGGAGCGCAATTTACCGATCGCACGAGTCGGATTCAAGCCCTTTGGACAAACCGTCACGCAATTCATGATTCCACGGCATCTAAAGACACTAAATGGATCTTCCAGATCTTTCAGTCTTTCTTCTTTGGCGCCGTCTCTCGAATCTGCAACAAATCGATACGCCTGCAATAACCCAGCAGGGCCAATAAACTTATCTGGATTCCACCAGAAAGACGGACAAGAGGTCGTACAGCAAGCACATAAAATACATTCGTACAGACCATCTAACTTCGCCCGCTCTTCAGGACTTTGTAAGTATTCTTTAGCTGGGACGGGCTCATGGCCTTGTAAATACGGCTTTACTTTTTCATAATTTTTATAAAATTGGGTCATGTCAACCACTAAGTCTCTTAAAACAGGCAGGCCTGGCAAAGGTCTTAGCACAATGGGCTTAGAGAGCTCAGAAAGATTAGTAATACAAGCCAATCTATTTTTGCCATTGATATTCATCCCATCTGAGCCACAGACCCCTTCACGGCAAGAGCGTCTGAGCGCTAAGCTCGGATCCTGTTCTTTTAATAACTCAATCGCTGACAAGACCATCATCGGGCTGTCATCAGGGATATCTAAATTAAAAGTCTGCATATAAGGCTTTTGATTGAGCTCGGGGTTATATCTATAAACTTGAAATTCCATTTTTAACAAACTCGCTTTTTAAATTTATTTTAAAATTTATCTTTAAATCCTAATACAGCCTTTCTTTGGGCTGAAACGCATCAACTTCAACAGGCTTAAAATTAACCTCTCTCGTAGACGTTCGATTGCCCTCCGAGAAATATAAAGTATGTTTAATCCAGTTTT
>Ga0214919_10006987_pt1 | contig 15358 bp, 15 predicted proteins | sample LL1503_MetaG_FD_177994 | JGI IMG/M metagenome (GOLD analysis project Ga0214919, IMG submission 177994) | Freshwater microbial communities from Lake Lanier, Atlanta, Georgia, United States - LL-1503 | ecosystem: Environmental > Aquatic > Freshwater > Lake | place: USA: Georgia | collected... | reverse complement strand
CGTGCTACCGGTCGCAGCAATCACCGAAAAGAGCGGATCATTTTTAAATTGGGAAGGCCGCGCACGTTCATTTGACGCTGCAGTGAGTGACTCGCTCAACCGAAGTGACCTTCGTATTCTGTCCATGATTGCCGATGCTATGGGAGTCTCGCTAAATCTTAGTACTGTGACATCAGCAGCGAAAGAGATTTCAACATTAGGAAAATGGGATGGTGCACGCGTAACGATGCAAACTGTGCCTGCATCACAAAACGCAAAACTCAATAGTGATCAGTTCATTCTTAATTCATGGCGCCGCCTGTTAGATCTTGGAACTTTACAAAAAGGCGAAGAGAATCTTGCCGGCACTGCACGCCAAACAGTCGCCGTCATTTCTCCAAGCCGGGCACAGGCGTTAGGTGTAACTGATGGAAATCTCTTAAAGATTTCTACAACCAAAGGTTCAGTAACTTTACCGGCGTTAGTTGAAGATATTCATGACGATGCAATTTGGGCCCCTCGAAATTCACATGGTTCTCAGTTACTTGTAAACCTAGACGCTGGAAATGGCGCAGTAGTTACGGTGGTGAAGTTATGAAAACTGCAGAACTAATCGGTAACGATCCAGGTTGGTTAATCACCGTCAAAGCATTACTCGTCTTTATTTTCTGTGTTGTTTTAACGCTTCTCTCTGTTTGGGGTGAACGGCGTTTAGTTGGTCGTATGCAGCAGCGACCAGGACCTAACCGTGTTGGTCCATTTGGTTTGATTCAAGCTCTTGCCGACGGCGTAAAACTCGCGCTCAAGGAAGACATCATTCCCGCGGCTGCCGATAAAGTTGTTTTCATTCTTGCACCGATTATCAGTGCTACTACTTGCTTTATGTCATTTGCAGTTATACCTATTACAGGTCCTGTCACTTTATTTGGGCATGAAACAGCAATGCAATTAACCGATCTGCCAATTGGAGTTCTCTACGTTTTAGCAATTGCATCCGTTGGCGTATATGGAATTATCTTGGCTGGGTGGTCATCAGGTTCAACGTATCCACTTCTTGGCGGACTTCGCTCAAGTGCGCAAGTCATTTCATACGAAATCGCTATGGGTCTTTCACTGGTTGCCGTATTTATTTATGCAGGTTCGATGTCGACTTCAGATATTGTGGCAGCACAATCAAACTCTTGGTATGCCGTTGTTTTGTTCCCATCGTTTGTCATTTACGCAATTTCAATGGTTGGTGAAACCAACCGCGCACCATTTGACTTAGCTGAAGCTGAAGGTGAACTCGTTGGCGGTTTCCACACAGAATATTCATCACTTAAATTTGCACTCTTTTTCTTGGCTGAGTACGTCAACATCATCGCAGTATCAGCTCTTGCCACAACGTTATTTCTTGGCGGGTATCACGCTCCGCCGTTCTTAGGATTTACCGAAAACTGGCTTGGTGGATGGTTCACTGCAATCTGGTTCTTCTCAAAAGTCTTAGTATTTTTCTTTGTATTTGTTTGGCTTCGTGGAACTTTGCCACGTTTGCGCTACGACCAATTCATGCAGTTTGGTTGGAAAATTTTGATTCCAGTCTCGATTGTTTGGATTTTGGTAGTCGCAACTCTTCGCCTACTGTCCTTGCAGAGTGCACCACGTATTTACGTTATCGGTTTTGCAAGCATAGTTGTGCTACTGGTTATGTTAGTAAATATCGGATTCGATAATGCTAAAACCAAAAAGATTAAAGCAATTGTTGATGATTCTTCTACTCCAACTTTTGCCGTTCCGGAACTTCCGATGAACATCTCTTCTATCAATGTCTCTGCACCAAAGAAGGGCTCTGACCGTGGCTGAAATCGAAGCATTCAAAAATAACGATCGTGATCTTAAGAAAGTTGAGTTCACGCAAGTAGATCAACCAGGATCAGTTGGATTCTTTGGTCACGCTAAAGGCTTTTGGGTAACCTTTTCGACCATTTTTAAGAAACCGGAAACCGTTGAATACCCTGAGGTTAAAGCCCCGACACAAGAACGTTTTCATGGTCGCCATCAGCTTAATCGCCACCCAGATGGGTTAGAAAAGTGCATTGGTTGCGAACTGTGTGCGTGGGCATGTCCAGCCGATGCCATTTATGTTGAAGGCGCAGATAACACTGATGAAAATCGCATGTCTCCGGGGGAGCGCTACGGCAAGGTTTACCAAATTAATTATCTTCGCTGTGTTTTCTGCGGTCTATGTATTGAAGCATGTCCAACTCGCGCACTAACAATGACTAATGAGTATGAACTTGCCGATGATTCACGCGAAAAACTTATCTTTGAAAAAGAAGATTTACTTGGCCCGCTTCGAGCTGGAATGTTGATGCCTCCGCATCCAATGTACCCAGATATGAATGACACCAATTATTACAAGGGCGAAGTAACACAAGCACACCCATCGCAGGATGTGAATAAATGAATGATTTAGCCCTACAAGTTGGTCAGACTGCAGCGCCTGAAGCAACTCTTTTCTGGATACTTGCACCATTAACTTTGATTGCGGCTTTAGGAATGCTTTTAGTTAAAAAAGCAGTTCACTCTGCAATATTGATGGCATTCGTTATGGTTGCTTTGGCGATTTTTTATATTGCAGAAGGTGCGCCATTTCTTGGAATAGTTCAGATTGTTGTTTATACAGGCGCAGTCATGATGCTCTTCCTCTTTATTCTGATGCTCGTCGGAGTAGATTCCTCGGATTCGCTCACTGAAACAATTCGTGGTTTGCGACCTATTGCAATTACGGCAGCAGTGGGTTTTGGCGGACTCATGGTTTCACTGCTGGGTCGTGCAACTCTCGGACGTACCGAAGTCGGAGTAGAAGGCGTCAACGCCGATGGAAATGTTCAAGGAATTGCTCGTCTACTTTTCTCAACTTTTGTTTGGCCATTCGAAGTTGTCTCTGCACTTCTTATTACCGCGGCATTAGGTGCAATGGTTTTAGCGCATCATCAGCGAGTACAAGAGCGCCCAACCCAACGCCAACTCTCGATTGCAAGGTTTCGTGGAGATTCACTGGCAACCACTGCTGGTCTTCCAGCACCCGGTGTTTTTGCTCGCCATAATGCCGTAGACGTACCGGCTCTGTTGCCCGATGGCACTGCAGCTGCAGCGTCTGTAAATGCCAGCCTTAAAGCACGCGGGGATGTCTTAGATTCATCTAGCTTTGAACTTGGAACGATCGATACCAGCGTTGAGGAGGAGAAGTAAATGGATGCCGCCAATTACCTCTATCTCTCAGCACTACTTTTCACTATCGGAGCGGTTGGTGTCGTTGTTAGGCGCAACGCAATAGTAGTTTTCATGTGCGTTGAACTGATGCTTAACGCAGCAAATCTTTCTTTTGTAACTTTTTCACGCATCAATGGCGATCTCAATGGACAAGTTATTGCGTTCTTCACCATGGTGGTTGCAGCGTGTGAAGTTGTAGTGGGATTAGCAATCATTGTGACGATTTATCGCTCACGCCGATCAGCATCTGTTGATGATGCTAGTTTGTTGAAACGATAACCATGATGATTTCAAACAGCCTCGTTTATTTGATCGCGTTGCCGCTAGCTGGTGCAGCAATACTTCTACTTGCCGGACGACGCAGCAATAAGTGGGGACACCTACTTGCAACTGCCCTATCAGCATCCTCTTTCTTTGTTGGTCTTTACCAACTCTCCTTGATGCTAGGTCGTTCTAATGAGCAACGTCCAATTTCGCAAAAACTATTTGAGTGGATTTCAGTCGGATCTTTTAAAATCGATGCAGGGTTGATGCTTGATCAACTTTCCATTTGTTTTGTTCTACTCATTACCGGAGTCGGAACACTCATCCACGTGTATTCAATTTCATATATGTCACATGATCCTGACCGACGACGCTTCTTCGCTTTCTTAAATCTTTTTATTGCCGCAATGTTGTTGCTGGTTTTGGGCGATAGTTACCTCAACCTTTATGTCGGTTGGGAAGGTGTAGGTCTTGCCTCTTACCTATTAATTGGTTTTTGGAATCAAAAGCCTGCATATGCCACAGCCTCTAAGAAAGCTTTTGTCATGAACCGTGTTGGTGACATGGGGCTCTCTTTTGCCATCATGATTGCTTTTGCCACGATGGGAACTGTTTCCTTCACGGGGGTTAAAGCAGCGGTAGAGCACACATCAACTGCAGCACTTACAGGAATTGGAATCATGTTGCTGGTTGCAGCTACTGGAAAATCTGCCCAATTCCCGCTGCAGGCATGGCTGGGAGATGCCATGGCTGGACCAACTCCGGTTTCAGCACTCATCCATGCGGCGACGATGGTGACGGCAGGCGTCTACTTAATTACACGCTCTAACTTCATCTTTGATGCCGCCCCAACTGCACAATTATTGGTTGTTATTGTTGGAGCGATTACTTTGATGTTTGGTGCACTCATTGGTACCGCTAAAGACGATATTAAAAAAGCACTTGCTGCATCGACCATGTCTCAGATTGGTTACATGATTTTAGGTGCTGGCCTAGGTCCAGTTGGTTATGCATTCGCAATCATGCACTTGCTCACACATGGATTCTTCAAAGCCGGTATGTTCCTTGGTGCTGGCTCAGTCATGCACGGCATGAACGATGAAGTAAATATGCGCAAATACGGTGCACTTCGAAAGTTTATGCCAATAACTTTTGCAACGTTTGGTCTGGGTTATCTAGCAATTTTGGGTGTTCCCCCATTTGCTGGTTTTTATTCAAAAGATATGATTATTGAAACTGCATTTAATTCCGGTGGTATAAAAGGAATAATTCTTGGAAGTGTCACCTTGTTAGGTGCGGGAATTACTGCGTTCTATATGACACGCGTCATGATTCTTACTTTCACTGGAAAATCTCGTTGGGATGATCAGGCGCATCCACACGAATCTCCGTGGTTGATGTGGCTACCTATGGCAATCTTGGCTGTTGGCTCAGTTACTTCTGGTTATTTATTGAGTCATGGCGATGCACTAGTTAATTGGTTGTCACCACTCTTTGAAAACCACGGTGAGCACGAAGAACTTCTTTCACCAATTATTGTTTCAGGCCTCGCTCTAGCGATGGTAGCAATTGGAGTTGCAATTGCCTTCCTAAAGTATTCACGGAATGAAGTCTCTAATCTTGCGCCAGAGAATGTTTCGATTTTCACACGTATCGCTCGTCAAGACTTGTTGCAGGATCGATTCAATGAATCGGTATTTATGCGCCCCGGACAAGCACTCACAAAGGTCTTAGTAAAAACGGATGAAGCAGTGATTGATGGCGCAGTCCGTACAGTGGGTCGAGCAGCCTTGGGATCAGGTGCATCTCTGCGTGGGGTTCAGAGTGGGTTTGTGCGTAGCTATGCGGCATTAATTTTGGTTGGTGCAGTTGCACTTATTGCAGCGATTTGGGTGGTGACTCAATAATGATCTGGCTAACACTCCTAATGGCCTTGCCTTTGGCAGGCTCGGTAGCGGTTGCTTTAGTTCCAAAAACAAATGAGAAGTTGATTAAGCAAACTGCATTTATAACAACCCTCATAGTCATGGGTGCCACGATTGCCATGGCGGTCAATTTTCAGCGTGATAATGTTGAACTTCAATTTGTGGAAAAGTACTCCTGGATACCATCTTTTGGAATCAATTACGCTCTTGGAATTGATGGTCTTGCCCTAGTTCTAATTTTAATGTCGACGATTCTGGCACCAGTGGTTGTCCTTGCCGGTTGGAACGAATCCCATGGTGGACGTTGGAGCGTGAAGAGCTTTTACATTCTTATTCTCGTTTTAGAAACAATGATGATTGGCGTTTTCGCGGCAACCGATGTTTTTCTTTTCTATGTAATTTTTGAAGCGATGCTCATTCCAGTGTATTTCCTTATCGGAGGTTATGGTTCAGGAGAACGTGCAGCTGCCGCAGTTAAGTTTTTAATTTATAGTCTCTTCGGTGGGCTTTTGATGTTGGCCTCAATAATCGCTCTGTATGTAATGTCAGGAGCACAAGGTGGCCACACATTCGATTTAAAGGCACTTTCACAACTTGAAATGAGTTCAACAACTCAGAATCTTCTCTTCTTAGGTTTCTTTATTGCCTTTGCAATCAAAGCACCACTGTGGCCGCTCCATACCTGGTTACCTGATGCTGCAGATTCAGCTACTCCTGGGACTTCAGTTCTCTTACTCGGAGTGCTAGATAAAGTTGGAACTTTTGGAATGATCCGATACTGCTTAACGCTATTTCCAGAAGCCAGCAAAACATTCACGCCAATGATCTTGGTTTTAGCTGTAGTTTCGATTATTTATGGGGCAATTCTTGCGATTGGACAGCGAGATCTTAAGCGCCTAATCGCATTTACCTCGATATCTCACTTCGGATTTATCACCATGGGAATCTTTGCTATGACCTCACAAGGCTATAGCGGGGCAGCTTTATATATGTTTAATCATGGCTTTTCTACCGCCGCACTCTTCTTAATTGGAGGTTGGATGATCTCTCGTAGAGGATCTTCAACAATTGCAGATTTCGGTGGTTTGCAGCGCATCACTCCAGTTATGGCCTGGATGTTTTTCATAGCCGGAATGTCATCACTTGCACTTCCAGGACTCTCTAGTTTTGTCAGCGAATTTTTAGTTCTTGTGGGGACCTTTACCCGTTACCCAGTTCATGCGGTGATAGCCACATTTGGAATTGTTTTAGCTGCACTTTATATTCTAATTCCAGTGCAGAAAGCCCTCCATGGACCAACGACTCCGGGCAATGAAAACTTAAGTGATTTAAATCTTCGCGAGAAAATTGCGATTGCTCCTGTGATTGCGATAATTATTGCCTTGGGCTTCTATCCATCACCACTGCTCAATGTAATCAACCCAGCTGCAACACATGTCATTGCGCAACTGGGCTTCAGCGACCCTGTTCCAACTAGTGGGGATAAATAATGATATTCACTGCACCGGTTCTGAACTACACACTTTTGTCTCCAATCTTAATTCTCCTTGGTGGAGCGCTCGTCGGTGTACTTGTCGAAGCTTTCGTTTCTAAAGGACTTCGTGCGATAACCCAGTTGAGCGTTACCCTCGGAACCTTAATTTTGTCACTCTTTCAAGTCTGGAAGATACGCAATGAACAATCACTTACTGCTGCGGCAGGTTCTGTTGTTATTGATGGCCCAGCCGTCTTATTGCAAGCATCAATTCTGATTATTGCAATTATTTCAGTTTTTGTTATTGCTGATACTGATCACTTCACTGCCTTAGCGGCATCACTGCCAGGATCGGATGAAGAGCGCCATGCAGTTCAAACTGGCAATCAAGTAACTGAGGTCTATCCACTTACCCTCTTTGCTATCTCAGGAATGATGCTCTTCCCGGTTTCAAGCGACCTCATCACCCTGTTCGTTGCCCTCGAAATGCTCTCATTACCGCTTTATCTCATGGCCGGATTATCCCGACGTCGCAGATTGGCATCACAAGAAGCCGCACTCAAATACTTCTTATTAGGTGCCTTTTCATCAGCATTTTTCCTCTTTGGAATGGCCTACTTATATGGCTATTCAGCTTCAGTTACTTTCGCCGGAATCCGTGAATCAGTTGTCGGTGGTAGTGGAAATGACGTATTACTTTTGATTGGAATGGCCTTTGTTTCAATTGGCCTGCTCTTTAAAGTTGGTGCAGTTCCATTTCACGCATGGTCACCTGATGTTTATCAAGGTGCGCCAACTCCAATAACTGGCTTCATGGCAGCGGCAACGAAAGTCGCTGCTTTTGGTGCGATGTTGCGTATTTACTACACGGTTTTTGCTAATGCACAGTGGTCATGGTCGCCGCTGCTATCGGCAATCGCAATCATAACTATGCTCTTCGGTTCACTCGTGGCAATTGCTCAGCGGGATGTTAAGCGCATGTTGGCTTATTCATCAATTGCACATGCAGGTTTCTTGCTGGCAGGTGTTATTGCTTTGAATAAAGCTGGACTGGATGCCTCAATCTTTTACCTATTTGTATACGGTGTTGCAACAGTTGGTGCCTTTGCTGTTGTGACTTTGGTCCGTGATGCAGGGGGAGAAGTTACCGACTTAAACCGTTGGAAGGGCTTAGGCAAGCGTTCACCATGGGTGGCAACAGTATTTGCTGGCTTCTTGTTAGCATTTGCTGGAATCCCTTTGACAAGCGGATTCATTGGAAAGTTTTCAATCTTTTCTGCAGCATATGAGAGCGGTGCAAAAGGTGTTGTTATCGCAGGCGTGCTATCAAGTGCGATTGCAGCATTTTTCTATATCCGTGTGATTGTTTTGATGTTCTTTATCGATCCAGTTCAAGACGGAACAAGTGTTGAGATTCCATCAGTACTTACACGCGTCACGATAATCTTTTCAACGGTTGTTACTTTCGCACTTGGAATCTATCCAGCCCCACTCTTAAATTTCATTACAAATCTCGCGACCTTTATCCGCTGATGTCACCATTTGGAATTCCTAACGTCGCAGCGGCCCTTGAAGCGACGCTCATTGCCCAGATGGCACAGGTCGAGGAGCTACTGCTCAGCCATACAAGGAGTGAATACCCATTTGTCGATGAGACCGCACATCATTTAGTCGCAGCTGGCGGTAAGCGTTTACGCCCGCTATTAACCCTATTAACGGCTCAATATGGTGACTCACACGGCCAGGATGTAATCGCTGCAGCTGTTGCCTGCGAAATTACTCACTTGGCAACCCTGTATCACGATGATGTTATGGATGAAGCCCCTCTTCGCCGAGGAGTAGAAAGTGCCAACATCCGCTGGGGTAACACAATTGCTATTTTGACTGGTGATTTCCTCTTTGCGAAATCCTCGGATCTATTGGCCGACCTCGGCGCAGAGGCCGTGCGATTACAAGCACGTACCTTTGAGCGATTAGTCATTGGTCAGATTATGGAGGCACAGGGACCTAACCCAGGCCAAGACCCTCTCGAACATTATTTGAAAGTTGTCGGTGATAAGACGGGTTCACTAATCGCCGCCAGTGCACGCTATGGCGGAATGATTTCAGGTGCACCCCTAGACATAACTGACACTGTCACACGGTTTGGGGAAAAAATCGGAGTAGCTTTTCAGTTAGCCGATGATGTCATCGATATCGCGAGCGAATCAAATCAATCAGGCAAGACCCCCGGCACAGATTTACGTGAAGGTGTTCCAACACTTGTGACCTTAAACGTCATGAAATCTACAGATAGTTCTGATCGTGAACTACAGCAACTTCTCTCTGCACCTATTGCGGATGAAGCAACAGTGCAAGAGGTTCTGGTTGTTCTACGAAATCACAGAGCCCTAGATGAATCACGTGAGCAGTTACATCAAGTCGCAAAAGAAGCACGTCTAGCTTTGGGGCCTCTACCCATTAACGATGCAACAAGTGCGTTAATGTCGCTATGCGACGCGGTTATCGACCGATCGGCTTGATTTCAATAAATCAAAACTCAATGCAATTAGGGCTGCCCAAATAAACCCAAACCCTATTATCTTCCCGGCCGACATGTCCTCGTTGAATAGAAATACACCTAAGAGAAAAAAGATTGTAGGTGTTATGTATTGAAGAAGTCCTAATGTTGAAAGCGGGAGCCTTACGACTGCGCCGTTGAAAAAAAGCAGAGGGATTACCGTTGCTACTCCAGCCAAGGCAAGCAGGATGGTGACTAAGACTCCGTGCCCAAACTGCGCGCTGCCATTGCCTTCAATGTAGAAAAGAAATGCCAGATTTGGTATGAATGCAATAAGTGTCTCAATTGCTAAGGACTCTAAAGCGCCTAAATCAATCTTTTTCTTGACTAAACCATACGTGCCCCAAGAGAGTGCCAAAGTAAAGGCGACCCAAGGAAAATTCTGGTATTCAAGCGTGATTACCAGAACCGAAATTGCCCCAAGTGCAACCGCTATCCATTGGAGTTTGCGAAGAGTTTCTCTGAAGATAACGATTCCGAATAAGACGTTAAGTAAGGGCGCAATGTAATAGCCGAGTGCGCTTTCAACAACTCGATTAGCACCAACTGCCCAAATGAATACTCCCCAATTGATCGTGAGTAAGCCAGATGAGATCGCAAGAATTGAAAACATTCTCTTTGTTTTTATGATGGAAAGAGTTCTACTTAGCTGTTTGCGAAATGCAAGTAGACCGATGCAGAGAATTAGCGACCAGATACCTCTATTGGCAAGAATTTCAAATGATGATGCACCTTCAATATGCTTCCAATAGATAGGTAGAAACCCCCAGAAGAAATATGCACATAGACCATAAAGTAGGCCAAGCTTGTATTTACTCAATTATCTAAAGTTCGTAAATTGAACAGCAAAATCCCAGCCACCATCTTTGATCATGGCCATAGTGTCCTGAAGATCATCGCGACTTTTAGAAATCACACGTAGTTCGTCACCTTGAATCTGAGTCTTAACTGATTTTGGGCCCTCATCTCGCACCATCTTCGCAATCTTTTTGGCATTCTCGGTTGAAATGCCCTCTTTTAATGGTGCTGCTATTTTGTAAATCTTTCCACTTAACTGTGGCTGACCTGCATCTAAATGCTTCAAAGAAACTCCACGCTTAATCATCTTGTCTTTGACGACATCAAGAGCGGCCTTAGCGCGCTCTTCAGTATCGGCCTCGATTAAAATCTTCTCACCTTCAAGTTCAATCTTTGATCCAGTATTTTTAAAATCAAAGCGAGTATCGATTTCACGGATTGCCTGATTAATCGCGTTATCGAGCTCCATCCGATCAATCTTTGAAGTTACGTCAAAACTACTATCTGCTGCCACTGGGGGCTCCTTCACTCGAAAAGGCGGTTTGTGTGCCTACGGGCTTAAGGTATCCTTTCCCTTCGCACTATCCATAATTGCCGCACTACTTGTTCGACCTTGGCGGGTTGCCCGAGCGGCCAATGGGAGGGGACTGTAAATCCCCCGGCTCTGCCTTCGAAGGTTCAAATCCTTCACCCGCCACCAGTAAGAACTCATGAGAATGAGCGTAAATATTTAGCGTTACTTTGCAGCTCCTTTTGTACGGGCTGCACGCGCTAAAAATAATGCAAAGACAAGTGCCAAAACGATTCCAGTATTTACGCCCATTTCCATCAGAGCGCGGTTGAAATACTCAGTTGTCTTCTTTTTTTCCATAGTAAGTGATGCTCCAACGGTGAGGATGTGTCGCACTGCTGCAATGACACCGATGATTAAGAAGTTATCCAATTGGAAAATTCCATCTGTAAATCGCACGATCACGGTTCGCATGATCTCAAGAATGATAACAACAAAGAGTATGTCGTTGATTCCCTGAATCATTCCTATAGGGAAAAAGGGGCGGGTTTCAATTAACCGTTGCAGGCTGTAACCAGCAGCCAATACGGAGATTACAAACAATATAATTCCGAGAAAGCCGTGTAAAATATCCTCAAGTTTATCGATAAAAGTTACAGGGATGAGTGACTCATCATTTGTGAGTAAACCTTTAACTGATTTGTACTTCATAATGCTCTCCTCTCAAAGGAATATCTAATGGTAAGTGGAGGTTGAGAGCCTCGCCATGCGAAATGGCTTGCCGACCTCTTTTACTCCTAGAAGGTTGCCCGAGCGGCCCATGGGAGAGGAGCGTAGATGCACATCCCTTCGAAGACGCAAATCCGTATGCCAAGCCACCATGGAATAGGGGTTTGAAGCTACCCGAACTCGATGCTCTTGCGGTGATTTAACACCTGTGTCAGAGTTCTAGAATGCCTCACCATTCAGAGTTAGTTGAAATTCCTGGGACTGAAATCAAACTATCCCGCTATAGCTTAGGTACGGCTCCACTATCAGGTCTCTTTAAAAAAGTATCCGAGCAAGAAAGCGATCATGTAGTGCAGTGCGCACTCAGTAGTGGCATGAACTATTTCGATACAGCTCCTTTGTATGGATCAGGAGTTGGTGAGACAAGGTTAGGGCGAATATTAAGTCAGACGAGTAAGCCATTTGTTATCTCTACAAAAGTTGGAAGAGTACTTACTGCAGGCAGAAATCCAGAGGCTACGAAATGGCCTGATTCAGACCCAGAAATAAGGGCTGAATTTGATTACACACCAGATGGAATTAAACGCTCACTTGAAGAGAGTTTAATTCGACTTAATTTAGATCACGTTGACATCGTATACATACACGAACCGGATGATTTGGTGACAGAAGCAGTTGAGGTTGTCTTTCCAGTCTTATATGACTTGCGTCGCCAAGGGATTATTAAAGCTATTGGAATCGGAATAAATAATTGCGCACCAGCAGTAGAGATCATGAGTGCAGTAGATCTTGATGTGGTTTTAATCGCTGGACGGTTCACCCTTTTAGATCAAAGTGCTCAGCAAGAACTACTGCCGATTGCACTCAAGACAGGTGTCGCTATTGTTGCTGCTGGAGTCTATAACTCTGGAATATTAGCCAATCCAATACCTGGAGCACATTTTGATTACGAACCAGCTAGTGCTGAGATATTGCACCGCGCAGAAAAGATTCGTGATTTTCTAAAAGAGAATGGGCTCCCTCTAACAGCTGTTGCTTTGCAGTTTCCTCTGAGGCATCCAGCAGTAGTGTCAGTCCTGAATGGATCTGCCAATTTGGATGAGATTGAGTCCAACATCGCAAATTTTGACCTGCCGCTTCCTTCTGACCTGTGGGAAAAAATGGAAGGTGCTGGTCTGATTGAACCAATTCTCAGTCTCTGAATTTACGACCTATCACCTGTCGATTGAGGAGGAAATCGATCTCTTTTTGAGAATGGGAATTACAGGTATAGATATTGCCGAGAGAAAACTCTCTTTAGATTTAGAAATTGCTCGCATACAGATTGAAAAAGTTCTAGCTGCAGGATTGATAGTGACAGGCTTTATTCCAAGAGTCCATGCACTCCTTCCCGATTCCCTCAATCCACAGATTTTAGATCTTAAAGTACGCGAAGAAGCCTTCAGGAACTCACTTTCTTTTGTTGGTTCTATTTGGCCTAAAAATCCTCCGGTGGTGCTAACAATTACTGGAGCAGCCAACAATTTAGATTACAAATCGGCTATAGAGCATATTGAAGGCGCGTATGTACGACTGGCCAAGTATGCACAAGATTTCGGCATCACGATTGTTTTTGAACCACTCAACCCAATTATGATGAATACAGATACGATTATTTGCTCATGGAGTAATTCGGTCAAATTGGTATCAAAAATTGGGGCAGATAATTTTAAATTAGTCTTTGACACATGGCATGTCTGGGATGAGTACGATATTTATTCACAGTTTATTAATACATTAGATTTAGTTGGAACGGTTCATGTTTCGGATTGGCTAACTCCTGGACCTCGAAGTTTCGCTGATCGTGGAATCCCTGGTGAAGGTGAAGTTGACTGGATAACTTTGGCTAAAACCCTTAAAACAAGTAACTATCAGGGCCCGATAGTTCTAGAAATCTTTAGTAGTGATGAGTTCTCGGATTCGCTCTGGCAGAGATCTCCATTAGAAGTTATAAAAATAAGTCGCGAATTTCTAGAGAGTACTTTTGGCGCAATGAAGTAGTCACTGATGCAATGTAGAAGTTATCTTTGTTTCAAAAACGAAAGTCTTATGGAGTTTCAATGGTGACATAAGGAGAGCCTGGTGCAATTTCATCATCAAGTTTTACTAAAAATTCGATAATCACACCGGAAACAGGAGATTCAACATCGACGGTTGCTTTGTCGGTTTCTACTGAGAGTAGAACGTCACCAGCATTAATCTGTTGCCCAGGTTCTGCTTTAATTTCAACGACGAAGACGGAGTTAACGTTTTCACCCAGTCTTGGCATTTTTACTTTGGTAATCATGGATATTCCTTTTCTGATTTGGTTAGTTGATTAAATTGCTATCTCTTAAATCTTGAATATCTCTATCATTTAGCTGCAGTATCTTCTTAAGAATCTCAGCTGTATGTGCTCCAAATTCTGGTGCTGGTTGTCCCTTTAGATTATTCGCATTTGTAAAGCGTATAGGTGATGCAATGTTAGGTAATTCTCCTATACCTTCTTGATTCATCAAGGAAAAGATAGGATTTGCCTCTGATGCCCTAGGATCATTCTCTAATAGTTCCGTGAAAGTTTGATACTTTGACCAACTTACATTGAACTTAGAAAAAGCCTCGCTCAAATCTTTTAGCGAAGTTTCATAGATTATTGGCTTGATAATCTCGGCTATCTCTCTTCGCAGTCTGTACCGATCAGATTCATAATCAAAGTTCGCTCCGTGTTTATCTTCGATCTCTTTGAGGCCATCATGGATTGATAGTGCATTCTTAAGAGATGCCCACTGCCTAGGGGTCAGCCCAACGACCATGATTTGATTGTTATCCTTTGTTGTGAAGTTAGCACCGAAGGCTCCATAGAGAAAGTTTCCATCGGCTTGGATTTTTTCGCTTCCTAGATGAGCTTGCGATAATCGTCCTAGGGCTCCAACAACTGATAGTGCGACATCTGAGAGAGCGATATGAATAAACTCTCCTTGACCCGTCGCTCGTCTTCTTCTTTCAGCCACCAGGATGGCAATGGCAACCATGTTTCCCAGAATTAAATCCCACGTTGGCAATACGCTATTGACAGGCAGGTTGCTCCCTAACGGCCCCGTTATTAATGGATACCCAAAAGATGGATGCACTGTGTAATCAACCTCGCTTGTGCCATCGAAATTTCCCGTTAGAGAAACCATTATCAAGTCAGGTCTTTTCTTGCTGAGTGCTTCATAACTGAGTTCATCCTTAGCAGGTAAGTTAGTCAGAAATATTCCTGCGTCCTTGCCTGGGGCTGTTATCAGGTCAGAAACTATCTCTCTGCCTTTGGTCGCTTTTAAATCAACTTGGATTGAGCTTTTACCTCTATTGAGTCCAATCCAAAACAGACTCTGGTTCTCATTAGTTACTGGCCAGCGGTGAGAATCTAGACCTCCACCTAAGTGATCAAATCTAATGACATCAGCACCCAGCTGCGCCAAAGTTAATCCACCCAAAGTTGCTGCAACAAATGCCGAGCCTTCAACGATCCTCAAATCATTCAGAGCAGCATTTGGCAAATTCATAATTATTCCAGCCGACCTTCAATGGGGCCAGCAACAGGAGTAGGGAAGTAGTTCTGTCCAATCCCTGAGCTCTTTTTTGGAATCATGACACTTCTATGCCAGGTAACAATCTCAACTCCATCTTGGTTTAATCCACGTGTGAACATTGAAATAATTCCCATATCTGGTTTTGAAGAAGATTCCCGTACCCCAGTGCAGATACTTTCTGCATACAAGGTATCTCCAACGTAGACGGGATGAGTCAGCTTAATATCAGTCCAACCGAGTTGGCTACAGCGTTTTGGCTCATGTCTATGA
>Ga0214919_10006986_pt1 | contig 15358 bp, 13 predicted proteins | sample LL1503_MetaG_FD_177994 | JGI IMG/M metagenome (GOLD analysis project Ga0214919, IMG submission 177994) | Freshwater microbial communities from Lake Lanier, Atlanta, Georgia, United States - LL-1503 | ecosystem: Environmental > Aquatic > Freshwater > Lake | place: USA: Georgia | collected... | reverse complement strand
TTGCTTTTAAAAAATTCATATGGAACAATCGGTATGTGAACACCTGGAGAATATTTATTTTGCTTGATTGGGGTTGTGTCGCAAATATAATCAATTAATTCTGGTCCAATATTACAATAATTTAAAATAGTTGTACTTTTAGAAGTTGCAGCATACCCAGCAATGGTCTTACCTTCAGCTTTAATTTTTTTCAAAATTTCAACTAGATCGTGCTTAGAACTTTCTACTTTAAACTTAAATTTATTAAAGGTAGCAAATTGATCTAAGCCTTGTTTTTTTTCTTTTATTAAAATATCATTTACCGAGTCTTTAATTGGATAAAAACCTCTGTGTCCAAGAATATATCTCATGGATCCCCCATGAGTAATCTGCGGAACTGCATCTAGTAACTCTAAATCTTCTAAATTAAATAAATATTGAATTGACGAGGCAGAAAATAAGAAAACATGCTCATCGTAGATTTGATCATAAGAAGTTTTTGTTATAACGTCTCCTAAATATGGATCCTCAAATATCACAACACCGGATGGTTTAAGCATTTTCTTAATACCTTTTACTACACTTAAAATATCTGGGATGTGGCACATAACATTTGCCGCAAGGAATGCATCAGCTTTACCTTCTTTTAAAACTATAGTTTCAGCTAATTTTTCATTAAAAAAATCAGATATAGTTCGAACTCCTTTTTTATTGGCTTCTTGGGCAACATTCACAGATGGCTCTATACCTAAATGATTAATTCCTTTTTCTGAAAAATTTTTTAACATAATGCCATCATTACAACCTAATTCAACTACGAAAGGTTGTTGAGTAGATAAATATTCAGAATTAATGACAAAATCGGAAAATGCTTTGAAGTGTTCCTCCATAAATTTTGAGGTACTAGAATAAAATGCATATTGACTATGGAACATTTTTTCAGGTAATGGCTGCTCTATCAATTGAATCATTTTACTTGTCTCACAAAAACCGATTTCCATTGGAAAAAAGTATTCACTCGCAAATTCTTTTTTCTCAAGGAATCCATTGCCTAGAGGTTGCATGCCAAAATCAAGAACTTTTCTTAATGGTAGTCCACTAATTCTACATTTACTTATTGCCATTTTAATTTCCTGTAATTAAGAGTTAGTTAAAATTTTTAATTGCGCACTCTGCAGCCTAATTTCCTATAGCAAAAGAAGCATTTGCTATAGGTGACAGAGCATACAGATATGAAATAATTACCATTATAGCGAATATTAAAATCACCCAGAATGATTCAACCACCAATAATAATCATTTATTTGTAATATTTTCGAAATTCATTAAAAAAAGATTTGGGCGAAAAAAAATTGAATATAACCCTTAAATAATACCTTAAAAGAAGATGAAAAATGAACAAAACATGCTTAAAAAGATAAAATCCGGATAGTTTTATAATGTGGATTCTAAATTGATGCGATATAAATTTTTTAAGTTTTAAATGGATAGACAATGAAGGGTCTCTATTAATAACAGCCCATTCATCAGCTGCAAACCATTTAAGCATATTGCTGCACAAAAGCACGCTTATATGGTCTAAAGTTGTAGCGCTTAAAGTTTCATTCAGATGCTTTAAAAAGTCATCGCTTGCTGAAGTGTAAGCACTAAAATCAAAAGATTTACAAGATAAGGAATCCTTATGTGTTCTCAAAAAAACTAAAGGTTGGTTAATCCAGCAAATATTTCCATATTTAAGTAACATAATTGGTACAAGTGTATCCGAATAAGGGCTAAAAGAATTTCCCAACTGAAGCATACCTCCTATCCTTTGCAAATATTTTTTACGCATAACGCCATAACAACCAATAAGATTTATCTTCTTCAACGTATATAAAATCAAAAAATCCTTCTGATTATAAAAGGTAGGTTTTTTTGGGCTAAGCGCAACAGGAAATTTTTTTTCTGGAATCTTTGCTGAAATAAAATTACTAAAAAAACCGACAGCATTGCTGAATTCCTTTTTTTTATAAGTATTATAAAAAATTGATAAAAAATCAGGATGCAATAAATCATCATCTGCTAGCCATAAAAACCAGTCTCCTTCTGCAAGAGAAAGCATATAATTAAGATTATTAAGCTCTCCTAAATTTTTTTTCTGATTTAAAATTAAGATCCGATTATCCTTTTTAATTCCTAAAGATTTGAAAGTTACCGGGGTTTGAATGTAATCATTCGAAATAATCAACTCAAAATTTTGAAATGACTGTTTTAAAACTGATGAAACGGCTTCTTTTAAAAACCTTGGGCGATTAAAAGTTGATAAGCCAATTGAAATTAGAGGTTCCATATTCAATAAATATAATTCATAAAAAATTTATAATTTTTTTTCTTTTATTAAAATAATAATAGATTCTGGCAAGATATATTTAATAAAGGTTATAAACCTACGAACTATAAAATCCTTCAAAGGAATATAAAATGCATTTTTATTTTGCAAGGTATCAGCTTCAAGATCAGCAATTTTAAATGAAGGCGCTTTAAAATTTTTGAGGGATACAGTTGGAATATTTGCGATCGGATGATCTGAGTTTTTAGCATGTGTTGCATGTAATCCAAATCCTATGTTAGATATTAAGTTCCGATTAGGTACTACTGAAAGTGAACCTTGGGAAATTTGTATATACTCAAAACAAAATGACCATGTAGTTTTATTTCTTCCACTATAAACATCAGAAAGAGCTTTCATATACGACCTAGAAACTTCAGCATCTAACAAAATATTTCGAATTAAATTTTGAGATTCAAATATTTTAAATTTAGAGAGACTAGGTTTCCATTGCCTCCACGATCTTTTCCATGTAGCCCAGCCCCAACAACCAAAAAAATGAGAATAATAATAATCCCCATCCCCTCGCCAAACCCCCCCCTGAAGGTTACTTCCTGAAATACTAAAAATACTATTATCATTCCGATATCTTTTTAACATCTCTTGACAGAAGTAAAAGAAATCCATATTTGGAAAACAGTCATATTCTAGAATAATACCTTCAGCGACTTCTGAAAAAAACCAATTTATTCCTGATGAAACTGCTTTTTTTAAACCTAAATTAGTACTATGAAATTTTTTATCTACCTTACAAGGCCAGTCGATTTTTTGCACAATTTTGCGGGTTAATTCACATTCATCCCTATCATTATCTGATGCCGGGCCATCTGCAGAAATAAAAAGCATCGTAGGTTTAATTTTTTTTATTTGATTGAATGTTAATTGAGTAATTTTTGGATTCTTATAGATAAGAAATAAAATTGGAACATCAAAAACTTTTTTATTTTTCTTCATAAATTTATTTATTTAAATTAATCATAAAATTTATACTTTCCTGAATTGATAAAATTAGAGATTTTTTCACATAAAATAGATTCTTTTTTAGGTGTATTTTCATTCATAAAATATTCGTATACATTTGAAGAGTTTTGATTCTTAACGCTAAATTGACCCAAAAAATTTTCGAAAGAATTAAAAAATAATTGATTGTAGCCAAAATATTTATAATTCATATAATAAAATTCATAAATTTTACTCTTATTAATTTTTAGGTTAATCTTATTAAGATTCATTATTAAATTTTTATATTCTTCGATACTTTTCGCATGAATATTAAAATCATAACCAATATGCGGATTATTAATTCCAGCATTTATTACTTTTTTTCCAAAAAAGGCATATTCGTGACCAATCGATCCATAAACAGTCAAAACAACATCTACACCTTCCTTAATTAGTTGATGATGAGAAGCTTCTGAAGGAAGTAATTTTATATTTTTATATTTATCTAATAAAAGCTTGATGATTCTATTATTTCCAGGCAATACATCTGGGTGCGTCTTTAAATACCAATCATAATTAGTTATATTGCTCATTTCGCCTAAAAAACTTATCCAATCAAAAAAATCAACAAATAAATTGGGCCCATAAGCATTCGGATTATCGAAAAAACAGTGTGCGGCAATTAAAACTTTAATCCGACCATTTTTATGCAAAAAGCTTGATTTTGAGGATTTACTATGAAATGCCGATTTAGTAGAATAATTCATATCAACTCCCACCTCCCCAGAGAACCTGAGCTTTAAACGATCACTACTCCATTTTAAAGCACTTTTTTTCTGTTTTGAATTAAAAGAATTGAATATTCGAGGATATAAATTAAATGGGGGGATTCCTAATGCCCTAGATTTTTTTAAACAAAACATTGACCTAACGGTTGGAAGATAAACTGGAATTTTTTTATTAATAGCAATTGATCGAATAATCCCATATTTATACAAACCATGACTTAAGATGACTGCCTTAACATTATTTTCTATAAAATAATCTTGCCAAAAGAAAAAAATTTTTATGCAAATTAACAGAAATTTTCGAAAGTCAGCAGAATTTATATCTACTGTTGGCTTAATCCTTTCTCTTAAATAAGCCTCATATATTTCATTACCTATGACGATATTGTCGATAGATATATTTAAAATATCTGATTTTGTTTTTATATTTACTAATATGTCATTAAAAATTAATGACTGTTTACTTGAAAGATGAAAATGAAAATTAGTACTTAGATGCTTTTTCGCGTTAAATGAATCATAAATTTTAAATATTCTTCGATAAAAAATCGATCGTAAAAAATAGCTTTTTCTCGATATAGAGAAGCTAATAATTTCTGATTTATTTTTCTTGGCAAGAATATTTGAAAAATAAGAAAAAGCTAAAATAGTTTGATCTACAGAATATAGCTCAACTAATATTTGACTTTTTTTGTATGGGCTGCTTTTACTTTTCCAGCGCTCAATAGAAAAATTGATAAATTTTTTTGAATTAGAATCAACAATAAGATTCTGATAGAGCACCGAAAAAAAATTAGTCATTCTAGACTACAATTAAAATATATTTTTGGTTCAGCGTTAAAGCTAACTTTAAAGTCGCCTCTATTCGGTGAATTCAACCCGCATAAATCTATCTCGTGACATTTTCTGTCAATTGCATCTTTAATCATATTAATAACAAGAAATGTATTTGCATTAAACTTTCTGTAATCTGGATGGTTAGCGCTAATCAGGTAATATGCCGTTCTGTCATCATATAAAAATAAAATTGCTGCAATTGGCTTGTTGTCTTGAATTGCTAAGCACAACTTGCCATAATCATTATTTAATGCTGAAGAAGCAATTGATTTAATCAAATCGGACGCATTATTGCCACGCTTTATATTTTGTCTTTCGAATGTTTTTGAGTGAAGGTCGTCTAAGATTGAAATTTCATCGCTGTATATGAACTGCATTTTTTTCAATGCTTTATTGTACTCTTGTCTTCGAACAGTTCTAATTGAACGTAAAATCTTTTCGATATTATCATTTTTTCTTAAATCAATTATGCCTGTATAGCGAGGTAAAATTGTAAAATTATTTTTAGATTCACTCTCATCAAAACCAAACCAAAGGAAGGGTCGGATATCATTGAACCTCCATGAATTTGAAAGGAATATGCCTTTAAAACGCTTTATCAGTTCAGAAATAAAATATTGGGTAACTTCAATTTCAAGCGTTATCCTAGAATTTAGGTTCATATGGCTATGGTCTGCTAATGCCAAACCTTGAAATTGAGTAAATGGAAAAGGAGAGCTAATAGGTGAGTTTTTTCCTGAAAATACTATTGGCGCTCCAATAACTATTTTCCCATTCAAGTAACATGTAACTAAATTATAATTAACCTTAAGTGATTCAATAAAATTAGTGTACAAAAAAATATTTCGCTGGGGTGATTGAGAAATAAAGTTGTCCCAATTTTCTTTTGACTCACTAAAGTTAATTGTAAAAATTTTCATTTATATTTTCAGAGATTTTAAATTCTTCCACACTTTTTTAAATGCTTGAATAATTAAATCTATGTCTGAATCATCTAAATCGTAACTACAAGCTCCGAAACCCATATAACTGAAATCATTTAGGTTTTCTGCTACAGGGCAAATTCCTTTATCATAATTTATTTCACGATGACAAATGTCTGATGTCCATGGAAAACCTTGCGAACCATAAGCAATTTTTTTCTGATAAAGAGGCAATAAATGAATATTTTGATAACGCTTGCTAACAGGAACTCCTTCTGCAGTTAAAGCTGAATGTATTTGATCTCTTGTTGCTGGCAACTCATTTGTATTTAAGATCAGTGGGTAAACATAGTAAACATGTGAGCTGTTTTCTAAAATTACCGGTATCTGAAGCCCTTGTAGTTTTCTTAAGCCGCTAGATAATTTTTCTGCGATGTGCTGCCTTGACTTAATTTGAAGGTCTAGTTTTTTTAATTGCTCAATTCCTATGGCACATTCAATTTCTCCAAGTCGAAAATTATGGCCAAGCATATTTCTTAAATCCTTGGTGCCTTTATCACCAACAACAACTTCCGCATGATTTCTAATTAATCTTAATCTTTCTGCGATATCGTCATCGTCGGTAACTATTATACCGCCCTCTCCTGTATGAATATGTTTATGATAATTAAGACTATAACCACCTACATGAGCAATTGTCCCAGCATATTTATCATGGTAAATAGCGCCAGGTGATTGTGCAGAATCTGAAATTACTTTTATTTCGTATTTATTTGCAATATTCATAATTGCATCCATGTCTGCAGATTGGCCAAAAATATCTACAGCTAAAATAGCTTTGGTATATGGTGAGATATTTTGTTCAATTGATTTTGGGCAAATATTAAACGTATCTGGGTCAATATCTGCAAATATAGGTATTGCATTCCATTGTAAAATTGCAGTCGCAGTTGCACTCATAGTCCACGGAGTTGTAATTATCTCATCACCAGGCTCTATTCCAATTGCACCAATTGCAGCTTCAAGGCCAGAAGTCCATGAATTGACTGTAACGGCATGCTTGACTTTAAAATACTCCTCACACTTCCTTTCAAATTCTTGGACATTAGGCCCGCCATAAAAATCAGAGCCCCAGCAACCTAAAAACTTAGAAAGCACACCTGATTCGATAACTTTTTTCGCAGCTTCTACCTCTTCGTGACCAATAGAATTATAAGGCTTAAAGGTTTTATTGATTGTTTTTTTACCTCCAAATAGTGCCAAATCTTCCCTCGCCATGTTATTTCCTTTCCTTTAGTATTCTATCCATATTGATCAAAGTAGTCATTGCTTCGTCACCAGTGCATAAAGTATGACTCTTGCCTTCTAAGAAAAAACTCAGCTGATCTAGAACGCAAATTTGATAATAGTCCATTTCATTTACTATAACTTCTGGATTATTATCTAAAACTTTATATTGAAATAACGTTGGATGATTTATAACTTTTTGCCAGGATATATAATTACCACCAGAGTCATATCTTAATCTTCCAGAAGAACTAAGGAGCTCAATTGTGTAATGAGAAAATACCTCTTCCCAAGCTGCTATAAAAACTATTTCTCCTTTTTCAAACTCTACACATACATCCGGCTCCGCATCGCCGTTATCTAGTGATCGACCCGAATTTATTATATTGAAATCAACTAATGGACCAAGCCAGAATTCAAGTATATTAAAAAAATGTGATCCATTATGCAAAAATCCTTTAGAGTACCAAGCAACGCCTTTGATATCCCTCTTTATGGCTCCAGAAATAATTCTATTTTTTATTTCAATAACAGCCGGATCTGCTCTTCGCATATAATTAACAAAAAGATTAATGTTTCTTTTTTTACATAAATCTATAATTTTAAACGACTCACTGACGTTATAAGTTAAAGGTTTTTCACACAATATTACTTTTGGTTCGAAATGATTTAATAATTGTTTTATTGTTTCAAAGTGAGCTGATGTATTGTTAGCAATTACTGCAACATCAATATTCCCTTCTTTCGATGCGGACTCAAGATCAACATAAACTGGCTTTTTATAATTCTGAGAAAATATTTCACGCTGAGAAGATAATGGATCAACTGCAAAAGCAATTTCAAAATTTGGATGAATAGAAAGTGATCTGCAATGAGTATAAACTGCCTTGGTCTTATCTATAGCCAAATCATACATCATACCAATTTTACCTAGGCCTATAATCCCGCACCTACTAACCATGTTAATTCTCACTCTTTAGAATTAAATCAGATAATTTTTCAATCTCTTTATGAGGCAACCCAGGGACATTGCCCTCAGGAGGAATGCAACTTACTACTCTTTTATTTGCTAATAATCCTATGATCATTGCCATTGAAGAGCAGCCAGCAACAATGCTAGCATTTATAACCTGATTAATTAAGGGCTCTCTCTTAGAGATGATTATCCTGGGAAGTATGGACTCGGCCCAATCATATTTCCCTTCTCTTTCAGAAGGGTGAGGTCGAATTGTGATGTAGCTAATTTTATCGCTAAGCACATTCAAATGCATCAAAAAAAATTTGAGGGCATCTTCTTCTGTATAACCCCAATACATTTCGTTACTATAAACTCTAAGAGCATGTTCCCTGATAGGCTCACAAACATATAGAATATTAAAATTCTCATTATACGATTTTTTAGGGACGCTTATATTGGATAAATGACTTTTTATATCTAAAAAATAAGGATTTTCAATAAGCTTTAACTTCACTCCAAAAAATAACTTTTGAGCAGTCTTCATTGCAAATTCGTCAAAAACAAAAATTTCATCTGGTAAAACTACAACATTATCCAAAATAAATCTTTCTTGATAATTTACCCAATGGTCGAGAAATACAATTGAATGCTTTTTTAAAGTCTTAGCTTTAGCAATAGCTTCTACTTCAACCTTATTTTCCCATGAAGTTCCACATAAAATTAAATTAGCATGGTCAATTGCAATATCTAATTCCTTAAGGTCTAATACACCTAACTTACCTTCAAATATTTTTATGGCCGGGCCTGACAAAACATAAAAGCAATCTAATTTATTTCTTCTAATAAAACTACTAATTATTTCAGCACCTCCAGCATCGTGAGAAATAACAGCAATTTTTTTGGATTGAAAATTCATCTAGATAGTTGAGTTAAATTAATTTTTATGAAGAGCTTCATAGTAAAACTCAGCCCGTATCCAATCTTCATCAGTATCTATATCTATAACCTGCCACTTTGGAAGGACTATAGTGACTGCATCTGAAAAGGTATTGTTAACCCAGGCAGATGTTTCCCCCCAATAAAATTGCCCGGCATCATGATAGGATTTTTCTAAATCCTGGGTTCGTGTCATTTTAAATTCAGGGTAAAAAGAACTAACTTTTCCCCTCGAATCTCTTTTAAATGCTCTCTGTGGAGCTGAATTAAATTCGACAACAGGAAAACAAGAAGTTGCATTACTATCAACCATTAAATTATAGGCATTTATAATATCAATAGAATTTATAAGTGGCACGGATGGGTATATACAGCAAACATGTCGAGGCTGACCAAACAGAGCAAAACATTTATTTATGGCATCTTGGATAACAGGTGTTGTAGGCGTAAAGTCATCTGCTAATTCTGGAGGTCTTATAAACGGAACTTGAGCGCCAAATTCAGTTGCTAAATTGGCAATCTCCTCATCATCTGTCGAAATTATGATATGTTCAAAGAGGCCTGTTTCTTTTGCAGCAGTAATTGCATACTCAATCATAGGCTTACCAAAAAAAGGTTTTATATTTTTTCTTGGAATTCTCTTACTTCCTCCACGAGCAGGAATTATAGCTATATTCATTTTTGATACACCTTTTTATAAAAAATTTTTTGTGTGGTTAAAATTTTATTCGATATATAATCTACATTTCTCTTCTTACCGGCAAAATAATTTTTATAAATTTTATATTGATTATCTATTACAACTTTCCTAGTTTTAATTATTTTTAAAGATTGAAATCTTAATTCAGCCTCAGAGTCTGCGCCTAATACGAAATTATTATCCCTAAAAAAACCTCTAGAATTTTCATTTGCTTGTGGGCCAAAATATTCCAGTAGCATCTCATTAGTCATGCCTTGGTTATTAGAAAGTTCTATGATGGGTATTTTTAAAGCTAGTAGATCTAGACATAAGTTAGACATAAGTGAAATTGCAAAAGAACAATTGTCTAAATATTGGTAAGGGTGTTCGGACATAAATGCCCAAGTTAAATTATAATTATTAACGCCAAACAAGCTTTCATAAATTCGATGAGATCTTTCAGTCGGATGTAATTTTATGAGTACGGGAAGCCCTAATTCATCTATGACAACTTTTTTAATGGCCGAAATAAAATCTATTTTTTTTTGTATGCTAAGTCTTTCATTGGCTCCAGTTTTACTTATTAAAATTATATATTTTTTACCGTCAAAAAATTCTACCTTCATATCATTACTGCGAACGTAATTTACCCAGAATTTATCATGTTTTGGTATATTGACCCGATGAATGGATTTATCATCTATGAACTTCGACAAAATAAGAGATTCGTTTTTTGATGTTGAAAAAATAATTTCATTTTTACTAATACTTTTTTTAAACTTTTTGCTCCAATCATTCCACGCCTCGTTTTCGTAAGGTTTTGAATTTATATAAATTCCATGCGAAAGAGAATACCTCGGTATACTCATATGACACATCGGAAAATTATCTATTGAAAATACAACATCATAAAAAAGAGCAGAAAATTGACTAGCAATACACTCAATATTTACAATTTTAAACCTTTTCCGAATTAATAAGAATGATTCCAGATAGTTAAATATTTTTTTACATAAATCAAAATTATTTTTTTCTAAAAATGAACAAACCCTTTCTATTTTTTTTATATATCCAGGCTTAATAAGTTTTAATGAATCACCAAAAATTGAGTTTTCTATCCATTGGCCTCCGTTTATTTGACAAATGAAGCCATCAAAAACCTTTCCTCCTTCTTCCATTAGAAATCGATTTTGAGCTAAATCTTCAAAGATTCTGACGCTCGGGGCAATAAACACAATTTTAGCATTTGGATCTTCAGATTTAAGCTTAACTAAAACCGGTAGCCAAGAATCTAATATTCCAGCGTGAGGCATGCAATAAAATGCAAATTTTTTCATTAAAGGGGGGTTAAACTCATTGCATTTCTAATCGAGTTTTCATTAATTTGCGGCTCATAAGTATGCAATGCATATTTAAATGCAGAAATAGCTTGCTCTAGATTCATTCCTTTTCCATTTAAAGTTTTTAGCCCTAGATTTTTTGCTTGCTGAAGAAGGAGTGTTTCAGCTGGCTGGTAAATAATGTCATAAACGATTGCATTTGAACTTAATTTTTGCATTTGATCTGATGACAGTGGTGTATTTTCAGGATTATTGATATTTCCAATCGAAGTACAATTAATTACAATATCAACGTTTCGAATTGCCAAATCAATTTGGGACCAATTAAATACAGCTGGCAATCCTATATTTGACAGGAAATTGTTATCGATTAATTTACGATTAACTATCTTTAGCTGAGTAGAAATTCCTTTGCTTAATTTAATTTTTCGCGAAAAATGAACTGCAACGGCTTTGCCGACGCCACCTAAACCAAGCAATAAGAAATTTTTGTTTGAAATACTGCCAAAGGCTTTTTCAAAGGAAATTACAGAGGCTTCTCCGTCAGTATTGGTCCCAAATAAATTGCCCTCTGCATTGCGATATAAACAATTTACAGCTCCAATCACTTTAGCTTCCGGGGATATTCGATCCCCCAATAATTGAGCAATTTTTTCCTTATAAGGAAATGCAATTGCCCCACCTATAAATAAAGGGTTTTGTTCTAATATTTTAAATAGATTAGTTAACTGGCTTTCAGATACATCAAAGGATAGCATTTCAGCATTAATTTTTAACTCTTTGAAGCAAGCATTCCATAAATATGGGGATCGGGCGCCTTTGGACGGGCTTTCTCCTATTATCGATGCAAAAAGCCTATCATTTGGATAGGTCACTTTATTTTCAATATATGTTTGAAATTTCTGCAATATATTTAAGTATCATTAATCAAGAATCTGACGATCAAGTGATTTAGCTATCAAATTCATACGGTGCATAAGAGTTGTAAATTCACCATAATCAAGCGGTTGAAGCGGATCAACTGCCGCATCTGATGGGTTTGGATGAACTTCAATCATAATCCCGTCTGCTCCAGCTGCAATTCCAGCTAATGCCATTGGCGATACCCAAGGCCGCCAAAAAGTTGCGTGTGATGGGTCAATTACTATAGGTAAATGAGTAATTTCCTGAGCGGCTGGAATAACTTGCAAATCTAACAAAAATCTAGAAGTCATCCGATGCGTATGAGGCACACTTACCCCCCTCTCGCATAAAATAACTTTATTATTTCCTTCAATCATGATGTATTCAGCAGCCCCTAACCAGTCTCTCAAAGAAGACCCATAATGGCGCTTCAACATAATCGGTTTTCCGGTTTTTGCGCATGCCGTTAAAAAAGGGTAATTTTGCATATTGCGAGAGCCAATTTGTAATATATCTGCAGTTTCAGCGATTAAAGGAATATATTTCTCTTCCATTACTTCAGTAATTACTGGAATTCCTGTTTTCGCCTTAGCTTCAGCAAGCCATTCAATCCCTTTTTCTCTAGTCTCCGTATATTTAGAGCTTCTATAAGGAAATGATAACGGTTTAAAAGCCCCACCCCTCAAAAAGTGAGCGCCCGCCTGTTTAACATAACTTGCAATATCTAGAATAAGATCACGTGACTCCACCATATTTGGCCCAGCAAAAATAGGTATTTGTTTTCCTCCGAACTCAACTCCAGCAATTGTAAATACAGATTTATGCTGGTCATCTTTTTTAGCAACCAAAGGAAATTTGCTAATTAGATCTTCTTGAGTTATATCTTTACCTGGAAATTTATTTTCTATTGACATATTTTATTCAGCTATTCCAAGTTTTAAAGAGAGTGGATTGTCTTTTAAAAACGCCCAGCTACCAATTTCATGGCTATGATAAAGAGCGTGTATAACTTTTGTAGTTTCAATACAGTCATGAAGGCTGATTGGCACTGCCTTTATATTATTTTCCTTTAAGGCATTAATGGTATTTTGCAAAAGCTCAAAATGACTTAAACCATAACCGGTCGGAACATCTTGTGAGTTTTTAATTATAACTTCATTATCTTCGAGGACAGGTTCAATAAATTGCCAGATTTCTATTTTATTAAGTGCTATACCACCGATTACCACAATTCCTTTTTCTCCAACTAAAGACAGTGAGGCTTCAAAATCTTGTGGTCTGGCGGCTGTAGTTGCTTCAATAGTTCCGAGAGCGCCATTTTCAAATCTAAGACAGCCGACTATTGTGTCCTCTGCTTCTAAATTATTTAGGCGGTTTGTTGTGGTTGCACATACAGAATTTATAGGTCCTACCAACCAATTTAAGGCATCAACATGATGAATAGCTTGTTGATTAATAACGCCGCCATCATTCAGCCAAGTACCATGCCAGTCATCATTATAATAGTCTTGAAAACGGCACCATCGAAGACGAACTGTCGCAGTGATAATTTTACCAAATCGACCAGCATCCAAAGCTTTTCGTAAGCTCTGAATTGCTGGATTCAATCTGTTTTGAAACACTACTCCTAGCATTAAATTATTGCGGTCTGATATTTTTAAAAGCTCAAAAGATTCTGAAGGCTTCATTGTCGCTGGTTTTTCTACTAAAACATTACAACCCATTTCTAAAGCTATGCGGCATTGTTCATAATGTAATCCGGAGGGTGTAAGCACGATTACTAGGTTAGGCTTAAGTTCTTTTATCATAACTATATAATCGCTATAAGCTTTACATTTCCAGTGTTTAGCTAAATTTTCTGCTGCTTCTAGCTTTAGATCACAAACACCAACTATACTTAGCCCTTTCAAACCCATATCAATGATTTTTTTATAATGTTGAGCAACACGACCGGCTCCAATAAAAACAACTCGAATAAATTCTTTTGTCAAAATTAATTTTCCCCAGAATTAAATTGTTCTTTTTCCCAAAGTTTTAAAAGATTTTCAGCAAAAGATAACTCGGATGAATTACGAATTGAAATTGAAGAAAAAGGATCAGAAACTTCAAATAACCCTATATTTTTTCCTAATAATTCCCCAGATCTAATTAAAGATGGTTTTATAATACATCCAAGACCTAGTAAACCAATCATACCTCTACTTTTCTTAAATTGACTTGGTATAAAGCCTTCAGCAACAAGCTTTAAGCAATTTTCTTCTTCTAAAAACATTCCGCGAGTTTCATGTTTTACAGCTAGCAATGTGTCATACCCTTCATTTTTCATGCGGTTAACCATCTTATCGATTAAGTTAGATTGACGAAATGGATAAGTCTCTTCTAAAAGAACAATAAAATCTGGAGTTCCATATTCAGGCTCCAATTTATGAAGAGCAAATTGTAAAACGTCAGCAATACTAATAAAATCTTCCGATAATTCTGGTGGCCTCAAAATAACATTAGTAACTCCATTTTCTTTTGCTAATTTTGCTGTTTTTTCATTGTCAGTTACTACAAATTTATGTGTAATAAAGGTCGAATTATTAATTGATTGAATTACACGCTTAATAAGTGGATTATTATTTACTGATAAACTAACGCCTTTAACAGGAATAATTGCAAAAATATTAAATTTCTTATTATCCGAAATCTTTGAAGGTTTCTGCTGTTCAATATTTTCAAGTATTTTGACAATTTTTTGGGCGCGCTCTGGATTTAAGCCGTGATGTATTCCATGCCAATGGTAGACACTTGCATCTGGCTCATACACTATCTTCATTTTAGCAGCTATAACTTTTTCGCCCCAAATTCGATCTTCTATATTAGTAACCTCTTCATCAAAAGGGTAAGCTTCCCAAACTTTACGGGTAAATGCGCTATTTGCGTTATGAAAAAAAGGATCTCTTATTTGAATCTTTTTATCCAACCCAAAGACAGTAATTAAATCTCTTTTATCTAAATCACTACTGTAAGACAAAGGCTCTTGACGCCCATAAACTCCAGCAATTGAAGGATTAGTTAACTCTTTGGTAAGTTTTTCAAGCCATTGATTATTTACTGGAATGCAATGCCCAGAAATACAAACAATAATCTCGCCTTTTGATACTCGAATACCTTCATTAATAGCCTTCCCAGGGAGAAAATTATCTATATTAATAATATTAACTGGAAAATTTTTTGCGCGATGTAGTGTCTGATCATTTGAAAGATTGTCAACAATAACAACCTCAATATTTTTATATGTTTGATTAAAAACTGCATTCAAACATGAAGTAATCCATCTCTCTTCATTGTATGTGCGAATTATTAATGAAACTAAAGGCTGGTTCATATATTTTTTAAGATCTATAAGAAAAAAAATTTATTAAATAAACTAATG
>Ga0214919_10006984_pt1 | contig 15360 bp, 16 predicted proteins | sample LL1503_MetaG_FD_177994 | JGI IMG/M metagenome (GOLD analysis project Ga0214919, IMG submission 177994) | Freshwater microbial communities from Lake Lanier, Atlanta, Georgia, United States - LL-1503 | ecosystem: Environmental > Aquatic > Freshwater > Lake | place: USA: Georgia | collected... | reverse complement strand
GGCAGTAACAAAATCAGGCGCCAAAGTGCTCTGGGTATGCGATCCAATGCATGGAAATACTTATGAAGCTCCAAGCGGTTTTAAGACTCGTAAATTCGATGATGTTTTAGACGAAGTCAAAGGCTTCTTTGAAGTTCACCACAAATTGGGCACGCATCCCGGCGGAATCCATATCGAGCTCACAGGTGATGATGTGACTGAGTGCGTGGGCGGAGGAGAAGAGATCTCGCATGAAGACTTAGCTACCCGATATGAGACCGCTTGCGATCCACGCCTGAATCACACACAGTCTCTTGAACTGGCCTTCCTTGTTGCTGAGATGCTTCGCGACCGCAAGTTATAAAGTCACACTCCATTCCCAAATAACCCGGAGCAGGCATACAGTGCCTCTGTGTTGCTGCGTTCATCCCTGAAGACTCCAATCGGAACGCTATCCCTTATTTCTCGAGAACAGATCCTCTTAGCTGCAGGGTTTGCTTCACATGATGAGTTAGCAAAGGGTTTGTCTCAAACTGATAGAGATACTGACTCAAAGAAAGTCGTCTCAATTCCGGCAATCAACGCTCTTCTCGAAGATTATTTTGATGGCGATCTCTTTGCGCTCGATGGAATAAAAGTTGATCAGCCTGGTGAAAGTTTTTCTCAGCAAGCATGGAAAGGAATGCGCAAAGTTACGCCGGGAAAAGTTATTTCCTATGCGGAGTTAGCAAAGAAGGCAGGATCTCCTGATGCAGTGAGAGCGGCTGGCAGTGCTTGTGCACGTAACTTAATCGCCGTCGTAGTACCGTGTCATCGCATCGTGAAGACCGGTGGAGCACTAGGAAACTACGCTTATGGCTTGAAATATAAAGAGTGGTTACTTCGCCACGAAGGCGCTATTAAGTAGATCTTGAAGGATTGAAGCAGCACGCTCAATCTGTGAATCATTCACATCTCGGTGCGTCACAAGTCGAACAAAAGTTGGGCCAAGCGCGCTAATCCATAACCCTTTTTCTCGGGCATTTGCAGCGAATTGAGCGGCAGATAGTTGTGCGCCGGTCAGCTCTAATCCAACAATGTTGGTTTCCACAGTCGAAGGATCAATGGTGGTGGGGGCAGCACTGGCGCATGCTACGGCCAAAGTTTTTGCGCGCCGATGATCTTCGGCCAAACTCGCAATATTGTGATCAAGAGCGTAGTGACCGGCGGCGGCAAGTAGTCCTATTTGACGCATTCCTGCGCCATAGCGTTTACGCCACACGCGAGCTTTAGCAACTCTTTCTTTCGTAGAGATCATCAGTGAACCTACAGGTGCGCCTAATCCCTTTGATAAGCAGACGCTTACCGTGTCGAAATACTTTCCATACTCAGAAAATGCGATACCAGTAGCAACATGGGCATTCCAAATTCGCGCTCCATCAAGATGCATTGCCATACCTCGTCGAGACGATGCTTCTCGAAGGGCCGCAATCTCGCTGATTGGTTGGACAGTCCCACCGCCAAAGTTATGTGTGTTTTCAACAGCAATTGCTGTAGTGGATACCAAGTAAGGACCTGAATCAGGTTTAGCTAAATGCATCGCATCTGATGCGCTCAATAACCCGCGATGTGCAAGCCATGTACGAGTGGTGATTCCACTGAAGACTGCTGCGGCGCCAAGTTCAGCCCGTGCAATGTGAGAGTTCGTTTCGCAAATTAGCTCTTCACCTGGGGCGACCAACATGCGGATTGCTAATTGGTTGGCAAGAGATCCAGTCGGGGTGAATACTGCGGCTTCTTTACCAAAGAGAGCAGCGACTCTTTCTTCAAGCGAGTTAACGGTCGGGTCATCGCTATAGACATCATCGCCCACCGGAGCTTGAGCGATCGCGGCTCGCATCTCTGGAGAAGGGCGGGTGACGGTGTCGGAGCGAAGATCGATGACCGAATCATGGGAAGCCATGGCGTAATACTCTCAGGATTGAGAAGAACTGGGAACCCGCGGCTGAACGATTGCCAGCATTGCAATGAGCACAAGAGTTCCTCCAAGAGCGAGCCGCAAGGTGAACGGCTCCATTCCATACATAAATGAGAAGAGCGCTGCAAAGACGACTTCCATCGTGAGAATGACTGCAACTTTCGTTGTAGAAATTCTTGCTTGAGACCACGTTTGAATAACGAATGCAATCGCAGTAGCAAACAAGGCCGTGAAAATGATGACAGCCCAAACATGTGTATCTGGAGGCGCAACGAAGCCATTGATGCTTGCTGGAATTGATGCTAGAAGTGCACAACCTATGAGTTGCATGACGGTTAATGCATAGGCATCGAAGTTCTTACTCCACGAGCCCAACAAGATGATGTGAATCGCAAAAAGAACCGCTGAGATCAAGACAAAGATCTCTCCGAGCCCCACACTCCACCCTTCGACGGAGAGAATCCCTAAACCAAGTACTGCTAAAAATACGTAACCCCACATCGCTTTAGTCAGTCTTTCTTTGAGGAAGATTGAGGCAAGCAGCGGTGTGAAAACAACATAAAGTCCAGTAATAAAGCCAGTAATTGCCGGAGTTGTGCGATCCAAACCGAGAGTCTGGAAAATGTATCCAGAGCCAAGCGCCATCCCAATCATTAGGCCCTTCATAACGAGTTCTTTTGTGAAGCGCTTCAATACCGAAGGGCGAAGAGCGATCATTGCAGCTGCGGCAACGATGAAGCGAGAGGTTAGGAAGCTGTAGACATCTTGTTGGTCAAGGATGTCCTTCATCCATACGAACGAGATTCCCCACATGGCAGCAACAGCTAGAAGCGCCCAGGGCGCTAACTTCATCTGCATTATTTATCGCGCATCTTCCTTAGCAGTGCTACTTCTTTCCCATGTTCTGGTTCTTCGCCCGGAGTTTCGAGTATGAGTGGGGCATTTACAACGGCTGGATGTGCGAGCAGCTCTTCGAATGGTTTCACGCCGATTTCTCCATCACCTAAGTTCTGGTGGCGATCCTTAAGAGAACCTAGTACGTCCATCGAATCATTGGCATGTATGAGTTGAATCCGTTCTGCTCCTGCAACGTCAACCAGAAGGTCAATTGTCTTAGTCATTCCGCCCTTTGATTTGATGTCGTGCCCAGCAGCAAAAACGTGGCAGGTGTCTAAACAGACTCCAACTTTTGGATGCCACTCCAAAGCTTCAAAGTAGTTATTCAAGTCATCCAATTTCTTCACTAGGGACTGACCTTGTCCTGCAGTTGGCTCCAGAAGTAACCATGGATCTTTATCGTCCAACTTTTCGAGAATTGGCATCATTCCATCATGTATCTGTTTCCACGCTTGTTTGACATGTCCCTCATCAACGGCTGATCCGGTATGGATAACAACGCCAAGAGCGTTAATTTCTCGGCCGCGTTTCAATGAATAAGCGGTCGATGCAAGGGAATTTTTATATGTACCTTCAGTTGGTGAACCAAGATTGATGAGGAATGGCGCATGCACATAAGTTTCTATATCCAGCGATTGAGCTTTCTCAATAAATGCGAGATCGGCTTGAGGATTGGCTTCAGGCATTGCCCAGCCCCGAGGATTTGAGGCAAAGACTTGGATCGCTTCGGCCTTTATTGTCTCTGCATATTCGATGGAGCGCTTTGCCATTCCGCCAGAAGTTGGAACATGCGCCCCAAGACGAGGTCGCTTCAATTTTGAAGTAATGGATTTCTTAGCGGATGTCGACACTCAATCACCCTACAGTGATTGTGACAGTCGAGCCACGTTTGACCTTTGTACCAACCTTGGGTGAGACATTGGTAACGACTTTTGTCTTCTTGTTTCCTACCTTCTTTACCGTTGGTTTCAAATCCAGATCTTTGAGCGCGGCAACCGCCTTTGCTTCAGAGACCGAGAAGACATTTGGAATGAAGACAAATTCCGAGCCTTTAGAAACGAGAAGCGTGATCGTGCTTCCTTTATCTACTTGGCCCGCGCCGGGAGTCTGGCTGATGACAGCGCCTATCGGCAGATCCTCACTGTAGACATACTTTGTCTTCACATCAAATCCTGCGTCACTGAGCTCATTAAGTGCTTGTTCGCCGCTCTTTCCTTTGTAATCTGCGAACGCAACTTGTTCGACGCCGAGTGAGATTACTAAATTAACCTGGCTATCTCGCTTTACTCGCTCACCTGACGCGGGGTCAGATCGCATTATGAAGCCTTTGGGGAATTCAGAAGAGAATTCTTCTTTCACATCGCCAAGCACCAGCTTGTTATCTTTCAACTGTTGTTCAGCAACATCTTGCTTGAGGCCTTGTAGGTTCGGAACTGCATAGCGTTCTTTACCTTTAGAGATTGTGACATCAACTGTTCCATTAGGTGAAACTCGACCACCGCCCGCAGGACTTGATGTGATGATCTTCCCATCCGGAATATCTTCGCTAAATTCTTCGGTGGCAACATCAAGCGATAGCCCCAAGTCTTTCAAAGTTGACGTTGCTTCTTTTACTGTAAGGCCAGCAAGTGATGGGACTACTACTTTGGATCCAGGGCCAAGAAATCCGTACCAAATACCAGCGCCAATGATGATTGCTAAGAGAGCTGCAATTCTACGATTACGTTGTACGCGCGCTGAAACCTGCTTCTTCTTCGTTTGAGCAGTCTTCTCTTTCTTCACGGGCGTCTCCTCTTTCTTTGCAGGTGTAGAGAATTTGGATTTCTTTTCTTTAGCAGCAGGTTTTAAGGGCAGTGGCGGCAGATCCAATTCAAGACTGAGTTGTCGTTTGCGTGGATCTAGTTTTTCCGAAAGTTCCCTGATCTGTTCTAGCAAAACGCCAGCATCTCTTGGACGTTTATCCGGATTTATGTCTGTCGCTGAGAGCACTAACGCATCGACCTCAGCAGAGATTGTCGATTTCAGAGTTGAGGGGGCAGGAACTCTCTCATTGACATGTCGAATCGCAATCTGAACGGGGTCATCACCCTGATACGGCTTCTGACCAGTAAGAATCTCGAAGAGGACAATTCCAAGTGAGTAAATATCACTGCGCGCATCGGCGACGCCGCGTTGTACTTGTTCTGGAGAGAGATATGAAACGCTACCGAGGATTACGCTCGATTCTGCGGTCATCGTATTTCCAAGGAGTGCTCCGCGCGCCAGACCAAAGTCAGCAATCTTTATCCGGCCCTCTTTAGAGACCAAGATATTTTCTGGCTTTATATCGCGATGTGTGATTCCCAATTTATGTGCTGCTGCAAGCGCACTCGCGACTGGTGTCATGATTTGAAGAGCACGTTCAACAGTAAGTGAACCTTGTTCATGCAAATAATCTCGAAGGGTTGCACCCTCGACAAGTTCCATAACAATGAATACACATGGAACACCCCCTTGATTCCAGCCTTGATCTAGGACCGAAACGATGTTGGGGTGGGAGAGCGATGCAGCTGCTTTTGCTTCTCGAATAAATCGTGAGACGAACTGTTCATCTTGCGCCAGATGGGGATGCATTACTTTTACAGCAACCTGACGGTCGAGGCGAAGATCTAAGGCGGCGTAGATAGTGGCCATTCCACCGGAAGCAACGATTCGGCTGAGCTGATATCGCCCATCGATGACTTCACCAGTTAGATCTGACACGTAGAGATTTTAGATGAAGCGCGCGCCATCGACGCGGACGGTCGCACAATCGCGAGTGTTGTCGCTTCGAAAGTGTTCACTTTCTCTCATCTGCCAGACTCGCATCTCATTTTCCATATAGTCACCATCACGATGCAAAACTCTGGAAAGTCCAATCTCAGGCTCGATATCAATCCAAATAAGTTGATCCAAGTATTTGCGGACGGCCCTCTGTCCTGAACCCACGCCTTCAAGAATCAATAGTTCAGGCAGTTCAATTCGCTGGAAATCACCGAATTCTTTAGCGAACCAATCGTACTTTCTAAATTCAATCGCTTTGCCCTGGGATGCTGGGTAAGCAATATTGAACTCTAGGGATTTTGTCAGAGTGGGTGTGAGCGCATCTTCCCAGCCAGCGTAGAGATCATCCATGTGAATGATCGCAATCTTCGACGATGGAAATGCTCCGGCTAAGCGATGTGCAAGCGTTGATTTTCCCGCACCAGCAGGACCATCAATGGCGATAATTCGACAGTATGTGTTCCGACGCTCGCCGAGAAGAATCTTCTCAACAATTTCTTGCAGCGAGAGTTGGACTGTCACGATGGCTATGCAGCTTTAGGGGTAAGCGCCAACCAGCGATACCAACCAAAGCCAGCAATCACTGTGAAGACTCCGTATAGAACAGAGGTGAACCAATAGCCTTGATTGGCATAGTGATACGTCCCAAACGCATCAATAACTAACCAAAGAATCCAAGTTTCGTTACGTTGCAACACCATGACTATTTGCGCAACTGTGCTTGAGACGAGAAGGAATGCATCAGGCCAGGTTGCTGCGGCGCCAATATCTGCGAGAGCGGGGGCGCTTAATCCCCAGACGACGAGAAGTGCTGATAGCCAGAGCATACGTTCTTTATTAGACATGTATCGTGGTTCGGCGCCAGTTGATTTCCAACCGAACCAGCCCCAACCTGCGGCGGTAATAAAAACGAATTGCAATATTGCGCTGGCATAAAGATCTACTTGATAGAAAAAAACAGCATAAAGAGCGCTACTGAGTAGCCACCATGGCCAGGTGATTCGAGCGCCAAGCGCTCCAAGAAAGACGGCGATGAGAGAAGTGATGACAGATACGAATTCGAGGTAAGTGACGCCATAACCCCACGCGGTAAATAAAACTGACATAGATTGCTCCCTTCCAATTCGCATTACCGAACTGGTCTAGCGGTCGACCTTAAAAGGTCCTCTCAGCCAACTTTTGGCTCCCGTTGAAATAAAACATTAGCATAAGCCGTGCTCAAATTCGGTTACTTCGCGATGTTGGGCTTCACCGTTGTTGGATCATTTTGGCTTGAATTTATTTTCAAAGTTGGGGTACTGCGACGACTTAAGAGAGTTGCTTTAAGCATTCTGCCTGTTGCCGTCATATTTCTTATCTGGGATTACTATGCGGTTGCGTCGGGACATTGGTTCTTTGATGAAAAGCAAGTTGTAGGAATATATGGACCTGCAGGTGTACCGCTAGAAGAATTCCTTTTCTTTATCATCGTTCCGCTTGCTGCTTTGATGACAATCGAAGCAGTGCGTGCCGTGAAGAAACACTGGAAATTCGGTGACGAACAATGACATACACGCAACTAGCGTTAACGATGACACTCGTCGCTATTCTTTTCGATCTGTACGGCACAAGATCAAAAATAGTGACTCGTAAAAGTTTTTGGAACGCTTACGGAATTATGCTCTTCTTCCAACTCATCACAAATTGGTGGCTTACATCCAGAGGAATTCTTACTTATGCTGATGACGCTATCACTGGAATGCGCATCGCCGCCGCTCCAGTAGAAGATCTTTTCTTTGGATTTGCAATGATCACAATGACGATCTCCTTGTGGATTTACTGGGGAAAAAAGGGAGTGCAGCGAAACTAACGAGCCGCCAGCGCTTGAATCCACGCCGGAAAGGCAACGGATGCTCGCCGCAACGTTGAAGTTTTGGCTCGTTTGTCGAAGATGTTGTAATCAATCTTCTCTACTTCATCGACAATTCCACAATACAACTCACTTGCCGCCCGAATACATGGCCGAGCATCAGGTGATAAGAGGTTGATCCCGGCGTTGGCTTCAGTTTGCAGAGCACGTACGCGCGCTATTTGGAACTTTAGAGCTTCAATGATCTGAGGCGTAAGGGTTCGATTTTCTAGCATCGCTCGGGTGACACCGTGTGCTCTGAGTTCACTCATTGGCAAATAAACCCGGCCGCGCTCTAAATCTTCTCCGACATCTCGAATGAAATTTGCCAATTGAAAAGCGATTCCCAGCTTCTCCGCTGGAATCAGCGCCTCGGATTTCTTACCTTCTACGGTGCCCAGTACGTGAACCATCTGTAATCCGATTACAGCTGCTGAGCCGTAGACGTATTCCATCAAATCTTCGTAAGTTTCATATTCCGCGACTGAGAGGTCCATCGACATTGAATGCAGGAAAGCCTCGAAGTATGCGATCGGAATATCGAATCGGCGAACGGTATCCACGAGCGCTCGACCGATGTGGTCATTGCTCCGTCCGTGAGCAATATCTTGGAGTAATTGCTCACTCCATCGCTCGAGTGAATCGCGCTTTTCTTTAGCGCTGAGTGTTGAACCTAAGTCATCAACAATCTCATCTGCATAGCGTGCAAAACCATAGAGCGCATGCACATGAGGACGTTTAGCTTTTGGCAGAAGTAGCGTCGCCAGGTAATAGGTCTTGCCATGCAACGAGTTAAGACGTTTGCACTCTTTATACGATTCGCGGAGCGCAGGTTGAGTGATACCAGCTGCAGTTAACTCATCCATAGTTAACGAACGGGGCCAACAATTCTCTCCGCAGCAAGGCGACCCGAAATCAAGACCATAGGAACTCCTACTCCGGGTTGAGTTCCACTTCCTGTGAACACTACATTTTCGAATCCAGCCGCCATGTTTCGTGGGCGGAAAGGTCCGGTCTGGAAGAACGTATGTGCACTTGCAAATGGAGCGCCGCGCTCAAGTCCCATTTCTTCCCATTCAAGCGGAGTAGTCACATGTTCAACTTCAACTGAATTCGCGAAGTCGGTATACCCGCGGGCTTGCATGGTCGCATACATCTGATCTTTGTAAACGTTCTTCATCTTCTTCCAATCGATATCGGCATCGAGATTGGGAGTCGGGAAGAGGATGTAATAACTATGTTTATTTGCGGGCGCCAACGATGGATCATCCTTCGAAGGAACGGTGACTAACAAACTTGGGTCCGTCATCAAAGTGCGTTTCTTGATTAATTCATCAAAAACTCCATCCCATGACTCACCAAAGTGGATATTGTGATGCGCCAAATGGTCGTAACTCTTAGATGAGCCAGCAAGGATCGTGACGCATCAAGGGGAGTAATTCAGGCGCTTGACGGAAAGGGGAGTCTTTCCAAGGAGATCGCGCCATGCGACGGGAAGATCGGGGTTGAGTACAACGACATCGCATTCGATCCGTTCGCCATTGGAAGTCACGACTGCTGAAGCGCGAGAGCCCTTCTTTTCAATTCGATCGACTGTGGTGTTGTAGCGGAATGTAACGCCATGTTTTTCGGCAGCCCCGGCCAGTGCGCGAGGGACAGCGTGCATTCCACCTTTTGGAAAGAAGACTCCGTTTACAGAATCCATATACGCAATGACGGCGTAGATTGCGAGAGCTTGTTGCGGTGAAACTCCGGCGTACATTGCTTGGAAGGAGTACACCTTTTGAGTGCGTGGATCTTTCAAGAACTGAGAAACTTTCGGTGCTAGCCTTCGAAATCCACCAAGCGCAATTAACCGTGCAAGATTTGGAGTTAAGAGATTGAAGGGCGTATCGATATTGCGATTGATGAAGTCATTCATTTCATACTTGTATAGCTTGGTGACGAAATCTACATATCGCCTATAGCCCAGCGCTTCTCCTGGCCCGATTACTTTTTCAATCTCCGCTTCCATCTGTGCAGTATTTGCGTGGACATCGAGTTGAGAACCGTCGGCATAGAAAGCGCGGTAAAGAGGCTGAAGCGGAATAAGGTCGAGCCAATCTTCCAATTTTTCGCCCACGCAATTCAATGCATCTGAAATCAGATCTGGCATCGTGAGAACGGTTGGTCCAGTATCGAAGGAATATCCCTCTTTATTCAATAATCCATTCCGACCGCCCGGAACGGATTCCCTTTCAATCACCGTTACTTTACGTCCCGCTCCCGCAAGTCGGAGTGCGGTGCTTAGGCCGGCGAGGCCTGCGCCAACGACCACAACGTGGTCGGTCTTTCCTTTTACAGTACGCACTTCACACGCTCCGTTGGGTTGCGATAATCGCCATTTCTTCCAGGACGTTGGCAATCCTTCCCTCGACTGTTGATTGCTGCAACGTAAAAATCGCTTCACTAGTGAGCTCTGTGATGAGCTTCTCAACTTCTGAGAGCGCTCCAGTGCTTCTGATGATTCCTTGAATCTCTTCTACTTCTGTTGCGGATAGCGATTGATTCCCCAGGGCTGACGTCACAACTTTTCTTTCAGCTGACGTCGAATTCTCCATTGTTACGGCAATAAGGACGGTGCGTTTTCCTTCGCGGATGTCATCACCGGCAGGCTTACCAGTTACTTTCGGGTCGCCAAATACACCCAAAATGTCGTCGCGAAGTTGAAATGCTTCGCCAAGTGGAAGTCCAAACTTGGAATAGGTTTCATTGAACTCTGCCTTACCTGCGAGCGCAGCTCCAAAGTGAAGTGGCCGCTCAATCGAGTACTTGCCAGATTTGAACCGAGCAACTTTGAGCGATCTCTCAACACTTGTTGTTGCGAGTGCTCCTTCAAGAACATCGAGATATTGGCCGGCCATCAATTCATCACGCATGTCCGAAAAAACTTCTTGAGCGTTAACAAATTCTTCTCGAGTGATTCCTGATTCAACCAATAATCTATCCGCCCATACGAGCGCAAGATCGCCTAATAGAATCGCGGAAGCAAGGCCGAAGCGTTCGGAGTTACCTTGGTATGAAGATTCATCATGAAGAGCTTGGAAGAGTTTATGGATTGCAGGTTTATTTCGACGAGTATCAGATCCATCCATCACATCGTCATGAATGAGTGCACACACGTGCACAAGCTCGAGAGCTGTACAGGCTTTTAGAATCTCTTGTCGTGGGGTAGCGCCAGTTCCCAAGTAACCTAAGTAAGCAAAGATTGGACGGAATCGTTTACCGCCATCGGTGATGAATTCAGTCATGGCAGCAGCAACTGGTCGTAATTCTGACCCGATATCAACGAGAGCCCCGCTTCTGGCCTTGGTGAAGTCGGCTAAAACGCCGTCAATATCAGTACGTAACTGCGATAGTTCTTGGGAAGCCACGGCGCAACGGTACCCTCCCGCTATATGTCTAGCGCGCCCACCTTTTCAGTCGAATTCTTCCCGCCGAAGGATGAGGCAGGCGAAGCTCGTTTATGGCGCGCAGTCGACGAGATTGCTGGCGCAAAGCCAGATTTTGTCTCCGTCACATATGGCGCAGGCGGATCCACGAGAGATCGAACAATTCGGTGCACATCAGAGATAACCGCGCGAACTGGATTCCCCACAATCGCACACTTAACGTGCGTTGGTTCTACCAAAAGTGAAATTTCAACGATTCTTGATCAGTATTCGGCTGCGGGAATCAAATCTATTCTTGCGCTACGAGGAGATCCCCAAGGTGGGCCGCGTGCTCCATGGGTTCCAATAGAAAATGGTTTCAATCATTCAGATGAATTGGTCTCACTTGCTTACGAAAAAGGTTTCGAAGTCGGCGTTGCTGCATTTCCCGATGGTCATCCTGCATCGCAAGGCGATTTTGCGAAAGATATCGACGTTTTATTGGAAAAAGAACGACGTGGCGCAACTTTCGCAACTACCCAATTTTTCTTTAGTACTGATAGATACAGTGAACTTGTCGAACGACTTCAGAAGCGCGGATCAAATCTAGATATCTACCCTGGAGTCTTGCCCATCACAAACATCTCACAACTTACTCGCATGGCAGAACTATCGGGAACTCCAATCCCAAGTGAAGTCTTGACACGAATTACTGCCGGCGAGAATGATCCCAACAAAGTACGTGCGATTGGTATCGAGATTGCGATTGAACTTTGTGAAAAGTTACTGCATAACGGAGTGCCGGGAATCCACTTCTACACGATGAATTCGGCATCATCAACGCTTGAGATAGTGAAACGAATAGGTTTGCGATGAAAAGTCCCACATTCACGCGAGATGAATTCTTTAGCCAATGGAGCGATCTCCATGGTGGAGCCGCGATTAAGGGGATTGTCAGACTCTGGCTCACAATCAGCTTTGCTATATGCCGCTTACTTTCAGCAGTTCGAATTACTCCGAACGGCTTGACCTACGTTTCATTGCTCTTTGCTGGGCTCTATCTCTACTTCATTGATTCCCATTGGGCGATTGCATTTCTCGTACTTTCGCTGATGGCTGATGGACTGGACGGGACGTTGGCAATCATCACGGGGCGCGTAACTCGCTGGGGTGCCACACTAGATTCAGTAGTTGATCGCATCGTTGAAGCGATCTGGGCAATTGGTCTCTTTCACATGGGAGCGCCATGGCAATATGTTTTAGTGGCGTGGCTCGCTGCTTTCGCTCAAGAGTATATGCGCGCTCGCGCCGGCGGACTTGGGATTCACGAGATTGGTGTGGTTACAATTTCAGAACGTCCGGTCAGGGCAACCTTTATCTTCATTGCGCTTATCGGCAGAGTTGTTGGTGTTGACGTTATCGATGTTGTCGCTCTGGTATGGATGGTAATGCAATTATTCTCTGCACTTACTGTTCTGCGAGTTCTTCGACCGCTTCTGCAACAATCTCAGCGCTAATTCCCACCAACGGCAATCCGCCACCAGGATGTGCCGAACCTCCAACACAGTAAAGATTCTTGATTGGAGATCGATTCTTAGCTCGCAAGAATGCCGAGCGCGCGCCGTTGCTTGAGGTTCCGTAAATCGAACCACCAGGAGCATTAGTTCGATGTTCTAAATCAGCCGGTGTCCTAATCTCGCATACCTCAAGACGAGATCGAATATCGAGACCCTTACTCTCAAGGAGATTAATGATGTGGTCTGCGTATTTTTCTTTGAGTGAAGGAGCATTCCAATCACAACCATTTTCTGGTTCATGACGTGGCGCATTAACGAGAACGAACCAGCTCTCTGTATTTTCATCTTTCACCATGAGCGGATCTTTGGGGTTACAGATATAGATTGCTGGATCCGGAACTGGTTCTTTGCGTTGAAAAATCGCGTCGAATTCATCGTCATAATCTTTCGGAAAGAAGACGGTGTGATGGCTCAACGCCGAATTGCCCCGTAATCCCAAGAGCAAGCTAAATCCAGAGAGGGATGGCGTCGCCTTTTTTAGCGCCGCTCGAGCACGTCGAGTCTCTTTGATTGGAGGCAAAAGCTTGTTGTAAACGATTTCTGCATCAGCGTTGGCAACCACGATATCTGCATCGATTTCTCTGCCATCATGAAGTTTGATGCCGGTTGCGATACCTGAATTGGTGGTGATCGAGGAGACTCGAGTATTGAGTTGTATTTCTATGCCAAGTTCCTTTGCTCGTGCTTCAAGCGATAGTGGAAGTGAGCCTAAACCGCCTTGGATATGCCAAGCTCCAAATGCTTCTTCGACGAAAGCAATCGTCAGCAAGACGGCAGGAACTTTACGCGGATCAGATCCTGTATATGTGGCATACCGATCAATAATCTTTTTTAGATAGGGATTAGCTGTGATGGAAGAAGTGAGGGTCCGTAATGAGGTTAATGGTGAAATAGTTTTCAAGTCTGCCAAAAAATGTGGACGCTTGAACAGTTGCAACGGCGAACGAAGTTCACCTTCAATAAAAGACTCCCGCGATGCTTCCCACATTGCCTCTGCACGTGAAAGAAGCGCATGCCAATCTTTCCCTGCTTGCTCACCTAATTGCTCGGAGATTGCTGCAACAGTTCCGTTGTGAGACAAATTGGGAAAAAGTATTTTGGTGCCATCATGGAAAATATAGGTGAAAGATGGATCTACGGGATCTAACCTCAAAATATGTTCGAGACGTTTACCCGTTTTAAGGAAGAGATCTCTATAGACGGCGGGAAGAGTTAACAGAGACGGACCTGTGTCAAAGGCGTACCCGTTTATCCATTCAGTTCGACATTTTCCGCCAACATAATCAGAAGCCTCAAATATTGTTACTGCATGTCCTTTTTTTGCTAGACGCACGGCGCAAGCTAACCCACCAACGCCAGCACCAATGACGACAACTTTCTTGGGGGAGCGGGTTGGGCGATGATGACTCATAGCGCGCGCTCCTTCCACATTAGTGCGCCTCTACTCTTCCGATTCCAGGAGAGGGCGATTAGATAGATCCACATTGCTGCGCTTACAGGATGAAGCAGCGCGCTACTCATCGTCGAACGTGTTCGACCAGCTACGACGAGCCGGGTCAGGACAGTTGCGAAGTATCCATACCAACCAAGTATTTCGCCTGAGATGCCCATCCCGATTGGCAGGATTGAAGTTAGGAATAGCAAGGACATTGCAAAGAAAGCACCGCGCTTGTTAACAAAGGCTCGCCATTGAGACTTGGAATAACCCTCAATCAGATCTTTCGAATTTGAATACATTCGACAATTAGCGATTCTGGACCCTTCAGCTACGCCGCCTCGAAAACCCGAACGCACCATGGATCGAGCTAGTTCCAGGTCATCTAGGACTTCTTGCTTGATTGCGTGATGTCCGCCGGCTTGAAAATAAGCATTGCGTCGCATCATTAGGAATTGTCCATTCGCAACAACCATCGAAGGTCTTTGCAGTGCTTCAGCCAAACGTAATGGCAGGGACACAAACCATGACCATTGTAAGAGCGGCTGGGTAAGTCTTTCCATAAATGTAATTGCAATCTGACGTGGATACGGTGAAATAAAATCCCATCGCCACCGTTTCATAGCGTTGATTGAGGAGCTAATTGCGGTATCAGATAAACGTACATCAGCATCGACAAAGACCAGAAATTCTCCACGCGCTGCAGAGGCTAGTTGGTGACATGCGAAATTTTTTCCTAGCCAATCCGAGGGAAGCGGTAATCCCTCAATGACTCGCAATCTCTTATCCGAAAACGCGTGCAAGAGGGTTCTCGTGGAGTCGGTGGAAGAATCATCGAGTGCAATCACCTCAAAGTCATCAAGTTCGCGCTGATTGAGTAGCGATGAAATCACTCCATTTACATTCTCAGCTTCATTGCGCAGTGGGACGAGGATTGATACTGATTCTGCGATAGCACCACTCTGGGATGGCTTAACGATACGAACTGTAAAGAGGTTCACGATGGCGATGATTGCCATTGTGGCAAGAAGAATTAACGACAGATTAAGCAGAAATCCCATCATCAATCACGACGGCCGTATCGAACAGCAAGGAAGTAACTCACAACGAGAGCTCCCAAAGCTAAGCCTCCTAGGAACGCGACCCCAGGGCGATCAAAAAAGAAGAGATTCGCAACGATGCCACCAATCCACGTCCATGCTAAGAAGAATTCTGGAACTGCTCGGCTTGAGCCGAGTGAACGTCTCTCACGTGGTAGAGCAAAGTGCAGAAGAGCCATCAGACCCATTCCGGTAAGTAACCAGCCAAATGCGTTGGATAGTGGAATCTCGGTCTGGAAGGGAACATGACTTCCCGTGACTTCCCACGTCCAACGTCCCGCAGAAACCATTTGCGGATCGAGGAAGAAATCCCAA
>Ga0214919_10006983_pt1 | contig 15361 bp, 11 predicted proteins | sample LL1503_MetaG_FD_177994 | JGI IMG/M metagenome (GOLD analysis project Ga0214919, IMG submission 177994) | Freshwater microbial communities from Lake Lanier, Atlanta, Georgia, United States - LL-1503 | ecosystem: Environmental > Aquatic > Freshwater > Lake | place: USA: Georgia | collected... | reverse complement strand
ACAAACCAGAGTAGGGTGGTGAAAACCATAGTAGTAAGAAAATCCTGTGGGCCGCAACGCCCGTGCGGGTTCGATTCCCGCCTGAGGCACAATCCCTCTCGATTATTTCGAGAGGGATTTTTTTTTTGCATAAATTAGAGTAAGATGAAAACAAACATTTCAAAAGAGAAGATTATAGAAGTTTGTAAAACGAGTAATTCAATGGCGCAAGCTGCCGCTGAACTAAATATCCATTTCAATACTTTAAAAAGACTAGCTATTCTATATGATTGTTATACTCCCAATCAAGGTCTTAAGGGTGGAAATAAGAATACACCTTCAAAGATTCATCTAAACGAAATTTTAGAAGGAATTCACCCGCATTTCCAAACATATAAACTAAAAAACAGGCTATTAAAAGAAGGGTTAATACAAAATAAGTGTTCTATTTGTGGTATAGAAAGCTGGAATAACAAACAAATAAAGCTTGAATTAGATCATATTGATGGAAATAGAATCAATCATGATTTTAATAACTTAAGACTTTTATGTCCTAATTGTCATTCTCAGACATATACTTATAGATCAAAAAACAGAATTTAATCATGTCTCAAGAAAATATTTCCAAAAACTTTTTAGAACTAGTGGCTATTATGGACCGCTTGAGAGCAGAATGCCCTTGGGATAAAAAACAAACTATACATAGCTTAAGAAGTAACACCATTGAAGAGTTATATGAATTAGTTGATGTTATTATTGAAGAGGATTGGCAAGGTATTAAAGAAGAGCTAGGTGATTTATTGTTACATATTTTATTTTATACTAAAATAGCTTCTGAAAAAAATGAATTTATTTTAGAAGAAGTGATTGCAGGTATCTCCAAAAAATTAATTAATAGACATCCGCATATTTATGGTGATGTAAAGGCAGAAACAGAGGAACAAGTAAAATTAAATTGGGAACAGCTTAAATTAAAAGAAGGAGATGGTAAAAAAACAATATTAAGTGGTGTGCCCAATAGTTTACCTTCTATGGTGAAGGCCTTAAGAATTCAAGAAAAGGTAAAACAGGTTGGTTTTGAATGGGAGAATAAAGAGCAAGTTTGGGATAAGGTTAATGAGGAGATTGGAGAGCTACAGCATGAAATTGCGCAAAACAATCGAGAGAAGATGGAAGATGAGTTGGGGGACGTATTTTTTAGCCTAATCAATTATGCCCGTTTTCTAAAAATTGACCCAGAGACCGCCCTTGAGAAAACCAATAAGAAGTTTAAACATCGATTTGAGTTAATGGAGGCATATGCCAAAGACAACGGTTTAAACTTGGCGGCACTAAGTCTTGACGAAAAAGAAGCTATTTGGCAAAAGATGAAATAATATTGATTGAACTATTCTATAAAATTAAAAGCCCCCCGAATTTCGAGAGGCTTTTTCTTTCACCCTAACCCAACCAAAAACAATCTTTATTAAATTACTTATTCATTTAAGTTTAATATAAATGCGTAGTTACCAAAATAACCAGGATAAACCCCTGAAATTTTTATAGTATTGCTACTTATTTTTTTTAATGCCTCATAAAACTCTTCTACAGTATTCACTGGCTCTTCGTTTACATGAGTAATCACAAAGCCTTTTTCAATTCTGCTTTTACCTATAATACCATTGCCTAATTCTTTTATTAAGACACCGCCTTCTAAATCGTTCTTTTCAGCAGTAGCTTTGTCTAAGGTTTCTAATTTCCCACCTAATTTTTCAGCAGCCTTAGAACTTTTTACTAAGTCGGTAGTTCCTAATTTGGCTTTTAGAGTTACTTCCATAGTCATTTCCTTACCATCACGCTTAATAACTAAATTCATTTTATCTCCTGGCTTATAACGAGAAACTTGCTCTTGTAATTCAGGAGAAGTTTTCACAGCTACTCCATTTATTTTAACAAGTATATCTCCTTTTTTAATACCCGCAGCTTTAGCAGCGCCTCCCTCTAATACATCAGAAATTAATATACCATCTCCTTCTTTATACTTTGTATTCAATTCTTCTAAAATCTTCTTTAATTCTTCATCAGATAAGCCGTCCTTAGGGTAACTAATACCTAAATAAGCTCTTTGTACAACGCCATATTTTACAATATCGGTAACTACTTTTTTCACAATATTTACAGGAATGGCATAAGCATAGCCTGCATAAGAACCAGTAGGAGAGGCAATGGCAGAATTTATACCTACAAGTTCACCGCTTGTATTTACTAAGGCTCCACCGCTATTGCCTTGGTTCACCGCAGCGTCTGTTTGTAAAAACGATTCAACAGGTTTATCGCTTTGTCTTGAATTAATATCAATAGAACGGTTTTTAGCACTAATAATACCTGCTGTAATAGTTACATCTAAATTTAAAGGGTAACCAATAGCAAGTACCCATTGTCCTAATTTAATTTCATCACTATTGCCATAAACTAAATAAGGTAAACCACTTGCTTCAATTTTTATAACAGCAATATCACTACTAGCATCCACTCCAATTACTTTTGCTTTATAGGTTTTCTTATTCGTTAAGGTTACATTAATTTCATCGGCACCATTTACTACATGGTTGTTAGTAACTATGTAACCATCTGCTGTAATTAATACACCACTTCCACTAGCTCTTTGTTCTGGCTGCACTCTTGGTCCACCAAAAAAATCGCCAAACATATCATCATCTCCAAAGAAATCTCCAAAAGGGCTTCTTTGTCTTCTTTGATTGGTCTCTACTTTTTTGGCGTTGGTCTTTGTTTTAATATGCACCACGGCAGGAGAGGCTGCATTGGCTGCAGGGGTAAAGTCAACGGTAGTGGCCGGAGCGTTACCATTAAAAAAGCTTGCATAATTCGCAGGCAGTTTACCATCGGTTTCAAAACTTGAATTTGAGTTTGAAATTTTTCCATAAGCCCACATACTTGCCACAGTTGTGATAGCGCTAATACCAATAATGGCTGCAACATTTTTTAAGTTCATATTCATGCTTTTTTATTTATAGTAAAATTTTATTCTAATCATAATTTGCAAATTTGATACCAATTCAGCTACAAATTAACGAAGCTGAAATTTTGTCACAAAACCTTTTGATAAGCTTTAACAAAATATTTACGAAATTATTCGTTTTTAATTAATTTTACTCAAAAATTCAAGGGTATCTACGCCGTCGGCATAGTTTGAAATTGTAGGTTTTTGAGGACCTCCAAAAGGAATCCCATTTTTACCTACAATACATTGAATTTCACTGCTGTCAATAGTGGGTAGTTTACCAGGGGTATAAAATTGGTAGTGAATTTGAGAGAGAGCTGCAAAGGGAGAAGGATTCTCACTTAATAAAATACCTCCAGTATCCATGTAAAATTGTCGGTTCATCATAAGTAGGGCTAACTGGTAGTCATAATTATGTTTGTACTTATGCTCGTCCCCTAAAAAGTTATATTTTTTCAAAGCCTCAAGAAGAGGTATAAAATCATAGCCCTTGGGTACCCAAATTTGAGTCACATTTCTGCACCCCATTCCAAAATAAAGCAGCATATCGTCTGCTAGTAAATCTAATTCAGCCTTGGTTTCATGCCCATCTAAAATGGCAATAGAGGTTTTATTTTTTCTAATAATATGGGGGTATTTACCAAAGTATTGTTCAAAGTAGCGGCCTGAATTATTACTTCCTGTAGCTATATAAGCATCGCAGTTCTTAAGCTGTTCTTGTTGTATAATTAAATTTTGAAAGGCTGGGTTAATTTCAATAAGTGAATCAATCACATACTTCATTAAAACGGTATCTTTTGAGGAAAGCTTTACCAAAGCTGTATGTCCCGCAATTAAAGTGCTGAGTAAATCGTGAAAACCAACTAGCGGAATATTACCAGCCATTACTATGCCTACTTTTTTCCCAGTAGGTAAATTGGATAGATAGGGATAGCTATTGGTCCAGTGTATGAGGGCATCTAAGGATAAAAAAGATTGCTTTATTTGACTTGTAGCATGATCCATGAAAACGGGTAAAAACCAAGAATTTTGTTGAAAAGCCTTTTTTTTAGCTAATTGGAAGGCCTCATTTTTTGGGTCAAAAAAGGTCTCTCCTAAGGTAAAAAAATGCTCAATTCTTGCTTGTAAGTTCATGCTTGTTATATATATTTGTAATGCAAAATTACGTTACTAATTTTTAAATAATTTTTTATGGCTATCAAAATTACGGATGAATGTATTAACTGCGGTGCTTGTGAACCAGAATGTCCAAATAACGCTATTTACGAAGGTGGTGTAGAATGGGCAATTGCTGATGGAACGACAGTTAAAGGTTCTTTCACTTTATTAGATGGAACTTCAGTAGATGCTGCTCAAAGAATTGCGCCAGTAGCTGCCGATACCTATTATATCACACCTAATAAGTGTACAGAGTGTCAAGGTTTCCACGAAGAGCCTCAATGTGCTGCTGTTTGTCCAGTGGACTGTTGTATACCAGATGAAATGTATGTAGAAACGGTAGAAGTGTTGTTAGCTAAAAAAGACAAACTACACGCTTAAACTTAACGTATAGAATCATATTTAAAAAGGGAATCATTTCCCTTTTTTTATGCCTTCTATTAAGTAAATTTGAATATCAAATAAAATGCATGAAAAAAAAGGTAGCACTTGTTACAGGTGGTTTAAGTTCTGAAGCACAAATTAGTTATAAGAGTGCACAAACTGTAATGAATGCCTTGGATAAAAATAAATACGATGTGTATTTAATAGACATTCATCCTACAGGTTGGTGGTATGAAAATTTAGTAGGAGAAGAAGTAGCCGTGGATAGATCCGACTTTAGTATAATAGAAGGGGGTCTTAAAATTAATTTCGACATTGCTTTAATGTGTATTCATGGCACACCAGGTGAAGATGGAAAAATGCAAGGCTATTTTGACTTAATTGGTTTGCCTTATACAAGTTGCGATACAGCCACCTCTGCATTAACATTTAATAAAAGATACACAGTGGCTGTTGCTGGTTTTGGCGGAGTAGCAGTAGCAAAGTCTTTACACTTAGTTTCTTCTACTCAGCTTACTCCCGATCAAATATTATCTCAGGTTACACTGCCTTTATTTGTGAAACCTAATAATGGTGGAAGTAGTTTAGGTATTAGTAAAGTAAATAACGCTTCTGAATTAGCGCCTGCTTTAGAAAAAGCATTTAAAGAAGATACCCAAGTTTTAGTAGAGGAGTTTATAAGTGGAAGAGAATTTACCATTGGTGTATTTAAATCAAAAGGGGTAACTACTGTTTTACCTATCACTGAAATAAAAACTGAAAACGAATTTTTTGATTTTGCAGCAAAATATGAAGGCAAGAGTGAAGAAATTACGCCTGCAAAAATTACGGAGACTATGTTCAAGGATTTATCAAATGCAGCAAAGCAAGTTTATTCTACATTAAATTGCAGAGGAGTTGTTAGAATTGATTTTATTTATGATGAAAAAGCACAAAAAGCCTTTTTATTAGAAGTAAATACAGTGCCTGGTCAAAGTGAGGCAAGCATTATTCCTCAACAAGTAAGGGCCATGGGTTGGAATTTAACCGATTTTTATGCAAGTATTATAGAAGATAGTTTAGCTTCGAAAAAATGAGTAAAGTTCTTGTTTATATAGCCTTAAAATAAAATCCTATATTTTGGAATTCATAGACAAATTATTAAAAAAGCCTTTATGGGTAAATATCTTAGCAGGTATTGGTGCAATATTGGTACTATTAATATTGTTTTTCTTTTCATTAGGCTGGATTACAGGCAATGGTAAGACTGAAAAAGTACCCAATGTTTTAGGATTAGATGTTTTAGCAGCTGAAAAAAATATTAAAACCCTAGGTTTTGATTTAGTCTTACAAGATTCTATTTATGTAGATACACTTGCAAGAAATTCAGTATTAAGACAAACTCCAGAAGCAGATGAAGTAGTTAAAAAAGGAAGAACTATTTTCTTAACCATTAACCGCGTCATTGCTCCGCAGGTAGACATGCCAAATTTAATTGGCTTTTCTTTAAAGAGTGCTCAAACTTATTTAAAAGTATTAGGTTTAAGAATTGGCACGATAAATTTAGTGGCAGATAGAAATAAAAATGTAATTGTAGAACAACTAGTAGGTAATACACCTATTGCACCTGGTACTAAAATTGTTTCAGGCACCTTAATTAATTTTACAGTAGGAGATGGTGGTGCTAGTATTGGTATGGAAGTTCCTGACTTAATTGGTTTAACAGTAGCCATGGCCAAAATGAAAATTACAAGTATGGGACTACTTGTTGGAAATATTACGGCGAATGTTGCTATACAAGACACAGCCAATGCCTTTGTTGTTCAACAAAACCCTAGCACTTATTCTTCTGTATTAGATTCTTTAGGTATGCCAGTTAAAAATGTAACTATACAAGGAGTTGCTATTGACTTAGTCATTGATAAAGTAGCTCCTGTTATTATTAAAAGGGATTCTTTAAAGTAAGGCTAGTGCTAATTATAACAATAGTATATTTTAATAATAAAAATAACAATATAAATAGTCTCATTCCAGTTGTATAAATTTTATAAATAATTCACTTTAAATACTAAAAAATGCAAACCATAACAGTAGAAGCTTTGAAAGCAAAATTAGATGCAGGCGAAAAAATTAATTTAGTAGATGTGCGTGAGCCACATGAGCACGAAGCATTTAATATTGGTGGTATTTTACTTCCATTAGGACAAGTGCAAAGTTTACAATTAGACGAAATAGAGGACATGAAAGAAGAAATTATTTATATTTATTGCAGAAGTGGCAATAGAAGTGGTCAAGCCTGCTTAATGTTGGAGCCCTATGGCTTTAAAAATGTAGTCAATGTTTCAGGGGGAATGTTGGACTGGCAGGCTAAGTTTCCAGGTTGATTGATAAAGGATTAAATTAATGCTATTACAAGCTACTTATTCAAATTATTAAGTAGGGACTAATTAGATACTAATTAGCTTTATTCTATAAATTTCTGATACTTAATTTGTATCTTAACCTTCTAAATTATTTAAAATGAAAAAATTAAGTTCATTATTATTATTGGTTACGCTAATATTTAGCGCTTGTAATTTCGATAATAATAAGCCTTCGGCATACCACGACAATACGAATAGAGAAGATACGCTTGCTGGTGGCGTTAAATTAATACCTATTACAACTAGTAAAGGCGTATTTAATGTTTGGACAAAAAGAGTGGGAAATAATCCTAAAATAAAGGTTTTATTATTACATGGAGGCCCGGGTTCTACGCATGAATATTTTGAATGTTTTGATTCTTATTTTCCTAAAGCAGAAATTGAATATTATTACTATGATCAATTAGGTTCAGCTTATTCCGATAATCCTAACGATTCTAGTTTATGGAATTTACCAAGGTTTGTTGAAGAAGTAGAAACTGTAAGAAAGGCCTTAGGTATGGACTCTTCTAATTTCTTTTTATTAGGCCATTCTTGGGGTGGTATACTAGCCACAGAGTATGCGCTTAAGTATCAGAAAAATTTAAAGGGACTTATTATATCTAACATGGTGCCTTCAATTCCTGATTATGTGAAATATGCAAATGAAGTATTAGGGCCTAAACTACCTAAAGAAGTGCTTGCATCAATTCGCGCCTTTGAAGCCAAGGGCGATTACACAAATCCAGCTTATTTAAAAATTATTACAGACTATTATTATCCAGAGCATATTTTAAGAATGCCTGCAGCCAATTGGCCTGATCCTGTAAAGCGTGCTTTTGCTAGAATGAACTATCCTTTGTATTTAAAAATGCAAGGTCCTTCTGAATTTGGTGTAGTAGGAGATGCAGTATTGAAAAATTGGGATCGCAAAGCCGATTTAAATACTATTACAGTACCTACTTTAAGTATAGGCGGTGAGTTTGATACCATGGACCCTAAGGCTATGGAAGAACTTTCTAAACTAGTAAAAGATGGCCAATTTTTATATTGCCCCAAAGGGTCACATATGTCAATGTATGACGATCAGTTTACTTATTTCACTGGTTTAGTGAAGTTTATCAAAGGGGTAGATGCCAGAAAATAAAGATGTAAATTTTTCTATTTAAGATCAATTTTTACACTTAACCAATAGTTTCTTCCTGCCATTGGGAAGTAATTATTGGAAGTAGTGGTTGTGCCTCCATAAATATAGCTATAAGTATATCCATTGGGTTCATATAATTTATTGAAAACATTATTGGCATAGAATTGAATTAGCATTGACCATTTAGGTTTTGAAATAATATTATGTGATAAATGAATGTCTTGTAAGAAGTAAGCTTTTAATAATCTGGCCTCATTTTGGGTGTTGTCTAAGTATTGTTTAGAAACGTATTTGCTAACTAAGTTTAGATTCCATTTAGTATTGAATTTAATACCTAATGTATGATTGGCTGTTAAATTAGGTGACAATGTGATATCGGTATTTTTATGTAAAATGAATGCTTGTCCTCCAGCATCATAGTCGTCAAAATATTCAGTAAAAGCATCTATTTTATTTTGACTTAGTGTAATATTTCCTGCACTTGTCATAAATGAATTCAGTTTCCAGTTTTCAACAAGTTCAATCCCTATTCTTTTACTCTTGGGTACATTGGTTCTGGTATAAGCACCAATATCATTTATTTTACCGGTAAGCACAAGTTGGTCTTTATAGTACATTAAATAAATATTTGCACCCCATTCAAAATTACCTTTTTTGGTAGTAAAGCCAGTTTCAATATCTGTAAGCACTTCTTGTTTAGGTTGTTCATTGATGGCCGCTTCAAAATCATCTCTATTGGGTTCTTTATGCGCAATAGCTATACTAGTATAATAATTCGTATTTTTTGATTTATAAAACAAACCTGCCTTGGGGTTAAAGAAATTAAAGTGTCTTTTTATGATTAAATCTGGAGTATGATCAAAACCAAACATATTATGGGCAACATTTCTATATTGAATGTCTACAAAACTGCTTAAAGCATTAGTGATTTGATGGTTCCATTTTATATATGTGTTCACATCTTTTTTTATTGCATTGTTAAAATAATAGTTAAAATTAGGTTGAATGCCTATTGACTGTAAATAGGGGAGTCTTCCATAATGAAGACCATCATAAGTATTCCAAGCACCCCCTATAGTTAATTTATTGCTACCTTCTTCATATACAAGTGATGCTATCTGGCCATAAAAATTATTATCCAACCACTTTCTTCTCACTAAATCAAGCGTTCTTGCTGGTTGAGTACTAATGTAATCCGATAATAGAACACCGCCTTTATATTCTTCATAATATCCCTTTCCTCTAGTTAGAAATACAGCAGTATTCCAACTTATTTTTGAGTTTATTGTTTTATTGTAAAAAAGTTGATAATGTGTTTGCATATAATTATCGGTTTGATTATTATAAGGAGCATCTGCTTTTTCCATACCTGCAGGGTTATAAGTTCTTTGGGTTGCTAATAATTCCTCGGGTACACCATACCATGATTGATAAGTTTTTTCCCATCCAGAAAATATATTTAGTCTTAAAGAAGACTTATTACCCCAGTAAGTACTACTTACATAAAATGATTTTAGTTTTGAACTTGCTCGGTCCATATACCCATCGCTACTTATATTACTTACTCGACCATCCATCGTAAAATGGTTATTGAGTAAGCCTGTACCTAATTGCAAGGTATTTTTTAAAGTATTAAAAGAACCTGCACTTGATTGTAGCGATAAATATTTTTCAGGATTATAATTATTGGTAGCTAAATTAATGCTGGCCCCAAAAGCCCCAGCTCCATTCGTAGATGTACCCACACCTCTTTGTATTTGAACACTATTTAAACTAGAGCTAAAATCGGGTAGGTCTACAAAATAGGTAATCATACTTTCTGCATCATTATAAGGTATACCATTTAAGGTTACATTAATTCTAGTACCATCACTGCCTCTAATTCTTAGGCCAGTATAGCCCACGCCTGTTCCAGCATCTGAATTCACCACCACAGAAGGCGTATTTTGCAATACAAAAGGAAGATCCTGTCCGTAATTTAATTGTTGAATACTTGTTTTGTTCAAGTTGCTAATTGCAAAGGGGCTGTTTTCACTAGCCCTCACCGACCTTACTTCCAAAGGAGGAAGGTTTCGGATGCTATCAGTAAATGTTTTAATACTGTCTTTACTCTTAGGAGTAGACAACTGTTTGGTTTGAGCCATACCATTGGCTACAATAAATAAAAAGGCAAATGTTCCCAATAACTTAGTCATTACTAAAGTTTACATGTTTACAAAAAATTGATAATGGGAACAGGAATAATAGCTATGAGAAGTGCGCGTCTTGCGTTGACCTTCCCTTCGCAGGCATTACCCTGTTCAGGTTCAACGGGTTTTTTCTCAGCTTTTTACAGCACCCCGAGGACAATGCAAAAATAGGCAGGAAAATGATACAATGCTTTGTAACTTTATGATAATATTTACGTTTTAAGTAATAAACACGCTTTAATATGAAAAACATTCTTTTTGCCTTGTTATTATTTACGGGCTTTGTAGTGAATGCACAGGATAAAAAATCAATAGTTTATGACGAAAATGCCCAACTAAGAAAGGTGCCTAGTTTTACAGCTATTAGTGTATCTAGTGCTATTGATTTGTATTTAACCCAGTCTAATAAAAATGAAGTGGCCGTTAGTGCAAGTAATGATGAGATCAGAGATCATATTGTAACTGAAGTAGTAGGAGGAACTTTAATTATAAGGCTTGGTGAAAGAGGAACTTGGTTTAGCTGGAAAAAATGGGGTAATTATAAAACCAAGGCTTATGTTAGTATTAAAGATATAGATGCATTAACTGCATCTGGTGCAAGTAATGTCCATTTAATAAATACCATTGAGTCCCCTAAAATGAGAATTAAATTATCAGGTGCTTCTGATTTTAGAGGAAATTTAAAGGCAGGTACTTTAATGTATCAATTAACGGGCGCTTCAGATTATAAAGGAGAAGTAATAGCAAATAGTATTGATATTGATGGATCTGGTGCTTCTAATATTGAATTAGCAGGTAGTGTAGATGATTTAGCTTTAGAAGTATCTGGAGCAAGTGATGCGAAATTATATAATTTAACTGCAAAGGGTGCAATTTTAAGAGCCTCTGGTGCAAGTCATGTGGGTGTAACTGTTACAGAAATTTTAAGAGCAAGTGCTAGTGGCGCTAGCGATATTAATTACAAAGGCAACCCAACTGTAAAAGAGTCTTCTAATTCAGGTGCCTCAAATATTCGACATAGGAATTAATAGAATACGGTTTTAATATTTAGTAAGTATAAAAAGGAAACTTTTAAGGTTTCCTTTTTTATTTCCAATTATTTTAATATCCACATAATCTTAGCTAAAAGACATATTCAATAAAAAATTTCTATTTATACCTAATATATTGATAAGTAATATTATATAAATAAATATATATATAATATGTAAGTTATTGAAAATAAATTGTAAAAACAGCTTAATAGTAGAAAATCTATAATATTTTTAATAGATAGAATTCTTAGAATTTAATCTTAAATAAATCAATATCGAAAAGTTTAAATTCTATTTATCAATCAATATTAAGTATGGATTTTTTGTTTAAGAGAAAATATAAATCATACCTCAATGTTTTAACATTGGTGGCTTTGTTTTTTGTAGGAACTAATCAATTGAGTGCTCAAACATATCCAACAGTTTATTTTACGAATGTTTACCAAGGTGATTCTACCGTAACCTATGCAACAAATAGTAACTCAATAAGCATAAAAAAATTGCTACTTGGTTCTGATTTTAGATTTGTTGCTCAGATACCTGGAGCAACATTTACCGCATCTAGTGGTAATAATGTAAATGGAAGTTTAAGGTATACTGATGCAAATGGAAATCCTTTTTCTGTAAATGGTACAATATCAAGACAAGATAAATCCGGTTCAACAGTAAGATCTTATTATTTTTATGTAAATTCTACTCATGCATATATTTTTGTACTGCCAACATTCGAAAGTGTATATAGTGTAAATGCTGCAGTTACAACTAGTTCTGATTTTAGTGTTGCAAATATCAACAATACTTTAGCTAATCAGGCAACTTTAACAAGCAGTTTTTTAAGTACTTGTTTAAATTCTACAGGCCCTGTTTTAACTGCAAAAGTAACAGGAACTGTATCAAAATATGAATGGTATAGTAGTACAAATAATGCTGCAAGTACAGCTAGTCCTGCAGTACTTTTAGCTACATATAATACAAGTGCAAATACAAGTACTTATACTGCTACAACAAGTGCTTCAGGAACATTGTATTATTTTGTAAAAATTACACTTTCAGGAGGTACGGTATATACCAACACCCAAGGTATAACTATTAATGCACCACCTAGTATTTCTAGTCAGCCTTCTACAGGTACACAATCTGTATGCCAAAATGGTATATCAACTGCTTTATCCATTACAGCTACCGCAGGAAGTGGAACTGGTCCAACCTATCAATGGTATAGTAATACAGCCAATAGTAATTCAGGAGGTACCCTTGTTTCAGGTGCAACCAATGCTACTTTTTCACCACCAACAAATACTGTTGGTACCTTTTATTATTATTGTGTTGTGAGTAATTCTAATGGCTGTTCTGTTACAAGTAATGTCTCGGGTGCTATAACTATTAATTCAAATTCTTTAACAGGCGGAACTATTGCGGGTACTACTGAAGTTTGTACTGGAATTAATTCAACCACTTTAACTTTAACAGGTTATACTGTGGGGGCATCTATTTTAAGATGGGAATCTTCTTCTTTGTCAGATTTTTCTTCAGGTGTAGGAACAATAACTAATACTACTGTAAATTATACTGCAACTAATTTAACGAGTACAAAATCCTATCGTGCAATCTTATCTAGTGGTGGGTGTACATTTCAATCAGGTGCTGCTACTATTACTGTTAATCCAGTTACATCAATTTCTGTTCAGCCTTCTACTACTAACCAAGTGCTTTGTCAAAATTCAACTGCAACTCAACTTTCTGTAACAGCAGTAGGTGGTGGATTAACCTATCAATGGTATAGTAATGCTTCCAATAGTAATTCAGGTGGTACTATAATATCTGGTGCAACCAATGCAAGCTTTTCACCTCCAACAAATCTTGTTAATACTAGATACTATTATGTAATCGTATCTGGAACTTGTGGAAGTGCTGTAACAAGTAGTGTATCTGGTTCCATTCAAATAACCGATTTAACTGCAACTTTAACTATTACTTCTGGTTCAACTATAACTTGTGGTCAAAGTGCTAGTTTGTCTATTGCTTTTACAGGTACCTCTCCTTGGGATATTTCTTATAGTGATGGTGTTAATACTACATCACAATATACTATAGCTACTTCACCTTATGCATTTAGTGTAAGTCCAACATCTACGACCAAATATAGTCTTACATCTCTTGCTGATGGTAATTTTTGTACAAGTACTCCAAGCTCTAGCGTTACTGTTACTGTAACTTTACCTTCTGCACCTACTGCTTCAGTTACACAACCTACATGTAGTGTTGCAACAGGAACTGTAAGTGTTACTTCTAGTATTACTGGATTAACTTTTACTTTATATAATGGTAGTAATACTTATACAAATACTTCAGGTAAATTTACCGCTGTACCCTCTGGTTCTTATAGTTTAACATCAACAAGTTCTGGCGGATGTACAAGTAATGCATTGAGTGTTACTATTAATGCTCAACCACCTACACCTACAGCTTCTATTACTGCAGGGGGTGCAACAACATTTTGTAGTGGAGGAAATGTGGTTTTAACAGCTTCTAGTGGTTCCTATTCGTATACATGGAGTACAGGAGCTACTACACAAAGTATAACAGTAACAACAAGTGGTTCATATAGTGTAACGGTAACCAATTCAAGTGGTTGTAGCGCAACATCAACAGCAACAACTGTTACCGTGAATTCTTTACCAGCTGTTGCTGCAATAACAGGTACAGCAAGTGTTTGCGTATCATCAACAACTACATTTAGTTCTACTGGTTCATGGAGTAGTACTTCTTGGTCAAGTGGAAATACAGGTGTTGCAACTATAAATTCATCTGGAGTAATTACCGGCGTATCAGCAGGGTCTTCTTTAATTACATATACTGTTACAAATGCGAGCGGATGTTCAAGTAGCACAAGTAGAACTGTAACAGTAAATGCTTTACCTACAGCTTCAATTACTGCAGGGGGTGCAACAACATTTTGTAGTGGAGGAAATGTGATTTTAACATCGAGTTCAGGAACAAGTTATTTATGGAGTACAGGCGCAACTACACAAAGTATAACAGCAACAACAAGTGGATCATATAGTGTAACTGTAACTAATGCAAGCGGTTGTAGTGCAACTTCAACAGCTACAACAGTTACGGTAAATACTTTGCCAACTGCTACAATTAGTGCAGGAGGTGCAACAACATTTTGTAGTGGAAGTAATGTTGTTTTAACATCTAGTTCAGGAACAAGTTATTTATGGAGTACAGGAGCTACTACACAAAGTATAACAGTAACAACTAGTGGTTCATATAGTGTAACGGTAACTAATTCAAGTGGTTGTAGTGCAACTTCAACAGCTACAACAGTTACGGTAAATGCTTTGCCAACTGCTACAATTAGTGCAGGAGGTGCAACAACATTTTGTAGTGGAGGTAATGTGATTTTAACATCGAGTTCAGGAACAAGTTATTTATGGAGTACAGGCGCAACTACACAAAGTATAACAGTAACTACAAGTGGTTCATATAGTGTAACTGTAACTAACGCTAGTGGTTGTAGTGCCACTTCAACCGCTACAACAGTTACCGTGAATCCATTGCCCTCTATTACTATTGGCTCAGTAGCAGATGTAACAATTGCTGCTACAAGTTTTAGTATACCATATACTGTGACAAGTGGAACTCCAACTTATTATTCTGTTGTGGCTGGAACGCCAGCAATGTCTGGTTTTGTTAATGTTGGATATACAACACCAATACCTGCATCTCCAATTACAGTAACTATTCCAGCAAGTTCTTCTAATGTATACTCATTCAATATCTTATTTAAAGATGCTAATACTTGTGTTAATACATATAATTTTTCATTAAATGTAACTGATGCATCCAAGGGTTCATCAACTATTACAGTAACTGGTTCAACTTCTTATACTTATAACACAAGCCCTCAGGGTCCTATAACAAGTATTAAATCAGGTACAACAAGTTCAAGTACACCTGGTACAGGATCATCAGGAGCTGTAACATATAGTTATGCTGGAACAGGCACCACTACTTATGGCCCAAGCGCGACTCTTCCAACAAATGTAGGTACATATAAAGTGACAGCAACATTAGCCTCT
>Ga0214919_10006982_pt1 | contig 15362 bp, 10 predicted proteins | sample LL1503_MetaG_FD_177994 | JGI IMG/M metagenome (GOLD analysis project Ga0214919, IMG submission 177994) | Freshwater microbial communities from Lake Lanier, Atlanta, Georgia, United States - LL-1503 | ecosystem: Environmental > Aquatic > Freshwater > Lake | place: USA: Georgia | collected... | reverse complement strand
ATGATCTAAAATGATATACTGTGTTTGGGGTAAGTTTATAACCAGAAACATCAGAACTAATTCCTGAAAATGTACCAGTACCTGTTGGCTCTGCATAATTTTGAGATCCTGCAGTAGTAATTTTTGTTGGATTAACTGTTGTTGCCCAACACACACCTCTACTTGTTATTTGATATAAAGTATTAGTTTCACCTTGAGTAACAGTAGCTGCAATAGTAGCGCTTAATGGTTTTTGATTACTTACCGTAACAGTACCAATTGAAAAATTCGGAACAGCTGTTTGTTGACTAATTGCATTAGTTGCATAATATGTTAATACTCCATATTCATTTACAGAGTAGGCTAATATATTATAAGTTGTTCCAGGTGTTAATCCATTAATTGTTAATGAAAATGCTCCTTCTCCAGATCCTGCACTTTTAAAGTTACCTGCTACTTTTGTTGGAATTGTAGGAAATATAGCCCAACATAGACCTTTATCTGTAACTGGAACTCCTTTAGTTAAAGTAACACTACCGCCAGCCGTTATATTTTGAACGTCGAAAAATGTGACCGCACTAGTTGTAACTGTTGGAGTAGCACTTAATGTTGTAAATGGACCTACATTATTTCCGTATTTATAGTAATTTGCTGATGCAGTATATATATACGCCCTAATATAATATCCAGATAATGGAGTCATTTTATTTACATTTCCAGAACTTAAAGAATCCATTGAGAATGGAGTTGTTCCTGTAAGTGTAGCTGCTCTTGCAAAATTACCAGTACCAACCTCTGGAAATGGAGTGTCTTGAGAATTACCCCAACAAAATCCTCTATCAGTTATAGGATACGATGACTCTTCTGTTATACCAAAACCTCCAGAAGTAGCACTTAATGCTAATACATTTGTTACAACATCAGTAGATATTGACATTTGTGGAGTTGCGGTAACTTGAGATATCTGATTACTATAGTAATAATTTGGAGAGTATGCGTTTCTTACATATGCTCTAATATAATATGTTACACCTCCAGATAAACTATCAAGTGAACTTGAAATAATTCCAGATGAAGTTCCATCACTTGTTCTAGAATTTGCTATTGTTGGATTCTGAAGTACACCCCAAACAGCACCTCTTTCTAATATTGGAACTCCATTAGTAGCCGTTACATTTGAACTTATCGTCATAGCATTTGCCTTTACATTTGATGACGTTGGTAATGCAAATGTTGGAATAGCTGTTAAAGTTGTAAATGGCGTTGTAGCATCTCCATATGCAGTATATCCAGTAGCATTATTAGTTGCATAAGCCTTAATATAGTACGCTGTATTTGGAAGTAAATTAATTCCACTGTCTTTTGTAAATGGAGCTACAACAGTGCCATTTGAAATAAAACTTCCTGCTACTTTTGTTGGATTAGGAGATGTACTCCAGCAGTATCCAACATCATCTATAGAATATGATGGTGTTGTATTTGCATAACTAGTAGCTCCGCACACAACACTTACAGCATCAAAACTAACCACAGGTCCAGTTACAATAGATATGCCTGGGGTTGCAGTTCTTTGAAGAATAGGAGTTGCGTAGTATGTTCCATAAGCGTTAATTACATATGCACTTACATAATAATCTGTATTATATGTTAATGGCGATTGAGTTGTAGTTGATGTAAATGAATCTGGTAATGGTAATGTTCCAGCTCCTTCACTTGTAAAGTTATACAATCCCTTTGTTGGAGGATTAGTCGTACTCCAGCATATACCCCTATCAGCTACTAGAACTCCATTTGTTACTGTTATATTACCACCACTTGTTATAGATGTTGGAGTATAGTTTATAACTGCCTTAGTTGTGAACGTTGGAGTAGCTACTAGTGTTTTAGCGCTAGTAGTTTCTCCATATTTTATATAACTAGATTGTGATTCTATAATTATATATGCCCTAACATAGTATGTAGTGCTTGGCACTAATGTAGTGCCATTAGGTATACTAAATGGAATAGTGCCTGTTGAATTATTAACAAAGTTATTTGATCCCTTAACTGGATCTGTTGACGTTCCCCAACAGTAGCCAGTCTGTATTGTATATCCATCAGGATTTGTTATAGCTGTAGCTCCACAATAAAAACTTACAGCGTTTACACTTGATGGAGTAGCCGTTGTTATACTTACATTTGGTATTGATGTAGTTACACTAACTTCATCTCCATAGTAGGTTGATGTATTTGTAGCATATGCTCTAATATAATATTTTACTCCAGGACTTAAACCCTCTGCAGTAAGACTAAAAGGTACATTTATGTCATACCCAGATCCCGCAGATTTAATGGAATCTGCTGTTGTTGGGTTTCCAGTTGTATTCCAACATATACCCTTATTTGTTACAATTGTTTCATTTACCTCTGTAATAGTTCCCCCACTTGTTATAGTTATATTAGTATAGTTAGATCCAATAGGAACTGTTGTTAATACAATAGATTGACTTACTGTAGTAAAGGAATTATTAGCGGCTCCATATGATGTTGTAATAGCATTTCTAGCATATGCTCTGTAGTAATATTTTTGACCTGGTGTTAGACCAGTTATATTACTTATAAATGTTCCAGTAGTAGTTCCATCACTAGTATGTGAATCAGTAATTAATGGAGAACCTGTTATTGTACTCCAACATACACCTCTCTCAAGTATAACTGATCCACCATCATCAGTAATGTTTCCTCCTGATGTAACTGTAGTATAACTTAAATTTGTATAAGCAGTAGTTGATACCGTTGGATTTCCAGTTCCAGTTGTAACTTGTAACTCATTAGCATAATACTTTAATCCACCACTAATGATATATGCTCTAATATAGTATAGTATACCAGCAGTAAGTCCAGGGATATTTACATTGTAAGTAGTTACTCCTGTGGGTGGGACAGCTGTAATATGTTGATTACTTGTATATGTTGGATTTGGACCTGTTCCATATACAATACCTTTTTCAGTAAAATTTGTATAAGTAAAATCTGGTCCAAATGAACCACTAACGCTAATTTGTGTTGTTGTTTTTGAAATAAAAGTTGTAGTAAAACCAGATGGAGTTATATCATTTTTAATAAGTCTAACTGAAAAACCAGCATTATTTATAGTTGTTGCAGTAGCATTAGTAGAAGTATTGGCAGAATAAGATAGTCTTTTGACAATACTTGCATCTTGTGTTCTCCAGTATCCATAAGTTTTTGGAGTTTGAGATGCACTAAGATAACTCATATATGCACCTCCACGAGCTGAAAATAAACTAGTGTTAGTTCCATTATTTGTTGTGCTTATAGTCCAATTACCTAGAGATGCATTTTCCCTTAACTTATTTGTACCAGTCAACATTGTTGTTGGCGTTATCTGTGAATAAGCTTCTAATGCAGTCCAATCAGCATCTGTAGCTACTCTCCATCCATCCGGAGCTAATGATTTTCTTAATAATGGATCTGATGATGATGCTGTATCCCAAATTCCAGCAACAGCATAATAGTTATATAGTTTACCATAAATAGCTCCATATGCTAAACTATCACTAAGGTATCTCCAAGCCCCAAATGCTGTATTACGCCATGAATTAGTTCCAGTCGTTGAAGTATTATTAGGTATTGGTGTCCCATCACTATAGTATGCTGTATCTAAATTCTTTTGATCCCATATCTGTTCACCTATAACTACAGGAGTAGGAACATATGTCTTATTTATTTTAGCTGAAGATAAAAAATATATTGCTGGATTCATTCTATAAATTGTTTACTTGTACATAATACATCCCAGCTCCATTTCTTGTCAATAAAGCTGTGCTTCCAGGATTACCGGTAAGTATAGCTGTTGATCCTAAAATAGTTAAGTTTGCACTTCCACTACTAGGTTGAAATGTTATTGTAGTTGGACCAAGTCCTAATTTTGTATAACTTGCAATAAAGTCAGCAGGTGCTGATATAGAACACGTAATAGTAATACTATATGTTCCATTATCTATCATTACATTTCTACCATTCTGTGAGTACGATCCAGTTGGAGCTGAAGTTACGTCTGCTGTTGTAAATGAAACTCCTCCAGTTCCCATAGTAATATTATAAACTTGAGAATCTATAGCTGTCTTTACAAATGCAGTTGACGCAAGTTTAGTAGTATTATCTCCAGCAGTAGGTGTTGTAGTTAATGATGGAGTTCCTGTAAATGTAGGAGATGCTATAGTTGCATAATTAGTTATTGGGTCTAATGCAAATGTATTAGCAGTAGTCATCTTTACAAATCCAGTTTGACCAGCAAATGACAACGAATTTAATCCAGCACTACCATATAGATTAATAGATGTTATCCAATTAGGTGCATATGTACTTGGATTAGTTGTTACTGGCACTTGCCACTGTGCTGTTCCATTACCTATACGTGCAAGTGATGGTGTAATATCTGATGTTAGTGCAATTGTTCCTGAAGCATTTGGAAATGCCACAACTCTATCTCCTGATAAGGCATTAGTTGTAACTCTTGATGTATATATTGGTCCACTTCCATCTAGAAATGTTAACCAATATCCATCACTTATAACTGTATTATTTAGAGTAGTAGTTTCACCAGAAAAAGTTTTATTTCCAGCTATTATCTGAACTCCTGTTGTGATTGCCCCTCTTTGGGTTGCTCCAGCATCATAATTTAATTGTGTTTGAATATTACTTGTAACATCTTTTACATACTGGATTTCAGTAAGACTAGGATAACCATAATCAGTGTTTAAACTCATTAGTGAACCATCACTGCTAGTACCAACTAGTTCAAGACTTCCAAATATTGTAGATTTGATAGTGCCAAATGTTGCTACACCAGAAAATGTCTTTGCTCCTGCAAATATCTGTATTCCTGTTGTGACAACACCTCTTGCTAATGGACCAGCATCTGGCACGTTTAAAGTTATAACTGGTGTTGTAGTTCCATTAGCAACAGAACTTGTTAAATCAGTACCCACTGCTGATGTTAGTGTTAATGCAGCTACTGATGTAACAGAGCCAGCTCCAATTGCAGTTCTAAATGACGCAGCATCTAACCATGAAACTGTATTATTTGCATTAGCTTGTAAAAATGTAATAGCTGATGGATTTGTTGATGTAAATACACTACTACCAATTGTATTTGCACCTAGTGATATTCTACCTGTAGAAGCATTTAATCCAGTTGTTCCACCATCCCAATTATTTCTATCCGTATATGCTATATCCCAGTTAGTATTATTGTAACTAGCTGATGTAGGTATTAAATAACCAGATGTAAGACTAAAGACACCTGTTGTATTAGTGTATGTTAGACCTGTGGCAGTAGAACTTAAAGATCCTAAAGTAATATAGTTAGAACCATTAATTATCTGAGTATTATTAGTAGGAATAGTTATTATACCCGTTGTATCATTATAAGCACCTGAACCGGCTGCAAAACTTAATGCTGTTCTTGCTCTACTATTTAAATAATAAAGATTAGTTCCTTCAGTTAAATTAGTCGTAGACTTTGCAATAAATGCAGTATCAAATCTAGCTTGTGTGTAATATAAGTTTGTGCCTTCTACTACAGCTGTGGTGTTTAATGTTTGGAATGTTTTATCTCCTCTATAATATTGTAAACTAGTTCCAGCAGTTATTGCACCTTCTTTATTGTTAAAAGTATTCCAATCAGTACTATTTAAATATCCATCTATACTTGTTGTTGCTTGAGATATAGTAAATGCGCCATTTATATTGTTATAATTTAAGGGTGCTGTAACACTTAAACTTGTTAAACTTATATATGCAGAACCATTGGTAATTTGATTGTTATTTGTAGGAATGGTTATTAAACCTGTTGTATTATCATAAGCACCACTTCCTGCTATAAAACTTAATGCTAGTCTTGATCTTGAATCTGTATAGTAAAGATTAGTAAGTTCAGGTACTGCTAGTGTGTTCAATGTATGAAATGACTTATCACCTCTCCAGTATTGAGCTGTAGTTCCTATAGTTATTGCAGGTTCTTTACTATTAAATGTTATCCAATCATCAGCTATCAATAGACCTCTTCTACCTGATGTAGATGATGCATCTGGAATATTAAACGTGTGTGTTGCACTTGATGAATCAATATTAAAATCATTACCTGATGTACCTTTTGCAAATAGTTGTGATGCAGATGTAAGTCCGTTCAATGATGCAAGTCCCGTTGTAAATGTTGTCTGTATAGAGCTCAAGTGAGAGTCCTGCGTGTGAAGTGTAATTGTATTTCCTCCACTCAAGTTAGATGGGTAGAATCTAATAGCTATCCTATCAGCTGTTACAAGTGGGTCATACTCTGGAACAGCACACGTAAACGTGTATAGGTCAATACTTGTTCCACCAGTTAGCACCTCAACTAAAGATGTGGCTAATACATTAAATGTAGATCCATCATAAATCTCAACAGTTGCGTAAACCTCTAATGAGTTGGTGGCAGATGCTGATAGGTAGCACTGAAATATCCAAACACCTGCAGGCACTACCTCCTGTGTAGGTTTACCTATATCTGTTATAAAGTTTGCAAATGCTACGTTGTTAACTGTTCCTGATGTGAAGTCAACACCTGTTAATAAAATTGCTCCAGTTGATATCTGATAGAAGGCACTGCCACCTATAGTCCCCTGTGATGTTCCCCCATTACAGTAGTAGACCTGTCCACCACCACCACCTGCTATATCTGGGAATGATGCCAACTGTCCATCACCTCTTATATACTGTGATGCCAACCCAGCTCCAGTGACTGCAATAGTTCCACTTGTATTTACCGGACTGTTTGTAACTGTAAATGCAGAAGGCATAGAGACTCCAACACTTGTAACTGTACCATCTATTGATGATATTGGTATTGTGTTACCATCATCAAGAAGTATATTTGTTCCAGTACTACTATTTTTTATAAATGACGCTGCTGTTATTGATGTAGTAGTTGTTGCTCCTTTAGTAGTAACTGATTGCAAATTTTGCTCACCTTCTTTAATTATTGGATCAGAACTTAGTGTAGAATCATCTTTCCACCAATATTCTACAACAGATGTTCCTACATAAACACCAATTGTTTTTCCAGCAATCCTAAGTGCTAATGGTAAAGCAGTTGTAGCCGCTGATACACTTGCGTAAGGTCCATAGTCAGAATCAACATTTGGAGATGTATTTACTATTTTTACTCTATTTGATAAATTAAAAGTTGCCATTATGATACTGTTATTGTTATTGTTAAGTCTAATGGAACGGAGCTTGTATATGTATATGTTTTATAACTAATAGCATTTCCCCCTGCATCATTAACATTAAATGTGCTTAATGAAAAGCTACTTGTAATATTTTCAAAGTTAGCTGTTATTGCGTTAGTAAGCAACTTTGTTGCTGGTATTGATAATGCAAATTTAGTTGTACTTATTACTGGTGTTACCCAAGAATTTACATTTGCAAAATTATTATTAGTTAATGCCCTTACATTTGCTGAAGTTGTAGGGGTAGTTGTTACATTACCATAGAACTGATTATATCTTGATGTTATTGTATATGTATTAGATGTAAATACTGTAGATTGAGTATTAACAGCTGTAGCATAAAAACTATATGATGTTCCATTCCCGCTTGTATTAATAGTTCCAATACTCCAGGTTGATGGAGATGTAACTGGAACATATGATACAAGTGCAGATCCTTGTTGATATATAATTAATGAATTAGAATTAACATTGGACGGTTGAGATACACTAAATGTAAATGATTTAGTTCCAGATATTACAGTCCCGGATTCTACCGTTGTAGGTTGTGAACTAATACTAAAGGAAGTAATAGATGGAAGTAAGTATTCAATTGCTATATCATTCATAACTTGTTCAAATGTTTTTCCAGCTGATGGTATGGTTTGCCCTGTAGTATACTTACCAAGTGTTTTACCACTAGATAAACTTACTACTATATCACTTTGAAATTTTAATGGAGTTGTAGTTCCATCATCTAAGAATATATTAGCACCGGTACCAGTTGAAGTTTTAAGTCCAGCAGCTGTAATTGTTTTAGTTGTTATAGCATTTATATCTGTAACTGATTGTAATCCTTGATCACCAGTATTTGTGTTACTAGTGTTATTTATTACTATTAAATTAGCATCAGTAACATATCTTTTATTAGTTGAATCAGCAATATCAGCAGTAGTAGCGTCTACTCCATTTGTAACTAATCCATTTACATCATAACTTATTTTAGTTTTAGTTGCTCCTGTTATTGCGGTATTTCGTGTAAGTTTACTATTAAATGTCACCCAATCCGTTGAAGTAAGTAAACCAGTTATAGAACTAGTTGCACTTGGTATTGCGGTTTGACTTGCTGCAGTTACTAATCCTTTAGCGTTTACTGTTATAGTAGGGACACTAGTTGATGAACCATACGTACCTACATTAGTATTAACTATTGCTAAGGTTAAAGTAGTATTGGAACCAGTAGTTCCGCTACCAGTTACATCACCTATAAAAGATAATGCACCTGAAGGAATAGATACAGTAGTTGTTGTTAAAGTTGTAATTAAACCTTTACCATTTACAGTAATAACTGGAATAGCAGTAGATGAACCAAATGTCCCTACATTAGCATTAACAGTAGCTAAAGTTAAAATAGAACCCGCACCTATAATAGAAGCAGTACCACCTGTTACAGTTATGTCCGTACTTGTTAAGTTACCAAAAGTTAAAGCAGCTTGTTTAGCATTAAAAGTAGACCAATCAGCAGCACTTAAAGCACCACGATGACTAGCACTTGCAGTAGGAACATTTAACGTTATTACTGGAGTAGTGGTACTATTAACTATACTTGAATTTAAATCAGTTCCAGTTGTTCCTAAATTAAATGAAACACTTGTAACTGTACCAACACTCCAACTTCTATCAACACTTAAATCATATTGAGTGCCATTTATAGATAACTGTCTTGTTGAAGGTACATATCCAAATACAGAAATAAAATTATAAACATCATTTCCAGTAACTAAGTTTAATGAACCACTAGTTACTGGTGCTGTATTAGCAGAAACTGTTGGATTAAAAATAGTTCCTCCAATTGTAATTGTATTTATATTACCTGAAGTTATAGAACTAACACCACCAACTGTCACCCAACCAACACTTGTATATATTTTTAATTTATCATCAAGTGTGTTATAATATACTTGACCTAACTTAGCAGTTAAATCTGTAGGGGGACTTATTAATGGTTGTATAACCGCATGTTGCAATTCATTTGTTGCTAAATCAATATTATTTAAATACTTAATTGCCATGGTTTTTAATTTAAATATGCATATCCAGCAAATTCAGTAGTAAATGTTATTGTCAATGTATTTGTATTATTATATGAAATATCACCAATAACAACATGATTTAAAGCATCAACTACAGTTACCGAAGGAAAAGTTCCTAAATTATGTGTTATAACCCAAAATGCAGATGGTATACTTTGATTGTGTATGTATGTACCTTTATTAGATAATATAGTTTCTAAATCTATTATAGTACAAACATTAGTTGGTACAGCCGGGCAAGACATACTTGCTTCTGTATTAATAGTTAATAGTGGTTCAATAAATACACCAGTTTCTCCACTATAAATAATGATTTTATTAGATGCACTATTTTGCCAATCACATAAATACTTATTTAAAGTTGCTGTTTCAAAATCATTATAACAGCAAGGTTCTATACCAAATTTAATTTCTTTAAAACTTGTATATGCTTGTACTGCAAAATTTTGTTCAATCTTAATTCTTTTAATAAGTGATTGCTCCATATTTATTTATTTCTTAAATCTCTAATTTGTTGAGCAGCTAATTCTAAGTTTAAATCTCTTGTGGGTAATACTTGTGAGGGTGTCTCACCACTTAATCTTTTATTAGCCCATTCATTTACACATGTTTTACATATAGCTGTTCCTTGATCATCATATGCTTTTTGACAACCACAGGTAAACGTTTTGTTACAATTTGCACAATTCATATTAATTTATTTTTGGTTTATTTAAATCTATATTATTGTATACTATTAGTATAAATATGTTTTTCCACCACAATTTCCTGATGGACAAATTATTTTATTTAATGCTTCTTTTGCATAATTATATAATTGCATACCTTGAACAGGTGATTGAGAATATTCAACATTTGCTATAGCAGCATCAATCATAATTTTAATGTTTCCCATTTGAGCTAATAAATCTTGTTTAGATGATTGAGGTTGACATGCTTGAATATTTAAATCACACAATACTTCATAATATTTTGTCAATAGTCTGGTAACTCTTAAATGATTATATTCAACATAAACTTTTGAATTAGGAGAAACACTATATTTAACAATATAAATTCCATCAGGAATTTCTTGCTGTATAGTTCTACAATTAAGTTTTTGTATTGCAAGAGAACATGCAGTCAAACATAAATCAAAATCTTTTGTCATTTTAAGTAAGACAGGGACAGTAAATCCAGGAAGTGTAATTAATAATTCTTCACAATCAACAGCAAGGTCTGAAGAATATTGACTAGTATCTTTAATACATAAAAGATTACAGTTAGATACTGTTGGTATTTCTAAGCTTAATATATGTTTGTCAGCCATTTTTATATTTATTTTGATATACTATATATACAATATACAAAAAAATTACAATAAAGAAAAAAAAAAGAGTAGGAGTTTTTACCCCCTACTCTAAATTTTTAGAATTACCATTTAAGGTATATCTATTACCAGTAAGAATTAGTTTCTAATGCAATATTGTTTCCTGCAGTATTTGCTAATGCAATCACTTTATTAATCAATGCTAATACAGCAGTGTTAGCAGAAGTGTCAGAACATTTAACATATACTTGGTAAACATATTGATCATTATCAAATACACCACTTGGATTATTAAATCTTGGAATAGTGTGTTGAATATAATATGCTTTATAAGTAGCAGTTCTATCAACAGCACTTAAGATTTCATCTGACATCTCTATCTCTCTAATTCTTGCACTATCTGCATTTCCTTGATTGAATGGAGATTGTCTGTATCTTTCAGATAATATCAAATCTCTAATTACATTTTCACCTTGAGTTTGTTGCATTTGACCTGGAGTATTAGTAGCAACACCACAATCATTACATGGGTTACCAGTTTCATCCAAAATAGAAGCAATAATAACTACAGGCTCAGCATTGAAATGATCTCTAGTATCAAATGAACAGTTACCAAATTTAGTATCAACATAAGCTCCTACAAAATTAACTGTAGCAGTAACTTTAGTTGTACCATTAGGATCAGTTGAAGCAACATAATTTCCAGAACCAGCAGCTCCTAAAGCTTGTTCAATAGTATATACAGATTGTACACTTACAGCACCAGTAGTTGCAGTAACTACAACACCACCTGCAGTAAGAGCAGTAACTGTTAAAGTTCCAGCAGTACCACCAGCAACAGCTAATACATCACCTACAACATATCCAGCACCACGTGCAGCAACACTATAAGTAGCAATAGCTCCAGATGATACAGTTAAAATATTAATTTTAAAACCAGATCCTGAACCACCAGTTGTAGCAACACCATTAGCAGCAGAATATGCAGAACCAGCCACTAATGTAGCAGTAGATACACCATTAACATCTCCTTCAGCAATAAATGGTTTAATTAATGGATTAGCAAGAACCATTTTAGCCATAGTAGCAGAAACTAATGCTGGATCTAAAAATTCTTGTCCATCAATACAACAAATATTTGCACTATCACCAATTGCATAAGCATTGTGATTTAAGAAACGTAATGTTGGAGAACCTTTAATGTCAAGTCTCATGAATTGTGTTTTTCCACAAGGAGCGCAATTTGAACCTAAAGATAAAGATGCAGTAGATTGTATAGCTGATATACAATTAGTTGCCCATACTCTTGAAATAAATTTAGGGTTGATACCTTTTGATTTAACTGATTCTTGATAACCTCCATTACCAGGGTTGTTTCCAATAGTATCTTTACTATAATAACTTCCTTGTACAAGGTAAGCTAATGAGTTTGCAGGTAAAGTACCTCCTGAAATAGCAATAGTTTGCCAAGTAGAATCAGTAACTAAACCAAGCTGTCCAGCAGTTAATGCTGAAGTTGCTACACTAGCAGATGCTTGTGTTGAAGTAGCAACAAACGTTTTGTAAAACGCATGATTAAAATAAGCCATAATTTTTGTTTTTTTTGTTAATAAATATATAAAGTTGTACTACATGTACAGATATAATATAAGAAAATTTTTTTAATTTCCTATTATGATAAGAAAATTAATTTATATTTTGCTGTATTAATTGATTCTTTTACAAGATCTAAATTATTTACAATTTCAGAATAAGGCATAATTGATTGTAATTCTGTTACTTCTTCAGTCAATTCTCTTAAATATATAATTGCAGCTTTAACACTATTTAATACTACTGGTGAATCATTTTCATATTTTAATAATGTTTCTGCAGCTCCTTGAAATCCTTCAGCTAATTTATCAGCATGCTCATGCATACTATCATATAAATCATTTAAAGCATTATGTTGTGCAAATGAACCAACACCTGTAACTTGTAAATGAAGTTTATGTAAACTTGTTGCCGCATTCATTAAAGCAGTAACTACTTGTGCAGTTTCTTGTGCTAATTCAGTATTAGGTCTTTTTAAAGATCTTCCAGAATGTTCTTCTGGATCAGTAATTTTTAAATTTCTCATTTTGTTTAATTATTTCTTTCAGCAGAACCTTGGCCCCTTTGTTGTTGATAAATATTTTCTATATCTCCTGCAATAAGTGAAGCTGTATCATCTAATAATACTTCAACAACATCATCTTTAAATTGACAAGGTATATTAGTAGTACTAACTACACCTGTATATGGATCAACACATCCTTGTATTTGTATATAAACAGGTTTTTGATAATAAGTTAATATAGGATTTACAATATTAAAATCTTTGTTTTTATAAATTCTAATTTTATTTCCTAACATTGTACAAAAAGTTTCACCCCATTCAAAACTTGGATCTTTTAAAGGATCTCTTAGTAACAAACTTACATTAGCTTCTTCAGCTAAATAAACAGTCATAGATCTTGGATCAGGACAACACTCACTTGTAGCATCACTACTTACCCTTTTATACTCTAAATAAGTATCTACAGGAAAGTTATCTGTTTCAAAATATTGATTAGTTACAACCCCTGTTAAAGAAAGTTCTCTTAATAAAGGTTGTAAATCATCAATTCTTCTTTTAGATAATTCATCACCCTCTTTGTACATATTACCTCCATGCAAATTTCTTCTGCACCAATCCAACTGTACTTTATTAAATGCTTCAACAAATTGCCAACATTCTATGTTATCATAGTCTTGGCTATCCAGTTTATTTAACCTTTGTTTTAGTTTAATTAAGAGTGTGTTATTATCCATTTTTTATATTTTAAGAGTTCCAGTATGGCTCTACTTTATTAAGTAATGACATCAATGTTTCTTCATTCTCCGGATTCTTTAAAAATTCCAAACATTCAGATGGTGATTTACCTAATCTAATTCCACTATCAATTGGTTCAATCCAACCTCCAGCTTTAGTAGTAATAAATCTATAATATAAAGAGTCTTTAATTAAAGCTCTAATTTTTAATTCTTCCATTGATAATCCTGACACTTCTATAAATTGTGAAGCAGCTCTTTTCTTAGAAGATTCAGCTCCATTACCATGAATGTACTCATCCATATTTTCATAAAGAATATCATTAGGTGTATTTTTAACATACTGTACACTATCAGCATCACAAATCTTAGCAACATACATTAATTTTGAAGCATTTGTGTCATACATTTTTTGTAATTCTACCAAAGCTTTATTTTTTAATTTACTAAGTTCTGTTCTAGTACTTAAGGTTTCTTCCATTGTATCAAGATAGAATTTAGGTGGATTACCTGATTCCCGTGCTTCTCTTAATGATTTTGCTACAATAGAAAATCCACCGGCATGAATAGCATGCAATTTAATTAAGTCATAAGGATCTTTTTCTGGATCTAAATATACAGGGTCATTACCACATCTTAAACTAATCTTATCCCAAAATTTTGAATTATCAGGTTTCATTACCGTAAGCTTATTCCAAAAATCTTTATCATCTACATCAACAACATTAGCTGCTAATTCAGCTTCTAATTGAGCAACTACTTTTCTAATTTCTTTTGCCTTTACTGCTTTTTCTTTTGCAGGTAACATTTTTACATCAGGAGCAAATTCATTCAATCCTGTAACATAACGTTTAACTCCATTCATTTCTAAACAAGCTAATGTTTCTTCATGAAATACGCCATCATGCAAGGCTAATCCATAATGCTCTAAACCCATATTCTCTTTTGAAGAATTAAAATAAGGACGTATAGCAATAGTTTGATTTTTTGTTTGCTGATACTTTTCTACAATTGTGTAATCATTCATAATTTGGTTTTGTTAAAATTTAATAATTGTTCTCATTTGTCAAAAGTACATAATTATGTACAATTTATTATTATTAATATTTCTAAAGTAAGATTTTATTCTTACTCTAGTTTATTTGACTTATGCAATGTAAACAATTTTTAATACTCCTGCTGTATGATATAAATCTCCATTAACTAATCCTGCTACTTTTGCTGCGGCATTATTTGCATAATTTCTAACTAATATATCTTTACCTACAGCTTTTGAAGCAATTATTTCAGAAACATTTAAGTTTGAAAACTCATATGTTTTATTTGCTTTTTTTATATCTAGTGCCATTTTATTTTTTATTAAAATTAAAAAAAAGACCTGGGTGCTGTTCTTATGAGAAGCAACCCAGGTACATTTTTATTTCCTAGAATGATCCGCCAGTGATTGGGTTTCTCATAACTATTTTCAATACTTTAGTTGGATCCTTAACCCAGATAGCAGGCATAGTTTGTGACATCATTACACGGTATCCGTTAAAGTTACCAGTAGATGCAAAACCTTGAGTTCTTCCCATGTAGTCCATAGTTCCATTTTGGTAGAACCATTTCAATTGATTATCCCAAGATAATTTCAATAAATGGATGTTATCATTTCCTTCATCTGTTACGTCAAAGATAATAAAGCTATAAGAACTTAATGGACGGCCATCAATTAATGGATTCTCAATATCATTAGTATTCAAGTTATCAAACGCAGGGTTCAATACAAACTTAACATTAGCTAAGAAAGGAATAGTAAATGAAGTATAAGCAAATCCATAATCTAGATCCATTCCAGAACCTTTAACAGCTCCAATATCACTAGCATTTTGTACTAGACCAGAACCATATACTTCATCA
>Ga0214919_10006981_pt1 | contig 15362 bp, 21 predicted proteins | sample LL1503_MetaG_FD_177994 | JGI IMG/M metagenome (GOLD analysis project Ga0214919, IMG submission 177994) | Freshwater microbial communities from Lake Lanier, Atlanta, Georgia, United States - LL-1503 | ecosystem: Environmental > Aquatic > Freshwater > Lake | place: USA: Georgia | collected... | reverse complement strand
CCATCAGAGGCTCCTTTTGGTCAGGTAGAAATTAAGCAAAAGTTTTCTTGAAGGCGGCCACAGCAGCGTTCAACTCGGCTTCGGCATCTTTGTCCAAAGCTTTGCTCTCTTCGATCTTGGCCAACAGTGCGGCACATTTGTCTTTGAGGTACGCGTGCAAACCACTTTCGAAGGACAGCACTTTCTTCACGTCCACATCGTCCATGAAACCTTTGTTAACGGCGAACAAAGAAGCGCCCATCAAGCTGATGGACAAGGGGCTGTACTGAGCCTGCTTCAAGAGTTCGGTCACGCGGGCACCGCGGTCGAGTTGTTTGCGTGTGGACTCGTCCAAGTCTGAAGCGAACTGCGCAAACGCAGCCAATTCACGGTACTGCGCCAAGTCGGTACGGATACCGCCAGACTGAGCCTTGATGACTTTGGTTTGAGCCGAGCTGCCCACGCGAGACACTGAAATACCAGCGTTGATCGCAGGACGGATACCCGCGTTGAACAAGGATGTTTCCAAAAAGATCTGGCCATCGGTGATCGAAATCACGTTGGTGGGCACGAAGGCCGACACGTCACCGGCTTGCGTTTCAATGATAGGCAATGCGGTGAGTGAACCAGTTTTGCCTTTGACAGCGCCTTTGGTGAAATGCTCGACGTAGTCGGCATTCACACGGGCTGCACGCTCGAGCAAACGGCTGTGGAGATAGAACACGTCGCCAGGGTAAGCTTCGCGGCCTGGTGGACGGCGCAAGAGCAAAGACACTTGACGGTAGGCCACCGCTTGCTTGGACAGATCGTCATAAACGATCAATGCGTCTTCGCCGCGGTCGCGGAAATATTCGCCCATGGTGCAACCCGAGTAAGCTGACACGTATTGCATGGCGGCTGATTCAGAAGCAGAGGCTGCGACCACAATGGTGTAAGCCATGGCGCCAGCTTGCTCCAACGCGCGAACCACGTTTTTGATGGAAGAAGCTTTTTGACCAATTGCCACATACACGCAGGTCATGTTCTGACCTTTTTGGTTGATGATGGCGTCGATGGCCACAGCTGTTTTACCAGTCTGACGGTCACCAATGATCAATTCGCGTTGACCACGGCCCACGGGCACCATGGAGTCAATGGACTTCAAGCCGGTTTGCATAGGCTGGTCAACTGATTTACGAGCGATCACACCCGGCGCAACCTTTTCGATCACGTCGGTCATTTTGGCATTGATGGGGCCTTTGCCGTCAATCGGTTGACCCAAAGCATTGACCACGCGGCCGATGAGTTCAGGGCCCACGGGCACTTCCAAAATGCGGCCGGTACATTTAACCGTGTCGCCTTCAGAGATGTGCTCATACTCACCCAAAATCACGGCGCCGACAGAGTCGCGCTCCAAGTTCAAGGCCAAACCGTAGGTGGCGACACCCGCGGCTGTAGCGGGGAACTCAAGCATCTCGCCTTGCATCACGTCAGACAAGCCGTGCACGCGCACGATACCGTCAGTGACAGACACCACGGTGCCTTGATTGCGAATGTCTGCCTCAGAAGACAAACCTTGAATTCGGCTTTTGATCAGCTCAGAAATTTCTGCTGGATTGAGTTGCATGACTCTTTCCTTCTTTCTTTAAATAGATCTGGGCTCTCGCTGCATCAAGCAGTGAGAGCCGCTTTCATTTGTTCCAGACGGGCCTTGACGGAGGTGTCCAACACCTCGTCCCCCACGACCACGCACACGCCACCAATCAGTGACGCATCGATCTCAACACTGACGTTGAGTTTGCGGCCAAAACGCTTTTCCAGTGTTCCAGACAGATCAGCCAAAGCGGCTGCATCGATGGGGAAAGCACTGTGAACGATCGCATCGGCTGTGCCGCCTTGTGCATTTTTCAATGCGCGAAATTGACTGGCAATTTCAGGCAAAGCCACAAGACGGCGATTTTCAATGGCCAAACGCAAAAAGTTTTGGGCTGCTGCTGGCAACGTGCTTTTCACGACACCAGAAATGAGCTCGAACACTTGCGCGTCGGACACCTTGGGGTTTTCAGAGAATTGCAACAGTTGCGAATTGCTCGCAACTGCGGCAAGCTCATCGAGCCAAGCTGCAGTACCCGCGAGGTCAGCCGTTTGCGCTTTGAAAAGCGCATCAGCGTACGGACGGGCGATGGTTGCAAGTTCTGCCATGGTCTTCTCGGACTGTTAAGTTTTACAGCTCGGTCTTCAGACGGTTCAACAGATCAGCATGAACACCGGCATTGACTTCCTTGCGGAGAATCTGCTCGGCGCCCTTCACAGCCAATGCCGCAACTTGCTCGCGCAAAGTTTCACGGGCATTCACCGTTTGTTGCTCTGCTTCAGCTTTGGCTGCAGCAATGATCTTGTTGCCTTCTTCAGTGGCACGGGCTTTGGCTTCTTCGATGATCGTCAAAGCACGGCGCTCGGCGTCAGCCAAGCGAGTAGCCGTTTCGTTGCGTGAGGTGGCCAATTCGGCTTCGACGCGCTGGTTGGCAGCGGCGAGTTCTGATTTGGCTTTGTCAGCAGCGGCGAGGCCGTCGGCGATTTTTTGAGCTCGTTCATCCAATGCGGCTGCAAGAGGTGGCCACACGAATTTCATCGTGAACCAAACCAAGATTGCAAAAACAATGGCTTGAACAAACAGCGTTGCATTGATGCTCACGGCAACACCTTTCTTATGGTTGTTGCAGGAATTACTTCAGAACAAACGGGTTCGCGAAAGCGAACATCATGGCGATACCAACGCCAATCAGGAAGGCCGCGTCGATCAAACCAGCCAACAAGAACATTTTGGTTTGAAGTTCGTTCATCAACTCGGGTTGACGAGCAGCAGCTTCAAGGTATTTGCTGCCCATGATGCCGATACCGATACAAGCGCCAATCGCGCCCATGCCGATGATGAGACCAGATGCCAGTGCGACGTAACCGAGGACGTGTTCCATTTAATTGCTCCTATGGATGATAAAAAAAGTGAAGAAAAAACCTGAAATAGACGCTCAATGAGCATCGTGCGCTTGACCGATGTAGACCAGGGTCAACATCATGAAAATGAAGGCTTGCAAAGCCACGATCAAGATATGGAAGACGGCCCAAATGGAGCCGGCGATCACGTGACCAATGGGCAACAAAATGCCTGTCAAAGACATGGCGGCCGTGCCACCCATCAAAGCGATCAACATGAAAATCAGTTCGCCGGCATACATGTTGCCGAACAGTCGCATGCCGTGTGACACGGTTTTGGCGACGAATTCAATCATTTGGAACACAAAATTGAAGGGCCACAAAATAGGATGTGCGCCAAAAGGTGCGGTGGTGAGTTCATGGAACCAGCCGCCAAAACCTTTGATTTTGATGTTGTAGTAGAGGCAGATGAGCAAAACAGAGACCGACATGCCCAAGGTGCTGGACAAGTCGGCTGTAGGCACAACGCGGAAATAATGAATGCTGTGGTCTAAGCCACTGACTTCAAAGATTTTGTGGAACAAATCAACAGGCAAGAAGTCCATTGAGTTGAGCAAGAAGATCCAAACAAACACGGTCAAAGCCAAGGGGGAGACCAGCTTGCGGCTGTGCGCATTGTGAATGATGCCCTTGGCTTGAGAGTCAACCATTTCAAACAAGATTTCGACGGCAGCCTGAAAGCGGCCAGGCACACCCGAGGTGGCTTTGCTGGCAGCTTTCCAAAGCAAGAAACTGCCAACGACACCCAACAAAATGCCCCAGAAAATGGAGTCAATGTTGAAGACCGAAAAGTCAATCACACCTGACATCTCTTTATTTTGGAGATGCTTCAGGTGGTGGCCAATGTATTCACCGGCGCTGGGAGCGTTTGCAGCTGACATTCTCTAGGCTCTTTAAAAATTAACTTTAACTTTTTGACTCAGTCCACCGGGTGAAACACTTTGCGCCAGGCAAACACCACCCAATAAACCTTCATCGTGACCACAAGGCCCACCAACATGGCAGGCCAGCTCAAATCTTTCACCAGCCAGATCGCCGCATAAAGCATGGCAATCGTGAGGCCGATTTTGACCATTTCCCACAGCAAAAATCCAAAAACCGCAGTTCCTGAATTCAAAGTGCTGACTTTGCTGGTTAGACCCCGCGCAAACAACGCTGCAGGGACCACCACGGCCAAAGCACCATAAGCTGCTGACCATGCCGCCGTTACTCGCCCAGTGAAGAGCCAAGTAAGGGCCGACACAGCCAAACCAACCATGATTTGCGCCAAGACCACACGCCAAATGGAGAGAAGCGGTTGCTGAAGCCTTAGTTTTTGAACTTCTTCAGGTGTCAGCGGCCTGAAATCATCGGTACCGTTGACATCTTCTTCGTCTACAAAATCTCGTGTCGGTATTCTGGCCATGTTTGTTGACATCCAGGTTACAGATACCCTTGGTTCCGCAAAGCTCACGATTATAGGTGGAAACCCATATGCCAAAAAAGGGTCACAATTGAAAGGGTATTAATTCCCGCTACCAAGCCTTCATTCTCCTGAAACCATGTACGAACTCATTAAATTTACCCATTTGGCCGCCGGCATTGTTTGGCTAGGCGGCATGGCGCTCATGATTTGGGCGCTGCGCCCCGTCGCCATGGCTCAATTAGAGCCCGCGCAAAGACTGCCATTGTTGGGCGGTGTCTTGGCGCGGTTTTTCAACATGGTGGCGGTCTGCGTTTTGGTGTTGCTGGCATCGGGTGGCAGCATGCTGATGGGCGTCGACATGGCCATGGCGCCCAAGGGCTGGCACGTCATGATCGGACTGGGTAGCTTGATGTGCCTCATTTTTGGGCACCTGTATTTCGGGCCCTTTCGGAAAATGAAGGCCGCGCTGTTGCAAGATGAATTGCCCACGGCCGCCACTCAGCTGGCCAAAATTCACCCCCTGGTTCTTTTGAACTTTTCATTGGGCTGGCTGGCTGTTGCCGCTGTGGTTATTTGGCGCTGACGCTTTCACCTCAGCCTTTTTGAGAGCCCATCAGAACCCACGCCTGATTCACCCACCATCATGAGCGCATCTTCCCATCAGCCGCCCGCTTCCATTTCACCTCAAGATTCGCTCATTGAGTACCCCTGCAGCTTTTCCATCAAAGTCATGGGCGCCAGGGTGGACGGTTTTGCAGATGCCATGGTCCAAATTGCCCAACAATTTGACCCGAGGTTTGATGCGGCCACACTGGAAATGCGACCTAGCAAGGCTGGCAACTACCTGAGTTTGACGCTGACCATTCATGCCACCAGCCGAGAACAGTTGGACAACATCTACCGCGCGCTGTCTTCGCACCCCATGGTCAAAGTTGCGCTGTAAGCCTGCCTATTTCTAGTTCAATATGCAGGTCAAGCTCCTCGGTCAGACAAACTATCTGGACACCTATCAGGGCATGCAGGATTTCACGGCGCTGCGAAGCTTAGAAGCCCAAGACGAATTGTGGCTGTGTGAACACCCCCCCGTTTTTACCCAAGGTTTGGCGGGCCTGGCCGGGCACGTCTTGAATGCGGGTGAAATTCCTGTCGTCCCAACCAACCGAGGCGGTCAAGTCACCTACCATGGGCCTGGTCAATTGGTGGCTTACCCGCTGGTGAACCTTCAAAGGGCTGGCTACTTTGTCAAGGAATATGTCTACCGCCTGGAAGAATCTGTGATCCGCACCCTGGCTCACTATGGGGTCACAGGACACCGTGTGGCCCACGCACCTGGTATTTATGTGCGATTGGCTGACCCTTTTTCTCACTCTGCCCTCATGGGGCCGAATTTGTCCAGTGAGCCATTCAAAGGCTTGGGGAAAATATGCGCATTGGGGATCAAAGTGAGCCGACAATGCACCTACCATGGACTGGCGCTCAATGTGAAAATGGACCTTGAGCCCTTCACGCGCATCAACCCCTGTGGCTATGCGGGTCTGCAAACAGTGGACCTTTTTACAATCGGCGTCAACACCTCCTGGGATCAAGCGGCAGAAGTCATGGCACACCACCTTGCTTCTTTGCTCGAGTCCTGACACAGAAAGAATGCCATGACCAAAGACCTAGACACCCCACGGAATGTTGTTCGAGAGGCCCAAACGCAAGAAAATTACGACGCTACGGCAAAACAAAAAGCAGCGGCCAAGTTGTCGCGCATTCCGATCAAAGTCGAGCCTGGCGAAGTTCTCAAGAAGCCGTCATGGATTCGTGTGAAAGCTGGCTCACCCACCACGCGCTTCTACGAAATCAAAGATATTTTGCGCAAGAACAAGTTGGTGACCGTTTGCGAGGAAGCCAGCTGCCCCAACATCGGTGAATGCTTTGGCAAAGGAACTGCCACCTTCATGATCATGGGAGACAAATGCACGCGCCGTTGCCCCTTCTGTGATGTGGGCCATGGCCGGCCTGACCCCCTCGATGTCAATGAACCTGGCAATTTGGCACGCACCATTGCCGATCTCAAGCTGAGTTATGTGGTCATTACCAGCGTGGACCGCGATGACTTGCGAGATGGCGGCGCTGGTCATTTTGTCAACTGCATTCGCGAAACACGTGCATTGTCTCCCCGCACGCAAATTGAAGTGCTCGTGCCAGATTTTAGGGGCCGCGACGACCGCGCCCTTGAAATTCTCAAAGCCGCTGCACCCGATGTGATGAATCACAACTTAGAAACGGTGCCACGCTTGTACAAAGAAGTGCGCCCTGGTTCAGATTACCAGTTCTCATTACAGCTCTTGAAAAAATTCAAAGCGCTCTTTCCTCAGATTCCCACCAAGAGCGGTTTGATGGTGGGTTTGGGTGAAACAGACGATGAGATCTTGGCGGTCATGCGTGACATGCGAGCGCACAACATCGAGATGTTGACCTTGGGACAATACCTCGCTCCGTCCAGCAGTCATTTGCCCGTGAAGCGTTATGTGCATCCAGACACCTTCAAAATGTTTGAAGAGAAGGCCTATGAAATGGGCTTCACGCATGCTGCCGTAGGCGCCATGGTTCGTTCTAGCTATCACGCTGACCAACAAGCACACGCAGCGAGCTTGGCACGTTGACCCCCCGTATCTAAGCGGTCACAGCGAAGGACGGCTAGGGAGCCATCAAACTGGCCGGATCTTCTGAGTTCAGCACTTGCTGAGCCAATGCTTTGAGTTTTTCAGTATCGGAGCGAAGAATTTGCTGCTTGACCAGCAAGACTTGTGACGGGTGCATTGAAAAGCTTTTTAAACCCATGCCCAGCAGCAAGCGCGTCATGCCAACATCACCCGCCATTTCGCCACACACTGAGACGCTCTTGCCCTGTGCAGCGCCTTCAGCAATGGTGTCTGCCACAAGACGCAACACTGCCGGGTGCAGTGGGTCGTATAAATGGGCAACACTTTCATCGGCCCGGTCAATGGCCAACGTGTACTGAATCAAATCATTGGTGCCAATCGATAAAAAATCGAAGTGCTTCAAGAATAATTTCAACGACAAAGCTGCAGCCGGAATTTCAATCATGGCCCCCAAAAGAACAGGACCATAGACCGCTCCGCGCGCATCTAAATCACGTTGCGCTTGTTTAACAAGTTCGAGTGTTTGGTGAATTTCACTGGCATGCGCCAGCATGGGCACCAACAAGTTGACTTTGCCCAAGGCGGCAGCCCGCAAAATAGCCCGCAGTTGGGTGAGAAACATTTCTGGATCGGCCAAGCTCCAACGAATGGCACGCAGCCCCAAAGCAGGGTTCAAATGCGCAGCATCATGTCGTGCTTCGTCCAGCGGCTTGTCCGCACCAACGTCCACGGTGCGAATGGTGACAGGCAAACCTTTCATGCCTTCCACAGCGCGGCGATAGTGTTGAAACTGCTCTTCTTCTTCTGGCAAATTACCCTGCCGGCCCATGAACAAGAATTCACTTCTGAAAAGACCCACACCGACAGCACCCACCATCAAAGCCGCATCTGCGTCTTCAGGCATTTCAATGTTTGCCAACAGTTCAATTTTTTGACCATCCAGCGTGACGGCGGGTGTATGTCTGAGCCGCGTTAAACGCTCGCGCTCTAAATTACCTTGCCGTTGTTTAAATCCGTACTCCGCCAAAATGATGGGGGATGGGTCAACAATGACAACGCCCATGTCGCCGTCAATGATGATCCAATCGTCTTGGCGAATCAACTGGCTGGCGCTTCGCGCACCCACTACCGCAGGGATGTCTAGACTTCTGGCCACAATGGCTGTGTGAGAAGTTTTGCCACCCACATCGGTGACAAATCCCGTGAACACACTTTGCTTGAACTGCAACATGTCGGCCGGTGACAAATCGTGTGCCACCAAGACCAACGGCACATCCATGGTGTCGCCCAATTGAAGTTCTTGTTGAGGTCTTGCTTGCGGCTTGGTGCGCACCGCTGGAGAGTTGCCGCTCTTAAGGAAGTGCAAAACGCGCTCGGTCACTTGCTCAAGGTCTGATTTGCGCTCACGCAAATAAGCATCTTCCATTTCGTCGAATTGACGGCCAATGACCTCCATTTGACTGGTCAATGCCCACTCGGCGTTGTAATAACGAGTTTCAATCCACTGCTTCACACCCAAGGACAGGCTTTCGTCCTCTAACAGCATCAAGTGAACATCCAGCAAGGCGCCTAATTCGGGCGGGGCCTCGGCGGTCAAGTCATTTTGCAAGCGTCGCAGCTCTTCAACCACCGCATCACGCGCCGTTTTTAAGCGATGGATTTCTTGTTTGACTTGCTCAGGCTGAATGAAGTAGTGCGCAACATCGACGCGACTGGAGGCCACCAGCACAGCACGCCCGATGGCAATCCCCCTTGCGACCGCTAAACCATGAATGCTGAAGGTCATTCACCCTCGCCAAACTTATCTGCAATCAAGGCCAACAAGGCATCGAGCGCTTCTTGCGCTTGATCGCCCTCGGTATCGATGGCCACCTCACTGCCAATGCCTGCGGCCAACATCATGACGCCCATGATGCTTTTGGCATTGACTCGGCGTTCGCTCTTCGCGATCCACACCTCACAAGGAAAGCTACCTGCCAGCTTGGTCAGTTTGGCAGAGGCACGCGCATGAAGACCCAGCTTATTGCTGATGGTCGCAGTGGCTTGTGGCATGTCGAGGTCCTCCTGTTTGATTGAGGGGTGCAGTGCACCCCACGGGCATGATGCCTTGCTCGCCACCGGCTTGCGCACGGGAGGCCAAGTCATCCAAAGTTTCGTGGCGATAACAAACGCTTCGAAGCAGCATCGGTAAATTAACGCCGGCCAATAAACGGGTGTCAATGCCATTGTTGAGTTTTTGAGCAACATTAGAGGGCGTGGCGCCAAACACATCACTCAACAACAAAACTTGGGGGGTGTTAAGTTTGGCCATGGCCAACTTGGCCAAGCTCAAACTTTCTTCAGGGCTGGCATGGGGCGCTATGTCCAGCGCTTGCACACCTGATGCGCACTCTGGAAAGACATGCAATGCGCAATCGCGCAAGGCAGAGGCCAGAGGTGCGTGAGCAACGATGAGAATTCCAATCATGCTGAATTATCGCGGTTTGCCCAAAGGAAATAAACATAGGACAAAACTGCGCACACACCAAAAACAGAAAATGCGGCTTGAAATGCCATGACAGGTGGCCATCCCATGGACTTGAACAGGTCAATGCCCAAGCCAATGCCCCACTGCACCACAAAAATACCCACAAAAATCACCAAGTTGTAGGCCGACAATGCGCGGCCCGCCAAATGTGAAGGGAATGCCATGCCCACTGCAGGTTGCGCCAACGAGACAAAGGTGCTGCTCACGCAAAAAAGTGTCAAAACAGCCGCTGTGCCAGAGCCCAAGTCGGGTCCTGCCCAAATTAAATAAGCCAGCACCACAAAACTGATGGGCTGTCCCCAGGCAATCAATTGGTTGGCCGTGATGCCGAGTTTGGCCATCCGGGGGGTGAGCAAGCCCCAAAGCCAAAACGTAAAAAGCATGGTCAGGTTAATGCCAAACAAACCAGTGGCAGCCTCCATCGGGGAGTAGCCGCCAACCACCGTCATCCACGGACCCGCCCACAGGGTTTGAACCACCAAAATACCTGAATAGCTGAAAAATCCAATGGGGGCCATGCGCCAAAAATAGGCGCTACGCCAAATGGGGCCATAACCTGACTCGGCCTCATCGGGGCGCACAGCGCTTGGCTCTGGTTTTTCCCAAACGGGTACGACTGCATAGATCAACACCATGGCCAGGATCACCATCACGGCAAGTGCTAAAAAGATGACCCGCCAGCCCGTGATGGGCATCAACCATTGAACAGGGAGCGTCGAGAAAAGCATGCCCAATGAGCCTGTCATCAACATCCATGAATTGGCACGCAGTTGAGACCCTGCGTCCATCCATCGCCGGTTCCCCGTTAACGGCGCCATCAGACATGCGCTCACCCCCACGCCGCACAAAAATCGCGCCAACCAGAGGCCCACAAAACTTTGGGCCATGGCAAAACAAACACACCCAAAAACAGCCATCACCAAGAAAGCCAGAATCACATTCTTTGGGCCATGGGAATCAAGCCATTTGCCAAGCGGCAACTGCGTCACTGAAAAGCCCAAGAAGTAGCCACCCGCCAACAAGCCCAAATCTTGCGCAGACAGCGACAGTTCTTGGGTCAGGGTGGGCGATAAAGTTGCCGTAATGGCACGGATCAAGGTAGACAAAAAATAGGCGAACGCAAAGGCTAAGAAGACCCCGACCATTTGTCTTTTGTCCAATACAGGACTTTGGTTGAGGCTCATGGCAACTTCACACTCTCTAAAAATTGATCGGCACTTTGATCGTGACTCGACCGATTGGTTTTATTTTGATAAACAACCGCATGAACCAGTCGCACGGAGTCACCCTCCAAATGAGAAAACCATACGGCTTGCGCGATGACCGCTTGGCCCTGAAGACTTGTGCCTTGGGCCTTCACGCGGACGGCCCCTGGCAAAATCCCCAGGCGCTCTGGCTGCCAAGGGGCCTCATTGCTTTGACTGGCACGCATGTTTTGCAGCGTGGCTTGGCGCCAGCCTTTTAGCAAGTCAGATCGGTCTGCAGACGCCGACACTTGCGTCGACATCACGGCCCAAACCGAATCGCCAGCCTCACACCCTGCCACAGACAACTCAAGCGCTTGGCCTGCCATGTTGACCGTGCGAGCCACCCGTTCGGGCTTGCACGGCAATTCAAAACGCAGTCCCGTTCCTTCCAACTGACTTGCACGCCAGTTCAAACTGGGTTGGCAAGCCGACAGCCCCACAACGATGCCCAACAGGGCAAGGACTTGGCATGAAAACAATTTCGGCATGGCCTGATTATCAACGCGAGCATCGACTGCTGTTTTTCGCGACAATGCGGACATGAACTCATTAGATGGCATTCGAATTCTCGACCTGTCCCGCGTCCTCGCAGGCCCATGGTGTACTCAAACTCTGGCCGATTTAGGCGCCGACGTGATCAAGATTGAGCGCCCTGGTGCGGGTGATGACACCCGCAGTTGGGGACCTCCCTTCCTGAAAGATGCAGAAGGCAAAGAAACGGCTGAGGCTGCATATTATTTAGGCACCAACAGAAATAAGCGCTCACTTACGTGTGATATTTCCAAGCCTGATGGTCAAGCCCTTATCCGTGAATTGGTCATGCATTGCCAGGTTTTCATTGAAAACTTCAAGGTGGGCGACATGGCCCGCTATGGCCTCGATTACGACAGTCTGAAAGCCCTCAACCCCCGCCTGGTGTATTGCAGTGTCACCGGTTTCGGTCAGACCGGCCCGTACTGCGATCGCGCCGGTTACGACTATGCGATTCAGGGCATCGGCGGCTTGATGAGTGTGACGGGAGAGCGAGATGACTTGGGGGGCGGCCCCCAAAAGGTGGGTGTCGCTGTGGCTGATTTATTCACCGGCATGTATGCCTCTGTTGGCATTTTGGCAGCGCTCCGTCATGCGGAAAAAACAGGCGTCGGTCAATTCGTGGACATGGCTTTGCTCGATACACAGGTGGCCATGCTGGCCAACTTAGGCGCCAATTATTTGGTCAGTGGCAAGGCGCCGGGTCGCGCAGGAAATGCGCACCAAAACATCGTACCCTACCAAGTTTTTGAAGTGCGCGCCAGCGCCAAGGCCGCTGTGGGAGAGCGCGATCACCTGATCTTGGCTGTCGGCAATGATGGCCAATACGCCAAGTTTTGCGATGTCGCAGGGCATTCCGAATTGGCCAAGGATGCACGTTTTGTGAAAAATACAGACCGTGTGAAAAACCGCAGTGTCCTCGTCCCCCTGCTGGAAAAAATCATGCTCACACGCACCAAAGTTGACTGGCTCTCTGCGCTTGAAGCGGCCAAAGTTCCATGCGGCGCAATCAACAACTTATCAGAAGTTTTTGCCGACCCGCAAGTAGCCGCTCGCCACATGGTGACCACGTGGCAGCACGCCCATCAAAAGGAATTGAAACTGGTGGCCAGCCCGCTCAAATTGAGTGTCACTCCCGTTCGCAATGACCATGTGCCCCCACAGTTGGGCCAACACACCAGCGAATTGCTCCAAGAAGTCTTGGGTTATGACCTTGAAAAAATTGAGCGCCTCAAAGACAAAGACGTGATCTGATTCAGTCTTTGCGAAAGTTGTCGTGACAATTTTTGCAAGTGGCTGCCGCGGGACCGAAAGCGGTTTTGAGCGCGTCAACATTTCCAAGCTTCGCTGCAGCAGACAATTTAACCAACTCACCTTGCATTTTGTCAGCGGCATCTTTGAACTTGGCGCCGTCTTTCCAAATTTCAGGTTTGGCGCGGGTCTCACCTCTGTCGCTGCCCTCTACAAAAGCGGCCCAATGTAATTTGGACATGGTGGCTGCAATCTCGGCATTTTCAGCAGCCGCTTTTGGCTCGTAAGGGGCTCTGCCTGCGGCCATGGCGCCCACGCGGCCAAAGTGGGCCGACATGATGGTAAAGCTGGCTTTGCGGTATTTCAGGGCATCTTCTGGTTTTGCAAATTGTGCAGCAGATGGAAGTGCGAACAAAATAGAGGCCAGTGCTGTGGCAAAAATAAAGTGTTTTTTCATGGGTCTTATCGAAATAATTTAGGTGTTTAATAGTTTCTCATGTTTTTTTATTTCTTGCTGATCTCCGGAATTTCACTGAAAGCCATTTCATGATTCAAGTTCGAATTTGGGATTTACCCACTCGCCTCTTTCATTGGGCCTTGGCCGCACTGGTCATTGCATTGATCATCACGGGCAACGTGGGGGGTGATGCCATGGTCTGGCATTTTAGATGTGGCTATTCAGTGTTGACTTTGGTCATTTTCAGAGTGTGCTGGGGTTTTGTGGGCGGGTACTGGTCACGCTGGCGGCAGCTTGCTTGCACGCCAGCCGAACTTGTTAAATACTTTAAAAGTAACAATTTCTTCAGCTTAGGTCACAACCCTGTTGGCTCTGTCTCTGTGCTGGCCATGCTGCTTTTTTTAAGTCTGCAGGTTGCTACCGGCCTTTTCAGTGATGACGAAATTTCCAATGCGGGGCCTCTCACTTCCTTGGTCTCTGAGCGCCTTGTGGGCATGGCAACTCAATGGCACAAAAGCTTTGGTAAATTGATCATTTTCTTTCTGGTGATCACGCATGTGTTGGCCATTGCATGGTATTTTTTCAAGAAAAAAAACAACTTGATCAAAGCCATGGTTGATGGCAACAAGTTATCGCCTGAACCTGCTCAATCATCCAACGATCAACCGCGCGACTGGCTCAAAGCGCTTGTCATCCTTCTTTTCTGCGCTGGCTTGGTCTATGCCCTCATTCAATCTGGCGCAGCGCCCATGCTGTCTGCCCTGAATTGACGCTAAACTTCATTGACAACCACTGAGCTTGCACTCGTGTCAGATCCTCATTCTTCCAAGATTTTGATCACAGAGCCCACTTCAAACGAAGAGCTTTCGGCTGTCCGTGGTATTTTTTTAGAGTACGCAAAATCGCTCAATGTGGATTTGTACTTTCAAGACTTTGAGTCTGAATTGTCACAACTCCCCGGAGAGTATTCGTCGCAGCGCGGTGTCCTGTTGCTTGCCATGGTGGATCAGCAAGTCGCGGGTTGCTGTGCACTTCGGCCACTTGATTCGTCAGATTACCCCAACGCTTCTGAGATGAAGCGTTTGTTCGTCAGGCCAGCCTTCAGGCGTTTGGGATTAGGACGGATGTTGGCCGAGGCAGTTTTAGATGGCGCTCGAAAACACGGGTACAGCAGTGTGTTGCTGGACACATTGGATGAGATGGAAACGGCAAGAGCCCTTTATGAAGACCTTGGGTTTGAAGAAATCCCTCCCTACTATCACAACCCCCTGCCTGGTGCTCACTATCTCCGCGTGATGCTTTGAAGTGCGCACGGGCCAGGGTTGTATCGCATGCGATTCGCCTTTTCGACTTGGCTTGAGCAAGACCTCCTTAGGCCTTGGCTTGGGCTAACAGGGTGTCGGCGTCACTGACTTCAAATTTGCCAGGTCCTTCAATGTTCAGTGTCGCGACCTTGCCGTCTTTCACCAGCATTGAGTAACGGTTGCTGCGCAAGCCCATGCCGCGCGCTGTGAGGTCCAAGGTCAGTCCTGTGGCCTTTGTGAAATCAGCACTGCCATCACCCATCATGCGAACTTTGCCAGTGCTGTGCAGCTCACGGCCCCATGCGCCCATGACGAAAGCATCGTTGACACTCACACACCAGATCTCATCGACACCCGCTGCATGCAACGCATCGAATTGCGCAACATAGCCGGGAACATGCTTGGCAGAACATGTGGGCGTGAAAGCACCAGGGAGTGCGAACAAAGCAATGGTTTTTCCTGCAGAAGCCTTGGCAACATCAACTGGGTTGGGGCCAATGCTGCAACCGTTGCCTTCTACTTCGACGTACTCGGTCAATGTGACTGCGGGAATAGTATCTCCAACTTTGATCATGATGATTCCTTTAAATATGACGTGAATGAATGGGTGGGATGAGGTGTGTTTGAAAACACACCGACGAAAAAAAAACGACCCACCATTGTGAGTCGTTTTTGGAAAGTTTGCTGAAATGAGCGGTTAAAGCTTAGATCGCAACAGCCTTTTCAACCAAACGGGTCGCAACCCAGTTTTTGGTTTTGGAAATTGGCTTGCTCTCGGTGATTTCAATCACGTCGCCCACGCCGTATTGTCCGTTTTCGTCATGTGCGTGGTACTTGCTTGATTTGGCAACAATCTTGCCATACAAAGCATGTTTCACGCGACGCTCCACCAAAACCGTGACGGTTTTGGTACGCTTGTCGCTGACCACCTTGCCGATCAAGGTGCGCTTGAGGGATGTTTTAGCTTCCGTCATGGTCACTCCTTATTTGGCGGCTTGCTTTTGGGCAAGGATGGTTTTGGCGCGAGCGATGCTGCG
>Ga0214919_10006980_pt1 | contig 15363 bp, 11 predicted proteins | sample LL1503_MetaG_FD_177994 | JGI IMG/M metagenome (GOLD analysis project Ga0214919, IMG submission 177994) | Freshwater microbial communities from Lake Lanier, Atlanta, Georgia, United States - LL-1503 | ecosystem: Environmental > Aquatic > Freshwater > Lake | place: USA: Georgia | collected... | reverse complement strand
TCTTGGGCCGTGTTTGGTTTAGCTATGCTCGCTGGTGTGCTTTGGCTGATCCGACCAAGTTCTTCACCGCTGCCCTTAAACTGGGCGGTGTTACTGCCACTGCCTTTTCTTATATATGCCCTAGCCAGTGTGCTCTGGCTGGCGCCTGCGCAGTGGTTAGCTTGGCGAGAGTGGCTCCTTTGGCTGCAGATGTGGGTGGTGTTCGGACTCGGGTTGCATTTTGGGCGCGGGCGTCCGCACACGTGGGTCTTGGTCGGTACTTTTATTCTGCTCGGTTTGGTCGGAGTCATGCTCGCGGCTTATCAGCGCTACGTTGATTCGCGGTGGCTTATGCTCGGCTGGGTCCATGGCTGGACCCAGGCACAGTATTTTTTGGGACGATCGGCCGGCATGTTTGGTATCCCCAATAGTTTGGCGGGTTTGTTGGAGCTGATGGCACCGCTCTGTTGGGTGCTGGCACTCATGCGATCAAACCAGCTGAAGGTGCGTTTATTTTGCGGCTGGTTAGGGACCCTGTTGGTCTTTGCGCTGGTGCTCAGTGGCAGTCGCGGGGGGTGGATAAGTTTGGCGCTGACCTTTTTGCTCTGGGCGCTCTTGGCTGGTCGTAACTGGCAGCGGCGTTTGGTGGGGGTGATATTTATTTTGTTAGTGACGGGAGCGGGGCTGGGGGTGCTGGACCGGTTTAGCATCCGTGCCCATGAGCGCATCCAACCGTTTCTCGAGGGAAAGTTTGAGATCACTCGCCCGATTATCTGGAAAGTGGCTGGGCAAATCTGGTCGGATCATCCCTGGCTGGGGGGTGGGGCGGCGGCTTATAATGTATTGTTCGATCGGTATCGGCCTCCTGGTTTTAAGGATGAACCCATTTGGGCGCACAACGACTATTTGAATACGTTGAGCGACTACGGGATGGTGGGGTTTGCTTGGTGGCTGCTTGCCGCAGTTGGGCTGCTGGCGCTCGGTTGGCGGGCGGTGCAAAAGGCACGGCGCGGGGAAGTATCGGCAGGAGCTTTTTTTAGTCACTGGCCGTCGCGGCTCGGTTTATTTTTAGGCCTCACCGCCTTTGCCCTTCATCTGGCAGTCGATTTTCATACTAAGATACCGGCCTTGGCGTTGGCGGCGGCCTTGGTGCTGGCTTTGCTATTGCGCGATGAAATTTGGCTGCTGTGGCCGATGCGACCAGTCTGGGCGCGGGGCTTGGGGCTAGCACTGGCAGTTGGCGCATTTTGGATCGCAGCTCAATTGGCCGCCCCGCTCTATCAAGCTGAAGCGCGCCGCTATTCGGCGCGGCGCTTGATCGATCAGTATGCCGCTACGGGGCGCGGCGACTTGCGTAGCCTTACCCTCAGCGCGCTCGATAATTTTAGTGCGGCCGTAAAAGTTGATCCGACCAACGGGCAAGCTTGGGCAGATTTATCCTACGCCACCGTGCAAACTTGGCGCCTCAATGCCGGCGATTTGGTGGTGCTGGGGCAGCGGGCCGAGCAACAGGCCGATCGCGCTCTCGCCTTGGCTCCACTGATGGCTGAATTTTGGGTGCGCAAAGGCGTGGCCCTCGACATGCAGGCGCGGCCCGCGGATGGAGAGCTTTGTTTTAAGCAGGCCCTCAAACTAGCCCCGCACACGCGTGATTGGTGGTACTACTATGCCTATCACCTGAGTCGGTTGCCCGAGCGAAAAGCAGAGGCGTTGCGAGCGGTGGAAACCGGTTTATCCCTTGACCCATCATTTTCTACTGCAGTACTTTTGCGGCAACAGTTAGTCGCCCCTCGCTAGCCAATCTTCATCACCAATTAATGAAAACGTCGGTCTCTCGCTGGGTTCTCTGTGCGGCTATTGCCATTGGTCTGGCCTTGCGAGCCTTTGGGCAAACCCAACCTGGCCAAATTCAGGCGGCCAGTGTGGAAGGCCAAGTCCTTAAATTAGTTAATAGCGCGCCCGCGGTTACCGTGAAAGATGGGGATCAATTAACCGAGAGCGACACTATCACCACGGGGGCCAACTCTGGGGTGGTGCTCGTGTTCATGAACGGCTCCTCGGTCAAATTAGGCGCGAATTCACGGCTCGCAATCGATGAATTCAAAATGGATCCGTTGGCTGAGGATGTGAAGATGGCTGACTTCAAGGATCGCAAGAAAGGGGAACCCTCCGTCTCTAAGACTAATCTCAATCTTGTCTATGGCGACATGGTCGGTGATGTGAGGCACCTCAATAAATCGTCGAGCTACTCGATTAAAACTCCGGCGGGTGCGGCTGGTATTCGGGGCACTATTTTCCGAATCGTTTTTCGACCCGATGCGAATGGTAAGGCTTTTTTCACCGTATCGACCGCGGAAGGGTTGGTCGTGATGCAAGGGGTGACGGCAGTTGAAATCCCCATTCCCGTGGGCAAGGAAGTCGTCGTCACGGTTGACATACCTGAGGCTAGCCCTGTGCCAGCGGCGACGCCTGCTGCGCCTGTAGCAGCTCCTGCCGAGGGAACAGCGGCGCCAGCCGCACCGGCTGCAGCTCCTGCGGCGACTCCCGCTGAATCAGCCGCGCCGGCAGCAGCAACCCCCGCAGCGACTAAGCCAGCGGCAACGCCTTCGGTTCCAGTGATTGTCACTCAGGATATACCGGCGACTACTCAGGCTATCATCGTCACCGCTACGACGAATATTGCGACCGTGCTTCAACAGACTATTTTTACGCCCAATACGAAAGCGGTAGATGATAAAGCGTCGGCCGATAAGAAAGCCGCTGATGAAAAAGCGGCCGCGGACAAGAAAGCGGCTGATGATAAGGCAGCCGCGGACAAGAAGGCGGCCGACGATAAAGCCACGGCGGATCAAAAGGCGGCTGATGATAAAGCAGCTGCTGATACAAAAGCTGCCACTGTGGAGAAAGCTGCTGTGGCCCCTGAGGTTGTAGCGCCAGCCGCTACGCCGGCGGTTACCCCGGTGGTCACCCCGGTCGCTACGCCTACGCCTGCGCCGTTACCTAAACCTACCCCGCCACCGGTATTTGTTCCTGTGCCTACATCACTCACCCCAGGGGCTGGTGGTTAATGGGCGAACACAGTTTGAGCCAAGAGGGCAGCTGGTAGCGCCCTCATTACGTTGGCTCAGTAGGATTTTAAATCTGCTTTAATTCAGCGCGATGACCGCTAGCCTCGGGGGGAGTGGCTCCAAAAAGTAAAAAATTTAATTGGTGGCTCTTGTGGTTATTGCCAGTGCCTTTGTTTTGGGGGTGGCTGGCGCAGGAGGGTCGGCTGCAGCCGGCAGAGAATTTTTTGCTCGATTTGCGTTTTCGTTTTCGCGGAGAGCTCGCTGCGCCCGTAAAAATTTTTTATGTCGATGTAGATACTCGTGCAGTGCAGCGCATCGGTGAGCGGCCCTGGAATCGGGGGCGTTTTGCAGAGGCGGCCCAATATCTATTTGAACAAGGGGGCGCCAAGGCGGTCGGCGTCGATTTTGTTTTTTCGGCTTACGGACACTCGGAGTTGGTTAATCAAGAAGATGCCGCCAAGGGCAATTTAGCTTTAGCGCGAGTCGCCCGGAAGTATCCCGCTCTGATTCTGGCAGCTCAATATACGCGGGGGGCCTCGGCTACCCAACACGGTCAGCTGCGCAATTTTCCTCTGCTGCGCAACGGGTATATCGATCGCGCTAAAAATTCTGAACCCGAGTTGCCGCAATATCCTATTATCGGGGCAACGCTGACGAGTGCCTGGGGTACGATCGGGTTGATTGATACTGATGCCGATTACTCCAGTGATAAAACGCCTCGCTGGGCGCCGCTCTTTACAGAATCTCCCACGACCAATTTCTGGCATACCGCTGTGCAGTTGGCCTGTGTGGAGCTGGGGGTGCCGCCTGGATCGGCACGGCGGAACGGTGATTTTGTCGAAATTATCTCGCGGGGCGGCGAGGTGTTGCGACGCATTCCACTGACGGCGCAGCAGCTTTTGGAAATTAACTGGTTTTCGCAGTGGGATAATCAGAACTGGAATCCCCGTACCAGCATGGCGGATGTCCTCATCGCGGGAGAAATGCTCAAGTCGAGCAAGCCGAGCGAGCGCGCCGAAGCAGTGGATTATTTTAAGCGCTTTGCTGGCGCGATTGTTCTGGTCGGTCCCGTTGATCCTTTGCTGCAGGATCTGGCCCCGACGCCTTTTGATGCGGCTCCTGTCCCCAAAGTCGGGCTACATGGAAATCTACTGAAGACGATTATTGCTGAGCAATATTTGCAGCGGCCGCCACCGTGGGTGCTCTGGGTTAGTATTTTTGCGCTCACTTTTTCAGTGACCGGTCTGGTAACCGTCGGGGGAGCCCGCAGTCATTTCACCAAGGTTCTCGCGCTGCTCGTGCCGGCGAGTTATATCATGGTCGCATTTTATCAATTCGCCCAAAGCAATCTGGTCTTGCCGTTGGCCGCGCCCGTGGGCGCCGCTTTCTTAACTGGATTCATCGCGACGCTCTGGCAATTGGTGGTCGAGGAGCGGCAGAAAGGGCGGATTAAAAGCATGTTTGGAAGCTACCTTGCGCCGGAGTTGGTCAATCGCATGGTGGAATCAGACATCGATCCGCAACTGGGTGGGCATGAAGAAGTCATCACGGCTTATTTCTCTGACATCCAATCATTTTCTACGTTCGCTGAAGTCATGTCGCCGGCGCAGCTGGTTGAATTAATGAATGAGTATCTCACCGTTTGCACCGATATCATTCAAGAGGAGGGGGGCACGTTGGATAAATATATTGGCGATGCGGTCGTTGCTATTTTTGGCGCTCCCGTGCCACTGCCAGATCATGCATTTCGCGCCTGCTTAGCGACCCAACGGGTGCAATGGGCCATGAAAGCCTTAGGTGAGAAATGGCGTGGGGAGGGTGAGAAATGGCCCGCTATGGTGCAGGGGATGCGCTCACGTTTGGGGCTTAACACGGGCCCAGCCATTATTGGCAACATGGGGAGTCGTACGCGTTTCAGTTATACCATGATGGGTGATCATGTGAATCTTGCTGCGCGCATGGAGTCGGGCGCGAAGGCGCTCGGCGTTTATACGATGGTTACCGAGGCCACTAAGCTGGCCTGTGAAAAATACGGCGGCGATCGCATGGTCTTTCGCTTCCTTGATAGAATTATCGTCAAGGGTCGCGGCCAACCGGTAGAAGTTTTTGAAATTGTCGGCCTGCGTGAAAATGTCTTGCCGGTCACATTTCAATGTCTCGCTCTCTATGCGCAGGCCCTTGAGCTCTATTTCCGTGAAGACTGGGATGGGGCGATCCAGATCTTCGAGCAAAGTTTGCTCTTAGAGCCGAACCAAGTGAACCAGGAGCTCGGGATTGAAAACAATCCCTCCAGCATCTTCATCCAGCGCTGTCGGCGAATGAAATTTATGGAAAAGCATTCGACCGATTCTAAGTGGGATGGGGTATATACGCTGAAGGATAAATAATCATCGCGTTGCTCACGCCGCCTGGCTGATCGGGGGACATAAAAAAACCGCGCCAGTCAGCGCGGTTTGATTTTTACCTGAAAGGTAAGCAGCGGGGGTGGCTTTGGGCTTATTTAAGGGCCGCGACGTAATTTGCCTCGGCGGCATCCCAGTCGACTAGATTCCAGAAAGCGGCAATGTAATCAGGCCGGCGGTTTTGATAATTCAGGTAGTAAGCGTGTTCCCAGACATCGAGCGCGATGACTGGTTTTCCCTCGATTCCGGCAACAGCTTTGCCCATGAGCGGGCTGTCTTGATTGGCGGTTGAACCGACGGCTAATTTGCCGCCATTAACCACAAGCCAAGCCCAACCAGAACCGAAGCGGGTGGCCCCAGCTTTAGCAAAGTCTTCTTTGAATTTAGCGAAACCACCCAGCTCCGCATCAATTGCGGCCGCGAGTTTGCCTTTTGGCAGACCGCCTTTACCGGGTCCGAGGATGGTCCAGAAAAAGGAGTGATTGCTATGTCCACCAGCGTTGTTGCGCACCCCGCCGCGAATAGCTTCAGGCACTTGGGCGAGATCCGCAATCAAGCGATTGACGTCGAGTTCAGCCAAGGCCGCGTGATCTTTGAGCAGATTCGTGGCGTTGGTGATATACGCTTGGTGATGCTTGCCGTGGTGAATTTCCATGGTCTTGGCATCGATGTGCGGAACCAAGGCATCGTGAGCGTAGGCGAGAGGAGGAAGGGAATAAGCCATTGTCGTGGTGGGTTGGAGTTATTTTTCGGAATCAATAATGTGCATGAGCCTGAGACAACGTCAACTGCCGCTCGTGTCATGAAGTCCCCGGTCAGCGTTATCTGCCGTCGCTTAATCTTCTTTTCGTTTGAGCTGAAAATAGGCCCGCAGCAAATCGAGGCAGGGTTTTTCTAGGAGGCCGCGGCTAATTTCCAGATGATGATTGGATTGCGGCAAAGCATTCAGGTCCACTGCGCCGCCCAAGCACCCCATCTTGGCATCTGGTACGGCGTAGACGACTCGTTTGAGCCGCGCCATTAAGGTGGCGCCGGAGCACATGGGACAGGGTTCTTTGGTGACGTAAAGGGTGGCGCCGGTCAGGCGCCAATTATCAACGGCTTTGGCCGCTTGGCCGAGTGCGAGAATTTCAGCATGGGCCGTCGGATCGCGTGTGCTATCCCGCTGATTGTGAGCGGCAGCGATGATTTTTCCGTCTAATTCAATAATTGCGCCGATCGGTACTTCGTCTTCCTGCCAAGCGGCGATGGCCTCGTTATAGGCGAGCCACATATAGAATTCGTCGTCTCGCCGGAGTTGCGAGGGGTGCACTTTTTCAAAGGGACAGGGGAGCGAAGGTCGGGGGGAATCCATGGCAGCTGCGGAAAGCCTTGACTACGGAGGGAATTCCACAGTTACAAGGGGCTTTTACTAGCACTTCCTGCATGACCCAAACCAGCAAATCCCTCTCCCCTAATTATGTCTGACGGCAAAGTGATTGAAGTGGAGGGCAAGATTATGACGGTCCTTCCCGGCACGATGTTTCGTGTGCAACTCGACAACGGTCATATGGTTTTAGCGCATATCTCTGGTAAATTGCGCAAGCACTTCATCAAGATCGCCGCCGGCGACAAAGTGAAGATGGAGATGAGCCCGTACGACCTCGATAAGGCGCGGATTACTTACCGCGTTCGCGAGACCAATTTGCCCCCGCCGGGCCCGCGGCGCCCGCGCCGCTATTGATTTGCTCCCTCTGGGGTGTCTTGTGCAGACGCGCCGCGGTCATCAATCAAAGGTTAAGGCGGCCCCGATGTTGCCTGCGCCGGCCGCCTTTGCGGACGAGATCGACCGTTACTTGAGCTATGTTGAGCTGGAGCGCGGGTTAGCGCGAAACACTGCTAAGTCCTACGAAAACGATCTGCGGCAAGCGGCTCATTTTTTGCAGCGCCATGGTGCTAGCAATTGGGTTCAGGTGAGTGCGGCTCAGCTCACGGCGTGGTTACACGGGCTCAGCGATCAGCAGCTTTCGAGTGCTAGTCAGGCCCGCAAATTGAGCGCGGTTCGAATGCTTTTTCGTCATTTAGTGCGCGAGCAAATTCGGGGTGATGATCCCACGGCTTTGCTCGCAGGGCCAAAATTGCGGCGCAAGTTGCCGCATACGTTGTCGACCTCCGCCATGGGGAAATTGCTGGCGGCAAGCGCGGGTGGAGATGCCTACACGCTCCGTGATCGCGCGCTGTTGGAGCTCTTATATTCGAGTGGGTTGCGGGCGACAGAAATTTGCCAGCTCGCCTTGCAACAAGTCGACTTGGTCCATGGCTTTGTGCGTGTTTTTGGCAAAGGCGCCAAGGAGCGCGTGGTGCCGCTAGGCGCGCAGGCGAGTGCGGCCATAGCGACGTATCTCACCGCGAGTCGGCCGCATTTGGTGAAACCGCGGACGGGGAGTGATCTTTTTATTAGCGAGCGGGGGCAGGCGATTTCTCGAAAAACCCTGTGGGTGATCGTAAAGAAATATGCCCAACGCGCGGGGCTGCCAGCGACAGTGAAGCCACATTTACTGCGGCACTCCTTTGCGACTCACTTGCTTGGGGGGGGCGCTGATTTGCGGGCGATTCAGGAGATGCTGGGTCACGCCAGTATTGGGACGACGCAAATTTATACGGCAGTTGAAAACTCACAGCTCCTTGATCAACATGCTCGTCATCACCCCCGCAATCGGGTTAAAAAATGAGCTTACAAGCCGGTATTCTAATTTCCTTCGGCCTGATTATGTTCGGGGGGACGATGTATTATTTAAATGAGGAGTATCCGGAAAAGGCTAAGTTAGCACGGCTGGGACTAGGCATTACCGTGCTCGGCTTAATCGTGCTGGGCGGGAGTATTATTTTCCTGCGGCAGTGGTCGTCGTAAAACGCCCCGCGCGCTCGGCTTATCCGGCGAAATGGCGCGCCACTTTTGCTAGCGCGGTGGCGGTCTGCGTGATAATTTCTTCCGTCATTGCGGGGTTGATCGCGAGCGAGAAACCATCAGCGAGCATTGCTTCTGCGACGGGACAGGAGACGGTGCGATAATCCATGGTTGTGCGGCCGGACTCCCGCAGCGGCCAAGTTCCGGCGAAGAAATTATGATTTTGAAAAAGAGGGTAACGGTAAACCGGTTTAGGGATATAGCCGGCTTGGACCTGGACCCCTTCGGCTTTGAGGGCCGCGACAAATTCATCGCGCGTGCAACGGACGCGCGCGAGTTCAAGACGCATCAGGCAGAACCAAAAACTGTGCGTGTCCCGTGCGTCAATCGCCGGGAAGACCACTGCGGGTGGCGCGAGCTCGCGAAGCTCACTGAGTAAACGAGTGCCGAGGGCGACGTGGCGGGCGATGATGGCAGGTAGTTTTACTAATTGGGCCCCAGCAACGGCGCCTTGAGGTTCGCTCATGCGGTAGTTGGGCGAGAGGGTCTCAGGGTTGCGGTTACCGGTCACGCGGTCGTAATGCTTGTCGCCCCATTTAGTCAAAGTAGGGCCAAAGCGTGCGTCATTGGTGCCGACGATGCCGCCATCGCCGCAGCTGACGTGTTTGAATTCATTAAACGAGTAGCAAGCGAGATCACCGAATAGCCCGACGGGTTTACCGCGATAGCAGGCGCCCCAAGATTGAGCGCAGTCTTCAATCACGAAAAGATTATGCTCCCGCGCAATCGCCATGAGTGCATCCATGTCACTCGGATTACCCGCGAGATGCACGACCATGATGGCCTTCGTCTTAGGCGTGATGCGGCGGCGAACATCCTCAGGATCTAAATTATAAGTGTGCGGATGAATATCAGCAAAGACGGGAACGAGTTGCTGATAGAGAATTCCGATGACGGAGCCCATGTCGGTCACCGGCGAGGTGATAATTTCTGAACCGGGAGGAAGTTGCAGGGCGGCGACCGCAATATGCAGGGCAGCGCTACCGGATGAACAAGGCATCGTCCATTTTAGCGGGTAGGTTTTTTGAAATTCACTACGGAGCGCGTTGCATTGGGGCCCGTTCCAATAAAAGAGCGACGGTTGCTCTACCATGGCGGTGAGGCGGGCGATTTCCTCGGCGCCCCAGCGATGATGGACCGGCAGGGTTGCTGTGACGGCGGGGGTTCCGCCGTGAAGGGCAAGAGCAGATTCAGATTTCATGATCGGGGAGGAGGCGATGAAGCACGGAGGGCTTGGAGGAAATCAGGGAGGGAAAAAACAAAACCGAATTCTAGAGCCACCCGCCACAGGGCTTGCTCTTTTTCGCGTTCGGCGCGAGCTGTTTCACGATTTTCAACTGCAGTGGTAGCTTCCGCAATGGTGGAGCAGAGCACGCCATAGCGACTCATATCCACCATGCCACCGGGAGACATGAGGAGGCACCAGTTGAGGGCAAAGCCGACATAAATCAGGTGATTGATCTCGTGAGCTCGGCAAAGAGCGGCGAGTTGGGCGCCATTGGCTGCGATGCCCTCTGCGCCGATCGGGCGCGCGGTCGCCGCAAAATCGAGTTGCGCGAAGCCGGCAGAAATATCGGCCGCATTGTGGACGCCAGGAAAGCCCTGCGTAGTCCGTATTTTTTGCAAGCGTTCGTACACCGGATCGGGCGCGAGGGGCGATGCACTGACCGGAGTCCCCGCAAGTTGGACGGCGTGTTGATGGCCCGGGAGGTGGGAATAGTAATCCTGACTGCCGCCCACGACGTGAAAGAGCGGCAGGGGAGAACAGCGCACCGCTGCTAACAGCGGGGGGAAAATATCGGTGAGGATTCGCTGAGCGCGCGCGTGGTATTCAACAGCCCGGCGCCAGCCGGGGAATTCGTGCGCTTCGCCGCAATCCCATGCATGCATGACAACAAGCGCCGTGTGCGCTGGGGCTAGTTCCGCTTCGACCGTTTGCCAACCGCCATACCCTTCGCCCGGGACCGGGAGCGTGAGGTCGGCGTCGAATTGTCGGTAGAGTCGGGCGGGAAGGCGCATGGGTTAGGTTAAATGGTTAAAGACTCTTCACTTGAGTCGGGCGGGAGGCACGCCAGAGCAGACCACCGATCATGAAGAGCAAACCGCCCGCGACAACATTGATACGAGGCGGGGCGAGCGGCGATGAAGGCAGCACGACGCAAGCGATGAGCACGACGCCAAGTAACACGCTGACCAAGGCGAGCATTTGATAATCACGAAGACCACCTACCGGGGCTGCTGGGTCAATGGGCACAGGAGTTTGCAAATCGAGATCAAAGCGGCGGCATTCCGCGCTCCGCGGATCATCCGCACGATAATAAAAAGCGGAGACAGCGAACATCAAGGTGGCGGCGATACTCGCACTGAGAATATTGCGTTCATAGACGTGCTCAGGGAATGCCCCGACCGCGAGCAGGCCAAACGCGGCGACAAAGGCCGCGATGCACGAGGCGATCCCCGACCACCAAGGAGTTTTGCGGTAGATCATCCCCAGGAGCACTGGCATCATGAAGCCAGGCCCAGTGAGGGAATAATATTTAAGCCCAAAATCAAAAGCGCCGCCGGTCTTGGAGATAAATAATGCGGCGACAATCCCGAGGCCACCAATGACCAACATGGTAACTTGCGCCACGCGCATCTGATGATGATCGGAGGGGGCCGACCAGCCCACTCGCCGACGAAGCGGCACGTAGATGTCGCGGGTGGTCGTGGCGGCGAGCCAATTGAACCCATCGCTTGCCTGTCCGAGGGTGGCGGAAAGAATAGCCGCAACCACGAAGCCGATCATGCCGTGTGGTAGTAGCAGGAGAGCGAGACTAACATAGGAGGCCTCTTCGGGTGCGGCAAATTGCGGCCACAGCGTCGCAATGTTGGGGAAGAGCACGCGCGCCCCCATCATCGGGAGAATCCAGAGCAGCGGTCCAATGAAGGAGAGACCCGCGCAGAGAAAAGCCATTTTGCGGGCGCTGCGTTCGTCGGGCACGCTTTGATAACGCTGCACCTGCCACCACGCTACATTGTAGCCCAGGAGGACATTGATGGCCCAACAAAAGAGAAAGAGGGGCTGTCCGGTCTGTCCACTCAGGCCAAAGTAACCGGCCGGTGCTTCGTGCCACAAGCGGGCGAAGCCGGCGCCTAAGCCCGACCCTTGGCCAAGGTGGAGGAAGGTGATCGGGAAAATCATGAGCGAGGTGACAAGGATAATTACTCCCTGGACCGCATCGCTCAGCACGGCGGCCCACAAACCACCAATCACAGTGTAGGCGATCATGACGAGACCGACCGTAATCATCGTCAGCTCAAGGCCACTCAAGGTGAACCCGAGGACGACGTGGGTGCCGCCCGCAAAGCCCAGCGCGGTAGCAACAAAGATACAGAGAATATAAAGACCTTGGCCGATGCCGATAATTTGCGGAACGACTGCGGTTACTGAATAAAAATAAGTAGTCGACGGGGAGAAGCGACGAGTGAGAAATTCAAGGGGTGAGTTGATGCGCGCTCGGCGCCAGCGCGAAGCGAAGTAAAATGCACCGACGAGGTAAGCCCACGCCGCGGAGGTAAACACGACCACTGCGCCTAAGCCATAGCGATACGTGAAGCCTGCGGCTGCCACGAACATGAAGGCAGAAAAACCGGATACCCAGTTAGAAACGCCTGCGAGAAACCAGGGAATTTTTCCGCCACCCTTGAAATAATCATCGGTGTTTTTATTTTTTCTGGACGAATACCAGCCCACAAAAATAACGATGCCAAAATAAAGTGCGATGAGTGCATAATCGGCACCGTTAACATGATTAAAATTGGGCATAAGATAAAATTAAACGCTCAGCAGGATTAAATCATTTCAAATAACCGATGATTGACGGCCAATGACGAGTAGGCGGGTTCTTTAGGCGATCGTGATGATGGGGAGAGCGCCGTTTGGATCGATCGTAACGTTTAATTTTTGCCCCCGATGCGTTCCTTGGACACGCCAGCGCGCGCCTTCGCGGGTGACGGCGAGAGCGCTGGCTTGCTCGCCGGCCGGTTTAGCGGCCGCGACTGTGAGTAAGGTATGTTCAGTTGCGGTCGGCGAAGTCGCCTCGACGTACGGATGAACACCTTCACTTTCCGGCAGATCATGGCGACCAGTTGCACAGCTTACCGCAGTCAGGCCAGTAACACTTGCCTGTAACTGGGCGAAAGGCCGGGTGATTTGGAAAGTATGGCCTGCGGCTGTCGCTGCACCGCGAGTATCATCGTTATAAACCTGGAAGCGAAGTTGGACGGATTGGGCGGTGGTGAGTGAGACGCGATCGAGAATCACGAGCACATCAGGTTTGAGGTAGACCAAGGTACGATCGACCCGCTGCACTTCCGGCAGGACCAATTGATAGGCCTCCGTGGCTTCACTGGTCACAGTCATCCAACCGGGGCCGGTTTTAAATGATTGGACGCGCGACCACGCGGCTGAGGCATTGGTGCCCTCGTGGCCATCGTGGTATTGATGCCCTTGGCCATTGATCAAGAGGGCTGTGTGCGCGGCGGTCAGGCGGAGCTTCCAGCGCGGCGTCGTGTAAGAGTATCCCGCGCGGAAAGGATCGTGGAAAAGCCGTTCACCGTGGGCCTTAAAAATAACACTGTTACGATCAGCGTGTTCATGATTCGAAGGACCGCCGCTGCGGAACGCTACGACGCTATCGGAAGCGGCCCAGCCAGAGCGGGAAACGACAATATCATTGGAAAGATGGACGTCTTGCTGCGCCAGTTCGGGCGCAGCGCTCGGCGTGGCCTCATCAAACCAGATTAGCCCGAAAGGCGTTTTCATTTCTGCGGTATGCTTGGCCATGTGTTGGGCCAGCGGGTCACGATGGGTGCGGGCTACCCAAGCGGCGATCGAGATATCACTGGCTGTCAGTGCATCGCTAAAATTAACAATATCATTCGCGGGGTCGACCTTCAGGGTTGGCACCGCGAGATTGCGCGGCGCGTGGGTGGGATCGAAGCCAGCGCCGGTGGTTGGCATGGTAAAAGCGAGGGCGTAGCGCACCGTGCCAGGATAATTAATGAGACTGCGATCATCGATGCCGAGTCGGCGACAGAGAGTTTCGGCAAACATTGCCAAATGCATGGTGGTATAACCCCAATAACTCGCGCCTTCATCGTAAGCGCCGTCAGTGCCATACATCGTGGAAAAGGCCTTGGCGCTCGAGCGAGCGAGTTCGAGCCAGGATGCGGCCTGGGGGTGACGACCATGGAGGAGCACCCCCGCAATGCCGAGAGCGGCGGTGGGAATTATTTTAAGATTTGTTGAGTTAAGAATGAGCGGCCAACGCGCGAGGCTGACCCGGAAGGCTTGTGGGTAATCATCTTCAGGATCGAAGCCCCAGCCTTTGACTCGCTCGGGATATTTCATCCCGTAAAGCGTCGTGAAGCAGGCGGGGGCTCCTTTGGTGGCGATATTATTTTCAATTTCCGCCACTTCTGCTGGGGTTAAAACGTCGACTAAACAATCGAGTGCGTAGGCGAGCGCGATGGTGGCCTCGGAGGCGCGCTGGAGCCCGATCACTTTTTTTCCAGCTTCCAGGAAGTAATCCCACTTAGGATAATTGAGCAGTTGGCGAATCGCGAGTTTGGTCACCGCGAGATGGGCGGCATCGTGATTGACGACGTAAACAAAAGAGGAGCGCTCGACGATTTGGCGCACGCGCATCATGTCCGCTACGTGGTTATTGTAGCGAACCTCGTGCATCAAAAATTGGGTATCAGCGGCCAGATCCGCTTCCGTCATCTCTCGCCACAGCTTCGCGAAGCGGGGGTGCTGAGTATTGGCGCGTATGCGAGGTAGGTCAGCAGCATCAAAGAGCAGACCCCCTTGAGCGTTTGGGGCTGAGTTGGGAGCAGCCGCGCGCAGACTAAGATGAGCGAAAGGCAGGCTCGCCGCGAGAACGGCGGAGCTTTTTAGAAACGTGCGACGAGATGAGGTATTCATGGGGGAGTGGGGTCAGGGAACGGTCGACGGTGGGGGAGAACAGAATTTCGGTGAGGTGAAAGAGGTGGGATTTATGCGACGGAAATCAAGGGTAACAATCCCGCCGTGTTGAGCGTGACGTTGATCATTTGACCGTGGTGCGTGCCTTGCACGTGCCAGAGCGCACCGGCGCGGGTGAGGCTTAATTCGCCGTGGGGTTCACCAGTGGGTGCGGCGCTGCAGACGGTCAAAATTTCATGCGCCGGAGCGGCGGCAGAATCGATTTCCGCGTAGGGCTGTGAGCCATCTTTTTCGGCTAGGGGTAATTTGCCTAAGCGTACCACGATGCCGGGGGCGCGGGCGACACGGCCGAGGAGCGAAGCTTGGGGGCGGGTGATGAGGAAATTTCCGCCGGGTAAAGCGAGCTGCGCGGCGAGGTCTTCATTGTTAGCCTGAAAACGCACTTGGACGGAGGCTGCGGTCTCGCGCAAGACAACGCGGTCGAGAAAGATGACAATATCTGGTTTAAGAAACACCAGCGTGCGGTGCACGCGGCTAACGTTCGCATTGACCAGTTGATAGGCGTCGGTGGCATCGCTCGTCACCGTCATCCCATAGGGGCCGGTGCGATAATCGAGGACGCGGGCGAAAGCCCACGAGGAGTTGGTGCCTTCGCTGCCATCGTGATATTGATGGCCTTGGCCGTTGATCAAGACGGCGGTGTGGGCGTCGGTGAGTCGGAGGATCCAGCGCGGTTGTTTGAAAATATAGGCCGCGCGCGTGGGATCGTGGAGGAGGCGTTCGCCGTAAGCTTTAAAAATGACGCTATTGCGGTCGGCGTGCTCATGATTCGCTGGTCCGCCGCTGCGTAGCGCGAGCACGTTATCGCGTGCGGTCCAGCCGGTCCGGGCGATGACGAGATCGTTAGCGAGGCGCTGATTAAGCATGCTTTTTTCCGGAGGGGCTACGACCGCCGCCGCATCGTACCAGATTAAGCCATACAGATATTTAGCTTCA
>Ga0214919_10006979_pt1 | contig 15363 bp, 22 predicted proteins | sample LL1503_MetaG_FD_177994 | JGI IMG/M metagenome (GOLD analysis project Ga0214919, IMG submission 177994) | Freshwater microbial communities from Lake Lanier, Atlanta, Georgia, United States - LL-1503 | ecosystem: Environmental > Aquatic > Freshwater > Lake | place: USA: Georgia | collected... | reverse complement strand
TCATCCAGCGATGCAATAAATCCAATCATGGTTTGTTCCCTTCATGCTCAATTTTCCAATACGCTTGCACGGTTTTGTCCATGTCAAAACGAAATTGACCGCCCAACGGTTTCATTGCTTGAATTTTGCCTTCGCGTACCATTCGGCGCAATGTGCTAGATGAAATCTCCAGCATTTTAGCCATTTGTGTTGTACTCAAATATGTTGGTTGAATCATGAGTTGTTTTTACCTTTCAAATCAGGGTTGAGTTTTTGTCTGAAACGAATCTCAACCGCGCCCGTACTGCGCCCCAAGATTTCTGCAATTCCTTTGAATGAATCCCCACAATGCCAACGAAACAACAACAAATCATCTTGTTCTTGTGTCCATTTTTCATTGCTGTTTTTGCGATTTTCAGGGTTCCAACGGTGTTTTTTTGTGTGAATCCTGCGGCGAATTGTTTTTTGAGTTTGTGGGTCAACATTAGGGGTTACTGTTTTTTTGTATTTTTCCAATAATAATTCAAGCAATAATTCTTTTTCAGCGTTCATGTGAGGCCCTTTCCTAAGTATCACCAAACGGCGATTGCATTAGGATACACAACATGAACGACATGGACAAGATGAACGGCGGCGTGTCTAGTTTTCTGTCATGAGCGCGTAAATGTGATCGATGCGCTTTTCCAGCCTGTTCACTTGTTCTTTCAGGCTTTGGCCGTTGGCTTTCGGCCCTATTTCATGCATGATTGAGCGCACAATAAATTTAACCCCTGCGTAGAACCCGGACAAGATGGCCATGATGCCTACGGTCAAGGCCACCCATGTCTGGGCCTCCACGTTACTTTTTGCCTAGGGTAATGGCTGAATCTTTGGGGTCAATGGCACGCAATAACGGCGCAATGAATCCAGCGATGAGGGCGTTCATCAATGTTTTTGGGTCTGTAATGCCTGACATGTACAACGCGGCAACGGAGGCCAACGCCGCCCGAACATAAGACAATCCCGCGGCTTTCAACTTTGGGTTCATTTGTGTGCTCCATTCAGTTTTTGAATCAACGCGGCCGCCTTGACCGCATCAATAGCAATTTCAAAATGCATTTCATCCTTGCGGTTTTTGTAATCCCCGCCCCAAATGCATCCGTATTTTTTGGTTAAGGCACGAATCATTGGAACCTTCTTGGCATCAAATGTCCCTGACTTGCCCAATGGGTGCAATGAGGCGTTCAAATCAATGGCCGTGCCACTGGCATGATTGCTCCACACCTTCTCATCGCCGCGAATCATGCGATGCGCATAGCCCCAATCATCGGGCTGTCCTCCATCGATCGGCTCAATGTATTTGTGAAATTCAGCAGCTAAGCCAATCAACAATGGAGCAACGGCTTCGGCGCATCGCAATGTAATCCCTGTCCCGGGAACCTCAAATGACTTGATGCCAATGTCATGATTTTGTAATACGGGCCAACCGTTTTGAGATTTCATTATGTACCACTAGCAACGATTGTCCAGCCCAATGTAAAATCCAAAACCATTATTGCCCATGCGCCGGAAGTAGCGGGCAAAATTGCGGTTGTTGCCGCCCCTCCTGTTTTTTGCACAACGTTTGCCGATGCGCTTACAACGGTGAACGCGGCACGGTTTGTAATGAGTAAGGTTCGCCCAATGTTTGCCGTTCCAACTGTCACGGTGCCCGTTGGCAATGTCACCGTAATGCTGGCGGTTCCAGTACAAACAATACAATTTTCATTCGCGGCCAATGTAAATGCTGCGGTTTTGGCTGTTGTTCCTGCTCCAAATGGTGCAACACTGGTTACAAAATAATTGACGCCGCCTGAACCGCCGTTGGTTCTTATTACTTGATTGCCCTGAGAATATAATTGAATTCCATTCGCCGCATCTGTGCCAATACTTGCCACGGACGCGGGTGCGGTTGTTCCGTTGATTGCTGGCGATGTCAATGTTTTGTTGCTGAGTGTCTGAGTGGCTGTCAACGTTGCCGCCGAACCCTCCGCCGTAAAAATCGAAACGCCGGTCGATGTAAAATACAAAATGCCGTTATCGTATTGATTTAATGCCAATGGGTTTGACGATGAAACGGTTGCGGTTCCAGCGGTTACGGTGCAGACACCCGCGCCAATGTTTAGAATTTTGAGAGTGTCACCAGCTGTGAACAATGCGGTGTTGACCGTGATTGTTGTTGCACCAGCGTTGCTCATTGTGATTGTTGTGCCCGCATCGGCGGCAACTAGGGTGTAAGAGGCCGTTTTTGCGCTCACCGTTTGATTGTAGTCATTTGCTTGCAACGTGGTCATTTGCGCGGCGGTTAGCACCTGCCCCGCCGTGTATGTTTGTTTTGCCATTTTTGCTCCTTAGTAGGTTAAAACGCCTGTGTCAAGTATGCCGTACAACGTGGAATCAAGGATGAACCCATCAATGATTGGTTCTAGTGTCTGCAACGTCACGCGCCATTTGTTTGGGCTGATATCCATTGCAACCCCAAACACTTGCAATGTTTTGGTGATCGATGTTGAACCCGGCATTGCGGTTGTAATTGTTACCGGGTCGAAATAGTCCAAACCTAATGCGGCCTCAGTGCCTCCATCGCCTAGCGTGTACATGTACAAATCCAATTCAATTGCATCACAACGCACCGATGTTTCTGCCCGGCTTGCGACGTAGCATTGGGCATAATTCAAGGCCACTGCATCGGTTTCCATTAGCAAATTCTGTTGATTGTATGAGTGCAAAAAATACTTTGTGATTGATGCCGCATTACTAGCTGTTTGAACGGTTCCACCCGTGCGGGTGATGTTGGCCTCGTTATAGACAAGGGTGTCATCCGTGCGCCAAACGGCGTTGAAATAGGGTATGTCGGTGCCATTGTCGTTATACACAACGGCCGCGGGTGCTCCCGCGCCTATGGTTGCGGATCGATCCTGAAACGTAAAGAATCCATTGGTGCCAACATAGAGTGAACCGTATTCGCTAGTTTCAACGGTCTGCATCGCCGCCAATGATGTGCGGGCTGTTCCTGGGTCGGCTTGCATCGTGGTCAATCCAGCGTCAACATCACGCATTGATGGAGGCCAACCAATTTGGTTCAAAATTTGATTGATGCGCGTGCCACTTAAATCACCGGCAACGGCTCCCGTCACGGTTGCAATTTGAGCGTTTTGGGCCAATCTAAATGCATCCACGCATGTGATGGTTGTGATGGCCAAGGTTTGTCCATCGGCATTGTTGGGGATGTTGGTTGTGTAGCTGGTGATGTATCCGCTGTAAATGTTGTATGTCGTTGCTCCATAAGTAGCAGACACAACAACCTTGCGCATTGGCGTCAAATATGAATTGTAGGGTCCCAACGGGTTTTGGGGATTAAAATTACCGTTTTCATCAATCAATTTCAATTCAAGCGTGCCAGTTTGGAATTGATCGGCTTGGGCATCCCTGCCGCGTTTGGTTCGCACCGATTGCGTTATGTTTGAAACATCTACAACTAGCCCCGTGGTTGTGTCCAAAACATCCGTGTCCAAAATTCCAGTGTCCAGCACAAACCCAACACCAAATGCGGGGCCTTCGCTAAAATTGATTTTGACGTTAAGCGTTGGGACGGTCATACGGCGATATTCCCCGCGTACTGCATCGATGATCCGTAGCGGTTATTTTGTTGCACGGCACTTCGAACAATTTCGGTGACGGTTGTTGGATCAACTACTGTCCCACCTTCTCCAACATGGATTGAATTATCAATGTACACGTCACCAATTCGGGGAACCCCAGCACCTGTACCCAAAACATCTGTTCCCATGTTTGTTTGATAATTAGGATTGAAACTACTGGCAACGGAGCGACCGCCGCCACTAAAATCGGGATTTATATTTGGGCCCACGCGCGGCGGATTTGTGTCTGTTACATCGCCGGGGCCTGATGGTACAACTGGCACAACTGGCACAACTGGCACAACTGGCACAACTGGGTTTTTTGGTGGTGTCGTATATTTATCCCACCATCCCGGAACCTTGCCCAATTCTTTCCCTGCGCCATCGGCGGCCAATGATAATTTTTCCAATGCTAACGCCGCTTTTAATTCATTTGCCAATTTGTCGGCTTGGGCTTTGTCCATTTCATCCAATGCCTTTTGTGCAATGCTGGCCGTGCCGTCCAAAATAGTGATTTGATCGCGAATCCTGCGCCGTGTGTCCTCATCCGTTGCCTTGGCTAATGCGGCAACTAATCCTAAACGTTCGGTGTCATATCGTTTTTTTAATTCATCCAATGCGGCTTGGTCTTTTTTCATTTTTGCTTCGAGCAACGTTTGATTGTTTTTGTCTTTCAATAGTTTTAATTCATCGGCTTTAGCCTTGGCTATTTTGTCGGCTTGGGCTTTCGCCGCATCCGCAATTTTTTTAAGCATAGGTGTATAAAAATCCGTTGCCCCTGTAACCGACATACCCGCACCCGAACCGGCTGGTTTAACACCAGATGGAACACCAACAACCGGTTTTGTTTGATTTGGGCCCAATGGTCGCCGGCCTTGTTGTGGTTTGTCCGGTGAGTAATAGGCTTTTACAGCTGATTTGTGTGTTTCTCCCGCAATTAATGCAACACCAACGGCCGCGGCCGCAAATGGATTTGATATTGCCAACATTGCAAATCCGACCGCTTCAAGGATTGGCAATAACGGTTTAATGGCGGTAATTAAGTCACCAATGCCCAAAATCATGTTGGATATTTCATCACCAATTGATTTAATTGCCTTTTGCGCTCCATCTATCCCTTGATTACCTGACAACTTTTTAAATGACTCAATCATTGATTTTCCAATGACTTCCTGTGCTTCTTGAAAAGATACTTTCATGCGATCAATTGAACCTGTTAATGTTTCCGCACTTATTTTTGCATCGCCTTTAAATGTTTTTGACAATTCGGCTGTAATTTGTTCCATGTCGCCGGTTGCTAAAATTGCTTTAGATAATCCCGCTCCCAAACGTGTCAATGACGTTGTGTTACCTAAATATGCTTTAGACAATGCCACCTGAACGGTTTTTAAATCTTTACCCGTGCCCGCACTGACATTCAATGCTAATTTTAATGCATCTTGAGCCTTAGTCACACTACCGGTTGCAATAAATAAACCCTGAAACGCTTTTCTTAAATCATCATCGATGACACCGGATGCTAATGACAAATCTCCTATAAATTTTTCAACCCCTGTGGCGAGAAAATCTTGTCCTAGATTTTTAAGTGTGTTTGATAATAGTGCGGCCGATTTTTCATTTTCAGCAAATGCCCGAATTGATCGCCGCCCAAATTCTTCAATGCCAATGAGTCCCAATGAGCCTTTAACACTACGCCCCAATTTATCAAACGACTTGGTTGCCTTATTGATACCTTTAGCGTTGAATGTCGAAATGATTGGTATGTTAATCATAGTGAACCTCCAAATGCTTTTCGGGCTTCAAGTCTTGTTTGCAGTGTTTTTTCAGCTGATAAAACTGCATCAGTAATTCCTCGGATTGCTTTACCATTATCTTTTTCAACCGCACGAAATGCCAAACGTCCCTCATGTTTTCCATGAATGGGGCGAAAATTGTCGGTTTGGTCTAATCGATCAATAAATTGTTTACCGGCTTTTGGATTGCGTGAGTGTGAAACTTTTCTATCGGTTGGTGAGGCTTTTGGCCCGCCCCATGGCAACCCATCCTGATTGACACGACCAGCCGTTTCATAAATTGCACCCGCGGCAGATTTATTTTGTAGGGCATATTCAGCCTTAAAACCCCGTTTGCTTGTTTTAAATCCACCAACTTTTCTAACCAATCCGGCTTTTATTTCGGATGCTTGAAACATTGGAAACGCCCGCGTGCTAAATGCTGACGTTTGTGCCGTAATTTTTTTACCCTTGGAATGAATTTGCCAACCTGAAAGCATGTCACCCGTTGCCGGTACAAAACCCCGAGCATCTCTCACCATAACGTTGAGAAATGACCGGGCCTCTTTATCCACTTGACGTTTTAAGTCTGGTGCAAATTCACGCAATGCGCGCTTAGTTTCTACGAGCCCGTGAATTACGGCTGGCATTTGCTCGCTCCTTTGCTCGATCGTTTAACACTTGCAAAACTGCCTTGAACATACGTTCATCCATGGCCAATACTTGATCGGGACTGATGTGCATTTCCAATGCTAGTGAGGCCACTAGATAGGTAAATGAGCCCCGTTCTATTTTTTTCCGGGCTCGTCATCCATTACTTCAACGGAGATGAGAGTGCTCAACCATTCATCACCAAACGGGGGAATGACTTCAATGCGGGATAGGCAATTGTGCGCCAGCCAGTAAATGTCCGACTGTTTTTCTTCATCCCTGAATTGCTTATGTATGCCCTTGCCGGTGTACTTCTCAAACGCAACTTCAACCACGGGGGTGATTTGTACAATCGTTTCCCCGGAGGCCCTAGTGATTTTCATGCGTGCCATTATTTTGCTCCCTTAGATTAGAATGCTGTTACATAGGATTGTGTCACTACTGTGTTGACTGTAAACGACAAACTAGACGCGGCCTCATCGGATACGCCTCCACTTCCAACTGGGGTCAAATTATTGACCAAAATTGAAAATGAAAATGTCGGGTTTGTAGCTGATACGGTTGGTTTAACTGCAATCATTGAACACGCCACCGTTGTGCCGTACGCGCTATTTAATGTCTGCATGACCGATGACGCGGCCCAATCGTCAAAAAAATCAACCGTTAATGTTGATGCTTCAAGACCCTTGGCCATGACGTGAGATGACTGACCCATTCCCGTGATTTCATTTTCATCAAATGTTTGAGTCAATGTCACTGCACTGACCAACGATGAAATGTCCACACTGTTGATTTTGAGGCCAACGTTATTGTTTAAATAAATTGCCATGATTGCTCCCTAGAATGCCACTGATGGAGAAACGGTTACGGTCGTGTTGACTGTAAACGACAAACTTGATGAGGCTTCATCACTGACGCCACCTGATCCAACCGGGGTAAGGTTGTTGACCAAGATGGAAAATTGGTATGTTGGATTTGCCGCACTGACGGTTGTGCCTTTGATAGTAATCATTGACACCGCAATGGTTGCACCAAATGCCGCGTTTAATGTCTGCATCACTTGGGAGGCCGCCCAGTCATTGAAAAAATCGATGGTCAAAGTCGCACTTTGTAGGCCCGCCGCAAATTTATGCGCCAAATCGCCCATGCTGGTGACTTCAATTTCATCAACTGTTTGAGTCAATGTCACTGCACTGACCAACGTTGAAATGTCGATGCTTGGAACGGTTGGTGCGGCCGCTGTTGCAAGTTTCACACCAACGTTGTTATTTAAGTACACTGCCATTGTTATTCCTCGTTTTCTGTTGTTGTTGGTGTTTCCTTTTCAACTTTTGTTTTCTCAGCTGTTTCCTCAACTTGACCAATTTTAATAAGCCAAGCCAATTTTTCTGCATCCGTTTCATTTCTCATTTTATGTCCATTCCGTTAGCACTGTGATTTTGAAATCTGATGTAAGCATGGGGCCGCTTGGTGCGTCCAACGTTGCCGGGGCTGATGCTCCATTGATGTTGTACACCAACGATGATGCGGCTAGTTTGTTGAACACTGCAACAATGGTTGATTCAATGCCGTTCAAATTTCCTTGGTTGTCCAGGTAGGGCACCGTCATCAGAATTCGAAAATTGGCCTTGCACGCAATTGCCTGTGAATTATTTGACGGCTCCAAATACGGATCATCGGGCACAACTATCACCGAATTGGCAAGAATTACCGGCGGCGGGAATGAGAATGTGCTCCACACACCGGCATTGGCTAGGGCTGTCGCTATTGTTGTGCGTAATGTTGTGAGTGCCGTCGCGGTCATCGATCATCCAATCATTGCCGCGGGCGATAGGTACGGGGCTAAGAGGCCCCGCACTGATGCCATCAATGTGTTTGACATGCGGAACGGGGACGGACCGTATCCATCGATCCCCATTGCGCCATTTTGTACGGCTTGACGGGACTGCCAAATGTTAGTGGCCAACATAAGTGAGGCCGAACGGATTGCCGCGGTTGTCGCATACGATGCGGTTTTATCATCAGGGCCAGCCATAGTGCCATAAGGTTGAACCAAATGCATCGCCGCATCAGCTGCAACATTTGCAAATTGAATGTATTGATATCCCAACGGGTAATTGTAACGGGTAGGCAAAAAAAACGTTGTTGTGCCCGTTGTTGTGTAGGGGCCCGTGCCTGTGATTGTTTTGACGCCGTTATATCCTGAACCGCTTGCCGTAATCGTTATCAATTGACCCGTGACAAATTGACCGGGTGATGCAATGACAACCGTTGCAACATTGCTTGCTGTACCAGTGGCAACAACTGGAGCCGTGTTAAACCACAAAAATGAATTGATCAAGTCCTGCGCGGTTTGGCAACATTCCTCAACTTGGGGATCGGTGTATAACGTGCCGATTCCTAATGAATCGCGCAATTCTTGCATCGTTGTATAAGTAGCGGCCACGGTTTTTCCTTTCCTATAAGGCTTGCAAGGCTAGGGCCTCCTAACCTTGCAAGCGGCTTAGGGTTTTGCTTATACGTTGAATCGGCGAAGGCCACCTGATACAAGCGTTTTAGTCGCTAAATATCCGTAAAGCATTGTCGAAATTTCACCCGATGATGGAATGTTGGTGCTCAGTTTTAGGACTGGGCTTTCATAAATTGCAATAGCTGATGGAACAATGATGAATGCTGAATCATCAATCGATGTTGCCACCATGTTTGAATCGGCATAAAAATCAAGGCCCAAAACATTTCCGCGCAATGATGTTGGTGCAGAATTGCCACCGGCGTTCATTGGGTTTGATGCGTTGTAAATTGGACGGCCTGTTGTATCGGTTGCACCTAAGAGGAGAGTCCAAATTGATGTTCCTCCAACAAACGCTGTTGCTAAATCTGCGGTTGCAGAATAAGCCTTTGGCGCATCTGTTGAAACAAATGAAATGATGCCCGCTGAATCCGCTGTTGTAACTGTTCCAAGGGTTCCACCTGAAACAATTTCGGCAATGACTGCTGCATCTGTTGCCTTGTTATAGGCTTTTTGCATATTTGCGAGCATGGCCTGAAAAAATGATGGATCGGCACGTTCAAGAATTTCAACACTGTAGGTTTGAATTCCGGCGTATTTATTGACGGTCGCATTCACATAACTTGAAACAATTCCGGTTGATGATGGTGCTGCCGCTTCTGCCGTTACTGCAACGGTTGATGATGTTGTGATTTTTGGAATTGAAACTGTCATGCCTGATGCTGGCAATGCCGTAGCACCGCCGCACGCATCGATTGTTGGACGTGCTCCAATAAGTGTGTCAACAACTGTTGAAACATATTGCACGGGTGAAAATGCTGGGTTGGTTGTAAATGAATCATTTGCGGCTTCAATTTTTTGAGCCTGTGCATCTGCCGCGCGTACATAGTCACGCGATACATCCGAACCTAATTGCGCCTTGATTGTGTGCTCTAGGTATTGCGCTTTTGTTTTGATTGGTGAACGTACTTCGCCGACAATGTATGAGGCCGTCACAACTGGGCGTGAGGCTTCAACGACCGGGGCCGCCGCTTCCTCATTTTCTGGGGCTGGTGTTTCTGGGGCTGTCGTCATGACCGCCTCGCTTTCTGTTGGTTGGTTGGTTGGATCGTTCTCCGGTGCGCTTTCGCTCGCGGCAACTTTTGTGACGGTCGCATTTTGGAAGGCCGGGCTCTCAACTAGAGAAACTTCCATCATGCGTGCGGCCGTCACTAGGAGGTAATCGTCTTTGGGTAGCGATGAGATAACTTCAACGCCTACGGATAGCCCACTGACTAAATCCTCCGCGGCAAGGGTCAAATAATCTGTGCCCTTACTGCTATTTGAAATCTTAAATGTTCCGTACATGAAATCGCCCTCAGTGCTAAATGATTGAGCACGGCCAATTGGATTGTTTGGCTCATGTTGCGCAAGCAACTTAATTTTGGCCGCGGATGGAATCTCTATTGACCCGTGCTCAAATACAACGGGACCAGCTGACGTTTGGCCAACTGCTCCGTATTCCATAACCTTGCCGCTAATGATGCGGCGTTCAGTATCCGATGCTTGGATGGGCGTGCTAAATGTTAATTTCATGATGCATCTCCGTTCGGTGATAAATCCTCCATGGCCATTGCTTGATCCAATGTAATTAAACCAAGGTTGAGCATTTTTTCAATTGTGTTCAAACGTGTTGTTGCATCAACCCGCAAAAATGTTTCATCGACCGCGAACCGCACAACGTTTTGTGAATTGGTAATGTCATTCATGCTGAGTCTGTCCTCGATCGCACAAACAAACGGTGCAAGTGTGTATGCAAAAAATTCTTTGCGTGCATCCAAAATATTTTGGTACGTCATCGATTTGTTTGCGTCACTGCTGGCCATGTATGCCGGAACGTTCATCAATCTACAAATTTCAGTGCTCAATGATTGTTTTGCTTCGTCATACATCATGTCCTTGGGTGAAAACGATGTTGTTTGATAATCTAACGTCGATGTTAAAAATGCAGTGCCGCGCGAATTTCTTGCGGCTTTCCAACCGGCAAGAATTCCTTGCACTTGCGCTTCCGGTAAATCTGCTCCAGAATTTTTTATGAATCCACTTGGAACCGGTGTTTGTGCACTTATCGCCGCGGCTTTTTCTAAATCTAATGCGGCGCGAATTGTTCGCCCGCCCGTTGCTAAAATTCCCGGTTGCAATGATTGAAACGTCACCAATGACCCAATGCCGTTCATTGGTCGTTGTGTATTATCAACCATGTAATACTCAACTTCGGTATTTAATGAATTTAATTTCGCCGTGACTCTTTCATTTGCAACCCATGCAAAACGTGCGGGCCGTCCATCGTCCTTATATGTTGCAGTGACTTCCCAATATGCAACCTGATAAAACAATAATGATTGCACGGTGTACGCGATCGTCACACTGCGCGGTTGTCGAATGTCGGGTTGTTCCAACCAAATTGGTGAGCCTAATTCCTCACCCGTTGTTTTGTTGTACAACTCGAGTGGAATTCCACCAATTACGCCACAAATCAAATTGCGACATTTTGCAACCGTGGGAACCTGCATGGCACTTCCCAAATCAATTCCAATTGGGTCATAGCCCATGCCGTAGTCATTCCAAGAATTTAATCCGTAGCCGGAATTCATGACGGCGGGATTGTATTGGCTAGTTAATGAATCAGGCTCATTTTTGACCAAACGCAATGCAGACAATATCCCCATAGCACAACAATAGCCCCATACCACCCAAAACGGACATTTGGCACATTAGCCATTTATGGGCGTGTCTATCCGGCAATCACCATTGGTTTTGAAATTGGTTCTTGCATTTTGTGAACAATCATGGCAAGTGAAATCGGCGCGCTTACATCGCCCGCGCTTGCACGCCGTACGATGCGCCAACCCGAATCCACGGTTTTGGCCGCGCACGCATTCATTTGGGTGTCAAATCCCTCTTGCCCCATGTGCACAATGCGATTGTTTGAAATGGCCTCCAACAACGCCGCCGATGCGGTGTAAAACTCAGTGCCGGACACATCGATCATTCGGCATCCACTAGCTGATAAACGTGCCGCAATTGCCGCGGTTGAGTAATGGTCAAACATAATCATGCGGGGAAAATACTTATCCACCCAATTTGTTTTTATATCGGCCGCAATTTGCAATTCATCCACGGCGGTATCGCTTCGCCATTGTTGCATAATGCCAACGGCAATTTTTCCATTTGGCAGATATTGACCGGCAACCAATGAGGCCGTGCGTTTTGAAATTGCAACATCAAACGCCATGAAAGTATCGGGGCCAACTGGGATGGATAACGTACGATCGGCCGCGGCCTCCCAAGCACCCAACGGCCACGGACTAGACAATGATGCAACCCACATACACAAATGTTCCGGGAGAAATTTCTCCATTGGCATGACCGATAGGGCTTCCTCCAAGCCCTGCTCCGAAATAGTAAAACCTAGGGACGGATTAGCCGCCGCCCATGCTTTCCGGTCGGTCGGCTTTGAATATGGCGGTGCGCTGTACTCATACCAACCCAATGTTTTCGATGGGTACGACAATGCCCGGTCACGCAAATCATTAAGCACGGTTGAAAATGCATCCCCGGCATTTGAACAGACATAGGTTTGGGCCTTGTTACCCATGGCAATTGTCACCGGCTTAGCCGCCGCCCATGCTTCCTCACTGACATGGCGCAATTCATCGATAAACAATAAATTGGCAGATTTTCCACGCGCCCCGTCAACAGTGCTTGCAACAATTTCATACCGTGCGCCATTGAGTAAATCTAGATGCTCTTTACCGTTGCCCCGGTATCCAACTTCCCCACGATTGAGTTTTACTTGAACCCGCAAAAAATCATTTGCATCGATGATTGAACAAACCTTGCGGAAAGTATCTTCAGCCATGCCGCGTTTGGAGGACATAGCTACAATCGATCGTTCACCCAGTACAAACAGGCCAAACAAAATTCGCAAAGCCATTAGTAAGGTTTTGCCATTCTGCCTGCTCAAAATAATTCCTACGGTACGCCTTTGGAATGCGCCGGTGCTATCGACCGTCAAAAAATCATTGCTAATGTATTTTTGCCACGGGAACAATGGATAGCCCACGGACTCACAAAATGTCGCAAATTCAGGCCCGTAGGATTTTCCTTTAATTGCTGGACTCATCAATCTTGGTTTTACGGCTCCCATTAAGGTTTTTGGAATCGCCTTCTTACGCGCCCCAGTTTTGCGCTTGGGGACATCGGCTGGCACTGGTATCAACATGGCTTTGATTGCCCCTCAAACGGCCCCGCAAGGCTCACACTGACCGTCACTGGAGAGAGAGAGGATGGAAAGACAGGGGGGGCAGAAGTTTGCCCTAAAAAAACGCCTAGGGACTTACGACCCTTCAATTGATTACATCTCGCACACGCACTGGTCAAATTGTCCATCTCATCCCCGCCTCCATGAACCTTGGGGACAATGTGGTCAACGTGACTGGCCCCGGGATTGCCGCAATATGTACATGTGTATTGATCGCGTGCCAATACTTTTAATCGTTGCTTTTTAAATGCTGATGTGTTGTTGTCGTGTCTTAATGCCATCCGTATTTTCTCCAATGCTCCAAGGCCAGTGCTATTGAACCGTACCGATTATATGCGTACTTAATACACCATTGCACTTGTTGTTTGTAATTGGCTCGCCTCATGTAATCACTACGACCCTGACATATACCCCAATGGGATCCATTATGTGAATGTATATTCCAATTGCTTTCATGAGTCCACAAAATATCAGCTGAATACAACTCTAATGGTGTGAGCAATTGCCCTGCATAATGTTGAATTGTTTTGACTTCAACTGCACTTGCTTCAGGGCTCATAAGCAATAAACATAGCCCTGCCAATAGATGCACAACACACCGCCGGGCTATCCCTTTCGGGCCCTGCCGTGCGCTATGCATCGTAGCGAATGAGTCAAGCATCAGCGTAAATCTTGGGCGTTTCCAACAGGTTATGGACACATGTGGATAACCCCTGTGGATAACTATTAATCAACCAATAGGCTGAGAATGCGCCCTACCAGTAGGCCAATAAGTAGCCCCGTCATAAACATGGTCATGGTTGCTCCATTAGACAAACACCCATGACCCCGCATTGTGTACATTGCAACACTTTAACGTGACCCGGTAAATTGTCGGTCACAATGCGTTCAATTTGATTGGTGATTTTCTTACATTTGCGACACTCATATTTGATGGCATTTTCTATAACTGACATTGAATCACCGGCATCCCGTATTTGCCATTTGGTTGCAAATAAATATCGTCAAAATTAGGCTCAAATGTGCCGTAGATTTCAACAATTGAGAAATAGGCTTCATCGATCACCTTGCATCCAATAATCAATTTGCCCGTGTCATTTCGGGTGTATGAGATTGCCGTAGCTGATACAACGGTCCTAACCTCTCCACGTTCGCCAACGTCCGGCAAATGTTTTCGGTTTGGGTGTTCATCCTTTGGCCACCAAGGAACCGTCCAAGACCATCGATAATGTTTTGCAACGGCCCATTCAGCGCAAACGGTGCGAACCTCAGCCAACATTTGATGTTGTGTCCAATTGTTAGTTTTTCCCTCAAGGTAAGCCGCATCCATCTCATTGCCTCTCGTTTCCAACCAACGTTCAATGGCTAACATGGAACACAAACGGACTTCATCCCTTGACAATTGAACAATGACGCTCATTTGCATTCCTCGCATGCCCAACGTTTGTCCAACCTTGGGTCATATCGCCAACGGCCTTTGGCCAATTCACGGCGTTCACCGCATATTGAACAGATTTCACTGGGTACGATTTCCGCGTATCCCATCACTTCACACTCTCAATTTTGGGAACCCATGAACCCTCGGCATTGAGCACAAACCAATGTGTTTTGCATTGCTCACCTGAATTAAGAGTTTTGGGGCATCCCATACCGTAAAACGCACGGCCGTTTTTTTCTCCCTCGATTGCTTTCCTGTCGCCGTGTACGCAATGCCATGCATCAAATGTTTGTTCTGCATCATTGACCGGTTCGGACAATGGTGCGGCCCACGGGTCATATGCTTCCCGTTCGGCTTGCTTTAGATTTACAACCTCATTGGTTCCCCATTTTAACACTCCGGGAGGTTTTACCGTCACTTCGTTGCTTCTATTGCGCACTTCCTCAGCACTAGCAATTTTCTTTGATGGCATACCTAATGCAATTGCACAACGTCCCCATGCACTTGTTTCAGCGTTCATCAACTCACTGCCTTTGGTGAATGGTGTACGTCCCGGGACTTCCTCCCATGCCGTTGCAATGGCCGGACACGTATCAAATGGGTCACGATATAACGCGGCTGTGTACACAACAAACGTTGTGCCCGCAACCTCAATGATTTCGTATGGTTTAGCTGGATTGGATGGTTGAAATACTGCATCCGGGTATTTTTCTTTTACCAATCGAATGCGTTCGGCAACATCGACATACTCATCCATTGAAAAACTCATTTTGAATCCTCCCTAGTCATTTCACGGCGGCCGACCGATTTGCCTAAATCAAACCCGGTTCGATGGCCCTTATCCATGCCAACCTCAACGCCCCATTTGTAACCGCTGTACATAATCCCGCCCAAAAATGCCCAAACAACGGAAACGATTGCCCAATCATCCAGCGATGCAATAAATCCAATCATGGTTTGTTCCCTTCATGCTCAATTTTCCAATACGCTTGCACGGTTTTGTCCATGTCAAAACGAAATTGACCGCCCAACGGTTTCATTGCTTGAATTTT
>Ga0214919_10006978_pt1 | contig 15364 bp, 16 predicted proteins | sample LL1503_MetaG_FD_177994 | JGI IMG/M metagenome (GOLD analysis project Ga0214919, IMG submission 177994) | Freshwater microbial communities from Lake Lanier, Atlanta, Georgia, United States - LL-1503 | ecosystem: Environmental > Aquatic > Freshwater > Lake | place: USA: Georgia | collected... | reverse complement strand
TATTATATGCAGGAAAAAATGGTACTTGCGCACATGAATTTATCATTGACCTTCGACCTTTTAAAGCCACTGCGGGTATTGAAGCAGAAGATGTAGCCAAACGCTTAATAGATTATGGATTCCACGCTCCTACCATGAGCTTTCCAGTAGCAGGTACTATTATGATTGAACCTACTGAAAGTGAGGACAAAGCAGAACTAGATCGTTTTTGCGATGCTTTAATTTCTATTCATGATGAGATTGTGGCCATTGAAAAAGGAGTTGCTGACAAATTAGATAACCCTTTGAAAAATGCACCCCATACGCAGAAAGTAATTTGTGCCAATGAATGGAAGCATGCTTATACCAGACAAGAAGCTGCTTTCCCATTGTATTATGTGCAACAAAATAAATTCTGGCCAACGGTAGCTAGAGTAAATAATACACATGGAGATAGAAACCTAGTTTGCACTTGCGAACCTGTAGCCTCTTATGCAGAATAAATTTTAAATGAATACATATAAAAAGGAGCTACCCATTAGGTGGCTCCTTTTTTTTACACGCTATTCATTAACCAAAGAAACCAGCTGAATCTTCAAACTTTTCTGGTGCTAATCCAGGTTTATTATTAGCAATCACTTCATACAAAGAAATTATTTTGTCTTTGTCTTTTAAAACCACATTCAGCTTCTCTAAATCTGATTCCAAGACTTTCATTTTTTTATTCTCTACTTCATACTTAGTCAAATACTCATCCCCCTGCATTAATGGAATCGTATTGTTATTCTCCAAGCCAGGCGAGAGCATTTCACCTTGGCCAGTCAACACCCATAGAATGTTTAGCTCTGCATACTGAATATCTATCCTGATTAAGATATCAGAGCCAATGGAGCCGAGGTTTCTTAATTGTTTGGAAAAATACCCATTGGATAGGCCTATTTTTTTCTCAAAAGAATGAGGTGAAATAGTCCTGAATTGTAAATAGACATGAAGTCTTTCAATTGGTTTCATAAATATGTAGTTTAATTCATCTACAATTTATTGACAATAAAAATAATTGTAAAAATACATAGGCCTCATTTTTGATAGACCCAGGCCTCATTTTTTATCCATTTCCTTTCTCGCTCAATTCCAACCATCTAATTTCTGAAGTTTCTAAAGCAAGATTCACTTTCGATAAATCCTCACTGATGGAGGTAATTAAATTATAATCCAAATTGGGTTCATTCAATCGGCCCAACAAAACTTCTTTTTTCTTTTCTAAATCGGGAATGGTCTTGGTTAGCGAATCTAGTTCTAATTTTTCCTTATAAGTCATTTTCTCAGAAGCTGCCTTCTCTGCTGGTTTTTTTTCTGCAGGAGCAATGGCTGCTAGTTCTTTGACTGGCAAGGCATGTGTAGTGATGTCAGAACTTACAGAAGCATAGCTTTGTTTGCTTTTTTCTAAGATTCTAAATTGCGTATAATTACCTGGATAATCTCTAATCACTCCATCTCCTTCAAATATAAATAAGTGATCCACTAATTTGTCCATAAAGTAACGGTCATGCGATACCAATAAAACACAGCCAGCAAAATCTATCAAAAATTGCTCTAAAACTGCCAAGGTCGGTAGGTCTAAATCGTTGGTAGGCTCATCCAATATTAAAAAATTGGGATTCTTAAACAGGATGGTTAATAATTGTAGTCTTTTTTTCTCTCCACCGCTCAAAGCACTTAAGTAAGTGTATTGTTTATCGGGCGTAAATAAAAACAATTCTAAAAACTGCGCAGCACTTAAGGATCCACCGCTTGCCAGCGGAAAGTTCTCTGCATAGGTTTTCAAATATTCAATCACCCGCATATCTTTTTTATAGACCAAACCTTCTTGGGAAAAATGACCAAACACAATGGTATCCCCTACATTGATTTTTCCACTATCCGGCTGCGTAATACCTTGCAATATTTGTAAAAAAGTACTTTTACCAACGCCATTTTTTCCTACAATACCAATACGCTCTCCTTTACTAAAGGTGTAATCAAAGCCTTTGAGCACCACGGTCTCTCCGTAGGACTTGTATACTTTCTTGGCTTCAATAATTTTACCGCCCAGCCTAGTCATCTTCATATCCAATTGCAAATTGGTCTCATCAATTTTTTGCTTGGCCCTAGCTTCTACCTCATAAAAATTATCCTGCCTGCTTTTACTCTTGGTGGTTCTTGCCTTGGGCTGCTTACGCATCCATTCCAATTCCTTTCTAAACGTATTTTTTGCTTTGTCAATACTAGCTAATTCAGATTCTATTCGGGCCGCTTTCTTTTCTAAATAATTTTCATAATCCCCTTTATAGGAATACAAATTTTCTCTTTCTAATTCCCAAATTTCATCGGTCACCGATTCTAAAAAATATCGATCATGCGAAACCAATAATAAGGTTACTTTTTCCTGGGCTAAATAATTCTCCAACCATTCAATCATATTCAAATCCAAATGATTGGTAGGCTCATCCATCAATAATAAAACATGCTTAGGCTCGAATCCAATTTGAATTAAAGTTTTGGCTAAAGAAACACGTTTACGCTGACCCCCACTTAATTTAGAAACGGGCTGTTCTAAATGATGAATATTTAATTGTGTTAAAATGGTTTTTACCTTGGATTCAAAATCCCAAGCGCTGCGCTCTTCCATTTCCATGATGGCATCGGTGATCAAATTTTCATCCTCCGATTCCATGGCCATTTCATAATTGCTAATGGCCTTCATCACTGGGTGATCCTGATTGAATAAATTTTGTGTGATGCTGGCAGTTTCAATAAACTGAGGATCTTGTTCAAACAAAACCAAATGAACATCTTTGTGAATTTTAGCCGTTCCTGCATCTGGCACTTCTTTTCCAGCCAAAATGCGCAAAAGTGTGGTTTTCCCTACCCCATTTCTGGCAATTAAGGCAATGCGATCACCCTCATTGATGTTAAAACTAATGCCTTTAAACAAGGGATAAATACCATAACTTTTGGTCAAACCTTCAACAGAAACGTAATTCATGGCGCAAAGATAAGTTGTCGTAGGGAGTATCTGTAGAATTATACTAAGAATGGCCAAAAAATAGGGTAAAAACAAGGGAAGCATGTATTTTTGTAGCAGTAATACGCAAAAAGTAAAAAGATGAAGCATTTTGAGGTTCCTTCTGGCTATCGCAGTAATTTGATTAGTGCGATTAAACAAAAAAGGAAAGAAGAAGATAAATTAAAAAAAGACTTTAGTCCCTCCTTGATTGATTTAGGGAAAGTAAAATTTTATTTGGCGCGTCATTTTGGTTTTTGTTATGGAGTAGAAAATGCCATTGACATTGCCTATAAAACCATTGAAGAAAATATTGGGAAAAGAATTTTTCTACTCAGTGAAATGATTCACAATCCTCAAGTAAATGAAGATTTATTAAAAAAAGGTGTACAGTTTTTACAAGACACCAATGGTAATGAAATAATTCCTTTGTCTACTTTAAACAAAGACGATGTGGTCATCATCCCTGCCTTTGGGACCACTTTAGAATTGGAAGCCAAGATCAATAAAATTGGAATAGAAATTCAAAAGTACAATACCACCTGCCCCTTTGTAGAAAAAGTTTGGAACAGAGGTGACCAAATTGCGAAGAAAGGATTTACCATCATCATCCATGGCAAACCAAAACATGAAGAAACTAGGGCTACTTTTTCGCATGCGGCAGATAAAACACCTACCCTAATTGTCAACGACATGGAAGAGGCCATTGTTTTAGGTAAGTATATTTTAGGGGAATTACCGCTTAGCGAATTCGGCATTTTTTTTAAAAATAGATTCAATACTATTTTTAACCCCTCCATTCATTTTGAAAAAATTGGGGTCATCAATCAAACGACTCAATTGGCTTCGGATACACAGGCCATTTCGGATTATTTAAAAAATATCGTTCAAAATAAATTTGGGAAAGAAAATCTAAGTCAACATTTTGCAGATACTCGAGATACCTTATGTTATGCCACCAATGACAATCAATCTGCAGTGATTGGTCTTTTAGAGCAGCCCGCCGACTTAGCCATTGTGATGGGTGGAAAGAACAGTAGCAATAGCTCTCATTTGGTTGAACTCTGCGAAAAGCATTTACCTACCTATTTTATTGACGATGCTAATAAAATTATAGATGCACAACAAATTATTAAAAACAATTGGAAAACTAAGCAATCCGAACTAGTGACTAATTTTTTGCCTGATAAAATGCCACTTTCAATTTTAATGACCAGTGGAGCCAGCTGTCCAGACACGGTTGTAGAAGGGACGATTAAAAAAATTGTAAGCATTTATGGATTAGAAGCTGAGCTGGAAGCAGCAAGTGCTGAATGGCTTTCCTAAATAGGAATTAACGTGCTACCTGATTTATTTTTTCCATTGCCCATGCTAAGGCCAAGGTAAATTGTTCTTCTCTACTCATCTTTGAATTGTCCAATACTTTAGCATCCGTAGCTTCTTTCAATGGACTTCTTTCTCTTGTCGTATCTAATAAATCACGGTGTTGCAAGTTTTCGGCAATTGCTTCTTTACTAATAGATGGATTAGTTTTTTGCAATTCTAAAAAACGTCTCTCTACTCTAATGGCTGGTTCGGCGGTCACAAATATTTTAAGTTCCGCATTGGGGAAAACCACGGTACCAATGTCTCTACCATCCATGACAATTCCCTTTTTTTGACCCATGGCTTGTTGTTGCGCCACGGCAAAGTCTCTTACAGCACCAATGGCGGCTACTTCGCTTACTTTTTGACTCACAGCCATTTCTCTAATCTCGGCTTCTACATTTTCATTGTTCAAAATCATATCAGATTTTAAACTGGCCGCATTATAACTAAAATTTAAACTAATTTTTTTCAAAGCATCTACGATAGCTGCTTCATCATCAAAGGCAATTTTATTTCTTAAAAAATAAAGTGCTACCGCACGGTACATGGCACCTGTGTCAATAAATACATATTCCAATTGAGCCGCCAAGGCTTTTGCTAAAGTGCTTTTTCCACAAGAAGAATAGCCATCAATGGCAATGATAATTTTATTGGACATATTAAGCAACTGAAATAGTTTCTGTTTTAGGAATATTGGCATTCCTTATAGCTATTTGCCTTATTGCATTAGACACCACTGCCCTTAATGCATTTTTAGCAGCTTCCTCGGTTCCCACCATGGCAGGCACTCCTTCATCTCCCCCTTCTCTAATAGATTGCACCAAGGGTACTTCACCCAAAAAAGGTAAATCATATTCAGAAGCTAAATTTCTTCCACCTTCTTTGCCAAATAAATAATATTTATTGTTAGGCAATTCCGCAGGAGTAAAATAAGCCATGTTTTCAATCAGGCCAATCACAGGTACTTGAATATTGGCTTGTCCAAACATCGCAATGGCCTTTTTAGCATCTGCCAAGGCTACTGTTTGTGGTGTTGTAACAATCACAACTCCTGTCACTGGAACAGTTTGCATGATGGTCAAATGAATATCGCCTGTGCCTGGTGGCATATCAATTACTAAATAATCTAATTCCCCCCAATCTACATCGGTGATGAATTGTCTGATGGCACTAGAAGCCATTGGACCTCTCCAAACCACAGCATCTTTTTCATCTACTAACAAACCTATGCTCATCAATTTAATACCGAATTTTTCAAGTGGTAAAATAATTCCTTTACCTTCTTCGTCTTTCATCATTGGTCTTTGTCCTCTAACGCCAAACATGATAGGAACACTAGGCCCATAAATATCTGCATCCATCAAGCCCACTTTTGCACCACCCTCTGCTAAGGCCAAGGCCAAATTTGCAGAAATAGTACTTTTACCCACGCCCCCTTTTCCACTCACCACTGCAATAATATTTTTAACTTTTGCTAAAACAGTTTTTTCATCCTTTCTTAAACTACTGGTATTGGAAGTAAAATCTACTTTAACAATGGCCGCTTTATTCACCAATAGTTTGATAGCATTTTCACAGGCATTTTTCATTAAATCTTTCATTGGACAAGCAGGGGTGGTGAGCACAATGGTAAAACTCACCTCATTGCCCTCCACTTTTAGATCCCTGATCATATTGAGCGTCACCAAGTCTTTTCCTAAATCTGGCTCCTGTACATTGCTCAATGCTTTTAATATTTCCGCCTCGGTCATTTTGAAAGTTTTTGTTAAATAAAATAGATCCACGCAAAGTTAACGTTCATTGCACTTATTTTGCTGTTTTAGCAGGCAGAATATAGGTTTTTGCCCTAAAAACTGCTTATTTTGACAAAAAAATTGTGTTCGTATATTTAAACAAGGAGACTTAATTTTGTAGCTACATGAGAAAGATTATTTTTATTACAGCCATTGCTTTGATAGGTCTAAAAAACCAATCAGCCCATGCTCAGGATATAGATATTTACAGAGACTCTGTGGTGCAATTGTATGGGGTCATCATGACTGCCGATAGTTTGAAAGCCATCCCCTTTGCAAGTGTTTTGGTGGATAAAAAAGGAAGAGGCACCATTACCAATAACGATGGGGTGTTTTCTATTGCGGTGAACAAAGGAGAGCATATTACTTTTTCTTGTGTTGGATTTAAAGATAGAACCATTCTTATTCCTGCTAAATTAGAGGGCAACCAATACAGTGTCATACAATTGCTAGTCAACGATACCAATTTTTTACCTGCGACTATTTTAAAACCCAGGCCCACCCGTGCGCAATTTGACAGAGATTTTGTTAACACTAAGATAGATGACGACTTGTATGAGACAGCAAGAAAAAATACAAGTATGAGTCAGAAAAGAATCATCTTATCAAGTTTGCCCTATGATGGAAAAGAAGCGGTGGGTGCTTCTTTAACTCAACAAGCTGCAAAATATTATTACTCAGGTCAATTACCCCCAATGAATATTTTGAATCCAAGTGCTTGGAGATCTTTTATCAATTCTTGGAAAAGAGGAGATTACAAAACAAGAAAATAATAGCTCCATGAAAAATATCTCAGTTATTGGAGCAGGCACCATGGGCAATGGCATTGCGCATGTAATGGCACAAAAAGGATTTAATGTAAACTTAATAGATTCCCAATCGAGCGCTTTAGACAAAGCATTAGCGACTATTGCAAAAAACTTAGATAGACAAATTGCAAAAGGTACTATTACTGAAACAGAAAAAATAAGTACACTGCAAAACATTCAATGTTTCACTGAAATTGAAATGGGTGTAAAAGAAGCCGACTTGGTCATTGAAGCTGCTACAGAAAATAGCGCAATTAAAAAAGCAATTTTTTCAGCCGCCGACCAGCATGCGCCAGCAGCATGCATTTTGGCCAGCAATACCTCCTCCATCTCCATCGCCGAATTGGCATCGGCCACCCAAAGACCAGGCAAGGTAATTGGCATGCATTTTATGAACCCAGTGCCGGTAATGAAACTAGTTGAAATTATCAATGGTGCAGCCACAGACAATGAAGTTACTGACACAATCGTAGCATTGACCAAGGTCCTAGATAAAATTCCATGTGTAGTAAAAGATTTCCCGGGATTTATTGCCAACAGAATTTTAATGCCCATGATCAACGAAGCTATCCATGCTTTATCAGAAGGGGTCAGTGATGCTGCGACGATTGATCAAATCATGAAATTAGGCATGGCACATCCTATGGGTCCTTTGCAATTGGCCGATTATATTGGCTTAGATGTTTGTAAAAATATTCTAGGCATTATGCAAGAAGGATTTAGTGATACCAAATACGCACCCTGCCCTTTACTAGTTCAAATGGTAGATGCAGGAAAATTAGGGATTAAAACTGGAGAAGGCTTTTACAAATACTAGTGCACCAAGTTTTAATTTAACTTTTTATTTTTCAACGCGCTTCAAACTTACCTCGCGCAATTCGCCAAATTTATTCAAAACTTCTTCCAACCGGTGCTTAGGAATACCCATTTTTAATTGAACAAACAATTGCGCCACTTGTTCGGTCACCTGACAGTTGTATTGTTTAACAATCATCATTACCTCATTCATTTGATGGTAGTCGAAATTTAATTCGTATTTAATTTCTACCGCCTTTTGTACTATTGGGATTAATTGAAGGGCCAATGCTGTAGAAGTTTTATACGCGTTGATTAAACCTGGCACTCCTAATAAAGTTCCTCCAAAATACCTCACCACCACCACTAAAACATTGGTCAATTGCTTACTGTCTATCTGACCGAGTATTGGCCGGCCGGCCGATCCTGAAGGCTCTCCATCATCACTTACCCTAAAAGTATTGCCATCAATGCCCATGCGATAAGCCAAACAATAATGTACCGCCTTGGGATGTTCTTTTTTTAATGCAGCAATATAGGTTTTAGCAATTTCGATAGACTCCACGGGGTAACAATAAGCCAAAAAACGACTCCCTCTTTCTTTAAACTCTGCCACAGCAGCTTGTTCAATGGTATAATAAAAATCAGGGTCCATTTAATTATAAGTTCTTGTAATTATAAGCCCAAAGCTAGTTCATAATGCGTAATCATTTGTAACATTGCACTATGACTCTAGCAGAAATAAAAATAACTATCAAGCAATCGCTCAGTAAAAAAATTGAGTCCATTGAATTAGGCAGTTTGATGGGTATGTTAATAGAGGAAGTCACCGGCTGGAACAGAGTTCAACAAGTAGTAGAAATAAATACGCCCTTGACGGAGGCTCAAATAAATAAATTCAATGAGTATACTGCAGCGCTATTGAATGACAAGCCCATACAATATATTTTAGGCAAGGCATGGTTCATGGGCAATGATTTTACAGTGAATGAACATGTTTTAATTCCAAGACCTGAAACTGAGGAATTGGTAGAATGGGTCGTGGACTACGCCAACATCATAGCCAACCCTTTACAAATATTAGACATTGGTACGGGCTCTGGATGCATCGCTATTTCCTTAAAAAAAGCATTACCCAAATGCAGTGTCACTGCCATGGACATTAGTGTTGATGCATTGGAACTTGCTAAAAAAAATGCTGCCAACTTGGACGTGACTATTGAATGGATCGAACAAGACATTGTGCATCAGTGCACACTGGCGCATAGCTATGATGTGCTAGTGAGCAATCCTCCCTATATTCCAGTCAGAGAAAAAGTGAATATGGAAGCAAAGGTGAAAAACTATGAACCACTAATTGCCTTGTTTGTACCCAACGATGATCCACTAGTGTTTTATAGAGCCATTGCCCAAGTAGCCAAAAAATATTTAGCCCCCAAGGGTCAATTGTTTTTTGAAATTCATTACGATCAAGGAAAAGCCATACTTCAACTATTGGATGAAATGAATTTTCATGCAGAAATTAGAAGAGATAGTTTTGGAAAAAACAGAATGATAAGGGCCAGCTTAAAATAAATAGTAATCGCCCTTTTGTTTAATGTGCAGGATTCACTGCTACCACCGGAGTAGCCCCCAATGATTTTATAATTTGCATCACTTGAATGGTCACGCCTAGCTTGGCAACACTGTCTCCATTAATGACCACGGAAGGCTTGTCGGTTTCTTTAGCTAAAAAAGTTTTTAATTCTAGAGGCAATGCTTCCAAAGAAACTGGCGTGGAGCCGATAAATAAATGTTGCTCTTTATCAATAGTCACGACCACGGTTTGTTTGGCCTTGGTATCGCTGGCCGACTTTGGATTAGATACCTTAATTACATTGGGATTGGCCAAGGTAGAAACAATTAAAAAGAATAACAATAAGATAAATAAAATATCATTCAATGCACCAGTGTGCACTTCGGGTGAATTTCTTAATCGTTTTCTTAAATTCATGTAGTAAAATTAAGAATGAGTAGATTCTTGTAAAATATCTAAAAAATCAGCACTGGCCGATTCCATTTTATTGGCTACTTTATCTATTTGAGTTGAAATATAATTGTGCCCTACATAAGCAATCAATCCAATAATTAAACCCGTAGCAGAAGTAATCATTTTAGTATAGATACCGCCCGCGATGGTATTCAAAGTGTATTCACCAGTAGAGGCAATGCCATAAAACAATTGAACCATCCCAATAATGGTTCCCAAGAAGCCAAACATGGGCGCAATACCAGCCACTAAGGAGAGTACATTTAAATTGCGCTCCATAGAATACATTTCCAACTTACCTACATTTTCCATGCTTTTCTCAATCGCATCAATGGGCTTGCCAATTCTAATGATTCCTTTTTCAATCATTTTAGCTACCGGATTGTCTACGCTTTTAGCTAAACTCTTTGCTGCTTCTATATTGCTAGATAAAATATTATCCTTGATGATGAGCATGAACTTTGGATCAATATTACCCACTTTTTTAATCGCCAATACACGTTCTATAAAAACAAAAATAGCTATTACTAAAAGCAGGTAAAGTGGATACATGATCCAGCCCCCTTTTTGTAATAAACTCAATAATGATATTTTATCTTCTGAAACCTGTAGTAAAAACAACATAGCGTTAAATTTATTTTTTAAAGTTAATCGGTTTTGTCTAAATATAAAAACATGTGAATAACTATCAATAGGCTAGATTATTTCCACCAATTTAACCAATACTTCAACTGCTTTTTCCATATCCGAAATCCCAATCCATTCGTGTTTGCTGTGAATGGCCTGCATGCCTGTAAATATATTGGGGGTGGGTAGTCCCATAAAACTCATTCGACTACCATCTGTACCTCCTCGAATAGGATGCACAATGGGTGTTAACCCAATTAATTGATAGGCTTCTAAAGCTTTTTCAACTATAAGGGGATGTTGATCAATTACTTCTCTCATATTTTGATACTGCTCCTTAATTTCCATTTTTACTGTAGCTTTTGAAAAATCTGGATTTGAAGCAATCACCTCTTTTGCTAGCGTATATAATCTTTCTGCATGCACTTTCAATTGAGTCGTATCAAAATCACGCACTAAAAATTCAATTCGCGCAGTTTCTGCCCCACCGGTAATTTGATTGGGATGAACAAAACCAGAACGTCCTTCTGTATGTTCAGGGCTCCATTCATTGTTGGGCAAAGCAGCTACAATGGCGGAGGCAATTTTAATCGCGTTTTGCATTACGCCTTTGGCAGCACCAGGATGGGCAATCACTCCTTGGATATCAAATGTCAAACCATCGGCGCTAAAAGTTTCCATTTCAAAACAGGCCAACTCTCCTCCGTCCAATGTATATCCAAAATCGGCGCCTAATTTTTTCAGATCTAAATGTTCGGTACCACGGCCTACTTCTTCATCAGGGGTAAACAATAATTTAATGGTGCCATGTTCAATTTCAGGATGACTCATTAAATAACTAGCCATTTCCATAATGATGGATACCCCTGCTTTGTCATCGGCGCCCAATAAGGTTTTGCCAGAGGCCGTGATGATGGACCTACCAATAAAATTTCTTAAATAAGGATAGTCTTCTGTAGTAATTATTTGTGTAGGATCATCTGGAAGCACAATGGGCGCTCCGTTGTAATTTTCATGCAAAATGGGTTTGACATTAGTGCCACTGCAATCAGGGGCAGTATCCACATGAGCACAAAAACAAACAACGGGTACTTTTCTTTGATGTGTGGCGGCAATAGTGGCCATCACATAACCATGCTCATCCATGGCAGCGTCTTCAATGCCCATTTGCTGCAATTCAGCTACCAATATTTTGGATAAATTTTTTTGTTTTGCTGTAGAGGGAAAGCTGTCGGAATAAGGATCGCTCTGCGTATCTATTTGAACATATCGCATCAAACGATCCGCTACTTGTAATTGATTAAATGCCATACTTAAAGATAATAAAAATGTCCCGACACCTTAACAGCATACGGGACATTTTATACAAATTATAAAACCTTTTAAGGCATAATAATAGTTGACGGAGCATCGATTTTCACCAATTCTAAAGCAAAGGTTAAGTCTTGGCCTGCTAAAGAATGATTGGCATCTAATACCACTACTTCTTCTTTCACTTCTACCACGATAACTTGAAATTGTTGTCCTTGACCATTATTCATAGTTAAAGCCATGCCTACTGTTGGATTTAAATCTGCAGGGAATTGAGCTTTAGGAAATTCAACAATCATTTCAGGTTGTTTAGGACCATAGGCTTCCATAAAAGGAATATTAATAGTCTTTTTCTCGCCCACTGTCATGCCTAAAACCCCAGCGTCAAAACCAGGAATAACCATTCCTTTACCCACTTCGAATTCCAAAGGAGCTCTTCCTTCTGAAGAGTCAAATGTCTCACCACTAGTTAAAGTACCGTGATAATGCACTTGAATGGTATCCCCATTTTTTACTTGTTGCATATTGTTTATTTTTAGTAAGGCACCTAGGGTGCAAAGGGCAAAAGTACATAATTATGGCAGATAAACTAACTTTGCGTAATGGACAAAAAACCAAGGATCATTTTTATGGGTACCCCTGCTTTTGCGGTAGCTTCTTTAAGCACCTTATTAGCAGCTAAAATGAATGTGGTAGCGGTTGTTACGGCTCCAGATAAACCTGGAGGCAGGGGCATGCAGCTGCAAGAAAGTGCTGTAAAGCAATTTGCTGTTGCAAATAATATACCGATACTTCAACCAGAAAAATTAAAATCACCCGAATTTTTCGAGGCCCTCAAAAACCTGAATCCCGACCTACAAGTGGTAGTTGCTTTTAGAATGCTTCCGGAAATTATATGGTCTTTTCCGCCCATGGGTACTTTAAATGTGCATGGTTCATTGCTACCTCAATACCGTGGTGCGGCCCCCATTAACTGGGCCCTAATTAATGGAGAGAAAGAAACTGGGGTAACTACTTTTCAATTGCAACATGCCATTGATACCGGTGCGATTTTGTTACAAGATAAAATTACTATTCCCGAAAATATGACGGCTGGTGAATTGCATGATACCATGATGGAAGTAGGCGCTCAATTATTGATCAAAACAGTGGATGGATTGGTGAATAAAACAATTGAAGCTATACCCCAAAAAAATGCTGATGAGGAAGTGAACTTAAAACATGCCCCCAAAATATTTACAAAGGATTGCGAAATTAATTGGCAAAACAAAGTACAAGACATTCATAATTTAGTGAGAGGCTTAGCCCCTTTTCCTGGCGCGATCACTAAAATAGATAACAAGACTGTAAAATTATTTTCTACTTATATCATGGATGAAAAACCAAGCGAAACCATAGGAAGTTTTATAACTGATGGAAAAACTTATGCAAAAATTGCTTGCAGTAATGGCTACCTTGGCTTAAATGATATTCAATGGGAAGGAAAGAAAAGAATGCCCATTGTAGATTTTTTAAGAGGCTACCGAAAAGTATAAACTATTTCAGCGCTGTATTAAAAGCATCAAGGCTAGTGATGCCTTGATTTCTCCATACTTCTTTACCATGTTTATACATTATAAAAGTAGGCAAAGCTTCACTATGAATGGCTTTCATCACTTCTATATCAATACCTCCATCCACTGCTAAGAAATAAAAAGGATGGGCTGGTTTTTGTTTTAATTCAGCTAGTACAGGCAACATTTTTCTACAAGGCGGGCACCATTCACCCCCAACTTCTACCAACACATAATCATTGGAAGCAATTGTTTTTTCAAAATCGGTTATACGCATTTGCGCTTTGTCTCCATTACCTTCTACCGGGAAACTATTCATTTTCCAATTACTCATGCCTCCTTCCAAATTAATTACCTTGTAGCCTTGTTCTGCTAAATATGCTTGAGCAGAAGCGCTTCTTCCTCCTACTTGACAATACACATATACCGGTTTTGATTTGTCTAAATGCTGGGTACGATCTGCAAATTCTTTTTTATCTAACCAGTTGGCTTGTAAGGCCCGTGGAATATGACCACCATTGAATTCGCCTGACGTGCGCACATCTAATACTTGTACTGCTTTTTGGGTGATGGCCTCTTTAAATGCAACTGCACTAAGGGTAGTAGACTGATTAGCTCCTGATTGCGCACAACTTATAAGCACCGTTGTCAATAAAAATAGACAACTCAATAATTTACATTTCATAGAAAATATTAATAGGTTACAGAAATCTTGAAGGTCTTATTGGTGATGCCTAAAATAGCTGCCGCCGCATCACTCAATCGATACTGAATAGAATTACTTACATCAGGCAAGGAGCTAATTACTTTAGCACAAATACTTTTAAAGTCCGCAGTAGTAATACGCACAATGGTACCAATGGGTAATTGATTGGTTAAGATATAAAACTTTTTATCTTCCCATCCGCTCACACTTTTAAAAACAGAAGCAGTTCCTTCTAAGGTTTCAAAAGAGGCTAATTTTTTTTGTTTTGAAAATAAACCAGCGAAATAACCTTCTTCCACTTCTTTATTGTCTAACTGAATGTAAGAATTATGTACACTGTCACTTACTCTAATTTTTTCTTTGTTCAGTGCAATCATTTCACTAGGTGCTTTGTCCCTAGGCTCTTTGACCATGTATTTCCTAGCCTTGTGTTTTTTACCTTTTTTGTAGGAGTGATGTGCGGTGGATTTTTTATGCACAAGCGCATGCTTCGCCTTTTTCTTCGTGCGTGCTTTATGTTTAGCATATACGCTGTTTTGGGCCATTAAGCCCAAGAGTAAACAAAGTAAAAAAGCTAGTTTAAGTCGCATCGGGCAAAGGTACAAAAAGCAAATGCAAAGAAACCATTAAAATTATATATTATATAAATTCATATGTATAAACCTTAGTAATTCAATATTCTCCATTCATTAGGATAGTAATTATTGGACCTATTGGGAAGTAATTTAGCCCAGCCCAAGCGTATTTTTTTATAGGTTAGTACATGCCATCCTTTGCCATTGGGTAAATTCAAATCGGCCCTTCTTAAGTATTGTAATGCAGTGGCCTCATCAACTTCTAAGCTTTGATAGGGCAAATAGGTCCAAGTACTCATGGCCAAGGCATGAGCAGGAATTAAATCCGCCCCTTTAAATTCACCAAGCGTCATGCCCATTTTTTTAATGTACAGATGATGGATTAATGCATTAAAATCTTGTTCAAAAGAATGCGGCAAGGCAATGAGGCTATTTTGATGCTGAATACAATCATAATTATCAGGTAGTGCAAAAAGATTTTTTAGCAGTTCTAATTCTTTCTTTGTGGCAGGTACAGTGACCGCATGATTGTTGTAATAACCACTGCTAGAGGAAACTTCTTTTTGGAATACTGTAATAAAAAAGCCCTCTCCTTTTACTTTATCTGGATAAAACCTAAAACCTTGACAATGGTGCTGATTGCTATAGCTGGTCACAATATTCCATTCGGCAGGAACATTCAATTGAATATTTTTCATTCCTGGCATCGAAGCAATTTGATCCATTCTGTTTTCATCTTCTTCTAAAGAATAAGAACAAGTAGAATAAATTAAAAA
>Ga0214919_10006976_pt1 | contig 15366 bp, 14 predicted proteins | sample LL1503_MetaG_FD_177994 | JGI IMG/M metagenome (GOLD analysis project Ga0214919, IMG submission 177994) | Freshwater microbial communities from Lake Lanier, Atlanta, Georgia, United States - LL-1503 | ecosystem: Environmental > Aquatic > Freshwater > Lake | place: USA: Georgia | collected... | reverse complement strand
GCACCTGTCTGGCTTCGCGCCGTTCTTGCACAATCAGCCCATGCTGCCTTCGTACCTGATGCTCGACCTGGAAACCACTGGCGGCAACCCGGTGGTCGACCGGATCACCGAGATTGCAGCGGTTCGGATCGAAGCGGGTCGCGAGGTGGCCCGCTGGAGCAGCCTGGTGAATCCGGGCACCCGCATACCGGCCCTCATCAGCTCGCTGACCGGCATCAGCGACGCGATGGTGGCTGACGCGCCGCGCTTTGAGCAGGTGGCGTCCAAGCTGCTGGCGCTGCTCGACGGCGCCGTGCTGGTGGCGCACAACGCGCGCTTTGACCATGGATTCCTGAAAAATGAGTTCGGCCGCATCGACATCGCACTGCGATCCAAGCTGCTGTGTACCGTGCGGCTGTCGCGCAAGCTGTATCCGCAGCACCGTGGCCACGGGCTCGACGCGATCATGCTGCGCCACGGATTGCAGACCCAAGCGCGCCATCGCGCGATGGGCGACGTCGACCTGGTGCTGGCATGGCTGCGCAGCGCATCGTCGGAACTGGGGCCAGACAAGCTGGCCCAGGCCGCGCAGGAACTGCTCGGCGCCAGCAACAGCCTGCCGCCGCATCTTGAAAGCGCCATCGCCGGTATTCCCGACAGCGTGGGCGTCTACCTCTTTTACGGAGACGGTCCGCAGGCCCTGTATGTGGGCAAAAGCGTGCACCTGCGCGGCCGGGTTCTGTCGCATTTCCAGTCCGACCACAAGGCCGGTCGCGGCATGCGCCTGGCGCAGGAAACGCGGCGTATCGAAACCCGACCGACAGCAGGCGAGTTCGGCGCCCTGCTGCTGGAAGCGCGGCTGGTCAAGACACTGCAGCCGGTTTACAACCGGCTGCTGCGCCGCGAGGCCTCGCTGTGCACTTGGCGCCTTGCCGATGCGCCGGCCGCGCGGCCGCTGCTGAGTCTGGTACAGGCCAACACGCTGAAGGCGCAGGAAATGGCCAGCCTGTACGGCGTCTACCGCTCGCGCCGCCAGGCCCTGCTGGCGCTGCGCGCGCTGGCCGATGAGCACGCGCTGTGCCCGATGGTGCTGGGCATTGAGCCCAGCAGCGGCCGCTGCTTCGCCCACCAGTTGGGGCGCTGCAGGGGCGCGTGCTGCGCCGAGGAGTCGGCCGGGCGCCACCGCCTGCGGGTGTTACAGGCGCTGGCGGCGCAACGCCTGCAAGCCTGGCCCTTTGCCGGGCGCGTCGGACTGCGCGAACACGATGCTGCCAGCGGGCGCAGCGAGCTCCATGTGTTCGACCAGTGGTGCCATCTGGCGACGGTCAGCGACGAGGCCGAACTGGACGAGGCACTGGCCGACCGGCAGCCGCTGGCCTTCGACCTGGACACCTACCGGTTGCTGTGCAAGCAGCTGCCCAAAAGCACCAGCACCCGCGGCGCGCTGCTGCACCTGGGCGGCGCCAGGCTCCTAGAGCGGTGAACTCGCGCTCAGTCTCGCGCGGCCCCGGCTCCCGGTCAAACGACAATTTTTCGCGCCGTCCCGAATTTTTCTCGCTGGCGCGTGCATCTGCCAGGCCCTAGACTGGCGCCCCGTCGCATCCACTCTCACTATGTCTATCCTCGTCGAACGCACCGAACACGTCGCCACCGTCACCCTCAACAAGCCGGAGAAGATGAACGCCCTGGATCTCGCCATGTGGCGCGAGCTGGCGCAGACCTTCCAAGGCCTTTCCGCCGACGATTCGCTGCGCTGCATCGTCCTGCGCGGCGCGGGGGAAAAGGCGTTTTCCGCCGGCGCCGACATCGAGGAATTCGAGCGCGAACGCAACAGTGCCGAGAAGTCGCGCGCCTACTCCAAGGTGACGCAGGCGGCTCTGGCCGCGATCGCCGAATGCCGCCATCCGACCCTCGCGCAGATCCACGGCGCCTGCGTGGGCGGCGGGCTGGAGATGGCCACCATGTGCGACATGCGCATCTGCGGCGAGTCGAGCCGCTTCGGCGTGCCGATCAACCGGCTCGGGCTGGTGGTGTCGTACGAGGAACTGGGCGGTCTCGTGGCGCTGGCCGGTAAGGCCGGCACGCTGGAGATCCTGCTCGAAGGCAGGGTGTTCAGCGCAGAGGAAGCCTTGCGCAAGGGTCTGGTGAACCGCTTCGTGGCCGATGCCGACGTCGCAGCCGAAGTCGGCGCGGCGGCCCGGCGCATCGCGCAGGGCGCACCGCTGGTGGCGCGCTGGCACAAGAAGTTCATCAACCGCATGCTGCAGTCGGCGCCGTTGACTGCCGAAGAGCGCGACGAAGTGCACCTGTGTTTCGACACTGAGGACTTCCGCATCGGATGGAAGGCCTTTCTCGCGAAGGAGCGAGCGGCGTTCGTGGGTCGTTAGACCGCGACCGCTTCGCTGCGCACCCAGTCTGCGAATGTCGCGATGCGTACGTCTTTGGCGCGGTGCCTGGAATAGATCAGGTAGTATGCCGACTCGACGGGCAGGGCGATGCCGAACGGGCGCGTCAGGCGCCCCTGCGCCAGGTCCTGCTCGACCCAGCTGTCTTTCGCCAGAGCGACGCCGAGGCCGTCGATTGCCGCGTTGATCACCAGGTGGCTGGGCGTGAAAGACAGTCCGCGCGAGGCATCTACGTCCTTTACGCCCGCGTGCTGCAGCCAGGCGGCCCAGTCGGGGTTGCTGCCATCGGCGTAGGTGCTGGCGTCGTGGAGCAGCGTGTGATGGACCATGTCCGAAGGCTCGCGCAGCGGGTGGGCGCCTTCCATCAGCGCGGGGCTGCACACCGGGAAGACCTTGACTGCCAGACACAGCTCGGCGTGCAGGTCCGGGTAGTGCCCGCGTCCGAACCGGACCGCCAGGTCGTAGTCGTCGCGGGCGAAGTCCGGCGGCCCCGAATTGGTTGACACACGGATGTCGATCTCCGGGTGGGCCTTGACGAAACGGTCCAGTCGCGGGATCAGCCACTTGGCAGCAAAGGTGGGCGGGATGTCCACGCGCAGCACGGGAGCCAGTTCCGCGCTGAGCTGCCGGGTGGCGTCGGCCAGGAGGTGGAACGCCTGCTGCACCGCCGGCAGGTAGGCCCGCCCGGCGGCGGTCAGCGTCAGCGTCTTGGCTTCCCGCAGGAACAGGGGAATGCCGAGGTGCTCCTCCAGTGCCTTGACCTGGTGGCTCACCGCCGAGGGCGTGACGCACATCTCCTCGCCCGCCCTCGTGAAGCTCGAGTGGCGGGCGGTGACCTCGAAGGCCCTCAAGGGGTTCAGCGGGGGAAGTTGGCGGGCCATGTCGGACATTGTGCACGCGAAGGGCGGGCAAGCCACGTGGAGCTTGCCTAGATTTTCTCGCCCACGCGTGAATAAAACTCGGTTGTCTCCTGCGAGGCGTCCTCCTTACACTGAGGCGTGCCGCGGCGATAGCGCCGGCGGCATTCCCGAAGGCAGCCCATGAGCGTTATCACCAGTATCGAGGACTTGCGCGTACTCGCCGAGCAACGCGTGCCGCGCATGTTTTACCAGTACGCCGACTCCGGCTCCTGGACCGAGGGCACCTACCGCGCCAACGAGGCGGACCTCGGGCGCATCCGTTTCCGCCAGCGCGTCGCCGTCAACCTGGAGCAGCGCAGCACCCGCGCCACCATGCTGGGCCAAGACGTGGCCATGCCGGTGGCGATCGCGCCGACCGGACTCACGGGCATGCAGCACGCCGACGGCGAGATCCTGGCGGCGCGTGCGGCGCGCGATTTCGGCGTCCCGTTCACACTGTCGACTATGAGCATCTGCTCGATCGAGGACGTGGCCGAGGGCACAGGCGGGCATCCGTTCTGGTTTCAGGTCTATGTGATGCGGGACCGCCGCTTTGTCGAGCGCCTGATCACGCGCGCCCGCGCCGCCAATGTGTCGGCGCTGGTCCTGACGTTGGACCTGCCGATCAGCGGGCAGCGCCACAAGGACCTGAAGAACGGCCTGTCTGCGCCTCCCCGCCTGACGCTCGCCAACCTCGCCAACATCGCGGGCAAGCCGCGCTGGTGGTTGCGCATGCTGCAGACGCGCCGCCGCACGCTGGGCAACATCGTGGGCCACATCGACGGCCTGGGGGACAACGCGCTGCTGTCCGAATGGTGTGCGCGCCAGTTCGACCCCACGCTGAACTGGGAAGACGTGCGCTGGATCCGCTCGCTGTGGGACGGCAAGCTGGTGCTCAAGGGCATCCAGGACGCCGAGGACGCGCGCATCGCCGTCGGCACGGGCGCGGATGCGCTGATCGTCTCCAACCACGGCGGGCGCCAGCTCGATGGGGCGCCTTCGTCGATCGTCGCGCTGCCGCGCATTGCCGAGGCAGTGGGCCACCGCCTCGAAGTGCACATGGATGGCGGTATCCGTTCCGGGCAGGACGTGCTGAAGGCGCTTGCGCTGGGAGCGCGCGGCACCTACATTGGGCGGTCCATGCTGTACGGGCTCGGGGCCCTCGGCGGCGCCGGCGTGACCAAGGCGCTGCAAATCATCCACAAGGAGCTGGACCTCACCATGGCGTTCTGCGGCCAGACCCAACTGGCCGGCATCGACCAGCGCATCCTGTTCTCCGACCGCCACGAGCCTGAAAGAGCCTGAAGCATGACTACCAAGCAATCTCCCATCGGATTCATTGGCCTCGGCTTGCTCGGGCAGGCCATGGCTCTGCGTCTGCTGCAGCAACGCCTGCCGCTCGTGGTGTGGAACCGCGAGCCCGAGCGCTGCGCGAAGGTTGCCGCCGCCGGGGGCGTGGTGGCGGAATCTCCCGCCGAAGTCGCCGCGCGCTGCCGCACCATCTGCCTGTGCGTGATCGACGGCGATGCCGTGCAGGACGTCGTGTTCGGCCCCGACGGGCTGGCCCAGGCGCCGCGCGTGCCGCGCCGGATCGTAGACTTCTCCACGGTGCCGCCGGGGCAGACGCGGGCGCTGGCCCTGCAGGCGCGCGAACTCGACATTCGCTGGATCGACGCGCCGGTTTCCGGCGGTCCGTCGGCCGCGGCGGCCGGTACTCTCACGATCATGATAGGAGGCGCAGACGACGACATCGCGGCCGTGGAGCCGGTGCTGGCGGCAGTGGCAAGCCGCCGCACCCACGTCGGCGTGGTAGGCAGCGGCCAGGAGATGAAGGTGGTCAACCAGGCGATCGTGGGCGGCACGGCGGTCCTGCTGGCGGAAGCACTGACACTCGCGCGCCACATGGGGCTGCCGCTGGACCGGGTACCTGCCTGCCTGGAAGGCGGCTTGGCCGATTCGATCGGGCTGCAGAAGCTCTGGCCGCGGATGGCGGCGGAGAATTTCGAACCGCCTTCAGGCCGCGCCGCGCAGCTGCTCAAGGACCTGCGCGTGGTGGACGCCGCGCGCGCCGCCGGCGGCCTCGAGCTTCCGCTGCTGCAGGCCGCCATCGGCCAGTACCGCGCCTATGTCGAGCAGCACGGCGCGGGCGACTCGGAAACGTTCTCGATCACGCGCCTTTACCAGGACTGACCGTAAGGCCAGCCCGTTCACAAGCGATAGATCCGCTGCGCGTTGTCGTGCAGCAGTTGCCGCCGCTCGGCCTGCGGCCGGTCCGCGATCGCGTCCAGGAAGCCGACCAAGATGGTTTCGTAGCTCGCCACCAGGCTATCCACCGGAAAGTTGCTGGCGAACATGCAGCGTTCGGGGCCGAAGATCGACACGGCGTCGCGGATGACCGGCACGTTGGCGCTCGCCGTCCACCTTTGCCCGCGCTGCCCCAGACCCGAAATCTTCAGGGCCACGTTGGGGCTGAGCGCCACCCGCTCCAGCGCCGCACGCCAGCCCGCGAGGCCCTCGGGCGAGCGGTCCACGGGCAGGCCAGTGTGGTTGATGACCATCTGCGTGCCCGAGAAGTCGCACGCCAGGTCGGCCGCCTGGTCCAGGTTCCACCATGGCGCCTGCAGGTCGAAGGACAGGCCGTGGCGCGCCAGCAGCGCATAGCCGCGGCGCCAGCGCTCGTCGTCCATGGAGCCGGGCAAGCCCCGGTGCGCGTCGGCACGCACGGCGGCGGTCACCGGCTTGTGGCGGATGCCGCGCGCGAGCGGGAAGGCCGCCTGCTGCGTCAGGGTGCCTTCGATGTCGGGGCCGTCCAGCTGGGCATGGGCGACGCAGGCCGACGGCCGTCCGGTGTCGGCCGCGAGGCGGCTCAGCCAGCGGGTCTCGGCCACCGGATTGGCGCGGTCCCATTCCGCTTCGATGTGCACGGTCTTCACCGGGGTGAAGCCCTTCGTGTCGCGCTCGAAGTCCGGCGGTAGGTAGTTGCGCTTCAGCGTCGAATAGTCGCCGTAGCGGAAAGGAATGGGCTGCGGATCCTGCAGCCACGGATACGGGTTGCGCCCGAGGTCCCAGAAGTGCTGGTGGGCGTCTATGAAGGGTTCGCCCAATTTCATCGGTGCGTGCCTGCGGCCGCGGCGTCGAGCCCGGCGTAGTATTTCTCCACGCCGGCGACATCGACACTGGCGTTGGCCGGATAGTTCAGTTCGGCAAAGTGCTTGGCGCGCTTGCGCATATCGGCCAGCAGCACTTCCCGGGCATGGCCGGCCACTTCCGCTGCCACCGCCTGCGGCACGACCACGATGCCGTCGTCGTCGCAACCGACGATGTCGCCCGGGCAGACCTGGACGCCGCCCATGCCGATGCGGGTCTGCGTCTCGATGATCTCGATGCGTCCCGGGATGATGGTGCGGGCCACGCCGCGAGAGCAGATCGGGGTGCCCTGCTGCAGCAGTTCGCCGCTGTCCCGGCACTGTCCGTCGGTGATGATGCCCACGGCGCCCTTCTGCACGGCGCGAAGCGAGTTCTCCGAGCCCCACAGGCCCACGGGAGGCGCGCCCCCGGTGTCCGTCACAACAACGTGGCCGGGCTTGAGCTGGTCATAAAAACGCCAGACCCCCAGCCCCACTTTCTTGAACCAGATGTCGTGCGAATCGACGATCTCGGGCGTAGTCGGCAGGATCCACATGGGGCGGTTCGCGGGCACGCAGCGCACGGTAAAGGCCACCCCCCAGAACCTGGTGCCGCGCTGAAGCGCGCGGATCTCGGGCGAGACCAGGCCGAGGTTGGAGTAGCCGATGCCGTCTAGGGCGTCGCACACGTCCGCCACGCGCAACGGGTCGTAGTATTTCTTAACCTGAAACGGATCGTGGGTTTGCTTGTCGTTGCTCATGGGTTCTTCCCTGGGGATTGCTGGGTCTGCAAATCGATGGCGCCGTAGCGCGCGGGCTCCAGCAGAAGGCTGCTCGCCATGCCGAGCAGGTGCTCGCCCGCATATTGTTGGCGCTCGCTGCGGCGCGCCCGGGCTACTTCAGGTTGGCGCTCGTAGTTGGCCAGCGCCTCGCGCCGGCGCTCGAAGTCGGGCCAGCCGAGCAGCAGCGTGACACCGGGTGTGGCGCCGCCGAAGACATTGTCGAAGACGCCGACGATCGTGGTGCCCGTCGCGGCCAGCGCCGGCAGGTCGACGGCGGCCAAAGCCTCCGCAGCCGCGCGCGTGCGCCCCACGGCGACCGGCAGCACGCGCACTTCGTACAGCCCGCAGGCGGGTCCGCGCGCCTCGGCGTCGACGGGCGCGGCGGCGGGTGAGGGCGACAGCAGGCGCAGGTTGTAGCGGCGCACCATCTCGCCGGGCCCGTTGGTCCGCACGCGCACGGCGTTCCACTCCTCGTCCGCGCCCAGCGCGGCGAAAGCCGCCATGCGTCGTTCCAGGCTGGGCCAGCGCAGCAGCCATGCGAACACCGGCGTGGGCGAGCCTGCCACGCCAACCCATTGACCCAGCCGCGGCGCGAAGCCGTGGCGCTCGAAGAAAGGCGGCATCACCGCGCCGATGCGTTCCACCAGGTCGTCCAGCCGACCGGGCATGGGGTGGTAGATGCGCAGCTCGTACAGCATGTCATTCGGCCCGGATCCCGGTCTCGCGGATCACGGCCGACCACTTCTTTAGTTCGCCCTCCATGACGCCAGTGAACTGTTGGGGCGTGCTGCCGACCGGCTCGGCGGCCTGGGCCACCAGCTTTTCCCTAACGGCGGGCGCGTGCACGATGAGTGCAATCTCGGCCGACAGCTTGTTGATGACGGCCTGCGGCGTGCCGGCCGGCGCGATCACGCCGTACCAGACCTCGGCTTCGTAGCCGCGCAGGGTGTCGCCGATCGGCGGCACGTTGGGCAGCTGTGCGATCGACTTCCTGCTCGTGACCGCCAGCGCCTTGAGCTTGCCCTGCTGCAGCAGCGTCTGCGAAAATAGCGGCGTGGTGAATCCCACCTGCACGTGGCCGGCCAGCAGGTCGTTGGCCATGGGCGCCCCGCCCTTGTAAGCGACGTGGGTCATGTTGATGCCGGCGCTCTGGTTCATCAGCACGTGGAAAAGATGCTGCGTCGAGCCGTTGCCGGGCGAGCCGTAGTTGATCTTGCCCGGCTGCGCTTTCGCCAGCGCCACGAGCTCCGCCACGTTGCTCACAGGCAGTGCCGGGTTGACCACCAGCACGAAAGGCGAGGTGGCGACCAGCGACACCGGCGCGAAGTCCTTCATGGCGTCGTAAGGGGCCTTCGGGTACAGCAGGGCGTTCGTGACATGCGAGGAGATGGTGAGCATCAGCGTATGGCCGTCGGGCACGGCCTTGGCCAACTCCTGGGTGCCGATCACGCCATTGGCGCCGCCGCGGTTGTCGATGACGACGTTCTGTCCCAACGACTTGGAGAGTTCGGCACCCAGCAAGCGCGCGACGATGTCCGCGCCTCCTCCCGCCGGGAAGCCGACGATCATCCGGATCGGCTTGGATGGCCAGGTGTCGGCCGCGGCAGAGGTGGCGATGCATGCAAGGGTGGCGCCCAGCGCAGCCCGGCGAAGGTAGTTCATGATTTCCATTCTTGTCTGCTCCTGCTTATTGTCTATTGTTCAAAGGCGCCGCGTTCGCGCAGTGCATCCAGGGCTGCCGGGCCCAGGCCGAACTCGGCCAGCACCTGCTCGGTGTGCTGGCCCAGCAGCGGCGCGGGGTAGCGCACCTGCTGCGGCGTGGCGCTGAGCTTCACCGGGAAGCCGAGGGAGGGCATCGGCCCCTCTACCGGATGGTCGATCTCCATCACCATCCCGCGCGCCTGCGCCTGCTCGCTCGCAAGCGCCTCAGCGTAGTCGAGGATCGGCGCCGCCGGCACGCCCGCCGACAGCAGGGCGTCGACCCACTCCTGCGCGGGGCGGGCGGCGAAGCTCTTCTCGACCTCCACGATCAGCGGCTCGCGGTTTCGCAGGCGGTCCAAGTTGGTGAGAAAGCGCGGGTCCTCCAGCAGGTCCTGGCGGGCTATCACTTGGCACAGGCTCTGCCACAGCTTCTGGTTGGCGGCGCCGAAGACGAAGTGCCGGTCAGCCGCCCGCACCGCCTGGTAGGGGGCGCTCATGCGATTGGCGCTGGCCATGGGTGCTGGCACCTGGCCGGTGCCCCAGTATTCGGCCGTTTCCCAGATGGACAGGCCCAGGGCCGCCTCGAACAGCGAGGCGTCAACGTACTGCCCCTCGCCGGTCAGGTCACGCCCGATCACGGCGCTCAGGATCCCGTACAGCGCGAACAGGCCGGAACCCAGGTCGGCCACCGGCACGCTGGACTTCACCGGCGCCATGCCCGGATAGCCCATGACGCTCATGACGCCGCTCATCGCCTGCGCGATCAGGTCGAAGCCGGGCCGGCCGGCCCAGGGGCCGGTCTGGCCGAAGCCCGAGATGCTGGCGTAGACCAGACGCGGATTGATCGCACGCAGGCGCTCGTAATCGATTTTCAGCCGGGCGGCGACGCCGGGGCGATAGTTTTCGACCATCACGTCGGCGCCGCGCACCAGCTCGTAGAAAGTTTCCCGTCCGGCTTCGGACTTGAGGTTCAGCGCAACGCTGCGCTTGTTGCGGTTCAGCGCAATGAAGCCGCCGCTGTCTTCGCCCTTGAGCGTGAAGCCCATGGCCCGGCGGGTCTGGTCGCCGGTGCCGGGCGGCTCCACCTTGATGACGTCGGCGCCCATGTCGCCCAGCATCATGCAGCAGAACGGACCGGCCATGACTTGGCTGACGTCGAGAACCTTGAGCCTGGAAAGCGGCAGCGGCTTGGTGGTAGGAAGAGGCATTCGGGACTTCGTTCGTGGTTGGTTCAGGAGGTCGCACTGGCGTCGAGGCCGTAGAAAGCGCGGGCGGTGGCGCCCATGACGCTGGCATGCACGGAGGCCGGCAGAAGGCGCAGGCAGGCGTCGCGCCAGCGCGCGTACCCGCCGGCGAGATCCACCACGGGCCAGTCGCTGCCCCACATCAGGCGCTCGGGGCCGAAGCTGGCGAGCAGGTGTTCGACGTAAGGGCGCAGTTGCTCGTCGTCCCAGTCCGGGCTCGCCTCGGTGGCGAGGCCGGACAGCTTGCAGAACATGCTGGTCTCGCGCGCCACCAGCGCGATGTCGCGCGCCCACGGCGCGAACTCGCCGCGCGCGATGGCTGGCTTAGCGCCGTGGTCGATGACGATGGTCAGCTCCGGGTGGCGCTGTACCAGCTCCGCGAGCACAGGGAGGTGGCGCGGTCGGGCCGGTATGTCCAGCCTCAGTCCTGCGCGGCTCAGCGCCGCCAGCGCGGGCTGGACTTCGCGCCGCAGGATCCAGAGCGTGTCCTCCATGAAGCCGAGCATGGGCCGCACGCCCTTCAGCAGCGGGCGCGCGGCCAGCGGGCCGATCGCGTCGGGCGCAGCCGGCGAAGCGAGGTCGATCCAGCCCACAACTGCCCGGACCAGTCCCCCGGAGGCGGCGGCCGCTTCGAGCAGGTCCTGCGTCTCGCGCTCGCTGGGGGCCGCCTGCACCAGCACGGTGGCGCTCACCTCGCCGAGTTGCGCACGCAGGTCTTCGAGGCCGTAGTCCTGATCAATCGCAGAGCCGCGCTCGAGCCAGAAGTAATCATGGCGCGCGACCTGCAGCAGATGCTGGTGCGCGTCGACCATGCCCGGAATGCTCACTTGACCGCCCCCAGGGCCAGGCCGCGCACCAGGTGCCGCTGCATGAAGGCCATGAAGGCCATGATGGGAATCATGATGCCGATGGCCGCGGCGGCGGACAGCGACCAGTAGTTCAGGTCTTCGCCGCCGTATTCGGCAATGGCGACCGGCAGGGTCTTGGTGTGCGGACCCGTCAGCACCAACGCGAACAGGAACTCGTTGTAGGCCAGCAGCAGGCTGAACAGCGCCGTCACCCACAGGCCGGGCCGCACGATGGGGAGCACCACCCGAAAGAAGACCTGCCACTCGCTGGCGCCGTCGATGGCGGCGGCCTCGTCGATCTCCTGCGGCACGTCGACGAAAAAGCTGTGCATCAGCCAGATCGTGAACGGCTGGTTGATAGCCACCAGGGCCAGCACCATGGCGGGATAGGTGTCCACCATATTGAGGAACTTGGCCAGCAGGAAGAAGGGGATCGCCAGCAGCATGTGGGGAAACATGCGCAGCGACAGCAGGCCGAACAGGACGCCGCGCGCCGCCTTGCCCTGCATGCGCGACAGGCCGTAGGCGGCCATGGTCCCTATTGACACGGAGATCACGACCGTGCTTACGGCGATGACCAGGCTGTTACCCAGGAAGCGGGCGAAGCCCTTCTCCATCCAGACCTGCTGGTGGAACTCGAAGGTCGGCGTGAACACCAGCTTGGGCGGGATGGCGAAGGCGTCGATCGGCAGCTTGATCGAGGTGAGGAAGGCCCAGGCCACCGGAGTGAGCATCACTGCGGTGAACAGGCACAGCGACAAGAGCAGCAGCATCTGCGATGCGCGGGTGCGACGGGTACTCATTCGGTGTTCTCCCTGCGGCGGCCCAGGATGAAGAGAAGTGCGGCGGCCAGCATCAGCACGATTAACAGTGTGAGCACTCCAAGGGCCGACGCCTTGCCTACCTGGAACAGGCGGAATGCCAGGGCATAGGTCTGCATCGTCAGCGTCTGCGTCGCGGAGCCCGGCCCGCCGGAAGTGAGCACGTAGATCGTGTCAAAGTAGCGGAAGGCGTCCATCATGCGCATCGTCAGCACGAAGGCGACGATCGGGCGGATGGCCGGCAGCATGATGCGCAGCAGGATCTGCCGGTTGTTGGCGCCATCGAGCTGGGCGGCCTCGATCTGGTTCTGGTCCACCGTATTGAGGCCGGCGTAGAGCACCAGGATCATGAAGGGCGTGAACTGCCAGGCGTCGGCCAGCACGACGACGATGCGGGCCCACATGGGGTCGCCCAGCCAGTCGGGAGGAAAAATGCCGATGCCGGCCAGAACGGAATCCAGCAGTCCCCAGCGCCCGGCGAAGATCCACTTGAGGAACAGCGCCGCCACCACCGGGGTGATGATGTGCGGCAGGAATATCAAAAGGTTGAGGGTGCGCACGCCGAAGGTCAGCTGGTACAGGCCCCAGGCGACCGCCAGCCCGACGCAGAACTCCAGGCCTACGGCCGACGCCACGATGGCCACGGTGCGTCCCAGCGAGGCCTGGAAGGCGGCATCACCGAGCAGGTCCGTGTAGTTGCCCAGGCCGACAAACGTGCTGGCGCCGCTGTCCAGGTAGTAGCTGAAGAAGCTGAGATATAGAGCGTACGCCAGCGGAAATAGCAGGATCAGCACGCAGACGATGGCGCTGGGCAGCAGGAAGGGCCAGAGCCGGCGGCGGTTGGCCGGCTTGCGACGGCGCGCGGCGGTGCCGTGCGCGGGCACGGTCCGATTGTCGATGGCGGTGTCCACGCTCATCGTCCTTCCTGATTAGCGACGTACCCCAGCAGGCTCACGTGGTGAGCCTGCTGGGGCGGAAGATAGGTTCACTACAACAGGAGGTGAACCATGGCGATGAATACGGTGCAGTTTCAACCCGGACTTTCGATGATGGCGTTCATGGAGCGGTATGGCAGCGATGACAAGTGCGAATCGGCACTGGTCGCGTCGCGCTGGCCCGATGGCTTTGTCTGCCCGGCGTGCAGTTGCGCTCAGAGTAGCTCGTTTCGGCGCGAAGGCCGGCTGTATTACCAGTGTTCGGGTTGCCGACACCAGTGCAGCGTGATCAGCGGCACGATTTTCGAAGCCACCAAGCTGCCGCTGACACGCTGGTTCCTGGCCATGCACCTGCTCACGCAGTCCAAGAACAACGTCTGCGCGCTGGAACTCAAGCGTCATCTGGGCGTTTGTTACAAGACCGCCTGGCTCATCAAGCACAAGCTCATGGAGGTCATGCGGGTGCGTGAGGAGGGCCGCCAGCTCGACGGACGGGTGGAGATTGACGACGCCTACCTGGGCGGGGAGCGCACCGGGGGTAAGGTCGGGCGCGGCTCGGAGAACAAGGTGCCGTTCGTCGCCGCCGTGCAGACCACCCCCGACGGCAAGCCGCAGTTCATATGCTTGCGCCAGCAGCCCTTCACCAGCGAGGAGTTGGCGGTGTTCGCGGCTTGTTCCATTGCTCCGTCGGCCACCGTCGTCTCCGATGGCCTGTGGTGCTTTGGCGCGGTCCAGATCGTGGGTGCCACGCACGAGCGTGTGGTCACCGGAGGCGGCAAGGCCAGCGCCGACCTGCCGCAGTTCCGCGCGATCAACACGGTGCTGGGCAACCTCAAGACCGCTCTCAGTGGTACCTACCACGCCTTCGACTTCGCCAAGTATGCGCATCGTTACCTCGCCGAGGCCCAGTACCGATTCAACCGTCGTTTCAATCTGAGCTCCATTCTTGTTCGCCTGCTGCGGGCGGCTTGCCTCACGGTTCCCACCCCAGCCGCCGCCATTCGTGTGGCTGAGGTAGGTCGCTAATCAGGTCGTCCTTTAAGCCGCAAGGCGCCTGCCGCTGTCGGCGTCGAACAGGTGCGCTCGCGCAGGATCGGGCATGAGCGTGATGCGCGCGCCTGGAACGCAGTCGCTGCGGTCACGCACAGTGACCGTGATGTCGTGGCCGCCGTAGCGGCAATAGAGCTGGGTGTCCGCGCCGGTCGGCTCCACCACCACGACTTCCACCGGCAGGCCGGCGCAGCCGGGGGCGCAATGCTCGGGCCGGATGCCATACAGGACCTTCTGTCCCTCCTGCGCGGGCTGGGCGGTGGGCAGCGGCAGGCTGGCACTGCCTTCGAACTGGACCCGGTCGCCGCGAACCGTGCCGGGCAGCAGGTTCATGGACGGGGAGCCGATGAAGGTTGCGACGAAGGTGTTGACCGGGCGATCGTAGAGATCCAGCGGCGCTCCGGCCTGTTCCACGCCGCCGCCGTGCAGCACCACGATCCTGTCCGCCATGGTCATGGCCTCCGTCTGGTCGTGGGTGACGTATACGGAGGTCGCCTTGAGGCGCTGGTGCAACTCGCGGATCTCCGCGCGCATTTGCACGCGGAGCTTGGCGTCGAGGTTGGACAGAGGCTCGTCGAAAAGGAAGACCTGTGGATTGCGCACGATGGCGCGCCCCATGGCGACCCGCTGACGCTGCCCGCCCGAGAGCTGTCGGGGAAAGCGGTCCAGGTAGGGACCGAGGCCAAGGATCCCGGCGGCCCGGTCCACCCGCTGCTCGATTTCCTGCTTCGGGTGGCGCCCGAGGCTGAGCGCGAACGACATGTTTTCCCGCACCGACATGTGCGGGTAGAGCGCGTAGTTCTGGAACACCATCGCGATGTCCCGGTCCTTGGGCGGCACTTCGTTGACAACCCGCGACCCGATGACTATCTCGCCCTCGTCTGCGTCCTCCAGGCCGGCGATCATGCGCAGCAAAGTGGATTTACCGCACCCCGACGGTCCGACGAGCACGCAGAACTCGCCGTCGGCAATGTCGATGTCCACGCCCCGGATCACGTGGGTGCCGCCGAAATGCTTTTCGATGCCGCTGAGTTGCACGGATGCCATGAAGCCTGCCTAGAAACTGGTGGATGGCCGCTCAGCGGTAGTAGCCGCGAGACTTGAGGTACGCCTCGGTCTCGCCGGCCGCCGCATCCAGCGCCTGCTTCGTCGGCATCTCCCCGGTGACGGCCTGCAGGATGCGGCGCGAGATGAACTCGCCCACCGCGTAGAACTCGGGCAGTGCGGGGAACGGCATGCCGGTCTCGATGGCCTGTGCGGCCGCGGGATAGAAGCGGTTGTTCGCGCGCAGGTCGGGGTCGTTCAACAAGGCCTTGCGCGGCGGCACCAGCATGCCCGCAGCCTCGCGCATGTTGGCCTCGCGCGTGGCCGTGGCGATGATACGGAACAGCTTGTCGGGATCCTGCTTGCTGAAGGCGGAGATGGCGTAGCCGTCGGTCAGCACGCGCGCACGTCCCTGCGGCATGGGCGCCCACTCGAACTTGCCGGCCGCGCGGGACTGCTTCGGGTCGTCCACCGAACGCGCACGCGTCGCCCACTGCATGCCCATCGCCGCCGCGTCCTGCTGCAGCGCGATG
>Ga0214919_10006974_pt1 | contig 15367 bp, 10 predicted proteins | sample LL1503_MetaG_FD_177994 | JGI IMG/M metagenome (GOLD analysis project Ga0214919, IMG submission 177994) | Freshwater microbial communities from Lake Lanier, Atlanta, Georgia, United States - LL-1503 | ecosystem: Environmental > Aquatic > Freshwater > Lake | place: USA: Georgia | collected... | reverse complement strand
AAGCTCGATAAATAAAAACCTCGCGGTTTATCGAGGACCCAATCGGTCATGCGATTGGTCAGCCAACTCCCCAAATTTCGCCACGCGGAATGCGCCTTGTGCGCGTAATGTCCATAAACGACATCCAGCCCCTCCCGCTTCGCCTGCTGCCAAAGGCGCACCGCTTCAGCCGGGGGATTCTGACCGTCATCATCTAAATTAACCACGTAAGCGCCCCGGGCATGGCGATAACCCGTCAGCACGGCGTTGTGTTCGCCGAAATTGCGCGCGTGATTAATAAAAATAATCGGAATGCGGGCATCGCGCAGTAACTCACGGCAAATCCCCGCCGTCGCATCGCGACTGCCATCGTTCACGAGAATCAATTCGTGACCACCTTCGATCGTGAGCTGCTCAATCTCCTGCACCAAGGCCGTGATGGTATCCGCGCTATAATAAAGAGGGATGACGAAACTAAGAGCGGGAGTCATGCGGGTAGCTTGTCACAACTTTCGGGCGACAGTCAGCACCGAATTACCAAAGGGTAGGCTCGCACCCAAACTGAGCCAGGCGTGCTCAAGGGCCATCAGGCCATTAAAAAAAGCCTCCAGTAACGGTGGATAACTACGCACGTCGCTCACGGACTGAGCGGGCGGCAATAGTTTCCTCCGCACGAACACCAAAGGAAACAACAGCGTGTTCCAATAAGTGCTGGTCACCACCGTAAAGCCAGCGGCCCGCAAGAGGGCATTCAATTCGCCCTGATCATAACGCCGTAAATTACCAACCGCACGATCATGGTAAGAAAACATCCACGGATATGCCGGCATGGTCAGCACGAGCGTGCCGCCCGGCTTGAGGCAGCGGTGAAATTCTTGGAGGGCCAGCTCCGCTGCCGCGACTTGACAAACAACATCGCAAGATACGATCGCCTCGAAGCGAGCATCAGCCAATGGCAGCGCCGTAATGCTGCCAGCGACGACTTCAACCCCGCTGCGCTCGCGCGCCAAGGCGCAGGCCAGTGGGGAAAAATCTAAGCCCGTGAGGGCCCACGCCGGTTGCTTCACTCGCAGATGCCGCAGCAGACCCCCAGTGCCGCAACCCGCATCCAGGACTTGCGCAGCCGAAGCCCCCAGCACACAAGTCAAACTACGCGCCACGTGCCGATGCAAAGCCCGATAATACCACATGGCATCCTCGACCGCGGCCATCTTGTGATATTCGTCAGGTTGCATCGGATGAATATAGTGTCACCCTGCGCAGAGAGGCGACAAGTATTCTCCCCATCATGAATCCTTTCATTGGTAGGGCAGAAATGGATGGGCAATTTGCTTAGTCTTGGTCACAGTACTGCATACCCTTAAATGCGCGTATCCCCTCAGTCCCATAAATTCCTTCGGCTGCCTCTGCTGCTAACTGTTGCAAGCCTCATCTGGTTATATGCCACCGGACTATGGCGACTTAGCGCCTGGCAGACCCCAGCTTCCTACGCAATCGATGCGCTTGAGGTATTAGCGCGGCTAAAATTTTCTGGAGAGAAAGGCTGGGGATTTTTTATTGATAAAACACTACCTGAACTGGGCGCACCCTGGGGGGTCGACTGGTCGGCTTATAGTATGCCGGATGCACCGGTGTTTATTTTTTTCGGCAAGATAAGTTTACTTATTGGGCTCATAGAGGCCAGCCATCTCGCCCTGCTTTTTGCTCATCTCAGTGCAGTCAGCACTTTTTATTTTTGCAGCCGCACCCTCGGTCACCGCGCATTGTTTGCGGCTGGAGGCTCCTTGCTCTACGGCTTCAGCTTTTACCTCTGCCACCGCAGCCTTTCACACTACTCATTCACCCTAGCTTATATTGTGCCGGCCCAGTTGCTCAGCACTTGGCTGATCGGCAGTGGCCACCAGATCTTAGCCCGCAGGCGTGGGCAGTTTTTCTGTCTACTAACGGCTTTTGCGACTGGTTTTGGTAATCCCTATTTTGGTTTCGGGTACGGTCAATTACTCGCCTTAGCTCTCATTTATCGGGCCGCATCGACTCGCCGCGGCAATCTCAATCTAGGCCTGAGCTGCCTTGCACTCTTCGTCGCCACTTTGATGGCGACAAACTATAGCTCCCTTCTCGCGATGTTCGGTGATGCGCCCGGGCTATTACAGCGTAATTTTTCAAGCACCGAGGTCTATGGTTTTCGCCCAATTGAGCTACTGATCCCCCCTGCCTCCCATCGTTGGACAATCGCGGCTGAAATCGGCGCACGTTATGCCGCAGCAACCAGCCTCAAGGGCGAACTTTTCTCCCCCTACCTCGGTCTTGCAGGGATCTGCGGTCTGCTCCTAATCGCTACGGATGCGTTCGTTCGATTATTTCAAGGCCGATTAGGGCTGCGGCCAGCCTACGCCGCTACATCGCTATGGTTTATGGTATTCTTCATCGTCGGCGGACTAAACAGTCTGTTGGCTTTTATGGGGCTCGATCTGTTTCGTGCCGGCAACCGCTACAGCATTTATCTGGTCGCTATTGCTCTCCTTGCTTTAACTTCGTGGGCCTCTCGACGGGGAAGCCACCTCAAGACATGGGCGGCCTTCACCTTGGTTTCAGTTATTGTTTTGATTGGCCTGTGGGATCAACTCCCAATACTGCGGCCAGAACTGGAACGTCAGGCACTAAGTAAAAAAATCGCCACAGACCGACAGCTTGCCCATTGCCTAGAAACCCAGCTGCTTCCGAATGCGGCCATTTTTCAACTACCAGTAATTCCTTTTCTGGAACAGCCACCGAGGCACGGCATGACTGACTATGAATTGTTCCGTCCCTGGCTTTTTTCAGAGAACCTAAACTTTTCTTATGGCTTTTTTGCTGGAGATAAACCTTTGCGTTGGCAAAAATGGGTTGCTTTAAGGCCGGCCAATTTATTGTGCGAGACTTTGGAAGAGGCCGGCTATGCCGCTCTCTATATTCACAAGGCGGCATTTATCGATTCAGGCGTAAGCTTGCGACAGCAACTCATCGCCCTAGGGAAAAAACAGCTTTTTGATGCTGGAGATCATTTGGTTTTTGCCCTGCAAGTTACTAAAACAATTCATCTTCCGAATTTATATGATGCGCGACTAGACGATCCTTGGGACCGTGTGCCTGTTACTGGCGATCAACTGCAAATTTATGCCACAACCGGATGGTTCGCTTTAGAACAGCTCGGCGAAGAATACTGGCGCTGGGCCGGCGATGCAGCAAGTATTACCATCTGGGTTGCCGGCAACAGACCGTTGCCGGCAAATTTAGAGTTTATAGCGACCGCATTACGACCAGCTAGCCTCTTTGCTACTCTCGCTAATCGGCAAATTTGGCACACTACGGTTCAAGAACAATCACTAATAAAAGTGAGCCTGCCAATTACCTTACAACCGGGAGCGAATCAGATAGCTTTTCATTATGATCACTCGCCGACCCGAGCCTCAGCCACGGATCATCGGCGGCTAGGCTTTCGGTTGATTAATTTACGTGCATCTATTCATTAACATTCCTAACGAGACCTTTTTTTTACTAAAAAGGCCGCTCCCATTCAGGCCAGTGCAATATTGACGACTAATTAGCGAGCTGCACCGGCGGGGCCATCGCAATATCTACATCCGTAACATTAAATAGCAGCCTGCGGAGATCCCCCGGCGTGCGGCTGGGAAGAGCCTGGTGGTTAGACCAGAATAGAATTTCACTCGCGCCAGATTTTAGTGTTAGATTTTCAATGACAATCTGGCCCGACTTATTCCACTTTAGAGGCAGCTCTTGTTTGCCAATAAAAGCGTGAAGCTCCGCCCCAGGAACAAAAAACTCTCCATTGATTTGAAGCCTGAGCCCCTCGATGGACTCTACTGCCTTTAAGACAAAACTAAAAGTACGATCGCTCCGGCCAGACCAACGGTGAGAGCCCTCATCATCCCACCAACCGATTCCCCAATCCAAGCTGACTTTGGCGGGTTCAGTTGTAGGCCGCAGTATCAGTTTGTCACCCAACCGGCGAGCCGATGCCGAATATGTACCAGGACTAAAACTGCGCTCGAGAGTCCATTCCCCCGTGAGCGCACCCCTTTGAGCATAAATTGTATCGCAGGCGAAATGCAGTTCCTTGTTGGACAAAAAAGTCGCGGCCCAAAGAATATCCCAAGACTCTTTAAGCGTGATGTTCACAGAAGTTATCGCGGGATCGTTTTGGATTGCCCCCAAAGAAACCAATCCTCGTGTCATGTACAATGGCATCGCCGAGGCCTCGCGGACTATTGCAGATAATGAACGCGGCAAGAATATCACCACGAGCAATCCAATTAGGGCCAGACTTGGTCTCCGCAGACTGCGAATTTTCAAAGATTGGAAACCGAAAAGCAGCGAGGGCAAAATTACAGGCAAAAATACGGCCACTAATTTGTAGGTTTTATAGCTATTAAGCAGCCGGCCTTCCGGATCTTTTAGCAGTAAGAGATATATTGCACCCAAGATTACACCGCAGAGGGGAAGAATCACTCCCAGGGATCGATCCCGAACGCGCCAAGCTGATACCACCCCGCTGGCCCACATTATGGCAATAACCCCAAACAGCCACAAATGAGCTAAGTAGCTTTGCGGCTCCAATGCTTCATTCAAACTAAGCCCCAACATTGAGGGCAACAGCATCGGACTCATCACCCACCCAGCATCAAGGAGGCCCCAGGTCAGCACCCGACCTATCAAGCCCCACATGCGCATAGGAAAAAGCAAAGTGCATAAGATCACAACTGTCGCACCCCACAAGGTTACTCTTCCCAGCTGACCCCACTGCCGACGCTCCACCGCGCGCCATAATCCCCATCCCCCGATAATCGCGACTACAAAAACAATCATCATCATATAGCTGGATAAAAATAGCCACAAAGCAAAAACTCCAGCAGCTACCCTTTTCCACCAAACCCCAAGTGAACATGAGCTAGACGACCCACTGAGGGCCAGCAAAAGAAAGCTGGAGGACCCAAGAGTGCCAACCAACTGTCCGAGTGAAATGTTGTATGCGCCAAACAGCCAAATTGGCGAGAGTGCGTAAAGAAAGCCACCGGCTACAGCCAACCACCAGCGCAAGCCGGCCACCCGCTGGCCGAAGGCCATGGCTAGAGGAGCACCACAGGCTCCCAAAGCACACGCCAAAACGGATATTAGCTGCCACAGTTCGAGGCGAAAGGTAGTTGCCGCGATAGCGAGTAAAGCCGTTGGCCCGAAATGATTAAACTCCATCCATTGATTCCGGTAAGCTGCATGTTCCGTCTGGCCCCAGTGTTCACCTGGCGTACCCATCCCTTTATCTAAAAAAAAGCGGGCCCCGAGAGCATATTCGGGCCCATCCCGACTGCCGATAGAGATGGCTGTCAGGCCAAGATTATTATGCGGACTTTGTGCAATCGGCAGTAATGCGAGCAGCAGCCCAATCACGATCAGCACCACAGAAACTATAAATGTTCGGGAGCGTAAGGAGGCCAGAAGCCAGCGGCGATTACGTGACCGGAGCAATGCCCCGAACAACACAAGGGCGGGTAGCAGATTTGCCCAGAGACCGCAGATCGCGATTGGTCCCGCTAACCGAAGCAGCCACCAAACCATGGCAATCTGAAAAGCCAGCCCAAAAGGTATACACACCGCCCAGAGGAACCTACGCCACCCCGCTGGGAGTAGCCATAGGGCCGCCCCCAGGCCCCAGAAAGCCCAATAGAGCACTAAGCAAACACCCAGCAAGACACATAGCATATTTGCGTCATCGTGCGTTTTTCCTGATAGCGCACAATAAGCAAATAACACTGCCTCACCATTTCGTCCTCCGCGAATATAGCCTATTCCCGATCTGCTGAGAATTTGGCAGATACATCCAATAGAGCGCCCTCTCTTCTGCGAGCGTTTCCATTTGCAATCATTTTACGCCGCATTGAAGAAAGGGCATGGGTCAGCCACCCACTCTTCTCTTCGACGCCTCCCACACCAGCCACACTTCCGCGCAGACGGGAATTCAGCGCGTGTGCCGCACGCTCTTCGCCGAACTGCAATCACAAGGAGCGGTGACGCCCATCTGCTACGATCCCCACCTCATTGGCTGGCGAGCCCTCGCTCCGAAGGAAACGTCCATTCTCCTCGATCGCAGTGGCGGCACGGGCCGATCACGCGGGGCCAAGTGGACGCTTGCTCAGAAAATAGCTGGTGCCACCCAGCGATGGCTCGGAGCTAAACCTTCACTACCCGCCGCGCATGGTCTCATTTGCCCAGAATTATTTTCGGCCAAAGTGGGAGCGCAATTGCCCCGTTTGTTATCCGCGGTTGCCGGCCCGCGCGTCGCCATTTTCTACGATGCGATTGCTTTAAAATTTCCTGAACTCACGCCAGCCAAGACGGTCGCCCGTTTTCCCGCCTATCTACGCGAATTGCTTTTATTTGATGGGGTCGTCGCCATCTCGGAAGATTCCGCGACTAGCCTGCGCGACTATTGGCGCTGGCTGGGGATCGATCAACCGCCTCCGGTCCACGCCATCCCCCTCGGCGTCGATCGGCCCACTCTGCTCTCAGCTAACGAAGCGAACCCATCCCCGACTATTCCCCGATTGCTTTGTGTCTGCACGATCGAAGGCCGCAAAAACCACCTCGCCTTACTGGAAGCTTGCGAAGCGCTCTGGCTCGAAGGTCTGGCTTTCGAATTGCAGCTCATCGGAATGCCCCGAGCTGACACGGCGGGTCCAGCCCTAGCTCGAATTCAAGCCCTCCAGCAAGCGGGCCGACCGCTCCTTTTTTCCGGATCGGTGCCCGACGCCACTCTCCACGCGGCCTACCAACAATGCAGCTTCACCATCTACCCGTCATTGATTGAGGGTTTCGGCATGCCCGTGCTGGAAAGTCTCCACTACGGTAAACCCTGCGTCTGCTCGAGCCACGGGGCCCTTGGCGAATCCGCCCACGGCGGAGGTTGTCTCGCCCTGGAGTCAGTCGATGCCAACAATCTCGCCGCAACGTTAGGCCGATTGATTAAAAACCCAACCGAAGTTGCGCAACTCGCAGCTCAGGCTCGCGGCCGCCACCTGAAAACGTGGCCAGAGTACGCCACGGCGTTCACGACCTGGCTGCGCACCCTGCCGCGGCGCGCTTGAGCCAAGGCTTTGCGGTTGCTTAGAAGCATCAACTGACGTCTAGTCCCACCCAATTTCCATGGCCCTGTCTCTGTTCAATTCCAAAACCAGCAAAGCCATCATTAGCCGCGCGCAAGACGACCACGCGACGAAGATGCGGCTAAAATATAAGCCTTACTATCATGCCATGGAGTCGCAACAGGGGACTAAGATCCAGCTGCAAGGACGCGAGATGGTCATGCTTTCCAGCAACGATTATCTCGGGCTTTCCTTTCACCCCAAAGTGATCGAAGCCTGCGCGCAAGGAGCCAAGACTTGGGGCTCAAGCACCACCGGGGCGCGCATCTCCAACGGCTCGCGGGCTTATCATACAATGCTAGAAGAAAGACTGGCCGCCTTTCTCGGCCGAGAAGCCTGCCATGTCAGTGTAGCCGGATATGTTTCCTGCGTCTCAGCGGTGGCAACTTTTGCGCAAAAAGGTGACACCATATTTGCCGATAAGAATATCCACTCCTGCCTGTGGGACGGCGTGCGCTTATCGACCGCGACCGTCGAACGCTTCAGCCACAATAACCCAGCGGATCTCCGCCAAATCTTACAGTCGCTTGAGCCGAAGACGGCAAAAATGATCGTTGTGGAAGGCGTCTATTCAATGGAAGGACACATCTGTCGCCTGCCTGAAATCGCCCGCACCAGCGAGGAGTCCGGTTCCTTCCTTGTGGTCGACGACGCTCATGGTTTTGGCGTTCTGGGCCGCCAAGGCCGTGGCACCGTCGATCACTTTCAACTCAATGATAAGGTCGATATTATTTGTGGCTCGATGTCTAAATCTCTCGCCAGCACCGGAGGGTTCATTGCGGGATCACGCACTTTAATCGAATATTTAAGAACCAACTCCAAGCAAACCCTCTTCAGCGCCGCGCTCGCTCCCAGCCAAGCGGCGGCCGCGACCACCTCACTTGAGCTCATGCAATCAGAGCCTGAACACTTGGCTAAACTGTGGAAAAACACCAAGCGCTACCGTGAGTTGCTGAAAGGTCTTGGCCTCGATACCTGGGAGAGCGAAACCCCCGCCGTGCCGATTGTGCTGGGTTCGAAAGAACTCGTCTATCGCTTCTGGCAAGCGCTGCTCGAGAAAGGCGTATTCACGGTCATGTCGATCGCGCCCGCGGTTCCGCCCGGTAAAGACCTCATTCGCACCGCCGTCTCCGCTCTCCATAGCGAGGAAGATTTAGATAAAATTGCCACCGCCATGGCCTATGCGGTGAAGCAAATGTAAGTTAGCGCAAAGCCTGCAATAACGTCCGCGCAGTATGGGCCCATCGGGGTAAGGCTCGCGTCATGGCCTCCGTTTGTAAGCGCTGATAATCTGCCTCATTCGTCAAGAGGCCGCGCAATTTTTTCTGCCAATCGTGATGATCATTAACCGGCGCTAAAAGACAGCCACCCGCGGCGGCATTCTCACGTAAGACCGGCAGATCACTGCACACACACGGCACGCCGCGCCATAAAGCTTCGAGCAGCGGCAAGCCACAACCTTCCGCGATCGTCGGGAAAACAACGGCTCGCGCATTGGCATAGAGCCGACCCAACTCACGATCGCTCGCTTGCGCATGAAAATGGAAAAGCTTCTGCCGATCCTCGAGTGCCCGCATGCGTTTAAGTAACGGGCGACCAAAGTGAGGATTTACTCGACCCACGACGTGTAATTCAAAATTTACGCCCTCCCCCCATAAAGCCTCCACCACATCCAGTAGAAAGCCCTGATTTTTTCTCGGCTCAACAATCCCCACGCACACCAGCGCTGGGCGGCCTGGCGTCGGTCGGGCATCGCGCTGCACGCGCTTACTCCCATCAAAATCGGCGCCAAGTTCGATGACATCTACCGGGCCCTTCGGCGCGACCCCCTGCCATTTCCAGAAGCCTGTAAAATCCTGCCGAGTTGCCTCGGAGATGGCCCAGGTCCGATCAAAACTAGCCAATAATTTCATGTATTCCGGATGACGCTGAACACTTTGCGGCCACGTGATGTGGGGAAATTTAATCGGAATAGCATCATGAAACATCGCCGCCAATCGGCAAGGAGGGTGATGCACAAAATCGGAGAAACCGGGCCGCTCGGCCTCGCTGAACATCTCCACCGTCAGCAACCAGTCGGCGGGCTGAAAATTGACCGCTATTTTTTTGGCGTGTGTCAAAAATGCCCGCCGCGAATTAGCCCAAACCACCGCCGTAACATTACCGCCGAGCTCTTCCATCAAACGCGAAGTCAGCCGCATCAAACCCGAGCGATGCTGCGCGGCGCCCATCTTGGTGATATCATAGTAGATCATCGCAGGGTTATGCGCCGGAGAAATTAAGCCAGCGCCACGAGAGGGTACGATAGAAATAACCTCGGGCCAGCGTCGAAAAATTATTCATGTTCAGGCTTAGCGGGGCTCATCGCGTGCTGGAAACATTGCATCAATTGCGCGGTATTTTTATGCGCATCGTAGTGTGCCTCCACCCACTGGCGCGCCGCCACCCGTAAGCGCTCAGCCAACTCATCATCTTCACTCAATCGGCGCAGGGCATTTAACCAAATGAGCGGGGCATCGACGGCCGCCACCAAGCCGGTGAGTTCGTCATGAATAGCCTCGGTCGTGGCTGAGACTGGCGAGGTAACCACGAGCACACCGGCGGCCATCGCCTCGGGAATCACGTTCGGCAATCCATCCCGATCGCCACTCGGAGCAATGATTCCCGTATGCAGCAGTCCATCAGCCCAAGCCAATTCCGACCAAACAGCGGCCGATTCTTGATGGCCTATAAATTTTACCTCTGCACCTAAATCCAGCGTTTGCACGGCCGCTTCGAGTGATACGCGGAGGGGGCCAGCACCCACCACCCTCGCCTCAAAAGCCAGTCCCGCTCGCTTGAGCGCGGCGTAGATTTGCAGTTGGTAAAATAATCCTTTCTTCGGCACGAGTCGGGCAATACACAACAACCGCAGTGGACGGCGATTTAAACGGAGCGGCTTGCAAGGCGGGAAAGCCTCCAGCCCGCGACGGATGCAGACAATTTTATCGGCGGATACTCCGCGGGCAATTAATTCGCGACGCCCCATCTCCGTTGAGGTATGAATAAATTGCGCGTGCTGTAATTTTTCCTGCAACCACCAATCACCACCGTGCTCATAAATATCATAGGCATGCGCCCCCGTGCTATAGCGCCAGCCAGCTATCCGACCGAGTAGCCAACCGGCCGTGGCGGGCGCACCCGCCCAAGCTGCGTGCACCAAGGCCGGTGGATCCTGCCGAAATTGGCGATAATAACAGCCGGCAAAACCGGCCCCGAGCATGTTTTCCCAAAAATTTAACCAAGAGGGCGCTCCCCGCGTCAGCACTCCCGCGAAGAGATCACGCACGATGCGCGGTCGACGAAAGCAATTCCACGGAATCGTAAAAATAATTAACGGCAGCAGCCGCCACTTAGGAAAATGCTGCACCGTCATACCGCTAAACTCACCCCCGCCGCCCCACAATGAATAGAGTTTCAGCCGGATTCCCTGAGCCTGGAGCGCCAAAACATCACGTTGCAGAAAGGTTTCGGAAACCTTTGGAAACGTTGTAAAAATCAGGGCTATGTAAGGGGGACGAGACATCGCGCGGGGCGACTACCAGCCAACGCATAATGCAGGGCTCAGGAAAGCAGGAAAATCAGGCGGTAAAACAGTTGCCCGGCCGGCTGGGCGCAGAACCCAGGGGCCTAATGAGCCGCGGGCAGGCGACTAGGCCTCGTATATTTTATGAGAAAACAGTCCTGGCTTGATCGAAGTACCCGCTGCCTGCTGGGCTAAATCAACCAGCTCGGTAATCAGAACCGTAGGATTTTCCTCATAACGCAATTTCAGGAAATTATTGTGCAAGCGATCGTAAATCGACGGATCAGCCATCCAAGCTGCGATAATCGTCTCAAAATCCGCGGCATTATTAATTCGTTCCACGCCGGCCCCCCGTTGAAAAAACTTCACCGTCAATTCTTCCTGTGGCATAATGCCCCCGAGGGCGTTAAAAATTATGGGGCAGCGAAAATGCAGCGCCTTGGCGCAAGTTGTGGTCCCGCCCCGAGTAACGATGACATCACTGACTTGCATGAGCAGATGCACTTCCTCTGAAAAACCATCCACAAAACAATTGAGCTGGGGATGCGCTGCCCGCCAACGCACCAACTGATTATAAGCTTCGCGATTATTGCCACAAATGACGATCGCCTGGATTTTATCGGCATACGGCAGCAACTTGGCCAAAAGCTCCACATGGTTGTTGGCGCCATTCCCCCCCGTGGCGAGGAACACGGTGAACAAGTCGGTACGTAGATGCAGCGTCGCTGATAAATAGTCCGCCCGATTTTTAGCATTAAATACTTCAATCGATGAGCGCGGCTGCATCAGGTAGCCGCGCACTTGCGTCCGCTCGATGGGCATACCGAGCTTGACGGCATAGTCGCGAGCGGTGTCGGTGCGCGACACATAGAGGTCTGCGCTCGGTTCTACCCAATTAATACTATAACCAAAACCACCAGAAAATTCTCCGCAATAAGTGGCGCAGCGTACCCGCTCGGTGCCCAGAATCCTCTTCGCCATTTGAAAATACCCCCGGTTCAAACAATCATGCACGCTGAACACGAGATGCGGCTGATATTCCCGCAGCACTGATTCATAATAAGCGCGCCCAAAGGTAACCGTCCGCCGATTAAGCCAACTCAGTATCTCTACAAAAAGATAAAATGCCTTATGCACCCAGGGCGATTTCTTCTGAATCCAATTATAGAAACGCACGCCGGCACTAAAAAATCCGGAGGACTTCTCGAGCATCTGCTCAATCCGCACGTCAACCTCGTGCCGATAAAGTTCAAAGCACCACTCCGCAAAAGCCTGCGCTCGCGTATCATGACCAGCGCCAGTGCTAGAGGTGAGAACAAGGATGCGGACGCGAGCCATGATTTATAAAAGCGAAATACTATCCAAGAAAGAGTGCCAGCGCATCAGCTAAAAAAAATTCCGCAACTTTAGAGTCCAAAATATTTCTCCTGCACTTTGCGCTTGAAAGCCAAAGTGCCGAAACGCGCTAAAAATGGTCCTAGCTGGGCCTGAAAAAAACGTCCAGTCCGCACCGTACCGCTCCGACCTCGCAGGAGGGCACGACGCAATGACTCAGCCGCATGGGCCGGCGCTGGACCGGAACGCATGAGTGCCACGAAAGAGGACCAGGCGCGGCTCATCCGAGCGGTGTTGATCGTGTCATGAGCCCAACCAGCCGCTTGCTCAGGGCGGCGGACCGAACTCTCAAAATCAGTGCGATAATCACCTGGCCGAAAATCGATCATGATAACGCCTGTGCCAGTCAACTCATACATCAAGCTTTCGTTGAGAGCCGAAAGACCCGCCTTGGTCGTATTATAGATGGCCTGATAGGGCATCCCGAATTCACCCGCAATCGATGAGATATTAACGAGCGCCCCACGCCGGCGCGCAAGCATACCGCGCAGGGCGACATGACTGAGTCGCGCTGTATTAACTAACATCAGCCGAAGTTGTTCCTCCCACACCGAAAACTCAGTGTGCGCAAAAGCCCCAAAGGCCCCAAAACCAGCATTGTTAATCACTATATCAAAGCCCCCCGCGGACTGCTCGGCCGCAAGAAATATCGCTTCAGCGGCGGCGCCATCACCGAGCTCGAGCGCCACCGCATGAAAACCCGGCCGCGCCGGCAGACGAATCGTATCGCGCGCGGTACCCCAAACCGCAACGCCCTGCGCCAGTAACATATCGGTAAAGGCGCGACCCAATCCCGTGCTGGCCCCGGTCACAAAGGCAGTGCGATAGCGGGTCGAAAGATGAATGGCGCTCATGCGTTAGACCGCACGAAAGACCAAGCTGACATTAGCTCCACCGAAGCCACAACTGTTGCTCAGCACCACCTGAGGGCGCTGAGGCAAAGTGGCCCGGATAATATTGAGGCCCGCACAGGCCGGATCGATTTTTGTAATATGGGCCGATCCGGGCATAAATCCTTCCTTAATGGCGAGCGCACAAAAACCAGCTTCCATGGCACCTGAGAGGGAGAGACCATGACCAGTGAGCGCCTTGGTGCTGCTGACGGCTGTGCGCGCTAGATTATTTTTAAAAATAGCCTGGATCGCTTTGGCCTCTGAAATATCGCCAATCGGCGTCGAGGTTGCGTGGGCATTAATATAATCTACGTCGTCGGCCTTTACCCCAGAAGCGCGGAGCGCATTTTCAATCGCGAGCTGCAGCCCGGCTCCCTCGGGGTGTGAAATAGCCACATTGTGTCCATCTGATCCTTGCCCCCAACCCGCGAGCTCACAGTAAATTTTGGCCCCGCGGCGCTCAACCTCCTCCTCACTTTCGAGCACCAAGACAGCCCCGCCACCCGTGCCGACAAAACCGTCACGCGCCACATCAAAGGGCCGCGAAGCAAGGGCTGGATCAGATTGCAGCGAGAGCGCGCGCATGCCCGCAAAAGGTAAAATGCTCTCTACGTTACCATCCTCACCCCCCACCACAAACATCCGCTTCTGCCGACCGAGCGCAATTTCATCGTAGGCAAAACCCATCGCATGAGCCGAGGAGGCGCAGGCCGATGAAAATCCCGTGGAAGCCCCCTTGATTTTAAATTGCGAAACGAGGTTGAAATTAACTGTGCCGGAAATTGAGGCGACAATTCCGAGCGGCTGACAGCGCATCACGCCATATTTCCGCATCCGCTCTAAATAATGACCCAATAAGAAAGGTGAGCCGCCCGAAGCCGCGTATAAGCCTGTTTGGGCATTAGAGTAATCAGCTTCCGATAATTTAGCATCCTCCACCGCTTGCTGCATCGCGCAGTAAGCATAAACTCCATGGGGCGCCATGCCGCGAAGAACTTCCCGCCGGATGTTATAACGCGCCGGGAAAACCCAATCCTCCGCCTCCGTGGTATCGGTAATAAAATCGCGAATCGGCGCAGCCACTTTGACCGGCACATCAGCTTTTTGAAACGGCTGGTATTGGATCATCCCATGCCGCATCTCCCGTAAACTATCGGAAACAGCGACCGCATCATTGCCTATGCTCGTAATAAAACCGACCCCCGTAATGTAAACTTTCCGCATATTAATTAAAACGCACCCGTCGCTCGATTAGCCACGACTGCCTTGCCGCGTATGAAAACGCTTTTAGTCAGACGGTCAACCACCGCCGCAAGCCGACCAAGTCCAGCCAGTTTAGGCGTTGACGACCGCCTTATTAGGGGCGTCTAAAATAGCAGCGGGTTCAGCTTGCGGGACAGGCTGCGCAACGGCATCGGCAAAGCCAAACGTGAGCGTGATTTCTTCCGCAATCGCCGCTTTTTCCTGACCGACGCGAATCTGACCTTCGAACGTGGCCAGCGGCGCCTTCAAGCGCTTTGGCTTGATTGATAAGTTGAGGACATCCCCAGGACGACACATCCGATGGCAGCGCACACCTTCACACGACGTGAAGAAAATCATCTTCGGATCCACCACCTTGCCGGCTTCGCCGACTTGGCCCTCGAGCAGAAAAAGCACCGCCAGCTGGCCAAGCGCCTCTAACATGATGGAGGCAGGTAATACCGGGTTATCTTTGAAATGCCCTTGGAGAAAAAATTCCTGCCCGCTGATCTTGTACTTAGCGTTGGCGCCATGCGCACCCACGGTAGCCTCGCCGAGAAAAAGAAACGGCGGCTGGATCGGCATGACCGTCATGATCTGCTCGATCGGGATAAATTTGGTGGGCTGAGGCAGGGGCAGGCCACGGACCTTACAATCCAAGAATGTTTTAACATCACCCACCGACCGTAAGTGGCGTAACTCTTCGTTATTGATGGTCATTTGGAGCACATCCTCCACCAAAATGACGACTTCCATCATCGTGAGTGAATCAATACCAAGATCTTCGATAATACGGAGATCATCATCAGCATCCTTAAGCTTACCCCTAAGATCGGGCTCAATATAGCGCTCAATTATGCCCAAAACAATGGCCGGTAAATGCTCGGTGTTCCCTGTTTTACGAAATTGCGCGGCCGATTCATAAGTCGCCGCTGAACAGCGCTTAAGGGCCTCGCGAAGATTTGCATCATCTTCAGATGTAAAAGGTTTTAGCTGAAATCCAGTAGCGCTGTGTACAGTAGGAGCCATTAAAGTAACCAATGGGAAGGTTGAGGTTTTGTAAACCCAAAAAGATAGCCCTCTGTGCACCCCCCCCC
>Ga0214919_10006973_pt1 | contig 15368 bp, 9 predicted proteins | sample LL1503_MetaG_FD_177994 | JGI IMG/M metagenome (GOLD analysis project Ga0214919, IMG submission 177994) | Freshwater microbial communities from Lake Lanier, Atlanta, Georgia, United States - LL-1503 | ecosystem: Environmental > Aquatic > Freshwater > Lake | place: USA: Georgia | collected 2015-03-15 | reverse complement strand
AAATTGAAACTTGATACTTACATTTTCACCAGTTGGAATTAGATAGGGTAATTCCGAACCATCTTTATATTGTACCCATATTTGATAACTAATCCCGCGCAGTTGGCTATTGCTAGTTAGAATATAATTCCTTAGTAGAACGGCACTATAGAGGAATGAGCCAGTAAGATTAAAGAATTGATCGCTTGTATCTATATCTAAATCAGTGAATACTTGATTGTACTTAGTATTGCTGCCATTTTCGAAATCACTCAAAAGTGTCATATTAGTCTTAATTATTATTTTATCAACAAGAATAAGTTTAAATATAGTTTCTTGTGATTGCGTGCTAGTACCAGTTAAATTTAGCACATATTGAAGGTATCCGGCTTGGTCGCCTGCAATGGTTGGCAATTTAAAATATTGTAGTAAATTTGAATTCACATAGATGCCATTACCTGATGCCGTGTAAAATTTAGGGTCATAATTCAATGTAAGCCGCTTAGTTGTATAATCTAGAGACCAAAAGGGGCACGAATCAACAGGAAAAACGCCAGTGATTGCCGCTTGTAATGCAGTATAACAAGCTAAATAGGCAGCATTTACAGCATCTACAACTTTTTGTAAGTCATAAAATGCTAATTGTGCTTGTGATGGTAAAATAGTTTCAGTAGATGTAAAAACACCAGCAATACCAGTAGGGGAAATACCAGTAATTGAGCTACCAATTGTTGCTAGTAATTTATAATCATAAATGCCTATAGCATTGTTAGATTCACTAACTAAATATAGATAATCTTCTAGACGTGATAATGCAAGATTAGAAATATATGTATCCGCAAATGTTTTTACATCTAATTGCCCGAAAGATTGCAAAGAAAACTTAGTAAGCGTGCTTCCCAAATTATAGTTGTAATTAATAGCCTTAGTAATATATGATGCAAAAGTATTTGCCGTTAAATGCCATTCACGCAGTGAATATGTATTATTTGATATATTAACTACAACTTTGCAAATATTATTAGTTGTGGCAATTAGAGCATAACCAACATTTGGTAGGTAATCATCCCAAATAAGACTAGTAATTTGAGGGTTTGTTTCGTTAGAGCTTACTTGAACCCAATCAGAGCCAGCTGCTAGAGTTGGTACTTGATTAGGGCTTGTGCCAGTAAGTACAATAGGATTTGAAAGAACATATAATGCTAGACCATAAGTTGCGAAAACGTACCCTTCAGGGGAAACACTAATTTGTGCGTCAGGTAAAACCGTTAGACTTGGAATATTATAAAAATTAGTCCATACGCCACCGGCATTAATATAATTTAGTTCTGCACTTGCAGGATTAAATACGTTATTCGGAGTAAATCCAAGACCAATACAAAGATTTGGATTATAATAACTAACCGACGTTTGCAGTGTCCCGGGCACGGCGCCGGGCACCAAACCAGCAGTAAATCCCGCCCAATTATTAGGCCATCCGGCATTTTGGTATGTAAAAGGAGCACTAATATTTACACCAAAAGCAAAACTAGAACCATCATTTACCATTAGAGACGTGATATTATCAGCAGTTGCGCACTTTTCAACATATGGATTTACACCGTAAATATTCCAGTTGTTAAATGGCGTTGCGGGGTTAATATTAGCACCCATACCAAGAGTAGGGTCATAATTATTATTTGCAACTACAAATGACGCATCCGCGCTACTAATAAGACAAGATGATATATTTAATAGTGTATTTGGTAATGGCCCTTCGTTTTCTGCTACTTGGCCTAAATAATTATATATAGTTGCATATGGCGCACCGGTATAATACCAGCACACCAATACATTAGTGCCATCTGTTGTAGCACAAGCAATATTAGTTAATGCACCAAGCGTTCTAGAATCAGTTATAGCCCATTGCTGAACGAACGCATTACTTACTACACGATAACTATATACTGTTGGTGTAGGTAAATTTACACATACTAGTAGGGCTTGCGCAACTGTGCTATAATATGCATTCACAATATTTGTAATAACTTGACTATCTAGTAGTAAGCCGCTCTCATCATAAACGTGAATCGCATTGAATGATGCAACTATAAAATTGCTTAACTCACTGTCATAAACGGTATATTGTGGTATTATAGGGTCGCCAAAGCTATTTAGTGGTGTAAAAGTATTTTCTACACTAACTTGTGTTGAACCCTGATATTTATAAAGTGTAATATCGTAATCACTATTGCAACTAGCAATATATTGATAAGTGGCTGTAATTGGATTTGTATTTGGAAAAGATACGTAAGCATCCTCAAAATGAATAGTTCCGGCGCTATCTTCTAATTGCAACCCAACTTGAAACTCATTATAAGGCAAATATCCCATAGTAATGCCGCTTAAATCACTAATTTTAAGCTTGTTAATTGCAACTTCATAATTGCTAGCATTATTTAAGATAGGAACGGAACAAGTTTCATTAACGTATGATGATTTTGGTATTTCGGTATCATTATAATTTAGATTAGTAAAATATAACACGGGCGCGGTATCTGCATATACTCCGGATGCCATAATAAGAAAAGCAATTTATACTAATGATAACTTAGAAAATAATAAAAAAATATATTCCATATTACAAAATATTATTTAATCTAACATACTCATGAACCCTTCCGCCAAACTATCCATTAATCCCTGTTCTAGTTGGTCTGCAATTCCACCCCCACGCGTCTTTGTATCTAGATTATGTATTTTATTACGTGCTTTATTTAGAATAGAAAATGCAATTATTTTTTTAGCGTGATTAGGTAGATATTTCATAAGCATTTGCCCGTGCTTGAGTCCTTTCTTTGTCAATTTGTATGAATCCGCCGTTTCTGTTATGTGGCTTGGGTGAATGCTTAAATGGCGCATTAATCCCGTTCCGGCTGGTTGCGCATTTACTGCTGCAACATTTGCTGGTGGTATATTTGCTAATGCATTAGCATTAGCTGCATTTGCATTTGGTGCAACTGCTACTATATTTGCTGGTGGTTGTGCTATTGCTGCTACTAATGCGGCGTCTGCGGCATTTGCTGCTGCTGCTGGTGCTGCTGGTGCCGCCGCTGCGGCTGCTGCTGCTGCTGGTGGTGGTGCTAGTGCTGGCATTGCTGCCGCTGCTGCTGCTGCACGAACTCCAACAACACGTTGTCCTGTTTTGGAAAGTCCCAATGTCTGTGCATCGTAGTCTTCCATCTCTTTTAATTGCTCTAATGGTTTAATTCCTTCTGTTAACCGTTTATTAAACGCTAAGACTGGCAAAGCCCTATTTAGTGTTTCTACTGTATCATTTAATTCTGCTATTGCTTCTTCTTTTTTCTTTAATTTATCTACTGCGTCCTGTTCTGCTTGCGTATAGTCTTTTTCTTGTTTTCCAGCAACCCGCTTTTCAAATCCCCTAAATGCTTTATCATATTTACGACGCAAGTCTTTCAAATTCCCTTCAGATTTTAATAGCTTGTCTTCATAATATGTTAGTTCTTTTGAAAATTCTTTGAGTAGTTTCCCACGTTTTTTTAGGTCTTGTTCTTTTACTTGTTTTTCCATCTGTGTACGCTGTGTGGCTGCGGCTACTGGTGCTTGTTCTGCAACTTTTCGTCTAACTAGTTTTTCCTCTGCTGCTAGCTTCTGTCTTGCTGCTTCAGCCTTTCTTTCAGCTTCTGCAGTTGCTAGACGACGTTTTGTCTCTATTCTTGTTTTCTCGCTTTCTGCTGCTCGCGCGCCCCGTTCTAGCGCAGCACGATTAGCTTCTAGAATCTTTTCAAGTTCTCTTTCTTGTTTAAGTTTTGCTGCCGCCGCAATTGCTACATCATCTCTACGTGGTTTCGCTTGCTCTCTTAGTTTTTCTAGTTCTATTAACTTGCGTTTTGCATCTGCTAGTTCTACTTTTGATAGTGGTTCCATTTGTCCGATGTCAATTCCATATTCTCTTTTCACTAGATTGGAAAAATCAGATTGTGAAATATTAGGGTTTTCCTTTCTAAAATCTTGAATTATTTTTACTTCCTTTTCTCGTGTTGTTTTTGCTGCGCGTATGGCTTGTGCTTCTTGTTCCGTCTTTTTCTCTTGCATTTTTTTTATATCTTCCCTTCGCATTGCTTCAATATCACGGCTTTGCAATCTCTTTAAAATTTCAGAACCCTTTTTCTTCTTCAGTTCTAAAAAGGTCTTTGCCTTTTTAGCATCTTTCTTAGATTGCTTCTTCTTTTTAATAGAATCCATTTTGATGTATCTATATATCTATTATAAATAAATAAAAAAAATAAAAAATTAGATAATATTTTATATGAATCTAAATCCAGATATAGAATTTTCTTGTTCTATACCACGGCCACGTAAATGCCCTATTCGACTTGCAAATTTTGTTATTAAATGCACTCTACTGCGTGTGCTTTGTGGTATTTGCTTTTTTATTATATCCGTGTTCTGATAAATAAAACCTTCGTTTTGTTGAGTTAATAAACCATTAGAACGTAATATTTCCATTATAAAATCAGCACAATTCCAACTATCAAACCTATAAAGATAAAAATGGTCTTCGCCAATATCTAATCGTGTCTTTGTTAAAATACTATTCATTGTTCTTGGTACCGCATCTAATGGGACTTGTAGATATTGAGAGTTTGGCAACGGTTTATAGGGTGTAATACTTATATTTTCGTTCTTTTCAATTCTAAAGGGTATTATATTGCCGGTATCGTCAATAACATCAACCCGCAACGATATATGGTAATAAGCATCTATATTATGCTTTATCATTAATTCACGCATTAAATCATTCGTTATTTTATTTACAAGAAACATTATTTTATCGTCTACGGGCTGTTTTTCTAGTATCATAGAGGTAATGCCAAAATTACCATACTTACTTAATACATCTTTTACTGAATCAGTATATTGTGTTTTTTCACCTAATACATTAGATACATTAGATACAATCGTTTGTGCAGGATTCACAATCCCGCGCGCAACATTAGTAAAAGCAGGAGCACCTAACGTACTAATAACACTATTAAATCCACGTTTAATTTTACCAAACATACCAGAAAGGAAATTGCCGCCACGTTCCATATTTCTACGTCTTTTACTTATTTCAATTGCTTGCATTTGTGCTACTGCTTGTTTCTTTGTCATATATTTAGAAGAAAATTCGTGCTGTGGGTCGTCTTTCAAGCGTAATTTATAACGACTGCCCCGACGTTCTAAATAATACGGCATTTTCTAAGATTGTAATATGCTACATTATATGATTATTTTTATTGCTATATAATAATAACTAAAATGAGTATTCTTACAACTCGAACGAAAGATAGCGAACAAATAGCCACATCACCAACAACGGACTATTTCATTACTGAAAATGAAAATGCCGGTGAAATGTCAATTACTGGCAGTAAGATAATGCCGGCGTTTGATATGAAAAAGAAAAAGGTATTTCATTGCTTTTTCTCTGGTGCTACTGGCTCGGGCAAATCTTATCTAGCACGTAAATGTATAGAACAAATAAAGCCTAAATTCGTATTTGTATTTTCTAGTATTGATGATGGCGACTATGATAATATTAAAGGTGTTAAAACTATCCACGTAGATTTGAATGATATTATGCAAAAACAACATTTAGACACGCATCAAATCTACGAAACTATTCCCGATGATTGTATTTGTATTTTTGATGATATAGTTTCTTTTGGTGCTAAGATGGCTAAACCCTATATAGAATTACGAATGATTCTTTTACAAAAGGGCAGACACCGCGGGCAATCTGTTTTTGTTTGCGAACAACAAGCGATGGCAGGCAATCAGAAAGGCGCACGTGAAGTATTGCTTAATTGCTCACGTTTCTTTTGCTTTCCTAAAAGTAATTTTAATTCATTTCAAAAGCTAGCTAAACAATATTTAGGCCTAAATGAAGAACAAATTAAAAAGTGTAAAAGCTTAGGACGATGGGTCATGATTAACAAAAACTATCCATCTTGGCTGGTTTCTGAAAAAGAAGTATTAGTTTTCAACTAAATCCAAATACCTTTCTAATATCGTGCAGACTTAATAATGTCAATATTGTAGCTACAAAATCCCGATTTCTTAACAATCCAGAATTACCCTCAAAAATCCTGTCAAATTCATCATTACTTAAATCACGTAGTTTGATACGTAGCCCGCTCCATCTCCCGCACGTGCTTACTTGACCGCTCCACTGCTGGTAATCTTTATAATTAGCTATTATTGGTCTCCTGCGGGGGTCAGTTGCTAGTAAGTTAGCTAGTAAGGGCGGGTATTGCTTATCAAATGGGGTATAGCTCTTATACGTGTCCGGCATTCCCATTCCGAGACTATCCCAATAATTTATATTTTTACTGTCAGCCCATAATGCCACCCAATGCCCGTTGTTTGCGGCCTTTGTTTGTAGTAGAATTACTTGAAATGGGCTTGCATCTGGTAATAACTGGCTAAAGCTCATATTCTGTAATTGTGAATATTCAATTGGCTGTTTGCCAATTAGTGTTTGAATGTCATCACCCGTTAAATCCTGTGTAATATAATAGCGGGTTATGTCCTCAATGCTTTTTCCACTTGTCATTTTTCTATTATCTAAATAGATATTTTATTATTAAATCTTTTCTTTTAAAAATATAACATATAATATGGCAGAAAAAGATAAAACCACAAATGAAACCAAGATTGCTATCAAAGAAGCAGACAAAAAATATACAACTACACAAATCACTAAGAAAATAGCATACGCCAAGAAGACAAATCCTAAAAAATATGAACGTTTAATGAAAACCTATCGTGATTGGCACCCATCTGACGAAGAACAAAGCGATGAAGAACAAAGCGATGAAGAACCGCAAACAACGAAAAGCAAAGACACTTTCATACTTACCGACAATGAATATGACACTATTAGAAAAGCTCTTAATATAGATTTTCAAGAAAATCAAATAGAAACACTACAAAAATTATTTAATAAAATTTCTAACAATGAAAAATTATTACATAATGTTGTTAATTTTTTTAAAGATAGAAGTAAATTAGAACAAGAAAATTAAGCTTTAAAAAGCCCTACTATTTCTACTAGTAAATCATTCATACCATCGACACCCCCCACTTCTACTAGTAAATCATTCAGACCGTTGACGCCCTATCGCGTTTACCGTTGGCCTATCAGACACGGTAAACCATTAACAAACTTATAAGTAATTGTCGTTGTCCGTAGTCTCTGCATTTTTAAAGACCTCCTCTATATAGACTACGGCCACCAAAAACCGCGAAACCACTTTTAACTCATATTTGTGTGTTTTCCACTCAAAACACGCGTTTTTTAAGTAAGATAATTTCTTTAAAAATGCAGAGACTACGGACAACGACAATTATCTTACTTTTGAAAGGCTCCGACGGTATGAACGATTTACTAGTAGAAGTGGGGGGCTCTGACCGTCTGGCAATTTCCTCTGTTTATTTTTTTAGATAGTTTTTTTATTTTAACTGTAAATCACGGGCATTTATAGAAAATAGCCACTAATAAAAAATTGAATTTTTTTTCCTTCTAAGTTTTCTTCTACTAAAAATTATCTTACTTAAAAATAGCCTAAAGAAAATTATCTTACTTAATTCTAGTTGATACAATGTCTGAAATTAACTATTTTAAATCTAGTAAATTGAATCTATGGCCTTTGAATGAGAAAGCGCCAGCACATCGTGTTGGCGGTTCTCTCATTACACTTGGCAAATGGCGAGAACAAACGGACTTTTCCGGACTATCTAAGCAAATAAAGAAGGGAGATAATATTGGTTTTCTAGCAGGACTACAATTTGCAACTAATAAGTATATTGAGGCTTTAGACTTTGATATTTACGATGATGCAACAAAAGCCAATAAAGAAATTACACTTGCAATGTATAATAAATTTGCTAGTTTAGATACTAATAATAAACGCGGGTTCTTTAGTGGTAGCACGTGTGGTAATTATGGCGTTTTAATTGATACTACCAATAATCCACAATTACGTGCGAAAATAGAAGAATGTAAAAAAGTTAATCAATGTAAAATAGACGTAGATTCTCTTGAAATTCATTATCACAGCAATGTGGCATTACCACCAAGCGCAACACGATGCAAGAAATGCCATAAGATACATATGGCACGCAAGATACTAGCGGATGAGATGGGCTTTTGTGTGCCTAATGCCGAACAATCTACAATGATTATAGAAATTATTGATAAATTCTTATTGGGTGGAAAATCTAAGAAGACCAAGAATGATAATAATAAGCCCGTGTCAATACTAGCTAAGGCAGCCGCATGCGATGTATCACGTATTCATAAGAATAAGATGTTAGTAATTCTTAAATGCCTAAAAGAATCCAGATTTACTTGCAAGCAGTCTGACGGGTGGGGGCAATTAGTAGTGCAAGTAGCAAATGCAAATAACTGCGAAGAAGTAATAAATGCATTTTGGAATCGATGCCGCGTAGGTGCCTATGCTAATATTACATACAATGAAATTGCAAATGCTATAAATAGTGTTAAAATTAGTGAAGATTTCAATTGTGCTAATCTCTGGAAGATAGCAAAGGAAGACAACGAAGAATTATATAATAAATATTTCAATAAGTATGATGAACCCGAGTTTGCTTACCAACCTATTATATTTACTGATGGCACGGAGAAATCAACACATTTTATTAATTTTGAAGAGGCAAGCCGCTATTTCGAAGGCACGCAATACCGCTTTATTAAATCATCTTTAGGTACAGGCAAGACCCAATTTATTAAGAAAGTAGTTGAATGCCACTTTGCAGGTGAAACGGAACAGGCACGCGCATATGGTGGCGGCCGCCGACCGTGGCGTGTATTGTTTATTACTATGCGTCAGAGCTTGGCACGTTCATTATCTACAGACTTTCAAAACTTTGGCAATTATCTTAATAAAGAACATCAAAAACGCCTAACAACATTTGATAAAGTTATTATTTCTCTTGATTCACTGGAGAAATTAGGAACATTTAATGAGGAGGCCGAATATAAGGGTGTAGAAGAATTTGATTTAGTAATTTGTGATGAAATATGCAGCTTACTAAAGCACTTTGACTTTAAGGAAATCAAGAACGTTGAAATGTGCTATCGTATATTTAAATATTATATTCAATCGAGCAAACAGACATATTTTCTAGATGGTGATATTTCTAACCGTGAAATAGGCTGGTTTAATAAGTATATTAAACGTGAAGACGATAACGTGCAAAAACCACTATTTAATACACTTACTGGCATTAAATACGATTTGAAATTATCATATTGCAAAGCCGGACAATATAATAAGATTCTAGAAGCGCTAGAGGCTGGTAAGAATATTGCAATTGTTTGTATGTCATCGGCTGAATGTTTGAAAATGTATAATGCATTAGAAGATAAATACAAGACAAAAGTAATTCACGGCAACAGCAGCGATGCAGAGAAAGCAGAATTATGCAATATTAATAGTATCATTACCAACTATCAATGCTTTATTTATTCCCCTTCTATTTCCGTTGGTGTAGATATCAATCCAAAAATAGAAGGGATAATATACAAACATTTTGACAATATATTTGGTTATGTATGCGAAGGCAGCGTATGCCCGCGGGATTATTTCCAAATGTTAGCCCGTGTGCGGAATCCTAAGAGTCTTACAATTAACATACTTATTGCGAATTTTGATATGAAATTGACGGGACTATATGATATAATACCATTTGAAAAATACTATCGTATTATGTTTGGAGATGAACCCGTTAATGGTTTAAGCTATATTAAGTCTTGGAACAAATGGGAAACGGATAATTCTAAATATTGGTTAGACGTTTTCAAATGGTATGGGCTGCAGAAGGGGCACACGTTTGAAATCATCCAGACTAGCAAAGATGAATATTCCACGGAGGCAAAGAAACTAGAAGAAACGAAAATAAGACTCAACATAAATATAATGAAGAGTGATAAAGCGGAAATGATATTTGATTCAATCGTTTTGAATCAAAATTCACGGTTTGCAAAGAATGATATTTTTGAATTCTACCACAAAGAAGACAAAGTAATATACGAACAAATACGTAGTAAGCGTATTATTACAGAAGAAGACAAAGAGTTATTAATGATTATTGATGAGCGTAATGACTTTGACAATATAGAGCATAAGCAAAAGGCCATTGAAGCCGGATATGCTATTACATTTGACAAGTTGAATATGGAAAAGAGCGTGTATTGGTATTACTTCGGGTTGCCATTCAATTTGACTCTAGAAGATTTCAAAGAAAATTATTATCGTAAAATAGAGACAGTAAGGAATTATATAGAAATTACGAAACCACGAGAGAATTGCGAAAAGAAGCGTGCGGAATTTGATAATTCCATAATTTCTAAGAAGATAGTATATTTGAAACAGATTATGGGGCATATAGGTGCCGAAGGCTACGGAGCACAAGTAATCACGAAAGAAATAAATTATGATGCTATAAATACCATTCTACAAAGTGAGAATTTCAAAATCACATATAGTATCATGGAGAAGAGCCGCGGAAGCAAGAAAATAACAAAAAAGAACGAGCGGACGGAAATAATAGAGAAGGCATACACACGCACTCAGATTTTAGGACGTGTAAAAGATATTCTAGCGGAATTTGGATTTGAATATGTATATACACGTGTGCGCGTAGGTAATGAGCGGGTAAATGCATATGAGCTTTCACCGTGCAAAGCTATAAAACAATATAATGAAAGAGAATCAGCAGGAACAGCTGAAGAGATTGAATACGATTTTTAAACACATCTATTTCTAGTTTTTTGAAAGTTTTTTGAAAATTTTTATTTTTTCATTTCTGATATTTTAGGATATATTTGTACTTATTAGAATTTATTTTCAAACTATCTGAAAAAATAAATAGGAAAAAATAGAAAAGCAAAAAAGCCCCCCAATTAAACTAGAGATTTAATCAAGACCGTCGGAGTCTTTCAAAAAGTAAGATAATTGTCGTTGTCCGTAGTCTCTGCATTTTTAAAAGTGATTATCTTACTTAAAAAATGGGGGTTTTGAGTGGAAAAACACCAAATATGAGTTAAAAGTGGTTTCGCGGTTTTTGGTGGCCGTAGTCTATATAGAGGAGGACTTTAAAAATGACGAGACTACGGACAACGGGATTTACTAGTAAGTTTGTTAATGGTTTATGGTGTATGATAGGTCAACGGTAAACGCGATAGGGCTTTTTCAATACCTTTTAAAATACAAGTATTTTATAAATATCTACTTTCATTCCGAGTGGTCTTTTATTAAATTTACCACGGCTATAAACTATTTTTTCAAAGTTGTCAGACTCACCAATACGAGTTATAAGAGCACGGGGGAAATCATCGAATGGCATTCCGAAAATTTTTTCCATTCGTTTCATATCTGGTCTCATTACTACGTCTTCAAATTCATATTGTTTATTATTTGGAAATTCACGCGGCCACGATACCCCCTTTAATTGTGGCACAACCGCGTATATTGTTTTTGCTGTTCCATTACTAGATTTTAGTAGTATTGCCCGTGCTATGTGGTATAGGTATGCTACTTTACTATTAAATCTATTTTCTGAGTTTGTTCCCACTAAACCTTCATATGGTGGATTCATAAGAATTAAATCATATGGGCGTTCTTGCTTAAATGTAAAGAAATTATCATTATAGATATGTGATATTTTGAAATTTTCTTTTAATAGTTTTGTCATATTTTCATCATATTCAATTGCATCTAGATTTTTCAATTTTAATGTATCTTGATTGTCTATTAGTAATGATAGCAAAGCACCATTTCCCGCCGATGGTTCTAAAGCATTTGTTCCATTAAATTGAAGATACCTTTGAGAATACACGAATAAATCATTGTATATTTGTTGTAATACGTCGCGTGGTGTCTGATAAAAATCGAATTTTTCTTGATTGCCGGCCATTAATTTTAATTGTTCTTGTGATGGATTAAAAACGAATTTTTCATTATAACTGAATTTTACATTTGCATCTTGTTTTTGTGCTGCTTTTGGTGGAGTCCAATTTTTAAGTCCCATTTCCTTTGCTAGTTGTTCGGGTGTTTTTCCTAATATTTGCGCCAATTCTAAAATTGATGCTGTAAATTTGGCGTCGCTTTCTGATTCATTTTCTGCTTGTGCTTGTGCTAGTTCCATTGCTACTTCCTTTTGAACTTGTTTGTAAAATTCTTTTTGTTCATTTCTTTTTTTAATTTGTGCATCCGCTTGTTTCTTTTGTTCTGGTGTTAATTCTTCATAAGTTTTTAATTCGCGTGCTGGTGCTGGTACTGGTGCTGGTGCTGGTGCTGGTACTGGTGCTGGTGCTTGTGCTAGTGCTGGTGCTGGTATAGGCTTTGCTTTTTGTTTTTTAGTTATTCTAATTGGTTCAGTTATCTTTGTCGTTGGTTTTAAAAATTCTCTTAATATTTCGTTTGCTTCCTTTCTAGTTTTATTAAATAGTTTCTCTTGTAATATTCCTATTTCATCTAAATATGCACTATCTATTTTCCTATAAGGATATTTTTGGTAAAATGATTCACGCGCCATCCATTCAGCATCCTTATAACTTAATTTTGCATTTGCTAATATTTTTTCATATTCTAATTTTGTTTTTAGTTTTTTTTCTTCTTTACTTAACTGTGTTTTTGGTATTGATTCTACTTCTTTTATAACTGGTTCCACTTGTTTTATAACTTCAGTTATTTGTTTTTCTGCTTTTTGTTTTGCTAACCGTGCTTCGTTATATTTTCTTACTTTTTCTTTCAAAGCCTCATTAGCTTTAATAAAAACCGGTAGCGGTGCTGCTCGTGGTGCTGGTGCCGGTGCTGGTGCCGCCGGCTTCGGTAGTTGTTTTTTAGTTAGTTTAATAGGTTCAACAACTAAATCAACACGTCTTGGAATTAGATTTGTGCCCGTGAATTTTTCATATTGTTTTGCTAGAGACTCTACTAATTCATCTTTTGTCTGGCCTATCTTTATTCTATAAAGTTTATTGTGTCTTCGCGCTAAATCTTTTAATTTGCCGACTGGCAATGATTTTAAATGCTCACGAATATCCATTTTACTACTAATTATTATAAATATTTTTTATTTGTAAATCATCTAGTTTTTCTAGCTTACTTATTGGAATATAGATAATATCAGCTCCATAGCCATTGCTACGTCTTTCAAACTTTTCGTCATTATACTTATAACAATACATACCATCGTTATAATACCATACAAAAATAGGGGTATAACCCCGCTTGATGTAGCTTCGCGCCTTAATGTATTTATTCCAACCGATGATTGCTTCATTATACTTATCATGCTGTATATTTCTTTGTTTTATTTCTACTGCTATTTTATTTACTTTATCTTTCAAATCAAAGACTGAAAATTGCGGTGTCTGCTCTAGATTCAAATGGAATTTATTATTGAAAGCACAACGCACTTTTTCAACTATAGAATCTGCAAAAGGTGTATTTAAAACTGGCATAATTATCTTACTAAATAATAATCACATTTTTTTTGTAAGATAAACAATAAATAAAATATTTTATTTTCATTGTTTATTTTCTTCGTAATCAATAGTATAATTGATAAATAAAAATGGCATCCAATAAGCAACTAGCAGTTTATACCTCCATCAAACCACTCGTGGCAAATGGCTTTTTCAGCCCGTTAATATGGGAAGATGCGCTACAATATTCGACATATGCTATAACATTGACAGCAGATAAAAATTGTAATATTACAGTGCAATTTACAAATGATAGATTAAATATTACTTATCAACAAGTATTTTCAGTATTAGCCGGTGAGGCTTTTAATTATAATGATATTATATCAAGTTCTTATTTTCGGCTTCGTGTTGATAATACAGAGGGCACAAATATGACTGCATTTAGTTTATCTACATATTTAAAGAATGATACTAAAAGTTCTAATGTTGTATCTGCTCTTTTATGGGGTAATGTTGCAACTGGTATAAATGGTGTATCTGCATTAATCAATTCCAATTTCAACATTAAGAACTATACGTTTTTCGGTGATGTAGACGGGGCAACGGATTTAATAGTTCAAATTAGTAATGATGGTAGTACGTGGTATTCTACGCAATACACATATACTGCATCGGGTGCTGGTTATTTTGGATTTAATGTTTCTAATTTAGTAGCACAATACGTTCGCTTGCAATCTAGCAATAATATTACGGCAAAGGCTTATTGCAATGCCAATAGCTAGTTAAGTAGTGAACCTACGGTTCCCCTACGACCCCTCCCTTAGTTAAATAAATTTATCTTTATTTTTATTTTCTCTCTTTTAATTAGTTAGAATATACTATGTCGTTTCTTGGTTCATTTAGTATTGTTCCACCGCAGGACGGCCTTTACTTGGGAGCGGTTAGTATTGTGGGTGGTTTTACTGGTGCTACTGGTGCTACTGGTATGGGTGCTACAGGTGCAACTGGTGCAACTGGTATGACTGGTTCTATTGGTATGACTGGTGCAACTGGTGCTAGTGGTATGACCGGTGCCACTGGCTCAACGGGTATGACTGGTTCTATTGGTATGACTGGTGCTACAGGCTCTACAGGTGATACTGGTGCAACAGGTATGACCGGTGCCACTGGCTCAACGGGTATGACTGGTTCTATTGGTATGACTGGTGCTACAGGCTCTACAGGTGATACTGGTGCTACCGGTTCAATAGGTATGACTGGTTCAACTGGTTCTATTGGTATGACTGGTGCAACTGGTTCAACTGGTGCTACAGGCTCTACCGGTGCTACAGGCGCTACAGGTTCCTTTGCTTTTAATATTCCTAATAATTATTTACTATATTCAAATGGAACGGGGGCAACTGGTAGTATTGATTTACAACATCAACCAAATAAAGGCATTATTACGGTTGGTGAAAGCCTAACATATACATCCGGTTCTCCTATTGGTATTGAAGCTGGTTATAATTCACCGTCTGCTGAATTTTACACTGGTATTTTAGCACAAAATAAAAATAATTTAGATGGTGCTAGCACTCATCTATTAATAACTAATGATGTAGGAACGGATTTTTCGAACTATGGGGGGTTTGATATGTTTTCTAGCACATCAACTATCCAATTCGGTCAATTTGGGACTATGCCTAATGCTTTGGGGATATCATCACAATCATCTAGTATAGTCTTAACACCTAACGCTGGAAATTCGGAAGAATCAGTTCAAAATAATAACATCATACTGACCTATAGCGGCGGTCAAAAAGCGCTCATAATTAATAATAACGGTCAACTAATAGTTGGAGCGGATAATCCGAGCTTTTCGGGTTCAAGTTATGGTGGT
>Ga0214919_10006970_pt1 | contig 15373 bp, 16 predicted proteins | sample LL1503_MetaG_FD_177994 | JGI IMG/M metagenome (GOLD analysis project Ga0214919, IMG submission 177994) | Freshwater microbial communities from Lake Lanier, Atlanta, Georgia, United States - LL-1503 | ecosystem: Environmental > Aquatic > Freshwater > Lake | place: USA: Georgia | collected... | reverse complement strand
CCGCTCGTTCGCGGACTTCCGGGGAAAATTTGTTTAATCTCTTGTTCATGGCTCCATCTTCTCAAAGTTCGGAGCCTCCTCAATTCCCGGGGCGATTCAGGATGCGAACGCCTGCTGCGGTTCATGCGTTAGCAGCCTAGCCTTTGTAGATTCCGCTGGGTCGATACAATCCATCGAAAGCTATAACGACCAGGCTTTGGCTGGCGTGGATATTCAAACCCCTTGTCAGTACCCAGACACGCACTCCATTTTTCATCTTTACCCGATTCAAGTGACGCCAACTTCAGCCATCAGCCAGAGTGCGCCTTACACGGCACTAACCGACGTCGGTGTGAAGGTGAGCCTGCACTACATACCGGTGTATTTGCAACCCTACTATGCCCGCTTGGGTTTCAAACTAGGCTACTGGCCTAATGCAGATGACTATTCCAAGTCCAGTATGAGCATTCTGGGCTATGCCAGCATGAACGGAGCGCAGCAACATCAGGTGTTGGAATTGATTCAAAGCCAGTGCCATGTCAAAGTGGCCCAGCGCGTTGCTGGAGTCGGGCTGTGAACATTGCCATTATTCCTGCCCGGGGGGGCAGCAAACGCATTCCACGCAAAAATATCAAGTTGTTTTGTGGGCAGCCCATGATTGCGTGGTCAATACAAGCCGCCATCGAGAGCGAGTGCTTTGACAGAATCGTTGTCAGCACCGACGATAAAGAAATTGCAGAGGTCGCAAGAACCTATGGTGCAGAAACACCATTTGTACGATCGCCAGAATTATCCAACGATCATGTAGCGACGCTTCCCGTGATTGCAAATGCCATTGAGTGGATCAAAGCATCTGGGGGCAATGTTGAAAATGCTTGCTGTATTTATGCAACTGCACCATTTGTGGTGGCAGCAGATTTGCAAAATGGTTTGTCTTTATTAAAAAGTAGTGCTGCTGATTACGCATTTACAGTTACTAGTTTTCCGTTTCCAATACAAAGAGCAGTTCGAATAACATCAGAAGATAGAATCCAAATGTTTCAGCCGGAGCACCTTAACTCACGATCTCAAGATTTAGAAGAAGCTTGGCATGATGCTGGTCAGTTTTATTGGGGCAAGGCAAAAGCTTGGCTTACACATAAACTAGTTTTCAGTAAAGATTCAATTCCAATTAAATTACCTCGATATCGTGTTCAAGATATAGATACCCAAGAGGATTGGGATCGTGCGGCTTGGATGTTTCAGGCTTGGAAAAATAACAAAGGAAAATTAGATCAAAATTCTGGAGATGTTCTATGAAAAAAAGAATAAGAATTGATCGACGGAAAATAAGTGGAGGATGTAAACCATACATCGTTACAGAAATGTCCGAAAACTATTTATCTTACTTTAAAAAATACACAATATTGAGAAATGCAGTTGGTCCGATATGATTTATGCTGAAGATACCGCTAGCAAAGATTTTGTAAATTTAAACTCAGTGGGTGAAAACACCGTTCGTGTGTTGACGGGCTCTCACTCGAATGTTATTGCTTCGCCTGGTTTCGACGCTTTGCACCCAATTAGATCTCTTACAAATCATCCACCATGGGTGCTAAAAATTCAGCGGTCTATAAACACTAAATTAGTTAGACGTGGCACCGCCCTCAGCAGGTACATAATTTGATTAACAACAAGTTCAAGGTTTTGCTCATCGGCTGCGGCAACATTGCCGGCGGCTATGACATGCTTCAGCCTGACGAGGCCTTGCCCTTGGGTCATGCTAAGGCGTTTAGCCAGCATGGCGGCTTTGAATTAAGCTGTTGCCTTGAACCGAAAACAGCGCAACGCCAAGCCTTTCAAAGCCTCTGGCAAGTGCCGCACGGCTATGTCAGCTGGCAAGACATGCCCCAAGACTTAGGCGCATTTGATGTTATCAGTATTTGCTCGCCCACCAGCGTGCATGCTCAAGATATTCAAGCCGCCTTGGCGCTCAAACCACGACTGATATTTTGTGAAAAACCCGTCACTCAGCATGTGGCCCAAACACAGCAAGCCGTGACCAATTGCGCAAGGCAGCAAGTGCTGTTGGCTGTCAACCACAGCCGCCGTTGGTCTCCCGAAGTGCTGCAGTTAAAACAACAATTAGTCCAAGGCCAGTGGGGTGCCGTGCGCTCTGTGTCGACGGTCTACAACAAAGGCATGCTGAACAACGGCAGTCACATGATGGATTTGTTGTTGAACCTGTTTGGCCCCATGCAAATCACCCATGTAGGCCAAGCCGTGGTTGACCACTTTGACACCGACCCCAGCGTGGACGCCTGCTTGCAAACCGTAGACGGTGCACCCATTCAATTGAACGTGGCCCATGCGCAAGACTACGCTTTGTTTGAAATGCAGATCGTCACCGAAAAGGGCGTCATTGCCATGGAAGACGGCGGCGCACGTTGGCGCTTTCGCACAGCGGCACCCAGCGCCCAACTGCCGGGCTACAACTTCCTAAACCACGGTGAATGGGTCACGCCCCAAGGTTCGCCTGCGTTGCGTAACACCGTTGCAAATCTACACGATGCTTTGACGCATGGTGCTGCGTTGGCTTGCACCGGCCATCATGCATTGCAAGCGCAAATCTTGTGTGAACAAATTCAACAACAGGCTGTGGCCAAGTGGCCCCACCCTCTAGATAAACGAGAAGCTGCATGAACTCCAAATTGGCCTTGCTAGGTGGATCATCTACCATCACCAAAAGCTTCAAGCGTTACAACCCAATTGGCGCGGAAGAGGTGCAGGCCGCCAAAGCTGTCATTGAAAGCGGCGTCTTGTCCCAGTTCATTGGTGCCTGGCATCCTGACTTTTTGGGTGGTCCAAAGGTGAAAGAGTTTGAAGCCCTGTGTACTCGTTACTTTGGCGTCAAGCACGCCATCACGGTCAATTCGTGGACCAGCGGTTTAATAGCCGCTGTGGGTGCCATTGGCATTCAACCCGGTGACGAGGTCATCGTGCCGCCTTGGACTATGTGCGCCAGTGCCACGGCCATTTTGCATTGGAACGCCATTCCGGTATTTGCAGATATTGACCCGCAAACCTATTGCATCAGCCCAGCCTCTATTGAAGCCAACATCACGCCCTACACTAAGGCCATCATGGCTGTGGATATTTTTGGGCAATCTGCCGATATGGAAGCCATCATGGTGATTGCCAAGCGCAATGGTTTGAAAGTGATTTCAGACACCGCTCAAGCGCCGGGTGCGCTGTACCATGGTCAATACGCCGGCACTTTAGCCGATGTGGGCGGCTTTAGCCTGAACTATCACAAGCACATTCACACCGGCGAAGGCGGCATCTTGGTCACCAACGACGACGAGATTGCAAAACGCTTGCAGCTCATTCGCAACCATGCTGAAGCGGTGGTGCAGGGCATGGGCGTCACCGACCTGACAAACATGGTCGGCTACAACTTTCGCTTGGGTGAAATTGAATGCGCCATGGGCATCAGTCAACTGAAAAAGCTGGCCCATTTTGTCAACGATCGCCAGCATGTGGCCCAGCGTTTCACTCAAGCTTTGTCTGTTTTACCCGGTTTGACTACGCCTTATGTTCCGCCCAACAGCACCCATGCATACTATGGTTACCCCATGTTGTTGGATACTGATGCACTAGGTGTCAAGCGTACGACCTTACTCAAGGCCTTGCAAGCCGAAGGTGTCACCGGTTTAGGTGGCGGCTATCAAAATGTGCATATGTTGCCAATGTTTCAGCAGAAGGTCGCTTATGGCTCCAAAGGTTTTCCTTGGACCTCGGACATTTGCCAGCGAGAGGTCAGCTATGTCAAAGGCATTTGCCCTGTTGCTGAAAAATACCATGATGAAACCTACATGGGCTTTGCCATGTGCTTGCACGACCTAAGCGACGCTGATGTGGATTTGGTTGCGCAGGCTTTCCACAAAGTATGGAGCCAGTTGGATGCCCTGAAGGCCATGCCGCAGATTTGAGTGGATGATGGACGCCAAGACTAACTCCAACGTGTCGCCCTATATCTTGCGGACTTGTACAGACACGCTGGCTTGGGACGCCTTTGCTGACGCTTCTCCGCAAGGTCATATATTTTCTAAATCTGCGTTCTTGCACGCCTTAGGAGCTCCGTTCACCTGTTATGAGGTGACCACCCCGCAAGGCGAGGTCTTGGCAGGTGCAGTTATTTTGGAAGACGGCAAGCGCATGGCAAGGGCGCCATTTGCTTTCACCCCTTACCAAGGCATTATGTTTGCAAATTCAGTGGCACAACAAACTTCACAAAAACGCTTATGCACTGAATTTCGAATCACCGCCTTTATGATCGAGTCTTTGTTAAGCATATATCCCAACTTCAGCATGGCTCTGTCACCTTTTTTTAAAGATTTACGGCCTTTTTTGTGGCATAACCATGGCCAAGCGGGGAAGTCAATATTTGAGGTTAAGCACCGTTATTCCGGGCACGTCAGTTTGCGCAACTTTGTATTGAGCGAGTTTTTGACCACTGTCAGAACCGTTCGTCGACAAGAGTACAAAAAGAGCCAAGTGCAGATTCAAACATCGACAGATTTACCGTTGTTTTTGAGCTTATATCAACAAACTTTTGAACGCCAGGGTTTGGTCATTGACCCCCAAACTTTGGCATTGGTGCAGCGCATCTGTTCGCAAGCCATGGACGCGGGTATGGGTTATTTGTCTGCAGCCCATCTAAAAGATCGCACGGCATCGATGGCGTTTTTTGTCATGGACGCACGCTGTGCATATTATTTGTTTGGTGCCAATGACCCAGCCATGCGGGACAGCAACGCTTCATCCAAACTGCTCTTGGATAACATGGCGATGAGTACGCAACAAGGTCTGCGACTTTTTGATTTTGTCGGCGTCAATTCGCCTCAGCGCGGCGACTTCAAGCTCAGTTTCAATGCCGAGTTGGTGCCTTACCAAGAAGTGCATCTGCAGGTCCATGCCTGAGCGCACTGTACTGCCGACTGTAGTGAAATCACCCGTGGCTGTGGTCTGCCACGATGCGGGTGCGGCTCACTTGGTATTTGCTTGGCTGCGGCATTGGTGTGAGACTGGGCTGTTAGCTGGGCACTCCTTTAGACTTGTGTTGCAAGGTCCAGCATTAAAGGCTTGGCAGTATCAGCCGGTGACATTTCCTGAGGTGCAGGTTCATACGACTCTGAATGATGCATTGGTTGGCTGCCAGTGCGTACTCACGGGTACAGGTTGGGCCAGTGAACTAGAGCATCAAGCTAGGCAACTGGCGAAGCGTTTGGGCATTTCCTCTATTGCCGTCATCGACCACTGGGTGAATTACGCTGAGCGGTTTGAAAGAGATAAAGTGGTGGTGCTACCCGATCACATATGGGTTTCTGACCATTATGCAGAAGGCCTGGCCAAAGACCTCTTTAAAAACACGCCAGTTTTGACCCTGCCTAATTTATATTTATACAACTTGGTCAAAAAAATACCCCCAGTGCCTAAGGATTGCCGCAATCTTCTCTATGTATTGGAGCCCGTACGCAATGACTGGGGGAGGGGAGTGCCAGGAGAGTTTCAAGCGCTGGATTATTTTGTACAAAACTTGGCGCAGATGGTGGGTGCCCAGCCCGCGCACATCACACTGCGGCCTCACCCCTCAGACCCGCCCGACAAATACTCTGAATGGATGCAGACTAATTCCTCACTGGATATTCGCTTGGATAGCCAGATGGATTTAAATGCTTCCATTGCTCAGGCGAGATGGGTGGTCGGTGTGGACTCTTTTGCTTTGGTAGTTGCCAATATGGCAGGTAGAGAAACTTTTAGTTCGTTGCCACCGTGGGCGCATGGGTGTCGGTTACCGACTGACGTTGTATTCCAAATTTATACTCATAAGAGAATTGATTTTAGGCAGTTAACAAGAAATTTTTAGATAAATTAATTGATATTTATAGTTTACTTAAATTAAGCCGTAACAAAATTTGAATTGAAGCCGAAACACAAACTAAGTGTAAGGAATTCTTCACGGAGTCAATAATATAAACTATGCTTTGCAATTTAATTTGTGTTTCTGTTGACTCTTCCTAAGTACAGGAGCCACAATTATTGCATTATCAAATTAGTAACTTCAAGTAGAAAATAATTCACTTAAAATTCTCAAATTTCCGATGATTGCCACGTAGATGTTTAGACGTTTTGGCCCAGATTAATGCTTTTTCACGAACCCGTTTTTCTCTTTATTTTTCTACCGCTTACATTAGCGTGTTACTTACTTTTTCGGAAGTTTGTGAGGCAAGAAACGATTGTTGCCGCTCTCGGCGGAGCGTCGCTAGTCTTTTATATTTGGTGGAATCCAAATTACATATGGCTCATTATAGTCTCTATCCTGGTCAATTTTCTTTTTGGACGGCGGCTCGGGGCAGAGCGGGCGTTGCGGAATGGAAGTTGTAGGTTTTCTTTGGTGTTGGGTATAATCTTTAATTTGTCGCTACTATTTGCCTTCAAATATATGGCCTTCGCGTTTGAATCTATTAATTTATTCAGGCCTGATTTGGTTGCACCGTATGCGCTAGACTTGCCACTCGGCATTTCTTTCTTCACCTTTCTACAGATTGCCTATCTCGTTGATTGCTACCGTGGTGAGGCAGAAGAAGCAGGTTTTGCCTCGTATTTTCTTTTCGTTACATTTTTCCCACATCTGATCGCTGGACCTTTGATACACCATACGGAGATGATTTCGCAGTTTAGATGTAAGGCCGAACGTGTCTGGGACGACCTTGCTATCGGCTTAAGTATTTTCAGCGTAGGCCTGTTCAAGAAATTGATACTTGCTCAGCAGATGGCAACGTGGGCCGACTCGGTGTTTGACGGAGCTTCGGCTGGAATTGCTCCCACATTAGTTGAAAGTTGGTTAGGGGCGTTTTGTTTTGCTTTTCAAATCTATTTCGATTTTTCTGGCTATTCCGATATGGCGATCGGACTATCAAGAATGTTCGGTATCTTAATGCCAGTAAATTTTGCATCGCCATATAAGGCCACGAATATTATAGAGTTCTGGCGCCGATGGCACATGACTTTGTCACGATTCTTCCGGGACTATCTTTACATCCCGCTCGGAGGTAGCCGATCCGGCGCCGTGCGTAGCTTTGTTAACCTAGTGTTTGTAATGTTACTTGCTGGATTGTGGCATGGCGCAAATTGGAAATTCGTACTGTGGGGTGGGATTCATGGTATCTTTTTGGTAATTTGTCACGGGTGGATCGTCTTACGCAAAAATCTCGGTTTACATGCAGGATTTTTACCGCCGTGGGGTGGGGTGCTGTTAACTTTCATTGCCGTGGTCCTCGCTTGGGTGCCGTTTCGTGCTGAAAGCATTGCTACCGCGCAGCTGATCTTGGATGGCATGATGGGACTCAACGGCGTGACAATGCCAATCCACTACGCGCAGTTACTTGGGGGAGCGGTGGGGCACCTTTCAGAATTCGGTATTACCTTTGGCGCCATGACCTCATACGGTGGCGGGGTACAACTTTTGTGGATTGCAGGGTGCCTAGCCTTTGTCTGGGTGCTGCCTAACACGCAGGAATTATTTCGTTTTAACCGCCCTGCGCTCGTCATACTCGGGCAAAGCTATTGTCGCGATAGCTTGCCTAAATGGTTGGCTTGGACACCCAGCCGTGCCAGCGGCGCTGTTTTTGGGCTACTTGCGGCCTATTTATGCTTTCTGGCGATTCAGGGAAATCCTGGTGAGTTCATCTACTTCAAGTTCTAAGCCCTATTTGGCTACGTTTTTAGTCGTCTTGTTGGCGGGACTGATCGTTTCAGTAGTGCTTACCGAGATTATGTTACGGCGACATGTTCTTCCTTTCGATTCGTTGGTCGGCTACAAGAAACTCTTTCTAAACGGCGTAGCGCCGACCGTTGCGTTTGGTGATTCACATGTCGCTAGTGGACTTGTCAACTCAGCGGATCTTGATAACTTAGGGCAGCCATCTGACAACGTACAAACCACATTGGCCAAGGCTGAATTGAGGGTAAAGCGGGGCGGCGTGCGAGCGGTAATCTTACAGGCCGATCCGCAGATGTTTTCTGCATACCGTGAAAAAGCAAAACAGCAGGATAGGCTCGCCTACCTTATGCAAGAAAACGAATCGATGCTGGTTATGTTGCTGCCCCAGTATCGTCAATACCTAATGCAATACTGGCGTGCGGCGGTGTCGGATCCAATTAGCGTGTTCCGATCGCCGCAACAAAGGTTGGCTGAGCCAGAAGGATCTGCGAAGGCCAAGCCCCCGGAAGAAGAGCTGCGGAAGCAAGCAGTTATTAGAGTGCAATTACACGCCCCACTTTCAAACTTGCGTAGATTGTCCGCAGCCAGCCACTACCACGATGCGATCGAACGATTCGCCAGACAAGGACTTCAGGTCTGCCTGGTGGGCTTCCCGGTGACGAGTCAATATCGTGAGGCAGCGGTGTCCGTCGGATCTTTCATCGAAGCAAGGACATTCTTTGCCGAAACTGCCCACGACCTAGGAGTTCCCTACCTTAACTACTACGACGCAATGCCAGATAGCGATTTTGGTGATTCAGATCATCTAACTACCCATGCCGCGGTCTATTTCTCGCACCGAGTTCTTAGAGATTGCGGTTCTATAAGGCGTCAAAGTCAGTGAAAATTGCCATCAACTTTCGATTGAAGCAGGGTCCATGGGGTGGTGGGAACCGTTTTGCCGCATCGCTTGTGGGTGCACTTGGTGCCCGCGGAGATATTGTTCATCACACCTTGGACTGTCCAGATCTAGATCTAATACTGTTGTTGGATCCTCGCTGGCGCCACCCTTCGGTTACCTTTACCGCGGGCGCAATACTCCGCTATCTATTGTTTCGCAATAGCCGAGCAATGGTAATTCATCGCATCAATGAATGCGATGAGCGCAAAAATACACGTCGGATGAATGAGCAGTTACGGCGCGCCAACTACTGTGCCGATCACACGGTCTTCGTTGGTAGCTGGTTGAAGCAACTCAATCTTTGGCAGAATGACGCTCACTCGCGCAGCAATCTTATAACCAATGGTGCCGATGCAACTGTATTCAATTCCCGCGGTTGGCAGGCATGGCGGGAGGGACGGCCGCTCAAATTAGTTACTCACCACTGGGGCGGTAACTGGATGAAAGGCTTCGATATCTACCTTCGGCTCGATTCGATGATGGCGGAGCCGGAATGGCGAAACCGGATAGAATTTACTTATATTGGTAACTTGCCACGCGGCTTTGTCTTTCGAAATGCTCGCCACGTCGCCCCATTAGATGGCGAAGCATTGGCTGGAGAACTTAGATCACATCATGCTTATGTGACGGCATCAATCAACGAACCCGGGGGCAATCATCAAAATGAGGGCGCGTTATGCGGTCTGCCTTTGTTGTATCGCCGCAGCGGATGCCTGCCTGAGTATTGCACTGGTTTCGGAGTGTCTTTTGATGAAGATGATTTCGCCGTTCAGTTGCAGCAGCTTATCGACAGCTATGACCAGTTTGTGGCCGTCATGCCTTCTTACCCACATACTTCCGAGCGAATGTGCTCAGGTTACCTTTCACTCTTCGATCAAATGATGACCGACCGGGAGCAAATTCTCTCAAGCCGCCGTCTCTTGCGATCGCCGCTCTTAGTTTTGCAAAATATGGTTTTTTAATCGTCTTATATGAGAGCATTGCTGCGTCAAACTTATATGGGGGCACTGTGTCTTCCGTGGCGATTAGCGGGTTCAGTTGGCCTTAACTCAGGGCGTCAATTACCAGTCCAGTTCGTAATCGAAAACGCTGACTGGGCAATCCGGTGGGTTGGAGAACATATTCGCGACGAAGTCAATTTACTACAGCCTGGAATGGTCCAGACGACAATGCAGCCTAACCGAGTCTCAAACAGAGTCGTCCACTTCGGCTCGCAGTACATGTGGTTAGCTTGGGGCCACCTGATGTCTCGCAATAACCGTTATGTCACGAGTTTTTTTCATGGCAAGCCCGAAGACGGCGCGGATGTCGCCCGGCATGTTGACGGTTTTCTTGCGAGTTTGCCCCGCTTGTCGATGGTGGTTACTGCCGCTGGTCTTATTGAGGATCGCTTGCTACGGTGGGGCGTACCTCGCGAAAAGCTTGTGCGTATTCCAATCGGAGTAGACACACGTGCATTTGCGCCTCCGAAGCTTGAGCAGCGTCAGTCGGTACGAATGCGGTTCGGCATCCCGGACGGCATGGTCGTAGTGGGCTCCTTCCAGAAGGATGGAATGGGATGGGGAGACGGGTTGGACCCAAAGTTGATCAAGGGTCCCGATATCTATGTAGAAACTATGCGGGCGATGAAGGCCGCAGGAATTCCCGTAATGGCCTTCCTCACTGGTCCTGCTCGGGGTTACGTCAAAGAAGGACTGGAGCGAGCTGGTATCCCGTTCGTTCACACTTTTGTCCGGGACCACCTAGATCTGGTGGGCTGCTATCACACGCTTGATCTCTACGTGGTTTCCTCGCGAGAGGAGGGTGGCCCGATGGGGTTGGTGGAAAGCATGGCTTGTGCGGTGCCAGTGGTGTCGACCCGAGTAGGCATGGCGCCAGATCTGATAATCGATGGCGTCACAGGAGGCTTGGTAGAGGATTTTACCGGCGACGCCCTTGCTAAAAAAGCTTGGCAGTTATTGTCGTTGGCACCACACGACCTCTCGCGCCTGAAACAGGCTGCAGAGTCTGCGGTCAAGGCGGCAGATTGGTCTGAGGTGGGCCGAAGCCACTGGGAACTGGTGTATCAACGTCTGTTGAAACTATGAATGTCTCGTACTACAGGGAATCGCCTTGGAAGAATCTGTTGCGGACCTGCTGGCGAGCTGCCCAAACGGCTACGGTGCTCGCTTCCTCGCTGACTTCCGGCAGGCCCGGGGCGCTGCGCCTCTTCTACGGTGGCGCACGTAGCGGAGATCTTGGCGGCCCCCAGGTGAAGATTAAGCGTCTCTCCGGGTACTTCCCCGAGAGTCGCTGGCAATTTAACGTTGCCTATCTTCTCTCGAATGCCCCTTATCTTTCTGCCGCTGCTATCGACTGTTTACAAATGCGTCGCATTCCTGTCGTTCTTAATCAGAACGGCGTCTTTTATCCGGGCTGGTATGGCGGCGACTGGCGTAAGATGAACGCGATTATGGCGACGGCTTACCACCGCGCCGATTACGTTTTCTGGCAAAGCGAGTTCTGTCGGCGGGCAGCTGATCGTTTCCTGGGAGAGCGCGAGGGTAGGGGCGAAGTGTTGTTCAATGCCATCGATACTCAGCACCGTTTCCGGCCTGCCGTGGTGAAGGTGGATCGCCCTTTCACGTTTCTTCTTACCGGCAGGATTGATAAGCACCTGTCCTATCGCCTTGAAAGTTCGATCGCTGGGTTGCGCGCTGCTCATGATGCCGGTTTGTATTGTCGCTTGATTGTGGCTGGCTGGGTTGATGGCTCGGTCTTGGCGGCCAATCGTCAACTGGCACAAAATTTCGGTGTTGCTGCATATGTAAATTTCCTGGGTGCCTATACTCAGGAAACGGCGGCGGCAATCTATAGAACCGCTGACGCTTACATCATGACCAAATACTTGGACCCATGTCCTAACACTGTGATTGAAGCAATGGCCTGCGGCCTTCCCATTTTATATTCTGCCAGTGGTGGCGTTCCCGAGCAAGTAGGCTTTGACGCCGGAGTGAGTATGCCCGTCCCCGAAAGCTGGGACGACGTCGTGCACACGCCAAGCCCTGAGGCTATAGGTGCAGGGATGGTGGAGATTGCTGAGAAGGCAGTACCGATGGGCCTAGCAGCTAGGCGCCGCGCCGAGTCCGAATTTGAGATAACGCAATGGATTGAGCGGCATCGGCAAATATTTCAATACTTACTGGAACCTTGCAATTGAAATCCCTTTTGTTGGCGTTGGCGGGTGTTGTCGGCTGGGTCTGGTGCCTTATCCCCCGTCGCCTGCGTACCGGTTTCCTTACTGGGATGTTCATACTGGATTCGCGCTCGCCTTCCCCGGCAGAGGGGTTGCGCAGACTGCTGATACTCAAGGACAAGCTGGAATGGGTCATCAACGAGCGTGCAATGGCCTACGGAGGCAATGAACATCCTAAGCATCGCCTGATGCGCTACCACCAGTTCTTTGTTGATCGGATCAACGATGGCCAGAGGGTTCTTGATGTGGGGTGCGGATATGGCGCCGTCGCTCGAAGCATCGCCCTTGGGAGGCCGCAATGTGTGGTGACAGGTATGGATATGAATCAATCACGCCTCGCCCAAGCTCGCGCAGCCGTGAATCCCTCCAATCTGCGTTTTGTTGATGGTGACGCAACTCGCGAGGTGCCGCCTGGAGGTTGGGACGTCATAGTTCTGTCGAACGTACTGGAACATGTGGCGGATCGGATCGGTTTCCTGCGAGGTCTTCAAAGTGCCAGCCAAGCTCCTCGTATGTTAGTTCGCGTTCCCCTGTTCGAGCGCGACTGGCAGATGCCGCTGCGGCGGGAACTCGAGGTGAACTATTTTTCCGATGACGACCACAAGATTGAACATCGGCTTGAAGAGTTCCAAGAGGAACTCGCGCTAGCCAACTTCGACGCCGTTGAAATCATAACGCTCTGGGGCGAGATATGGGCGGACTGTCGGAGGCGATGAAAAACGATATGGAACTCATCAGTGTAGTTATTCCCTGTTACAACAGTGGAGCGACGATTGAGCAGACCATTGCCTCGGTCAAGGCGCAAACTTGGCCGAATCTGGAGATCATCGTAGTGGACGATGGTTCTACCGAGCCGGCCACCTGCGCAGTTCTGGCAGCGCTGGAAGGAGTTGTCTTCGTACGACAACCTAATTACGGACTTCCGGCTGCGCGCAACGCTGGCTTCAGAGCATCTCGAGGTGAATATGTCCTGCCGTTGGACGCTGATGATTGGCTAGAACCCCCGGCACTAAAGGTAATGCTTGAGGTTCTTCAGTCATCACCTGAAGCTAGCTTCGTATTTTGCGATCTCCAACTTGAGGGCGAGGCGTCGGGCATCCTCCGGAAGAACTACAATTTTTTCGAGCAATTGTCGCTGAATCAGCTCCCATACTGTCTACTCATGCCCAAGCGGCTTTGGACTGAGGCTGGCGGATACGACGAGAGTATGCGAAAAGGGTATGAAGATTGGGAGTTTAACATCCGCCTTGGAATCCTTGGCCATTACGGTCAGAGAGTGGGGCAACCTTTATTCCACTATCGAGTGAGCGCCACCGGAATGCTTATCTCCAAATCGAATCGGCTCCATGGGCTTTTATGGTCGGAAATTCAGGCGCTTCACAAAGCGACTTACCGCTTCTCAAATCTGATCCACCTGTGGCACGAGTGGTCTGGGAGGCCGTCGCGGTACCCATTGTCACTACATTTGGTTTGGATTGGCCTACATCGACTGTTGCCGGCGCCAGCATTTTCCTGGCTTTTCAGGGCTCGGCGCCACCGCTCGCTACAGCGTCGGTCTATCCATTCGGACAAATAGCTCGTCAATGACCCCAAATAAAAAGATACTTTATCTACTGACCGAGGACTGGTTTTTCTACTCGCATTTTATCGAGAGGGCCGCCGCCACTCAAGCAGCGGGGTATGAAACCGTCATCGTTGCGCGTGAAAGAGACCATGGACAACGTATTAGAGCCGCGGGACTGCGTTTCATTGGCATAGAGTTCGATCGTCGGAGTATGAACCCGATGACCGAATTACGACTATTTTTGCAGATCGTTGCTTTGTACCGTCGGGAGCGGCCTGATCTTGTACACCAGGTTTCGCCCAAACCGATCCTTTACGGAACGGCTGCCGCCCTGCTCACTGGGGTGCCGGCCATTGTCAATGCACCGATAGGCATGGGCTACATTTTTTCTTCGAAAGATTGGCGTGCCCGCTTTTTGCGACCGTTTGTTCGTATGGCGTATCGATGGCTGGCGAACCCGCGCCGAAGCCGCGTTGTCTTTGAAAACGTTGACGATTTAAGGAGCTTCGTGAAAGGGGGAGCTGTTAGAGATTCAGATGCAGTGCTGATTCGAGGAGCCGGCGTAGACATAAACCGGTTCAGGCCAGTGATCAGAAACAATCCGATTCCCGTGATTGCTCTCATCGCGCGAATGCTGCGAGACAAGGGCGTATATGAATATGTTGACGCCGCCCACCGGCTGCATCAGGAGGGTGTTGCGGCTCGTTTTTTTCTAGTCGGAGTCCCCGATCCGATGAACCCCAGTTCGATTTCCGTAGAAACGCTTGAGGCGTGGAGTGGAACAAAGGGTGTGGAGTGGTTGGGGTGGTGTGACGATGTCCCGCGATTGTTGGAAAAGATAGACGTTATGTGCTTGCCCTCATATCGCGAAGGCTTGCCAAAATCGCTTATCGAGGCGGCTGCATCTGGTGTCGCGATCGTCACTACAGATACACCCGGTTGCCGTGAAGTGGTGCAACATGGTTATAACGGCTTGCTGGTTCCTGTTGGCGATAGTCGACAACTGGCTGAGGCGCTGAAAAAACTCATACAGGATTCCGAATTGCGTCAACAGATGGCCGTACGGGGTGCTGAAATTGTTGTCGAGGAGTTCAGTTCTGATACTGTGATCACTAAAACTTTGGGGCTATATGAGCAATTGCTGAGTCATTAAGCGTCTAAAAACCGAGATAAAAATGTACTCTAGTATTTGCAAAATGTAGCTGGAGTTTTGGAGTTGGATTTACCGCATCTACCGCGAATTGGAGCTGAACCTGCGCACCAAACCCAGAGAGCGTTTGGTACGCGACAAGCCTGAGGTCTTGGCAGTGTCGCAAGCCATCAATCAGGTCTGGTCGATGGACTTTATGCATGACAACCTAAAAGACGGGCGCAACTTCCGCTTGTTTAATGTCATTGACGACTTCAACCGGGAGGCGCTGGGTATTGAGGTGGACTTCTCGCTACCAAGCGAGCGCGTGATCCGGCCTTTGATGCAGATCATCTCCTGGCGCGGCAAGCCTCAGGTGATCCGATGTGCGGAATTGGGGTTTTGCCACAATGGGCCGGAGAACATCAGCAGCATGATCCAACGCTGGACCCTCGAATGTGGCATTCGGTTTGAATACATTCAGCCAGGAAAGCCGCAGCAAAACGCTTACATGGAACGGTTTAACAGGACGGTTCGTTACGAATGGCTATCCCAGTATTATTGGTCCAGTATTGAAGAGGTTCAGGACTTCGCCACCCAGTGGATGTGGTCCTACAACCATGATCGCCCGCATATGGCCTTGGGCGGTTTCACCCCGAAGCAGCATCTGGCCAAGGCTGCATAACCGTTCTACTTTTAGGGCAGGTGGAAATTGGGAAAATTACCACTATTTCGTGAAATAAAAATCACCAACCACCTGA
>Ga0214919_10006969_pt1 | contig 15374 bp, 13 predicted proteins | sample LL1503_MetaG_FD_177994 | JGI IMG/M metagenome (GOLD analysis project Ga0214919, IMG submission 177994) | Freshwater microbial communities from Lake Lanier, Atlanta, Georgia, United States - LL-1503 | ecosystem: Environmental > Aquatic > Freshwater > Lake | place: USA: Georgia | collected... | reverse complement strand
GATGAAGCAGCGCGGCGAATCGTAGCTATGGGTGAAGAGCCGTGGAGAGTTCACACCGTTGGTTTTCCGGCCATAGATCTGATAACAATTGGTAGTTTTGCTAGTCCCCAGGAGATCATAGAAGTATTAAACCTTGATCTTGCGAGGCCAATTATCTTGTTTACCCAGCACTCTGTAACTACAGAAGTTGGAGATGCGGGATCACAAATTAGGCCTTGTTTAGATGCATTGTTGAAATTAGCAAATGATGGAGTTCAGATCATAGCGACATACCCAAATAATGATGCTGGTGGACGTGCAATTATTGCAGAATTAGAGAACTTTAATTCATTGAACCCACGGAACTTTCAATTGCACAAATCACTTGGTCGATTTATGTATCACGGTATTCTCGCTTTATCCAAGAGTGTCGAGCATCGAATTGCTTGCCTCGGAAATTCGTCTTCTGGAATCAAAGAAACTCCAATATTCGGGACACCAACAGTGAACATTGGCTCACGTCAATTGGGACGGCTTAGAGGAAGCAATGTCAAGGATGCAAACTATTCAACTAACGAAATTTACGAGTCAGCGCGTCTGTGTCTTTTCGATGATCTCTGGCGTGCAGAATGTGCAAAGACAGATAACCCTTATTGGAAGGGAGGAGCCGGCATCAGAATTGCCAATGTTCTGTCGACTGTTGAGTTAAACCAGTCTTTGCTTCGTAAGCGAATGACAATTGCTGGATCTGGAGCGATTAGATTGAACCAAGAATGAAATCTTGGCGAGAGACCCTAGTTGACCAAACCGACACAATTCGCAGCGTCATCGAGCGCCTTGATAACGCCAAACAACAAATAGTTCTTGTGGCGGACGAAGACTTCAGATTACTTGGCGTCATAACTGATGGAGCTATTCGGCGTGCGATATTACGTGATGCAATTCTTGAAGATCCATGCAGCACCATCATGAATCCTTCACCAATATGTATCGCTCCAGGAACTTCGCGACGGGCAAGTCTCAAATTGATGCGGGAAAATATATTTCACCACCTACCAATTGTCGAATCTGGTGGCAAAGTTTGTGGACTTCTTTCGCTTAACGAACTTGTCGGAATGCAGATACACGAGGAACCCGTGTTATTGATGGCCGGTGGACGGGGGCGACGACTAGGCGAAATGACAAAACAAATTCCAAAGCCAATGTTGAAAGTTGGCAACCGACCGATTCTTGAGTCCATTGTCCAGAACTTTGTTGAACAAGGTTTCTGTAAGTTTTATATTTCAGTTAATTATTTGAGCAATCAAATTGAAAAATACTTTGGCGATGGAAAGCAGTTCGGTGTGGAGATTAGTTATGTCCATGAATCTCAAGAGTTGGGAACTGCTGGAGCAATCGGTTCAATTAGCAAAGAACTATCTTCTAACCTAATTGTAATGAATGGGGACATTTTGACTGCTCAAGATTTTGGGGAGGTCATTGACTTTCACCAGATCCACAATGCTGATGCGACTATGGTTATTCGAAAATGGTCTCAACAAATTCCATTTGGTGTCGTGAACCTTGACGGCGAGAGAATTATTGATATTACTGAAAAGCCGGTCATCGAAAAATTTACTAGTGCTGGTATATATGTGCTCTCAAAGGTAGTAACTGATCTAGTTAACCAAAACGAACCATTAGATATGCCGGATCTATTCGCGAGAAGCAAAGAAAAGTGCTTGAAACTTATTGCCTATGAGATGGATGGCTATTTCACCGACGTCGGGCAGATTGATGACTTTGATCGTGCTAATCGGGACTGGCACCAAACACCTAATGATTAGTTCAGTGCGAGTATTTGTGATTATCCCCGCACGAGGTAGAAGCATGGGTTTATTGAGTAAAAATATCCGACCACTTTAAGGAAATCAATCCCCAGGAGGTTTTACTTTGTATTACGAGAGAGAAGTTATTGCTCTTATTCCTGCGCGAGGCGGTTCTAAGGGTGTGCCACGCAAGAATCTTTTAACTTTGGGTGGAATATCGCTGGTTGAATTGGCGTTTAAAAGTGCAAAATCTTGCGAAGTAGTCGACTCTATATACATCTCGACCGACGACAAGGAGATATGCGATCTTGCCTTACGACTTGGAGCCAATGTTCATTCTCGGTCGGCTTCCAGCAGTAACGATTCCAGTACAGCTGCAGATTTGGTCCAAGAATTTATCCGAGATCTTGGCAAACATTTAGGAGAAAAAGATCCATTATTGGTTTATTTGCAACCAACGTCCCCTTTTCGAAACTGGCAACATTTGGATAATGCGTTTAAAGCCCTCGAGATTGGGAACTCCCTCAGGAGCGTAAGTGTCGTTGAAGATGTGCAGACGCCGTTTAAAAGTGTCCGGCTGGATTCGATGGGAAGGATTTTGCCCCTACTTCAGAACAACGACCTTTCACAAAATCGCCAAGATTTGCCCAAAACGTATCGTCCGAATGGGGCAATTTACATCTTTCCACTCTCTACATTCCTTGAAGGGAATGCATTCCCAATTGAAGGGTCGACTCCGTTCATGATGAGTATTGAAGATAGCCTAGACATTGATAGCTATGCTGATCTAGCGCGAGCGAATGAGATCTGGGAGAGACGAAATGGCTAAACGTAAATGGGAAATTCGACGATGGATTTGTTTGCAGCACAATTAATCAAGACCAGTCTTAACTACTTGTTCCAAAAAATCGCTTTATCCGTAACCAGAGTTTAAGCGCGAGCTGCCCTAAGATCGGACTTTTAGACAACGCGTTCATAATTGAATAAATTCGAAATCTAAAATTTCCCCTGTACGATTGCTTTATCTCAATTCTTCGATATGAAGAGAGCTTTATCTGTCCAGTCGATTGCGCCAGCTCGTCAATGGTTTTTGAAGATCGCAACATTTTATCCAATTCAAACTCAGGATTCGGAAGTGATTGTAGCTTGATTAATACTTCCTGATCTTCTAGTAAGTTGGCAGAAGCTTCGTAGAAATTTTCCACTGTAGAACTATAAGAATTGGAGCTCAATTTGCCAAGATGAGATGCTCCTAGTCTTGTATCTAAATTATTGTGCCATAAATCGCCTATGACAAAAATAGGATTTGGAGAAAATGCTTTATTGACTTTGTCCATCAAGTTTATAACGGAGTATTTTTCTGAGAGTATTTTTCGACATTCAGATTTCTCTGTCGGAGATTTGTTCGCAAGGGCATAAATAATTGCAGAACTATAATCATCTCCTTGAACTTCATAGAACGTAGGTTCTTTATGTAGTTCTTGAGGCAAAACATTCGCAATGGCTTTATTTCCCACCACTGGAATACCAGCCACAAATGCATATGCAGCCGTTCTACACCTGGTTTCAAAGTCCGCAAAATGTACATAAATACGTGAACTCTGATAGAACAGGGCCAGTTCATCTCGGCTGAACGTAAATGGAAAGTTCGACGACGGGTTTAAAAGCGTAAAAAGCTCTTTCTCTGCAGAAGTAAAAAGATTGTCGTAGAGAGCAAGCAGGTCGTAAGGTTCGCTATTCACGGATAAATTATTCTCCATCGGGCATATCCATAACACCCTCAGAGCATGCCCCTGGTCATAGATTGTTCGAATAGTTTCTAGAGTTTTAAATGGACGCTTGAAGTTTGCAGTCCGTCCCACAATCAGTACATCCCATTTGGGACTTCCCAAAGATTCTTCGAATACTTTTGGACAGAAATTACATGCGTCCATCTCAAAGAGAAGTTCATCTTGCTTAAAGATCAGATCTTTTGATTCTAGAAAATGAAAGTCAAATCCGGCGGGCAGCTGAAAATCAACTGGGTGCCAGTTGTGATGCAAGCCAACAAAGTATCGACTTCTGAAATTTTCAATCTTTTTTGCAAACTCTGGGTTGCCTTCAAGATATTTAATGTCTTGTGTTGTAAGACTCAGGATGCCTTTTCTCGATTCAAAAGGTGGAGAGATAATACAAGCCATGAAATCAGCATAATCTAAAAAACTATGTCAAGACGTGGACCTCATACGTTCCGAAAGTCTTCACTATTTCAACTGCTTTAAATCCAGCTCGAACTAACCATTGTGAGTACGTATCTCGGTTTATGGAGTGTCGCAAATATGGGCTCTTGGATTCATTCATGAAAAGTAGATCTGTTCTATCTGGAGTATCGGAAGGGGGGATAAAAAATTCAATAATAACTGTCGCGGCGATTTTTTTAGCCTTGATAAGTGCAAGTTCTGGGGATTGCACCATCTCTAGAACATGGCAGAATAGTGCAACGTCGTACTTGCTCTTGCCAATGACATCTTCTGGAAATTGCACGTCTCCTAGTAGCCAAATATTTTCAGGGTGTCTCAGTTGGCATTCATTAATGAGGGCGGGTGACACATCGATGCCAGTCCAATTACAATTCAAACCTTGTTCTCGGGCAAGGTCTAGTCGTTCACCGTTACCACAACCCATTTCGATGACCTCAAGAAAGGAGGCCCGACACTCTTTCTCTATGCGCTTTAGAATGGAGATTGTGACATTCCTTGAATTTTGTTCCCGAGAATTCCGAGATCTCAAGTACTCCTTGGCAACGTTTGAATCAATATTTTTCCAAGCATCAGTCATGTGCTATTCCTACTCAATCGACACCCGCAGCTGCTGCCTAAGCTGAGTGATAACTTCATAACACTGTTCTCCTACAACTATCAAAGGCAATATCGTGTCAATAATAATCAACTTCTTTAAAAATGGCTGGAATCGACTATCTAAGAAGGGGAAAACTGCGGTGCTTTTGTTCATGATGATCGAAATCATAGCAGTGGCCTTGGACGGTGTGGGCCTCTTCTTAATTTCTCGAGGTTCAATAGCGTTCATGCGCGATGGCAATAACTCAGGTGACCTGATGGCGCTCTTGTCCTGGGGAATGGGCGTACTTGTTCTGAAAGGTCTTGTTACGGCGGCCATAACATATCGCACATATCAATTTCTTGTTCTCGAGGAGACACGCATAGCTTCCGAAAACTACCGTCGTCTACTCGCAAAGAGTTTCGATTCTGTCAGGAATGAGCCCTACAGCAGCTACTTTGATGTAGTACAACAATCTCCCCAAGTAATGGTGCATACAATAGTTCTGAATACAGTCTCAATTTTAGTCTCATTATTGAACCTCCTAGTCATAATTGTTTTGATAGGGAAGTTGAGCGTTTCGGTTGCTATCTCTACGTTAGTTTTTTTCACGACTATTGGGCTACTACAGAATTTTATTATTTCGAAGAAAAGTCATTCCATTGGTCAGGGCAGGACCGAATCTATTGCAAATTTACAGAACACCCTGACAATTGCCCACACTTTCTCGAAGATTTTTCGCGTTATGCCTTCCAAAACTTATGAAATGTTTTTAAATAACAAGAGAATCAAGACAGGTCAAGCATTAGCAAACACGAAATTTATTCAACTTATTCCGAGAATTACACTCGAGTTAGGTCTTGCGTTAGGTGCTGTTGTCGTATTTTTAATCTCGAGACTTGGTGGAGAGGCAGACCAAGTTTTTCAAAATATTATTCTCTTCGTGATTGCCGGATTTAGAATAATTCCGATTATGTCACAAGTGCAGTCTCTCGTTGCTTCGACTCTCAATGAGATACCATATGTACAGAAAGAACAACTCATCCTAGAGAACGCCGCCAATTGCATAGCGACAAATTTTGTGAATCGTGGTTCTATATCCTTCCCAATCAACACGGTGTTGGAACTTTCTAACGTCTCTTACAAGTATAAATCGGCAGAACATGCCGCAATCCAGGGTTTAAACATAAGTTTCAAACGTGGATTAATATATGCAATCACTGGGCCGCCTGGGGCAGGTAAATCTACCTTGATGGATCTTTGTCTTAATCTTCTATCGCCGAGTGACGGCGAAATCATCTACGGCGGCGTCAATCCTCCTGTCATTGGCTACGTACCTCAAACTACTGAACTATTTGAAGAGACAATCGTAAATAACATCGCCATTGAGTGGTCAGATGATGCCATTGTTCAAGAAAAAATTGACGACCTCTTCTCACGCACGTCAAATTTTTCTCTCTTGAATGAATTTATTAACAAATCTGATGATGCAACTCAATTATCAGGAGGCCAGAAGCAGATAGTCTGTTTATTGCGAGCTCTTTATCGAGATCCTGATATATTGCTTTTAGATGAGGCAACAAGTTCTCTGGATAATGATGCCGAACAATACATAAATCAACTTTTACAAATTGAAAAGCAGTCGCGGTGTGTAGTTCTGATTGCTCATCGGTTGTCGAGTATTAGGAACGCCGATCTTGTGGTTTATATGAATCAAGGAAAAATAATTTGCATCGGAACATTTGAAGAGGTCAAGACTTTTGTTCCAGAATTTGAGCGCCTAGTTTGGCTAGATGAGTTCAATCCAACTGATTAGCAACTGAAGTTCAATAATTGACAATATTATTGAACTTTGTTGTTTATCAATATTTACTTCGTCCCCGACACAACCTCAAATAGCCCTTTTGGGATGAGTAAACAGTAGTTGCGTGTTAGTTACTCCGATAATCTGAAGTAAACTGCTTTATATAAATCCAGGTTAAGAATTAGCATTAGAAGTGTTAGGAAAGGAGATGGATAGACGTGAGCATGATTCGGTACTTGTTTGTGCTTGTATATTTTGACGCCAGGAGATTTTTTTCCAAGATTGCTGCAAAAGGATCGGGTTTGCAACCGAGCATTCGTTTATCTTCAAAAGGTGACTTTCAAGCCATAATGAGGGATTATTATAAAAATGGCTTTGTCGTGATCCCCAATTATTGGTCTAACGATAAATGTAGTTCATTAGTAAACGAACTTGATTCTCTCTTTTCCAATCCATCAATTTCGAGCAGTTTAAATGAAGATATCCGAATTTATGACGCACAAAACTATTCAAAAATCGCAAAAGACTTTTTTTCGGATGAACAATTACAACAAGTTTCAAAATGGGCGACAGGCTTAAAACTTGAGAACTATGGAACTATGGCCAACCGTGTTGAACCAAACAAATCCGCTTTAGGTTCTGGTGGAGATTGGCATCGCGACAGTAACTATTGCCAATTTAAGACACTCATCTACCTAACTGACGTTAGTGGAGTGGACGACGGCGCATTTCAAATTATTACTAGGTCTGGCAGTGTATTTAGTGTTCTGTCTTCTAACATTCGCATGAAAAAAAAATTAACTGAGACAAGGTGGACAGATCTAGAAATTCAAAGGCTCGGCGTAAGTGACAAGATAAGAACTGTCATAGGAAAGGCCGGTTCATTAGTAATTTTCGATACTTCTAATCTCCACCGCGGAGCGGCTAATAGAAATAAGTATCGATATGCTCTCACGAATTATTACTATTCAAATTTGGTTAATCAGCAGTATGGATATAATCCTGGAAATTAGTTGGTTTTTACTTTATTGAAAAGCGCTTCGAAGCGATTGAGGGTTATCTAGAATCCTTGATCATTGTCCGTACATTCTTAACGTATTTCCGGAATAGGAGTTGTGGTATTTGCAAGGTGACTAGGTGGACGACGTGAAGCTAGCCAGTTGACATCGCAACCTCCTGCTTGAACGCTTTTCCTCTGTACCCAACTGCGTGGACAATATGAAGATGTCGCACATAAGGCGTTAAATTGTTGATCGCTTCGGCATAGAAAGACTCATAGAATTACGGGTTAATTTAGTAAGTGAAAAATAAAAACAAGGGATACATCAGGTTCTTTTGAAAAATAAGCTATCTGAGCGGAGCCGAGAAACGTATTGCGGAACCCCTGACCACCTAAATTTCTAAGTGTTGGATCGATCAAGAATAATACGCAGCCCAACCAAAGTATCAGAAATATTTTCTGGACTATGGCTGATTTCATTTCTGGAAGCCGCTAAAAAAGAAAGCAGGTCGTTTTCTGTACCTACTGTCCATGAGAATCTACCAGAAGATATCTCGGTTGGATAAAACTCCAATGCCTCTTCACCAAACAATAGCGTAGGAATGCCTCGTTTATCCGCATCGATACATACCGAACTGAATCTTGTGAGATGATGTGTTGAGTTGTCCAATGAGTGTATTAAATCTTCAGACGAATCAGATATTGTATAACGCGTCTGCAGGCGCCGCTTTTTCAAATCTCTCAATTCATTCATATCCCCAGGATCATTTGGATGCCTTCGTATATTAAAAATGACATCTGGATTTTCTCTTTCAAGGAATTTCGTCACGAAAACTGGAATTCTTTGTTTTGTATCAAAACAAGGGGCTTGCAAAGTAAACAGAACTTTCAGGGTCGGGCTGAGCAATATATGGTCTTGATCTTCGCCTGTGGAATGGTTAACACCCAACTGTATGGCTCGGAAATTTGACCACGTGGGGCAATTTGCTATTCCCCAGTGCTTGTCGCTTTTTCCCATGGACTTATTGATCGTTTCCTCGTCATTATTTTTCCACGTCCAAAAAACTTCAGGCATCATAAGGTATCCATCTTGAGGAAGGTGACTCCAATCGCAATACATCGCATGGCCTGATATTTCCGCACCATGTTGTACATCTACCACTCTTATGGATTTAGTCCTTGCGGCAGCAGTGATACCCATTGTGATTGGCACGTACCACACTGACAGAAAAACAGTATTAACGTGAGGATTATCGATGAAAATTCGCATCGTTTTTGCGTAGGAATTTAAGAAAACCTGGATTGGCCTGACCAAGAGGGTGCGAAGTTGTTGTTCATCAATTCCATATTGATGGAGGACTTTACATAACCCAGACTCAGCAATTCCTTCGAGCGTGTATTTTACACGGGGTGTCCGTCGTTGAAATCCATGAAAATCGTTCCTATATTTTCCAGGCTTAAGAATACCCAGAACATACTTTTTGTGGCCTATATCCCCTAGAAGCGAGGCAACGGGATCCATAATCCGATCACTACGGTTCGTCTCGCCAGCAACCTTCGTATAGTGGGTTGAGTGCCCAAAAAGCAGAACATCAGCTTCCATTTTGTTTCTAGGTAAAAAGGGTAACCGCCTGATAGTGCGTGCTATTTGAACACCATATGCGAGCCCAAGTTCGAGATGTTCTCTAATGTGCGTAAATAAATTGCGAGAATTTACCTCAGAAATATTTTGAAGCTCAGAAAAGAGCACACTCCTAATAAGTGGCCACGCACAAATACTATTTATATAAATAGTATTTACATTCGTCTCTCGTTCAATTCTTTCAAACAAGTCTTGAATCTCACTAGGCATCATTTAGGCAGAACCAGCGACTAATCCAGGGATTTTTATTGCATCAATAATGAGGGATGTGTAATTAATTTTGCTGTCGGTATTGCGTGGATCGTACTTCAGCGAACGCCGAACTAAACCATCTTCTATATTCCATTTCTCGATATGAAACTGTCCCTGTTCATCGAAATATTCTAGTTTTCTTACTACAAATCCAACTAACTCAAGCATTTGTCCTAACGAATGATGCGTGTATAGAACTTTATGATCCCTGGCACCTGGACCTGTCCCGTTCGGCTTAACTGCGTTGATGTATTCGAGGTCTGGATTCAGCCCATCTGGAACAGCTATTCGCATTGAACCCCCATCGGCTAAAAAGTTAAAACTGTCTTGGGAAGCTAAGAGTCCTTCAGAAACAGTCATATGTTCCCATACGTGCTCAGCCAACATTCTGTTAATTGAGTGTTTTTCAAAATACCTGCTCCAATCGGCCTCAATCAATATATTTAGAAAACCATGCTCAGTCGCTAACCAACCATGCTGAGATATTCCTGACGCACCTATTACGGCCTTCAGATTGTACTGTAATTTCCTAATTTCAATTAACTCCTTTAGGAACCGCTTTTTACGCAACAGAGTTCGGATAAAAATGAGAGCTGCTATTAATTGTTGACGCATCAATTAGATTTTCCTTGTTTGGATATTGTCCTAGACCCCATTTGTCGGTCGAACTATTATTAGAGTAGCACCTGGTTTTTGGTGCTTCAATTAGCGGTGAACTCGACGCGTCTCATATACGAAAGGGTACTGTGAGACCTGTGGTGGTTGTAGTTGCGTCAGTGTTTTTCGAGAATGAGCCAACTTCCCCATCGAGCTAAACGCTCTACGGGTCAGTAACTACTGTCTTTGCATTCAATTGAATGATTTGACACAACCGTTATGCCGTGGTGGACCCAGGCTGGAGTAGCTCGCTTGGATGTTTTTGTTCGTTGCACCAGTCACGCACAATGGCAGTAATGGAGTCGGGTCTATCGTTCATGCGCTAAAACTTAGGTGCGCCACTCCGCGTTTGTGTTAAATGCTTTACGGGTGAGCTCATCAGTGACGTGCAGGATTTTGCTGAGTATGCCGTCTGCTATTTCGTCAAACCAGGAATTAATTGCCCAGATATGTCGTTGATATTTACTGATGCACCCAAATTGATGCGCGACCAGTACCGTACTAGCCAAGACACTGACGTCTAGTCAATGGATGAATGGAAACCTTGGACGAATCTTAAATTTGCTGCGAATCAAATCGCGATGAAAGATGAAATGTTTATTTTCAAATCTCCTTGATTTTCGCAACTTAAATATACTCTCAACTAATTTTGTACGCGTTGTTTGATCTATTTTACAACTCTTGTGCTTTAATATTTGTAAGCTCAAGTCCGGAAAGCCCCATAAATCAGCCAATAGAACAAACCTCATCGATTCCTCAGCCGATGGCTCCGTCATGTAAAAGCTATCAATTTTCTTGAATGCAAGAAAATCTATACCAACAACTTGTTTCTTCCGAATAAGTGAAAGGCCGTCAAGATTCCGATTCCATGCAGCAGAAATTTGAAAATCAAAAATCTCAAAATCTAATGAACGAACCAGAGAAATCACTTCGTCAACTGTTGATAATCCTTCGTACACCGGCTGCGTCCAGCATTCCATTGTCAATCCTACGCATCTTGTTTTAAGAAAGTCACTCGCTCCAACCACGACTTCAAACTCTGAACCCTGCGTGTCACATTTCAGAAACGAACCACCGATGTCCTCAATATCCCTAAGCGCATCATCTAGAGCGATTGCTGAAATCTTCTCCGTCCGAATAACATTCCGCGCATTGAAATGTAATGAATCAAATTGTGCAGCGGTAGATTCGCTCGGCTTAAACACAGACGACGCACTGTTGTCGCTAGTGACAAAAAGCGTGAGTTCAGTTTCTTCCTTCCACGCTGCCTTATTTATTACTTCTCCACCTATTGTTTTATTTATCAGCAGGGATGCTGAATGGTCTGGTTCAAATGAGATTATGCGGATCAGTTTTGGCATCTTTTTTTGCATGTCAGCGAATGGCTGACTAGGTTCACCTCGCGCACCGACGTCCACAAAGCACAATGGACTTTCAAGGTATTCATAACCCATTTGAAAAAAGATTGACTTTCTTAAATATGACATGCTTGAACAATACTAGATAACTGCACAGCTTAATCGCATAAAGATATGACCCAAACGTGGGTGTTCTGTCCGTTTCGTATCCATTCTCTCAAACCCAATTTTACAGGATGATCTGTCTCATAAGAGGTGGACCTATTTCAGAGGATTACGGCAGCAGTAGCTGGCTATATCGTGTAGCTATTGATATCTCTCGCATGAAATTTTTTTTGAATTTTAAGTAAGTTAGTTGCCAGCAAACCTTCAATTATCCCGCGTACTGACTCACCATAGACCGTTTTCCCTAACCATCTATCCGCAACATAGTCTTGTTCAAGAGGAATCAGACAATTCAGATCAGAATCTTTCGTCCAAAGAGTAGGAATTGGAATTTCTTTCCATTTTGCTTTTCGTAGTGTGTGCGTTCCTTCAGCCCACCCTTGGTATTCAACTAGATTTTGGTTCGGCGATAAGATCTGCCATGATCTGGACCAAATTGTTGCGAGCCAACGATATGCCCATGTATCTATTCTTTCCGATTTGGCATCCGCAAAGTTCATCTTCCATTTGGCCGCTGGGATTAATCCTCCACACTGTTCTGCCAAGTGGGAGATTGAACAATCTCCTGCCCAGGTTAAATTGGTGTCGTAATGTTTCCAAGACCTATGCCACGTTGCCCATGCGAAAGACTCCACATAGCGCGTTATTCTATTGTCATTGGTTGAATTAGATAACTGATTTCGGGGCACCACGTTGTAACCATTTATGTGGGCCAACCTAGGTTCGTTTTCATAACGCGATAGCATCTCATTTACATAGTCTAAGAAGTATTTTCCAACCACGACATCATCCTCTAGAACTATTGCTTTGCCGTAATTCGAAGTAACTTGTGTAACTGCATCAACTACGGAGTTCCGTAAACCTAGATTACTTGGCCGGAAGATAGTTTCAATTTTGGCGGGCCAAGTTATCTGCTCAACAGATGCACGTGTTTCATTTACCCTCAAAGTATCTTCCGGATTATTAGGCTTTGGACCATCTACGGCAAATACAATATGACTTGGAGCTAATAGAGCTAAACTATCAAGCAGTTTTCGAACCATTACCGGCCGATTGTATGCGACAATTAGAACCGGAGTTGTTTTCACTTCTTAAACACTACATGAGTCCAATGCAGTAGGGTTAAAGTAATGGAATTAGCAATTCAAGAGGCTGAATGTTCTATCTGCGGCGGAAATTGTGATGAGATATTGCGATACTTTGTTCGCAAGCAGAACCTAGCAATTTTGATTCGCTGCCAAGATTGTGAGTTCTGTTTTGTAGTAGGACCCAGCTGGCTGGCTGGTTCGTTTTCTGAGACACTTCAACCACTTGACATCGGATCAGTCGATAGATGTTCTGTTGTTCTGGACTTTGTGCAAACTGTGGCACGGACTACAGGATGGCGTTCTCGTAGCCGATTTATAGATTGGGGGGGCGGCTACGGTTTGATGACTCGAATGGCACGAGATCGTGGAATGAATTTTGCAAACTTTGATCCTTATGTCCGACCTCTTTTTTCTGCACCTGCGAATTTGGATAATCTGTGCCCTGCTGACGTAATAGTGGCTAGCGAAGTGTTCCTTCATATAGAAAATCCACTGAATACATTAGCTGAATTGCTGAGTTTTTCGCCTGTCGTAATTATCACAGCGGTAGTTCCACCTGATCGTATTTCAGCAGAATGGTGGTATTTGATGCCCGATACGGGTCAACACGTTTCCTTCTACCCACTTCATTCTCTCAAGAAAATGGCTGAACTGACAGATGCTAAACTACTTTCCGACGGTCGTTTTTTTCATATATTTAGTCGCTCAGAATTACCTTTCCGAACTAAAGCAGTGGTTCGCTCCAGAACGCTAACATTTGCAATTTCGTATCTTTTGAGAGGTTTATTTCTTGCAGCTAGATCCGTGAATCGGTCTAGTTCATTGACTCAATTTGATCAAGAGGTTATTCAATCTGGTGGTTTATTAGATGATTGGCAAAATGTATAGATACGAAAAGGATGCATCTCGGATACACAGCTGCTGACAGCAACTATGCGCTACAAGCTAAAGTTCTCCTGCTGTCGCCGGTGAAAACACAGACCGATCCCACACCCGGGGATACTGGGCAATGGGTGGACATGGAAAGAAACCGCCCGTCTCATCGCGCCCCATCAGAAGACGTCACAGTAGAAATTCGACCTGTTGACTCTCAGCAATTCAGCCAAATTCGGTCGCTGCGATGCGTTTAGTGAGCGACTTTTGTGCGGTGAGGTGGACCGACAAATGGGGTCCAGGACCGGAGAACAGTGATATGAAGTTGCTACTCAGTTTAGGTAACAGCTGCGGGTATCAATTGAATTGGGATAGTGGATGACTGACCCCAAAAAATCCGCCAGGGAGCAAGCGACCTGCGTGATTTAGAACAACAGCAATAACTGCAATGGCGCGATAAGCCTGAATGTCACTCATGTGGTCTGCATTCTGCTCAGACCAGATATGCACATTCATATTGTTATGTAGTACTGGTACCTTATTCATTTAATTCCTGCTGTATTGGTCGCATTTCCTTGAACTGAGACACCGTTAGACTTATGAAGGTGGCAAACGTGGCAATTATCGGGACGGGCTACGTAGGGCTGTCATGTGGTGCGTGTCTAGCCCATCTTGGTCACCGGGTTGTATGTGTGGACAATGCTCTTGACAAGGTGGCGCTGTTGCAGACGGGGAGTATCCCAATACTGGAACCCCAATTACCTGAAATTGTCGCAGAGGGATTAGATGCAGGACGGCTAACTTTTACCTCAGACCTTAATGACTCCGTTGCAAACGCTGAATTCGTGGTGCTTTGTCTTCCGACCCCTCAGGGTATCGATGGCGCCGCTGATATGACCTACGTATTCGACGCCGTCAGCAATCTGAAAGACAGTCTTGCTCCAGGATCAATCGTTATTACGAAATCAACAGTTCCGATCGGCACATATGGCGAGATTGTTCAACGACTAGGTCGCACCGATGTTGAGGTTGCCTCAAATCCAGAATTTGTTCGCGAAGGATCGGCGGTCGCCGATTTTCTGCATCCAGACAGAATTATTATCGGTGCGCGCACTGATGCAGTTGCGCAGCGGGTCGCAACACTGTACAAAGATATCGACGCCCCAGTAGTGGCCACCGATCCAGCTTCTGCCGAAGCATTGAAGTATGCAGCCAATGCATTTCTTGCGCTAAAACTAACTTACATCAACTCGATTGCTGCAATTTGCGATGCGTATGGTGCAGATATCCGGGAGGTGGTCAAAGGTTTGAGCTTCGATCCGCGTATTGGAGGTCAGTTTTTTAATCCGGGCCCTGGTTGGGGTGGAAGTTGTTTTCCAAAGGATACGCGAGCGTTAACACACATCTCTGAACAAGGTGGGTATGACTTTAGATTGCTGAAAACTGCGATTGAGGCTAACGATCTACATCAACAGAGTATTGTTGACAAAATTATTTCTTCCTGTGATGGAGATGTGCGAGGGAAGGTTATTGCAGTTTGGGGACTCACGTTCAAGGCGAACACAGACGATATTCGAGATTCGCCGGCGATTGTAGTGATTAAAAAACTTTTAAAACTTGGCGCACGCATGCAGTGCTTTGACCCATCTGTCTCGAAAGTTCCCACAGAGATTGAAGGGTCACTACTTGCTGAAACTGCATTAGAGGCAACGACTGGGGCTAGTGCATTGATATTGCTGACAGAGTGGGCCGAGTTTGCCTTAGTGAAGCCGAGGGATGTTTTTGAACGCATGTCGTCGCCTCGTGTCGTTGATGCCCGAAATCTCCTTGATCGAGAATCTTGGCGAGCAAATGGCTTCACGTATCGTGGGATTGGAAGGTAGTCAAGAACTATGTCCCAGATACTAATTTATGCGACTGCTGAAAGAAAT
>Ga0214919_10006967_pt1 | contig 15375 bp, 21 predicted proteins | sample LL1503_MetaG_FD_177994 | JGI IMG/M metagenome (GOLD analysis project Ga0214919, IMG submission 177994) | Freshwater microbial communities from Lake Lanier, Atlanta, Georgia, United States - LL-1503 | ecosystem: Environmental > Aquatic > Freshwater > Lake | place: USA: Georgia | collected... | reverse complement strand
ATTAAAATATTGGCAGTGAGATGTCTCGTGCCCTGATCAACGACGACATGACCTGTGTAAGTGGCTAAGCCCTGAAGATTTTCCATATGAAAACTATCGCTTTTGATATAAATCAGCGCTTGATCATCTTCAGGTAGGGCAAAAATTTGCGTGCTGACTATGAAAAAAAATATCAAGATAAATAGGTGGCTAAGATTTCGGTGGGTCATAAGTGCTGTGTACCTGAGAAAGTAATTGAATGGTTTCGGATTTTGGATGAGCGATCATGCCTGTGGCAGTCGTAATATTGTGTGTTTTTGGTTCTGAAATTTTGACTGATTGTTTGGTGGTCGCAAGATCAGTCGGGGGGTAGTAAGTTAATTGGGAGGTTTGAAAATCAATAGGCATATAAGATTTTTGCGGGCTTGCTTTTGAACTTGTTTTTAAATTTGTTTTTAAATCAGGTTTTGAAATAGCGGGAGATCCTGCTCGAAAAATATGAACATTGTCCCAAAGGTCGATCTGGGAATTATTGGGATAAGACCAGCCATTGAGAGCGGAAAGATGCCAAGGTGGTGGGGGGGTATTATTTGGGTTGGAATTTTTGGAAAAATTGGTTGTTTGGATATTAAATAATCTTGTTTTTCCATCTGAATATTTAATGATTTTTTGAGAGTAAGCTAGGTAATCCAAATAGCCTAAATTATTAATCTGAGTGACGGTAATTTCTTGGCCAATGCCAGTGATGTGCAAGATATTAGAAAAATTATTATTTCGGCTCTCTGAGTTTTTGAGAGCCAAATAATTAGTTAAACCAACCAGTAAAATTAAGCCGGCAGTGGTTAAAACAGATTGGCGAGAAAGCATAATTAATTAGGCCTAAGAAGAGTGGAAAGAAGATTTTGATGGGTGAGCGTGCTGAGATTTTGGCAACTCAGAGCCGTCTTTTAAAAATTGTTGGCAAATAGGCTCTAAGCGATTTTTACTATGTAAAATTAAATCACATAATTCTCTAACAGCCCCTTTGCCGCCTTTATATTGGGAAATAAAATCCGAGTGTTTTAATACAAAGGGGTAAGCGTCTTTAGGGCAGGCGCTTAAGCCCACTTGGGTCATGATGGGGAGGTCTATAAGATCATCACCCATGAAGCTTGTATTTTCTGGTTGGAGATTTAAATTTTTTAATAGATTTTTATAGATTGGTAATTTATCTGGGCTGTTTTGAAATAAATATTGTATTCCCAGTTCGCGAATTCTTTCAGAGACTAGTTTTGATTCGCGGCCAGTAATGACTGCGATTTGAAGTCCCTCTTTGATTAATTGTCTGATTCCAAAGCCATCTCGTACATGAAACGCTTTGGTTTGAATAAAGTTATCATCTAGAAATAATTGGCCGTTGGTCATGACGCCGTCGATGTCTAAGATTAATAATTTTATTTTTTCGGCTTTGTTTAAAATATTTTTGTCTAGATTTTTAAAATTAAAAATATCCATATTTAAATCAACCCTGAGCTTAATAAACTATGCATATGGATCACGCCGATTAAATTTTTCTCAGGATCTGTAATCGCAAGAGAGGTGATTTTATAAGTCTCCATGAGATTAATCGCTTGAATGGCCTGATCATCTGGGCCTAAAGTTTTGGGATTTTTAGACATGATATTTTGAACCGGGGTAGTAAAATCTAAAGTTTTACTGGCTATTTTTCTGCGAATATCACCGTCTGTGATAATGCCTAATAATTGATTATGGTTGTCTGTAATTAAAACCATGCCTAACGATTTTTGATTAATTTGATCTAAAGCTTCTGAGAAATTAGCGGAGAGTTTCACACGAGGAATTTCGTCTCCAGTGAGCATTAAGTCTCGAAGTTTGACAGCCAAGCGTCGGCCTAAAGTGCCGCCGGGGTGAATCAAGCCAAATTGTTCGGCGGTAAAGCCACGGGCTTTTAAAATCGCAATAGCTAAAGCATCGCCTAAGACTAAAGCTGCTGTCGTACTGGCGGTTGGTGCAAGACCTAATGGGCAGGCCTCTTGGTCAACGCTGGCCTCTAAGTGAACATGCGCTGATTTTGCGATGGGAGAATTAGGCTTACCTGTAATCGCAAGAATTTGAGCGCCAATATGATTGATCGGATCGATGAGTGCGACAAGTTCAGGGGTGCTGCCAGACAAAGAAATAAATAACACAATGTCTTGGCTGGTAATCATGCCAAGATCCCCGTGAACGGCTTCAGCAGGATGAACAAAGAAAGCTGGTGTGCCAGTCGATGCAAAAGTGGCTGCGATCTTATTGCCAATATGGCCAGATTTTCCGATACCAATGACAATAATTCGCCCCTGAGTTTTTAATAAAAGTTCGCAGGCTTTTGAAAAATTCTGATCTAGTTTTTCAGCCAATCTAGACAAAGCAGCTTGTTCGATTTGAATAACCAGCTTGCCTTCAGTGAGGTAGTTAATATTTTCTTGCATGGGGGTTCCGATTAATATAAAAAACGACAGCCAATTAAAGAGCCGCCGAGTTTAGGTCTTAGTAAGGGGATTGGGAAGATGGAGTTGGGTTTGAAGTCTGGTTTTAATCAATTGCCGATCTTTGTGATTAGTATGCAGGGGTCTTCGAGAAGGGTTTTGATACAAGAGCATTTGGAATCTTTAGGCCTAGATTTTATTTTTTTTGATGGAGTGGCTGGCCGACGAAGTTTAAAAAATCCAAAAGAATTTTCTGAGCAATTATCTGACGGCGAAGTGGGTTGTTTTAGGTCGCATGTCGCCATTGCGAAAAAAATCATGGATGAAAAAATCCCTTATGCCCTGGTGTTAGAAGACGATGTGCGCGTGCTTAATTTCCCAAAACTTTGCGCCCAAATAGACTGGCTTGTTTCTCTTCTGCCTGATCTGAACTGGGATTACATTCGGCTTTATCATGGCGTTATTGTTCCCAAGACGCTCTTGCTCTCCAAGCAGGTTCAGAATTTTGACTTAAGGCTGGAGGCTCAGCATAAATCTTCAAGATCGAATGCGGCTTTATTAATTAGCCAAAAGGGCGCTGAGAAATTTTTCAAGCAGGCTGTTTTTTCCAGTAATTTTTTTAAGTTTGAAGCGGTCGATCGTTATTTAGACAATATTCAACGTTCAGGTGTGGGGCTCTTAATTTCAAATTTAGGAACACTGGGGACCGATGAAACTTTAGAGACACAAACGTGTATTAATAATCACCCTCGGGTATCGAAATGGCGAAAATTAAAAAATAGTCTGGGTAGACGCTGGGCCACTTGGAGGATGATTCGGTATTATAGAAAATTAATTAGACAGAAAATTAATTAGAAAGATGAGCGAGATTGCATAAAACACACTCTCTGATTAGTCTTCACGAAATTTTTTTGAGCTAGCTTGTTTGGGCTAATTCTATTGGGGCGTGGCCCTAAAGAGACATTACTTTGAAATCTGAATTAAATGCTGAAGATCCTGTTGTTGTACTGAAAGACGTCGTGTTTAGTCGTGGCGAAAAATTAATTTTCAAAGGCATTAATTTGTCTATACAGCCTGGAAAAATTACAGCGATCATGGGGCCGTCTGGCACTGGAAAAACAACTTTATTACAGCTGATGGGTGGCTTGTTAACGCCGAGTTCTGGTGAAGTAAAAGTCTTAGGTAATACAGTGGCTGATTTATCCAGGGGAGATTTGTTTTCTCTGCGTCAGCGCATGGGTTTGTTATTTCAAAGCGGGGCTTTATTTACAGACATGACTGTTTTTGAAAACGTCGCTTTTGCGCTGAGAGAACATACGCAGCTTCCAGAGTCGATGATTCGAGATATTGTTCTGATGAAACTACAAGCCGTAGGTTTAAGAGGCGCGAGAAATTTATACCCATCGGAGTTATCAGGTGGTATGGCCCGAAGAGTGGCTCTGGCAAGAGCGGTGGCTTTAGACCCAGAGATCTTAATGTACGATGAGCCTTTTACGGGCCAAGATCCGATTTCTATGGGCGTGTTAATTAAATTAATTAAAACTTTGAATCAGGCGATGGGCTTAACGTCTATTATTGTCTCTCATGATGTTCATGAAGTTTGTTCTATTGCGGATGATGTTTTTATTTTGTCTGATGGCTTGATTATTGCGCATGGAACACCGGAAGAAATTTTAAAAGATCCGGATCCAAAAACTCGCCAATTTATGCTGGGTGAGCCCGATGGTCCCGTTGCTTTTGATTATCCAGCGCCTGATTTATATTTTGATTTTGATTTGAAGGATAAAACTTAGATGCTTTTAAAAATTTTTATAAAAATATTAGAAAGCTGGGGGCGTTATTTTAGAATTAATTTTTTAGGATTTTGTCAGGATTTTGGAGCTTCTGGGGTTTTTGTTTTAAGAACTATTTTTGGCTTATTTGGGTTTAGATATTTAATTAATCAAATTTATGCCGTGGGCGTTTTGTCTTTAATTATTATTGCTGTTTCTGGTTTGTTTATTGGCTTTGTTTTGGGTCTTCAGGGTTTTTATACTTTGTCTAGATTTGGCGCAGACCAATTTTTAGGTCAGCTCTTAGCTTTAAGCATTACGCGAGAATTGGGGCCTGTTGTGACGGCTTTGTTATTTGCAGGAAGGGCTGGTTCCGCGCTGACTTCAGAGATTGGCTTGATGAAAACAACAGAACAACTTTCTTCTATGAGCATGATGGGTGTAGACCCACTAAGACGCGTGATTGCACCAAGATTTTGGGCGGGAGTGATCTCCATGCCTTTATTAACTTTAATATTCTCAGCGGTGGCTATTCTGGGTGGCTACTTTGTGACGGTGCATTGGTTAGGTGTCAATGCCGGATCTTTTTGGTCCAATATGCAGGCTTCAGTGAATTTTAGAGATGATGTTTTAAATGGCTTAATTAAGAGTCTCGTCTTTGGTTTTGTCGTTACTTGGATCAGTGTCTACCAGGGTTATACCTGTCATCCGACCTCTCAGGGCATTGCGATCGCGACAACTAAGACGGTTGTTTATTCTTCATTGGCTATTTTAGGTTTAGATTTTTTCCTGACGGCTTTAATGTTTGGGAAATAATTTTTTATTTTATTTTTTTTATTTTGTAAGTAAGGGTATGAAAATATGAAGCAAGGGCGTGTGGATTTATTAGTGGGATTCTTAATGTTATTAGCCGCCTTGGCCTTAATTTTTCTAGCACTGAAAGTCAGTGGACTGGCGTTTAATCAAGAAATTTTTGGAGGTGGGACGTATGATGTCACGGCGTCTTTTACCAGCATTGGGGACTTGAAAATTCGTGCGCCTGTTCGCGTTGCAGGGGTTCAGATTGGCCAGGTGACACATATTGTTTTAGATAAAAATTACAATGCGGATATTACTTTGAACATTAATCAAAATATTAATAATCTTCCTGCAGATACGTCAGCGAGTATTTTGCAAAGTTCTTTATTGGGGGATAATTACGTGAGCTTATCTCCTGGTTATTCAGATCAAGTATTAAAAAATCATAGTGTGATTGTGACAACCTACGCAGCGACTAGTTTAGAATCTTTGATTTCGACGTTTATGGGTAGCAGTAGTAACAACAGTAATAAAAATTCAAATAGCCAGGGGAATAATAATTCTGGTAATTCTAGTAATTCTGGAGATTCTGGGAATCCAGCTAATTTAAAATTGGGAGCGTGAGATTAAACATGAGAACAAGAAATATAAAAAATAAAATTGTATGCGTGAGTGCAGTGGCTGTGTTAAGTCTATCAAGTTGTTTTTTTAGTGCTTACGTTTATGCAGATAGTACGAGCGTTAATTCTAATTCTAATTCTAATGCAGCAGTTCCAACATCTGCCCATCTAGATCTCAGCGCGAATCCAGAGTTGGAGCTCCAGGCAACGATTACCGATTTACAAAATGAGATTAGTCGTAATCAAGTGGTTTTGGCTAAAGACCCCGCACAATTAAATGATCTAGTCACGAAGCACTTGTTGCCAATTATTGATGTCGAAAAAATGGCGGCAATGACTTTGGGGCCTAAGTGGCGGACGGCAACGCCAGAAGAGAAAAAAGCGTTTGTTACCCAATTTAGTTTGTTATTAACCCGATCTTATTCAAGGGCTTTATTGCAAATGGGGGATTATAAAATTGTCGTATTCCCAGTGCGTGGTGAGGCTTGGAAGAAATTAGGTTATGTTGCGATTGCCGGTCAGCTTTCTCCAAGAAATGGCGGCTCGCCGTCTGCAGTGACTTATTATATGGAGCGAGATCAAGGGGTCTGGAAGATTTATGATTTTGCTTTAGAGGGCGTGAGTTTTGCGAAGAATTTCAGAGCGCAATTTGATCAGTTTTCTGATTTAAAAAGTTTGATTAATAAATTAGTTGAGTTAAATAATGCTATGAAGACTGCGATGGCACAGGGTCCGAATCCTGCGATTGCTTCCGTGATCCATCCTAGTGAAAGTAATTTGACTTAATTTAAAAAAGGCATTGAGGAAATATGGCTAATCAAGGGCTTTGCATAAAATCTGAGCTAGGAAAAAATCTAGAAAAAAAATCTAGATCATGGATTTTTTCTGGATCGATGACGGTTTTTCAAATAATTAATATTCAAGATTTTTTAAAATCAAAAAATTTAAAACAAGAGCTGGCTGGTATAAGCCAGTGGATTTTAGATTTTAAATTAATAAACCAGATAGATACGGCGGGGATTGCTTATGTGTTGGCCTGTATTAGAGCGGCTGAATTATATTCCTGTGAGTTAAATTTAATTAATTTTCCAGAAGAAGCTGAGAAACTGGCGAAAGCCCAGGGAGTTTTTGATTTTTTAAGGTGTAGGGGTGAATCTTGTATTCGCCCTATTTAAACAGGCTGGGATGTTTTTAAATTAACAGCCAGTGGAATGTTAATTAATTGAGTCTGAGCGCTGGCTAGATTTTGATTTAGATTTTTAGTTTCTTGATGGTGATGAAGATAAGTCAGCAAGAAAGAAATTAAAATTAAAAAAGAGAATAAGAAATAGAACTTATTTTTTTTGAATAAGTTCTGCGCAGATAAATTATTAGGTAAATGGCTGGATAGATCTGCTTGAGATAAATTCTGAGTTGCTGAGTCCGTGTTGAGATTAATTTCTTGATGCAAGAATGGATGATTTAAAGAGTGATTTAATTCTTGCTTATTCAGCAGATCTCTGGGCTTATAATCGCGCTTTGTTTTGGTGTTTTTATGTTCAATAGCCATGGCTGAAATTTTCAAAAATTTAAAGAGAGCGAACTCTAATCAAAGCCTGGCAGAGGGTCAATTTTTGTATTTAATAAAAAATAAAAAATATATAACAATTTGGCTTATTTTAATGATGGCTATTTTATTTTTTTTAGATTTATTGCTGAGCTTAAGTTTTAGTTTAGGTTTTAATTTTGATTTGAAAAAAATAATTTTAGAGTTTTTAAATCCATTAGTTTTAAAAATTTTCTGGGTCTTGATTTTGCCTCATGTGCTTTCTGTGATCTTAGTGGGCTTGAGTTTGGGTGTTTCTGGGGCGGTCTTACAAATATTTTTGCAAAATGCTTTAGCCGATCCTGGTTTGATTGGTGTTTCTGCGGGTGGGAGTTTGTTTGGATTTTTTGGGAGTTTGTTATTTAAATTTTTTTATCAAAGTTTAAGTATTTTTGCTTATGCCTTTTTTTCTTTAATGGGCGTTTTTGCCGTGATGTTTTTTTTATTAAAGCTCTCTATGAATTTAAGAATTAATAAGCTGGGCGTGGCAGGAATTATTTTGCTGGGCTTAGGGTTAAATACCTGTTTTTCAGCGGTGATGAGTTTATTAGTTGTTTTTTTAAATCAAGAAAATCTAAGTGCCTTAATGATCTGGGGCTTGGGTGATTTTCAGACGCCGTCGTATTGGATTTTATTAATGGCTGTTGGTTTTATGATTGTTGGTCTGAGTTTTTTAATTTTGAATATTAATAATTTGGATAAGTTAAATTTCGGATCTCGCGCGGCTTTTAGCATGGGTGTGGATTTAAGAAAATTAAAAAAAAGTATTTTAGTGGCTGTGTCTTTAATGATGGGTGGCGCTGTTATTTTGGCAGGGCCGATTGGTTTTGTGGGTTTGCTATCTCCGCATTTTGCACGGTTTTTTGTGGGTGCAAAAGTCAAGATATTATTAATAACGAGCGGTTTTTTTGGCGTGATCTGGTTGCTCCTGGCTGATTTGATTAGTGGAAGTTTAATGGCAGGGAGAATTCCAGTCGGAGTCATTTGCGCTTTGTTGGGTGGGCCTGTGTTTATTTTGTTTTTATTAAGATTGGGAAATGTAAAAAGTGCTCGAGCTGATTGATGGGGTATTGGATTTAGAGGGAAAGAAAATTTTAGATCACTGTTTTTTTCTCTCAGCCCTGGAGAGTGTGTAGCAATCTGGGGCTTGAATGGGGTGGGGAAATCGAGTTTTCTAGATGTTTTATCTGGGTTTATAAAATTAGAAAAAAATAAGGGTGAAGTTTTATTAAATAAGAAAAATATTTTGAACTGGGATGTTAAAAAAAAGTCGGAATATCTGGCTTATTTATCTCAAAGCCAAGATGTTTTATTTGATGAGCTAGTCAGAGAGTTGTTAAAAGTAGTGGATCCTGAAGAAAAATTAATAGAAAGCTTGGGTAAAGAGTTTAATGTTTTGAATTTACTAGATCGAAATTTTCATAGCCTGTCTGGAGGTGAGAAAGCTAGGGTGTCTTTATTAAGAGTGATTCTGCAGTTGAAAATTTCTAGGGATCAGAAAGATTTAAAAAAAGATCTTTCTGGGCGCTACTTATTATTAGATGAGCCTCTAGCGCATTTGGATCAAATATATCAAAAAGATTTTTTGTCTTGCTTATTAAAATTAAAGCAGGAGGGCTTGGGGATTTTAATAGCGATGCATGATTTAAATCTGGCCTGGAACTATGCGGATAGATTGTTGATTTATTTTGATGGGAATCTGCATGAGTGTGAGAATAAAAATATAGAGAAAGATAAGGCTCAAGAAGGGTTGATAAATAAAATTAAGGATTTTTATGGTGTTAGTTTAAAACAAGAGGTGTCCTGGTCTTTTTGATTGGAAGTAGGTGGGACTGCATTAGAAATATTTGAAAAAGATGTTTTAAAAGTTGTTGTTTGTTGCTTTTTGGTCCTGTATGATTGCGCGTCTTTTTAGGCAGGGCCATTAAGAGTTTTAATTTTTTATAATTTTAATTTTTTATAGTTTTTTATTTTTAAATTTTGTACGGAAGTTACGGAAGTATGGTAATGAAAACATTTAGTGCTAAGGCTGAGAACATTGATCGCCAATGGCTATTGATTGATGCGGAAGGCTTAACTTTAGGTCGTCTCGCTAGTGAAGTCGCAAAGCGTCTTCGTGGTAAGCATAAGGTTGAATACACCCCCCATGTGGATACAGGTGATTATGTAATTATCGTCAATGCAGAAAAAGTGCAAGTGACGGGTAATAAAGCAGACGGCAAGGTTTATTACAGACATTCCGGCTATCCGGGTGGATTAAAAGAAGCGACTTTCTCACAGATGATTGAACGTCATCCTGAGCGTGTTCTTGAGATTGCTATTCAAGGGATGCTGCCAAAGAATCCTTTGGGTCGTGAAGTTTATCGTAAGTTAAAAGTCTATGCGGGTAGCGAGCATCCTCATGCGGCTCAAACCCCGGTTGTTCTTAATTTGAGTAAGGCAGTGAATGAATGAAAGCACTAGAGCAATATATTGGTACAGGTCGCCGTAAGACTTCAACCGCTCGTGTTTATCTCCGTCGTGGAACTGGCAAATTTGTTGTCAACGGCGTGGATCTAGAACAGTACTTTGGTCGTGCGACTTCTAAAATGGTCGTCCGTCAGCCTTTGTCTTTGGTCGAAGCGCAAAATACTTTTGATGTTTTGGTCAATGTCCAAGGTGGTGGAATGACTGGCCAAGCCGGTGCGATCCGTTTGGGTATTAGCCGTGCTCTCATGGAATATGATGCGAATTTACGTCCTACCTTGCGTGAAGCAGGTTTTGTGACTCGTGATGCGCGTCAAGTTGAACGTAAGAAAATTGGCTTGCATAAAGCGCGTAAACGTCCGCAATACTCCAAGCGTTAATTTTATTTTTATTAGATTTATATTTTTTAAATTTAAAGTTTTGGAAAAACTCCGTGTTACAGCGGAGTTTTTTATTTGGGTTTTATAAGATGAGATTATCAGATCTCTTGCATGACAAGAATCTTGAGATTGTTATAATGGCCAGCTTTTTTATCGCCTAGTTTTAAGTTTTTTATTTTTATTTTTATTTTTATTTTTTTAATAAGGACTTCCTGTTGTGAGTACAAAACGTTCTGTGATGACCTTGTTCAATAATGAAACCGATGCTCGTTGCCATCGAGTGAGGATTGTTCTCGCTGAGAAAGGCGTGGCTGCTGAGTTTGTGAATGTAACGGCGAATAGTAAGCCAGAAGAGTTGTTTGAATTAAATCCCTACGGTTATTTGCCGACTTTGATTGATAGAGATTTGGTTTTGTATTACTCAGGGATTATTTCTGAGTATCTGGAAGAGCGTTTTCCGCATCCGCCCTTGATGCCTGTTTATCCAGTGGCAAGAAGTCGTAATCGTTTGATGATGGCGAGAATCGATGAAGATTGGTATGCCTTGATGGATACGATTCTTAAGAATGAAGATAAAGCCAAAGTTAAAAAAGCAAGAACAGATTTACTAGATAGCTTGGTTGCAGTAGCACCTGTTTTTTCTGAATCGCCTTTTTTTCTAAACGAAGAGTTTTCTTTAGTAGATTGCTCTTTGGCGGCTTTGCTATGGCGTCTACCTATTTTGGGTATTCAGCTACCTGCGCAGGCTAAATCTATTGAAGATTACTGTAAGCGTATTTTTAATCGTGAGTCTTTTAAAGTGAGCTTGAGTGATGCTGAAAAAGAAATGCGAGAAGAAGATTAGTTATAAAATTATTATATTATAAAAATAAGTTGAGTGTTTTTTATGGCGAGACTCCGTCCTTTTTTAGTCCAAGCGACCTATGATTGGATTATTCAGCATAGTTTTACTCCCTATCTTTTAGTGGATGCAGAATACCCAGGCGTTGAAGTGCCTGGTGAATATGTTGACGAAGGACGGATTGTTTTAAATATATCTCCCATGGCTGTTCGCAATTTACAGATAGAGCCAGAATATTTGGGTTTTGAAGCTAGTTTTTCTGGTGAATCTTGGAATGTTTATGTGCCAACGGGTGCCGTCTTGGCTATTTATTCTCGGGAAAACTCCCAAGGAATTTATGCCCGTGATGAGGGCGGCTTAGGCATGTTGGTGAATGAAGGAGAGGATGGAGAAAATCCAGATCCTTTGGCGGGTTTAGAGTCAGAAGATGATCAAGAAGGTTCAGCTGATTCAGCAGGAAGTGGCAAAAAAGTTGAGAGTATTGCCGCTCGCCGTGCCAAGAGTAAATTGCGCGTAGTTAAATAAATTAAATTAATTTTTAAATAATTGCTGATCAATCAAATCACAGAGGCAATGAATAGTTAAAATATGGCTTTCTTGAATTCTGGCCGAGCGATCCGAAGGCACGCGAATTTCAATGTCATGATTAGTTAATAGCTTTGCAAGTTTCCCACCGTCTTTGCCGGTTAGGGCGATAATTCTTGCGTTTCTATGGTGAGCTGCTTCAGCGGCTTTGAGAATATTTTGTGAGTTGCCGCTGGTGCTTAATAAAACCAAGACATCGCCTGTCTGTGCAAGGGCTTCAATTTGTTTGGAAAAAATTTGTGCGTAATAGTCATCATTGGCAATAGCCGTGATGACGCCCATGCTAGCGTTGAGTGAAACAACAGGAAGAGAAGGGCGTTCAATTTCGAATTTGTTTAATAGACTGGCGGCGAGTCTTTCTGAGTCTGCTGCAGATTCGCCATTACCGCAGGTTAAAATTTTATGACCCTGAATTAAAGCTTCAGCTAATAATTGGCCTGCTTTAATAATTTGAGGGGTTAAAGTATCAGCAGATTGAATCTGTGTTTGAATATTGTCAGAGAAATGTTGATGAACGAGTTCTGAAAGATTCAGAAGATTAGAATTCATGAGTGGGGGCCTTGTGGATTTTTATTTAATAGGACTCAAAGGCATCTTTGATCCATTGTATTTCTGGGTTGCTAGGGTCTTTTTCGCCGGAGATAGCAACGACGTCGAAACGGCAGGGGATTTTGTCAAACAGGTTTTTCTTTTGCAAGTAAAGCTTGGCAGTTCTAATCAGCTTTTTTTGTTTGCTTAGATTAACAGCGTCTTCACTACTGCCGAAATATTTTAAATGCCTGTATTTTACTTCGATGAACACTAAGCTCTTGGTGTCTTTCATGATTAAATCAATCTCGCCTGTTTTGGCTTGAAAATTTTTTTCTAAAAGAATTAATTTATTTTTTTGCAAATATTCACAGGCAATGTTCTCATAAACGATACCAAGACTGCGGCTCATGTTGGGGTCCTTATTAATTGCTGGGTTATTGCAGGCTAAGCCTGTTAAGATAGGGGGTTAAAAATTTAAATTTTTATATAAAAAATAATTTGAACATTAATTAAATTGGAAATCTAGCATGTCATTCAGCGCTTTAAATTTTTCAGGTGTTTTATATATCGTCGCAACGCCGATTGGGAATTTAGGAGATATTACTTTAAGGGCTTTAGAGATTTTAAAGTCAGTGGATAAAATCTTGGCTGAAGATACGCGTGAGTCTCAGAAATTATTAAGCTATTACGGAATTTCTAAGCCTATGATCTCTCTGCATGATCATAATGAATTAGCGCGGATTAATTTAATTGAAGACTTGTTAAATCAAAATTTAAAGCTCGCTTTAATTTCAGATGCAGGCACGCCTTTAATTAGCGATCCGGGTTATAAATTGGTTAAAAATTTGAAAGATAAAAATTTTAATATTATTCCTATTCCTGGTCCCTCAGCTTTGATTGCTGGTTTATCGGCCAGTGGGTTGCCTACGGATAGGTTTATGTTTTTAGGATTTTTGCCCGTAAAAAATAAAGAGAAGAGAGAGTGTTTTGAGGGTTTAAAAAATTTAAATAAATTAAGCTCTGAAATGACGGTTATATTTTATGAATCAACGCATCGTCTATTAGATAGTTTATTGGTGCTAGAAGAAATTTTGCCAGATCGAAAAATAGTGTTAGCAAAAGAATTGACTAAGCAATTTGAAAAAATTATTGCCGGAGTTCCCAAAGATATTTTAAATTGGCTGAAGCAAGACATAAATTTTATCAAGGGTGAGTTTGTACTGATGATCTCGCCAGTGATCAAAGAGAAAAAAGAAGAAAATTTAGGGCTTGAATTAGAGTATCCAGACTTGTTTAAATTATTAAAAATTTTGCTGGGTTATTTGTCTTTAAAAGAAGCGGTGAGCTGTGCTGTGAAGATTTCTGGAGAAAATAAAAATCTGGTTTATAAGATGGCGCTACTGATCTCTGGTGTATCTGATGATTTGAAAGAGAGTTAGATTTTTTATTTTTATTTTTATTTTTATTTTTATTATTTTTATAGGAAGTTTTATCTATGTCTGAGTCTGTGAGTGTTTTAAATAAGCCTGTTTTTACTTCAGCGGCAGCGGGCCGAGTGAAGGAATTAATAGAAGATGAAGGTAATTTAAATCTGAAGTTGAGAGTTTATGTTCAGGGTGGGGGTTGCTCTGGTTTTGAATATGGCTTCACATTTGATGAAAATATCGAAGAAGATGATACGAGGGTAGAAACAGACGGTGTTATTTTATTGATAGATCCTAATAGTCTGGGTTATTTGAAAACAGCGACGATTGACTATGTGAAAGACGTTCAGGGTGAGCAATTTGTGATTAGAAATCCTAAGGCGAAAACAACTTGTGGTTGTGGGTCTTCTTTTTCTGTCGCTGATGAAGAAGAAAATGGATAAAAATAAATAGAGTAGATAATGAGTATTAAAAATATTGATGTTGAAAAAAGCTTAGAGGTTTTTCGTCGTGGAATTGTTGAGTTAATTCCTGAGGAAGAGTTGATTAAAAAATTAAAAGAAAATAGACCTCTGAGAATTAAAGCGGGATTTGATCCAACGGCGCCTGATTTGCATTTAGGGCATGTAGTTTTATTGACTAAGTTGAGACAGCTGCAAGATTTAGGGCATGAGGTTGTATTTTTAATTGGTGATTTTACGGGGATGATTGGAGATCCCTCAGGGAAAAATATTACTCGACCGCCTTTGAGTCGAGAAGATGTCTTGACTAATGCAGTGACTTATCAGAGGCAGGTATTTAAAGTTTTAGATAAAGATAAAACAGAAGTGAGATTTAATTCTGAGTGGATGAGCAAGTTAAATTCGGCTGAGATGATTAAGTTAGCGGCGTGTTCAACGGTAGCGCGAATGCTGGAGCGAGATGATTTTTCTAAGCGATTTGAAAATCATATTGCTATTTCACTTCATGAGTTTTTATATCCCCTAGTTCAAGGGTATGACTCCGTGGCTTTAAAGGCGGATGTTGAATTTGGTGGGACCGATCAGAAGTTTAATTTGTTAATGGGTCGTGAGTTGCAGAAACATCATGGAATGTCGCCGCAAGTGATTGCTATGACGCCTTTACTAGAGGGTTTGGATGGTGTGAATAAGATGTCCAAGTCTTTGGGTAATTATATTGGCATTGAAGAGCTGCCCAGTGAGATTTTTGGTAAGTTAATGTCGGTGTCAGATGAACTGATGTGGAGATATATAGATTTATTGAGTTTTAAATCAGTGAGTGAAATCGAAGATTTAAAAAATAAAGTAAAACTAGGTTTGAATCCTAGGGATGTAAAAATTGAGTTTGCTAAAGAGATGGTCGCTAGGTTTTATAATGAAGCTGATGGTTTAAAAGTGGCAGATGATTTTTTAAATAGATTTCAGAAGGGTTTGTTGCCCGATGAGATTCCAGAGTTTGAATTGAAAATAGAAAGTAAAGAGATCTTATTGGCTCATGTATTGAAAGAAGTAGGTTTGGCGCTGAGTACTTCAGAGGTTTATAGATTAATAGAGCAGGGTGGATTGAAAGTGAATGGCGAAAAAATGAATGATAAAAATTATAAGTTGGGTGCTGGAAGTGAGTGTGTATGCCAGCTTGGTAAGAGAAAGATTGGAAGAATTAAAATAATTTAAAAAAGTTTTTGAATAAGTATTGACTCAAAGTTTAGGGTCTGTACAATGCGCTTCCGTTGAGACGCCGATATAGGCGAAACGCAGAGAGAAACGAAGAGCCCCAAGGGTTCTGAGAGATCGAAGCAGAGATGTTTAATAATATAGAACGACGAAAAAATTAAGAATAATAAAGTGCAGGCACTCGTTAAGAGTGTAAACGTTAAATTAGATTGAGAAGCGAAGTAAAATTCGCAAAATGCATAAGGATTAAAAC
>Ga0214919_10006966_pt1 | contig 15375 bp, 18 predicted proteins | sample LL1503_MetaG_FD_177994 | JGI IMG/M metagenome (GOLD analysis project Ga0214919, IMG submission 177994) | Freshwater microbial communities from Lake Lanier, Atlanta, Georgia, United States - LL-1503 | ecosystem: Environmental > Aquatic > Freshwater > Lake | place: USA: Georgia | collected... | reverse complement strand
AAGGAGCCTTGAGAATGATTGGTGAATGGAACAATGGCACCGGCCGTCGCAAATCTAGCGTCGCCCGCGTGTTTCTGAAAAAAGGCACTGGCAAGATCACGGTCAATGGCAAGGACATCCAAGCCTATTTTGGCCGCGAGACTTCGATCATGATCGCCAAGCAACCCCTGTTTTTGACAAACCATGTCGAGTCTTTCGACATTCAAATCAATGTGCATGGTGGCGGCGAATCTGGTCAAGCTGGTGCAGCTCGTCACGGCATTACACGTGCCCTGATTGACTATGATGCTTCTTTGAAGCCTGCGTTAAGCCAAGCTGGTTTTGTCACTCGTGACGCCCGCGAAGTTGAACGTAAAAAGGTTGGCTTGCACTCTGCTCGTCGCCGTAAGCAGTTCTCTAAGCGTTAATCGTTTACTATTCTGTTTCAAGAAAACCGTTCTGGTTCGCCAGAGCGGTTTTTTTTCGTCTTTGGTTTTCTGGATAGACGCGCTTTGGCGGGCAGCGGTGGGCTATGGGTTTACGCTCATCTTCGCTTTACTCAGAACTTCGCTTAAAACCCATACCCCACCACCGCCCTCCAAAGCGCTTTTTGTGTGCGGAAAAGCTCAACCCAACACAGCGTCCCAATAGCGAGGGAGCTAAATACCAAGAACGTAGTACTGGAAGAGGTGGTGCTGGTGTTCGGACGCGCGACGTTCTGAGTAAAGCGAAGATGAGCAAGTCCGAATACCAGCGCCGCCTCTTCCAGTACGGACCGAAGGAAACCTCACAAAAACCAAACAAAGAGCCCCTTCTACCAAGGCAGTTATTAGGGATTAATTGTTGACCAATCCACTATACTACTCACCTAGTTCCCGGAGAAAACCCATGAGCGCCTTAGCCGAAACAATTCCTACAGAAATGCCCGAAGCCATTGTCTTTACCGACAGTGCTGCCGCCAAAGTTGCAGACCTCATTGCCGAAGAAGGCAACCCAGATCTGAAACTGCGCGTCTTTGTTCAAGGCGGTGGTTGCTCTGGTTTTCAATACGGTTTTACCTTTGACGAAATCGTCAACGAAGACGACACCACCATGACCAAACATGGCGTGTCATTGCTCATCGATGCCATGAGCTACCAGTACCTGTTGGGCGCTGAAATTGATTACAAAGAAGACCTGCAAGGTGCGCAGTTTGTGATCAAGAACCCCAATGCCACCAGCACTTGCGGCTGCGGCTCCTCTTTTTCAACCTGATTCACTCAGATTGACGCAGAGCTATCTTGGGTAGATAGCTCCCAACACACGGGCGCCTCGAGCGCCCGTGACGCTTTCTAGACTGCCTGTTTCTCGCTTCGTGGTTTTGGCGGCCAGCCACGCAAAGGCTGCAGCTTCCACTTGCAAAGGCGGCAAACCGTGCGCTTCGGTTGAGGCCACTTGCACACCTGGCACATGCGCTTGAAGGCGCGACATGAGGTGGCCATTCAGTGCGCCACCACCACATACCCAAAGTTGCTTCGCATCAAGTGCATGACGCTTTAAATCGTTTGCAATGGCCAGTGCTGTGAATTCGCACAGCGTGGCTTGTACATCGACAGCGGCAAACTCATTTCGCAAATGTTGTTGCAACCATGTAGGGTTGAGCAAATCGCGGCCCGTGCTTTTTGGGGGTGTTTGATGCAAGAAGGCTTCGGTCAACAAGCTTTGCAACAGGGCTGGTATGACTTGGCCTTGAGCTGCCCATGCGCCATTGACATCGAAGTCTTTGCCTTGGTGCAAATGAACCCAATGGTCCATGAGTGCGTTGCCAGGGCCGCAGTCAAAACCAGAAATGAGGGGGCTGTGAATGTTGGCCCCGTCAATCGAGTTTTGACTTGAAGCGTTTTTCAAAATGCTGATGTTGGAAATACCGCCGATGTTCACAACAGCTACGGTGTGTGTGCTGGCGCCAAAAATTTCTGCATGAAAGGCCGGTACCAAGGGCGCGCCTTGTCCGCCTGCAGCCAGGTCGCGTGTTCTGAATTCAGCGACCACCTCAATGCCCGTGAGTTCGGCCAGAAGTGCTGGGTTGTTGAGTTGCAAGGTATAGCCTACCGCGCTTTGGCCAGTGCTGGGGTCTGCGTCAAATTCAAGTGGGCGGTGGCGCACAGTTTGACCATGCGCGCCAATCGCATGAATGTCATTGGCTTGCATTCCGCTTTCATTCAGCAAGCCGTGAACCACTTTGGCATAGGCTCTTGCTAAGCGATTACCAGCCAATGCAGCGCGATGCAATTCGTTGTGACCGGGTGTATTCAGACTGAGAAGTTCTGCGCGAAATTCGGCGTCAAATGGCTGAAAGGCATGCTGCAAAACTTTCAGTTGGCGCGTGTCTGACAACACAGAAGGAGACTCATCATGTTCAGCCGAAACGCCACTCGGGGCACTGTCTTGCCATTGGAGCAACACACCATCGACACCGTCAAGCGAAGTGCCAGACATCAAGCCGATGTAGTACTGCAAGTGATCTTGGGTCACCGTTGCGATCGGTGGGGAGGGTGGCGCAAGAGGGGGCGAGGAGGAGGTCAACCTGGCCCCTGCCAAAGGTAAAAATTATTGAACGTTGCCTTGGCGCATTTGCGCCGCAGCCATCAACTGTGAACGAGCGTATTGAGCGCGTTGGTTGAACTGTGGGCGAAGCGCCGCAGAGATAGGTTCAGTTGAGCCTTGTTGGGCCAGTGTGAGCGGGTCAACGTGGCGGCCATTGATGCGGAACTCAAAATGCAAATGCGATCCGGTGGCCCAACCTGTGGCGCCTACCGCGCCCAAGTTGTCGCCTTGCTTAACCGCTTGACCTTTGCGCACACCAATTTTGCTGAGGTGCGCATACACCGTGCTTTGGCGGGCGTTGTGTTGCACCACCACCATGTTGCCGAAGCCGCCTGAAAAGCCGCTTTCAACCACCACGCCATCGGCCACCGAAATCACGGGAGCGCCTGTCGGTGCGGCGTAGTCAACGCCCATGTGCGCACGCTGTGTGTGAAAGATGGGGTGCTCGCGCATGCCAAAGCCGCTGGTGCGACGTGAGTAAGGCATGGGGGAGGCCAAGAATGCGCGGCGCAGGCTGTCACCTTTCATGGTGTAGTAAGCACCTTTTTGGCCGGGCTCTTGGAACCAGACGGCGTCGTAAGTTTTCTTGTCGTTGGTGATTTCTGCACTGAGCAAGCGGCCAGAGCGCAGAGGTTCACCCTCTGCTTCAAGGGTTTCGTAAACCACTGAGAAAACTGCACCTTTGCGAAGTGCGCGGTGGAAGTCAATTTGCCCAGAGAACACATCGGCCAATTGGCGCGTGACGCTGTCGGGCAAACGGGCTTCGTCAGATGCCGCGTACAAAGAAGAAGCCACTGTGCCACCGGTCATGCGAACGCTGGCTGTCAGGGGTGCTGAGTCGGTGCGAACGCTGAATTGGTTGTTGGCATTGCGCGTGATGACCATGCGCTGGAATTGGGTGTCGTTGTCGCTTTTGAGCCAGCGTGTGGTGAGGGTGAGCAGTTGTTGTTGCTCGTTGGCTTCGACTGATACATTGCGGCCAGAGCGGTTGAGCAAAGCTTGGCGAACTTCGGGTGTTTTGCGAATGTAAGCGGCCGCCACTGAGTCGACCAGACCCAAACGGCGCAACAGGCTTTCGGCGGTGTCAGAGCCGCGGGTGATGTCGTTGCGATAGAGCTTGAGGGTTTTTAGTTCTAGCGCAGCAACTTGCTGATCCAGATTCGGTGTTTCTAAGTTTTCGAGCAACATGCGGACTGGCAAATTGGAAGCATCGGGGCCAAGATTGGCAACCGCAAATGCACCACCACCACCACCCAACAACACGGCAGCCACAACTGCTGTAACGTGTTTGGGATGACGCGCAACAAAGGCCCGCAGCGTTTCGCTGTGGACCTTGGCCAATGCCCACAACGCGAGGCTGTAGGGTTTGGCAATCGTCAAATAGTGCTTGATGAAATTCATGCGTTCGGTAAAAACTCAACAATGCTTTTGTAGGTGATCCAACAACAGCAAGCTCAGCCCTTAAAATAGGGCAAACAATTCCCGCCATTCTAACGCCAAAGACGCAAGGCGAATACTGGAAAACCCTAATGAATTCAACCGTTCCGAACCAATTTCCAGTGACAGATGCTGTCAAAGAGGCATTGGCAGTGACTTTGAGAGGCTGTGAAGAGCTGATTCCGCAGGATGACTGGGTCAAAAAACTGGCCAAATCTGAAGCCACCGGTGTGCCTTTGCGCATTAAGCTGGGCCTAGACCCTACGGCGCCCGACATCCATGTGGGGCACACCGTGGTGTTGAACAAAATGCGCCAGTTGCAAAATTTGGGTCACCAAGTGATCTTTTTGATTGGCGATTTCACCAGCCTCATTGGCGATCCTTCTGGTCGCAATTCAACTCGGCCACCTTTAACGCCTGAACAAATCAAAGCCAATGCCGAAACGTATTACCGCCAAGCCAGCTTGGTTTTAGACCCCACCAAAACTGAAATTCGCTACAACTCCGAATGGAGTTTGCCGTTGGGGGCCATGGGCATGATTCAACTGGCGGCCAAGTACACCGTGGCGCGCATGATGGAGCGCAATGATTTTCACGATCGCTTCAAGGCCGGCACACCCATCAGCGTGCACGAATTTTTGTACCCGCTCATGCAGGGTTATGACTCGGTGGCTTTGAAGTCTGACTTGGAGTTGGGCGGCACCGACCAGAAATTCAACTTGCTCATGGGCCGACATTTGCAAGCAGAGTACGGCCAAGAGCCGCAATGTATTTTGACCATGCCCTTGCTCGAAGGTTTGGATGGCGTGGACAAAATGTCCAAGTCAAAGAACAACTACATTGGCATTAGCGAAGATGCCAACACCATGTTCGCCAAGGTGCTGTCTATTTCGGATGTGCTCATGTGGCGTTGGTACACACTGCTGTCTTTCAAGTCGATGACCGACATTGAGACTTTGAAGAAGCAAGTGGCGGAAGGTCTGAATCCGAAGGAAGCCAAAGTGGCTTTGGCCAAAGAAATTACCACACGCTTTCATGGCGCAGCAGCGGCTGAGGCGGCTGAACAAGACTTTATCAATCGCAGCAAGGGCGGTGTGCCCGATGAAATTGCAGAAGTCAATTTGAGTGGTGCGCCTTTGGGCATTGGTGCTTTGCTCAAGATGGCGGGCTTGGCGCCTTCAAGCACTGAAGCGGGCCGATTGATTGAGGGTGGCGGTGTGCGTGTGGACTCTTCCGTTGTCAGCGACAAGGGCTTGAAGTTAGAGGCTGGCACTTATGTGGTTCAGGTGGGTAAACGCAAATTTGCGCGTGTGCATTTGAGTGCTTGATGCGCTTGATTTGATCTGGCTCTTAAAGTCTTTGCACCATGTGCGGTAACCTGAAGCCATGATTTCAAAATTGCCTGCATGGTCACCGCGCACTTTGTTGTGGGCTTCTGTGGTGGTGGCCATCATCACCATTACTCTTAAAACGTGGGCATGGTGGATCTCTGATTCGGTGGGTTTACTGTCAGACGCCATGGAGTCTTTGGTCAATTTGGCCAGTGCCATTTTTGGTTTGATGATGGTCACCGTGGCCGCGCAACCCGCTGACGAAAAGCATCCTTATGGCCACCACAAAGCAGAATATTTTTCTTCTGGCTTTGAAGGCATTTTGATCATTGTGGCCGCGTTGGCCATTATTTGGGCAGCCAGCCACCGAATTTTTGACCCCAAACCCATTGAGCAAGTCGGCTGGGGTTTGGCTTTGTCTGTGGGCAGTTCGGCTTTGAATGGCTTGTTGGCCTGGGTGATGTTTGATGCCGCCAAAAGGCATCGGTCCATTGCCTTGGAAGCCGATGCCAAGCACTTGGTGACCGATGTGTGGACTTCTATAGGCGTGGTCATTGGCATTGGTTTGGTCAGCATCACGGGCTGGCTATGGCTCGATGCCGTGGTGGCCATTGGGGTGGCGCTGAATATTTTGAAAGAAGGCTTTCATCTCATTTGGCGATCTTCTCAAGGTCTCATGGATGAAGCGGTGGAACCTGAGGTTATTGCGCAAATCATTGAAACATTGGCAGGTTTCGCGCTAGATCGCGATGACATATCGATGATTCGTTTTGACCATGTCATGACGCGTAAAGCGGGGCAGCGTCGATTTGTGGACATGCACATGCACATGCCCGCCAGTTGGACTTTGGGACGTGCCGCTGCGCTGCGCGCCAGTGTTGAGCAGGCCTTGATGAGCTCGGTACCAGGTTTGCGAGCCTCTATCCAGCTGTTGCCTTCAGATGTAGAACAATTAGGGTCAGAGCAACATTAATTTCCAATCAAAAGGGGCAGAGGCTGATGGGGGCTGACGATTTGTGGTACCCCACCATGAGGAAGCCCCCATCAGCCTCTGCCCCTTTTGATTGGAAATTAATGTTGCTCTGACCCCAATTGTTTTTTTCCCGCCGCGCATAATCAAAGCATGAACGAAAATAAAAACGATTTTGCGAAGCTGAGTTTGTCGGCTTCGATGTTGGGCAATTTAGAGCAGTTGGGCTATTTGCAGATGACGGCGATTCAGGCGGCTAGTTTGCCTGTGACCTTGGCGGGCAAAGATTTGATTGCGCAGGCCAGCACGGGCAGTGGTAAGACGGCTGCGTTTGGTATTCCCTTGGTTGAAAAAATTCTGCCCGCAGACTTTGCGGTGCAGGCCATGATTTTGTGTCCGACACGCGAGTTGGCTGATCAAGTGAGTCAAGAGATTCGCCGCTTGGCTCGCGCGGTGGGCAATGTGAAGGTGGTGACTTTGTGCGGCGGTGTAGCGTTGCGCGGCCAAGTGCTGAGCTTGGAGCACGGCGCGCATGTGGTGGTGGGTACGCCGGGTCGCATCATGGACCATTTGGAGCGCGGTTCTTTGAAGCTCAAGGGCCTTCAAACCTTGGTGTTGGACGAAGCCGATCGAATGCTCGACATGGGTTTCTTTGACGACATCGCAACCGTGGCCAGACAGTGCCCTCCAAAGCGTCAAACGTTGTTGTTCTCGGCCACTTATCCTGATGGCATTGCCAAGTTGGCCACGCAGTTCATGAAAGATCCGCAAACTGTGAAAGTGGAAACACAGCACAGCGCCAACAAAATCAAACAGATTTTTGTCCAGGTGAAAGAATCTGAGCGTTTGCATGCGGTGTCGATGGCGCTCAATCATTTTAGGCCTACCTCCACGCTGGCCTTTTGCAATACCAAAGTGCAGTGCCGTGATTTGGTGGCAGTGCTTCAAGCGCAAGGCTTCAGTGCGCTGGCGCTTTATGGTGAATTAGAACAACGCGAACGAGACCAAGTTTTGATTCAATTTGCCAACCGCAGCTGCTCTGTGTTGGTGGCCACGGATGTGGCTGCGAGGGGTTTGGATGTTGCCCAACTTGAAGCTGTGATTAACGTGGATGTCACGCCAGATTCAGAAGTGCACATTCACCGCATTGGCCGCACAGGCCGCGCTGATGCAGAAGGCTTGGCTGTGAGTTTGGCCAGCATGGACGAGATGGGCTATGTGGGCAAAATTGAAGTGTTGCAAGGGCGTGAGTCTAGTTGGCAAGAGCTGAGCACTTTGACGCCTGCAGGCAAAGACATGTTGGTGCCCGCCATGGCCACCTTGCAAATTGTGGGTGGCCGCAAAGAAAAAATTCGTGCAGGTGATGTGCTGGGTGCGCTCACTGGGGAGGCTGGTTATACGCGTGAGCAAGTGGGCAAGATCAATGTGAATGAGTACTCAACTTATGTGGCAGTATCTCGTGATATAGCCCTTGAAGCTGCCGACAAGTTGTCGCGTGGCAAGGTCAAGGGCAAGTCGGTTAAGGTGCGTTTGCTGGAAGATGCTTCTGGTATTGAGAGCGAATAAGTGCAGCTTTTATGGAGTGTTTCGCTGAAGCGCACTGGTTGTTCTGTGCTTCAATGACACTCGATGTAGGCCCCTTAAAGCAAGGGACTAAAGCATCATGGATCAATGCAGTTTTCATGCGATCCAAACAAAAGCCGTGCAAATTATTTCAAACATGGCATAGTGCTTGAATTCGCTCAACATCTTGAGTGGGCGAATAAAATGGTTTGGCTAGATGTTCGCCACAACTACAACGAGGACCGCATGCACGGCTTGGTACCTTTAAAGGGCAGAGTTTACGCAGTGGTGTATGTTATGCGTGCTGAATCTACCCGAATGATCAGTTTGCGAAAAGCAAATAACCGAGAGATAAAGCAATATGAAAAAAAATACTCAAAACCCACTGCCTAGAAAATACGACTTGTTATCTGATGAAGAAGACTTGCAAATAACATTGGCAGCAATGAGCGATCCAGATAACCCGCCTATGACAGATGCGGATTTTGAGTGCATGGAGAAGCATGCCGTCATTGGCGCGCCTTGGACCAAGCCTGGTTATGGTCAAGTCAAAAAATGAACTGACCCCTGAAATTAATACGGGTTCTTAAACCCTAGCCTTTGCATGATCTGAATCTCATGCGCCTCCATGGCCTCGGCCTCGGCCTCACCGGTCTCATGATCCCAGCCTTGCGCATGCAGCGTGCCATGCACCAGTAAATGCGCGTAGTGCGCCTGCAGTGTTTTACCTTGCTCACGCGCCTCTTGCGCCACCACTGGCGCACACAACACCAGGTCTGCCATCACCACGGGTGACTGCATGTAATCAAATGTCAGCACGTTGGTGGCGTAGTCTTTTTTGCGAAACTCGCGGTTCAAGCGTTGGCCTTCTTCGGCGCCCACAATGCGCACTGTGATTTCGCCATCCAGGTCCAAACTGTGACGAATCCAGCGCGCTACTTTTTGACGGGGCAAGGCCGCGCGATGACGTGCAGCATTAGGGATGTCTCCAAATTGCAAGGACAAATTAAGCGTCGGAAGTGCCATATTTTTCAAGCATCAATGGACCGACTGCGCACCGTGGTTCTTTGCGCATCATAAGCATCCACAATGCGCGCGACCAAAGGATGACGCACCACATCGGCACTGGTAAACCGCGTCATGGCAATGCCCTTAACCCGCCTTAAAACCCGCTCCGCATCAATCAAGCCACTGAGTTGCCCTTTGGGCAAATCAATTTGACTCACATCCCCGGTCACCACCGCCTTTGCACCAAAGCCAATGCGCGTCAGGAACATTTTCATTTGCTCTGGCGTGGTGTTTTGTGCTTCGTCCAAAATCACAAAGGCATTGTTCAAAGTGCGGCCGCGCATGAAGGCCAAGGGGGCTACTTCAATGGCGTTGCGCTCAAAGGCTTTTTGCACTTTGTCGTGGCCCATGAGGTCGTAAAGTGCGTCGTACAAAGGGCGCAAATAAGGATCAACCTTTTGTGACAAATCGCCAGGCAAGAAACCCAAACGCTCGCCAGCCTCTACAGCGGGACGCGTTAAAACAATGCGCTGCACGCTGGCGCGCTCTAAAGCATCCACCGCACAGGCCACAGCCAAATACGTTTTGCCGGTACCCGCAGGCCCAATGCCAAAGGTGATGTCGTGCGTGGCCATGTTGTCGATGTACAAGGCCTGCATGGGCGTTCGGGCTTTCAGGTCGGCACGGCGCGTTAAAAGGGTGGCGGCATCGGGGTTGTTGGCCACTTCGGGGTCGCCCGTCATCATGAGTTGAAGGGCGTCTTCCTTGATGGGCCGGTCGGCCATCTCATAAAGTGCCTGAAGTAATTCCAGCGCTTGGTTGGCCCGTGCCTTGTGGCCATCAATTTTGAACTGCTCGTGCCGATGGGCAATTTTGACCTGCAATCCCGCCTCAATGGTGCGCAAATGGGCGTCCATGGGGCCGCAAAGATGCGTCATGCGGGTATTGTTGTGCGGCGTGAAGTTGTGTCTGACAATCAAGCTGATAATCCTAATGAAAATAGACAAAAGCCCAAATGAGGCATTGTCCATACCCATAATGATAGGCACTTATCTGATGAAGAAGAACGGCACGCCATGATTGGTCAGTTAACAGGCACTTTGATCGACAAAAACCCACCCGAGGTGGTGCTGGACTGCCATGGCGTGGGCTATGAGGTGAGCGTGCCCATGAGCACTTTTTACAACCTGCCGGCCTTGGGTGAAAAGGTCAAGTTACTCACGCATTTTGTGGTGCGCGAGGACGCGCAGCTCTTGTATGGCTTTGCCACCTTAGAAGAGCGTGCAGCGTTCAGGCAGCTCATCAAAATTTCTGGGGTAGGCCCGCGCACGGCTTTAAGCGTGCTGTCGGGCATGGGCGTGGCCGATTTGGCCCAAGCCATTACGCAACAAGAAGCGGGCCGTTTGGTGAAGGTGCCCGGTATTGGCAAAAAAACCGCCGAGCGTTTGCTGTTGGAGCTGAAAGGCAAGCTGGGGGCCGACATCGGACAGCCAGCAGGTACTTCTCACGATCATGCCAACGACATTTTGCAAGCCCTGATTGCTCTGGGATACTCCGACAAAGAAGCTGCGCTGGCACTTAAGTCTTTGCCCCCAGACATTGGCGTGAGCGATGGCATCAAAATGGCGCTCAAGGCCTTGGCCAAATAAAATCATCCACACATGAGCATTCAAACCGACGACTTTGGCACCCCACCGCCCGTGCGCATGGTGGACGCAAAACCCGAGACACCTCAGGAAGAAGCCATTGAGCGCGCGCTGCGCCCGAAACTGCTTGGCGACTATGTGGGTCAAGCCAAGGTACGCGAGCAGTTAGAAATTTTCATTGGTGCCGCCAAGATGCGCGGCGAGCCTTTGGACCATGTGCTGCTGTTTGGGCCACCTGGTTTGGGCAAGACCACCTTGAGCCACATCATTGCAGCCGAGCTGGGTGTGAACCTGCGCCAAACCAGTGGCCCCGTTTTAGAGAAACCCAAAGACCTGGCCGCACTGCTCACCAATTTAGAAAAAAACGATGTCTTGTTCATTGACGAAATCCATCGCTTATCGCCCGTTGTGGAAGAAATTCTGTACCCTGCGTTAGAAGACTATCAAATCGACATCATGATCGGTGAAGGCCCTGCAGCGCGCAGCATCAAGCTCGATTTGCAACCCTTTACCTTGGTGGGCGCCACCACCCGAGCTGGCATGTTGACCAATCCGTTGCGCGACAGGTTTGGCATTGTGTCGCGTCTGGAGTTTTACACGCCTGAAGAGTTGGGCCGCATTGTGAAGCGCAGTGCTGCGTTGCTCAAAGTTCCCATGGATGCAGCCGGCGGCGAAGAAATTGCCAAACGCTCTCGCGGCACACCGCGCATTGCCAATCGATTGCTCAGACGTGTGCGCGACTATGCCGATGTGAAAGGCGTGGGCCACATCACGCATGAGATTGCCAAACTGGCTTTGGCCATGCTGGATGTCGATCCCGAAGGCTTCGATTTGATGGACCGCAAACTCCTCGAAGCCGTTATTCACCGTTTCGATGGTGGCCCCGTGGGTCTAGATAACATTGCGGCCAGCATTGGCGAAGAGCGCGACACCATTGAAGATGTGATCGAGCCGTATTTGATTCAACAAGGTTTCTTGCAGCGCACACCGCGCGGTAGAACGGCCACCTTGGCGGCCTACAGGCACTTGGGTGTGACGCCGCCCAAGAGTTTGTCGCAAGATTGAGCGCAGAGCAAATGCGTCAACTCAGTATTCGTCGCGCGACACTTCTTCTAAGTGCGACGTATCAGCCCATCCCACCAATGAAACGCTGCCTGGCGTCCACAACAAGCGGTTGATGGCAGTGTTGGTCAGGGCCCAAGTTCTAGGCGCCAACAAATCTTGCCCCGTGGTAATGCGGTACAAAATGTCCATCACACCGCCATGCGCAAAAACTGCAATGTGCTCACCTGGATGCTTTGCGGCCAAGGTGTTCAGGGTGGTCCGAATGCGCTGATCCAAAACGATTAAAGACTCACCGCCTTTGGGGGGTACCCAATGTGGATCGCGCTTGCGCCAACGCATGGCGTCCTCTGGCAAGTCAGCTTCAATTTCTTTGAAGGTTTTGCCTTCAAAGGCACCAAATCCGCGCTCGCGCAAGCCTGGGTGGGTCACAGGTGTGAGGCCTAAGCGTTTGCCAACAGCACAAGCTGTTTGATGTGCGCGTTGCAAGTCACTGGTGTAGATGGCGTGCAAAGGGTCTTGCGCGGCCAAAGCTTCGGCCAAACGCTCAGCCTGCAATTGGCCATGTTCATTCAATGGAATGTCAATGTGGCCTTGAATGCGGGTGTCCACATTCCAAGCCGTTTCGCCATGGCGGATGGCCATGATGCGCGTTGCGTTCGAGGGCATCACTTACCTTGCAATGGTGGTGTCAACCCGTCGATTGAGGACCGCAGGGTTGGGAAAACCTTGCAACGCAGCCCCCATCATGGCGCGCCAAATATTCTGATGGTCTGTCCAAGGGCCTTCGTGCATGGCCTTTGTTTGGTACACCACATTGCTGGTTCTGAGATCGCGAATGATGATGCTCACTTCTTGCGCATAGCCAGAAGGCGGTGGAAAGCCCGCGCGCATGCCAGTGTTCATGCCAAGACCCCAGCCAAGGCCGTGGGGCCTGTAACCCGTGCCCATGCTGATGTTCAAGCGATTGACCCAAGGACCGCGCACAGGTCGGCCCCAAGGGTCTGCAATGAACTCTGCCGCGCGCACGCCAATCCACACGGTGTATTGCGCTTCTATGTCGTTGCGAGTCCAACCCAAGGGCGCCAGGGCCGCTTCAAGTTCAACTTCTGCCCAGCCCGCTTGAAGGCTGTTGACATCGGCAGGAAGCCGGTCAAGACGAAAAAAAGCTTTGGCAGGGACTGCGGTTTGAGCAGTTGCTGAAGTGGGCCACTGTGTGCTGGTTTGCACTTGGCTCTCGATGATGCGCATGCTGTTACAGCCGCTCAACAGAAGGCTGAACAGGGCCATTAAAAACAGCCCGCCCCACCGAATAGGGCAAGCGAGTGGTCCCATGATTTGACGGTTCATGGCGTCTCCTAGTCAGTTACTTTTAAAGTGCAAATATCAATTGAAAATAGTTAAAGCTGAACCACTTGCACACCTTGCAAGCTGGCCATCACATTGGGCGCTTCAAAACTTTCATCGTCAAAGGCTTTGTCGCCATCATCATTGGCAAGGCCCGTGATTTTGAGATTTTTAAAATCGTGCAAGTTGGCGTCCATCAAATGCGAGGGCACCACGTTCTGCAAAGCTGAAAACATGTTTTCAATGCGGCCTGGAAACTTCTTTTGCCATTCGCGAATCATGTTACCAATTTGCACGCGTTGCAAGTTTTGTTGGCTGCCGCACAAGGTGCAAGGAATGATGGGGAATTGTCGATGTTCTGCCCAGCGAGAAAGATCTGCCTCGGCCACGTGGGCCAAAGGACGAATGACCATGAACTCGCCGTTGTCGCTTAGGAGCTTGGGCGGCATGCCTTTGAGTTTGCCGCCAAAGAACATGTTCAAGAAAAAGGTTTGCAACATGTCATCGCGGTGATGGCCCAAGGCCAATTTGTTGCACTTCAATTGGCCCGCTACTTTGTACAAAATACCGCGGCGCAAACGACTGCACAAACTGCACATGGTTTTGCCTTCTGGAATTTTGTCCTTCACGATAGAGTAGGTGTCTTGCGTTTCAATGTGAAACGGAATGCCCATGTTTTTCAAATAGGCGGGCAAAATTTCTGCAGGAAAGCCGGGTTGCTTTTGATCTAAGTTGACCGCAATGAGTTCGAAGTCAACGGGCGCTCGCGCTTTCATTTTGAGCAAAATGTCGAGCATGCCGTAGCTGTCTTTGCCACCCGACATGCAGACCATGATGCGGTCGCCTTCTTCAATCATGTTGAATTCGCTGATGGCCTGGCCCACTTGGCGGCACAAGCGTTTTTCTAACTTGTGTGTCTCGCGCTCAATTTTGAGGGCCTTGGCTTTTTGGGCGGCCTGATCTTCGGCTTCATCGGCCACGGTCTCTAGCCAAGCGTTCTGTGTGGGTGCGTTCATGGTTTCACCATTGTCCTGTTTCCATGCGAATGGCAACTTCGCAATCTTCAAAAATTTCTAATTTGGCTATTTTCACGCGCACACCTTTGACGCCATGCAATTGCATGAGGCGGTGTGAGAGTTTGCCAATCAGGCTTTCGAGCAAATTGACATGCTCAGAGGTGCATTCATCGATGATGATTTTGCGCACTTTGCGATAGTCAAGTACGTTGCTGATGTCGTCATCACGAGGCAGCAAAGGCTGAGCGCCGAGGTTGAGTTCAGCATCGACTTGAATGGGCTGAGGCGCATTTTTCTCGTGCTCCAAAATGCCCAAGCTAGCGTCAAATCTGAGGCCTGTGAGCTCGAGCGTTTGCTTGCCTGAAGGGGCCAAGGAATCTGCATGGGTGGGAGTAGGGGCAGTCATGCTGGCTCACATCAAAGAAAAATCGCGTTCGAACTTCATCAAGTGCTGACCACCATCGACCAACAAGGTGGTGCCGGTCATGGCGCGGTTGTGCACTGCAAACACCACGCTGCTGACCACATCTTCAACGGACGAGGAGCGGCCCAAGGGGCTGAGTGTGTGGAGTTTTTGAAACTTAGCGTCGTCCAACATGTGGCTGGTCAGTGTGAGGCCAGGGGCAACGCCAACCACGCGAACCAGCGGCGCTAGCGCTTGGGCCAACAAGGTGTTGGCCGCTTCCAATGCGGCCTTCGACAAGGTGTAACTTAAAAAGTCGGGATTGGGGTTCCAAAGCTTTTGATCGAGCATGTTGATCACCACGGCTTCGGCGGCTTGTGCATCGCGTGATTGGCAGTGCTGGTACAAAGCCTGCGCCAACACAATGGCAGCGCCCGTGTTGCTGGCCCAGTGCTGCGCCATGTTGGCGTAGCTGAAACTCTGAACATCGTCGTGTTCAAACAGCGCTGCGCTGTTGATCACGGCATCGACGCGACCTAATTGGCTGACCACTTGCGGCAGCAGTTTGCGGGTGGCTTCTTCGTTGGCCAAATCGGCTTTGAAAATAAAATCTTGCAGTTGGACTTGAGTGCCTGTGTTGGCGATAGAAGCATTGGAAGCATCGGAGGTATTGGCTTTCAACCCGGCTTGTGCCTGCCAATGTGAAAAAGCCTGCAGGCAATCGGCCGCCGTTTGGAGCGCCTCAGCTTCCGAGCTTCGGTAGTGCACCGCCACACGCCACCCTGCACGCGCCAGGCCCAAGGCAATTTCTCGACCCAAGCGCTTGCCGGCGCCTGTGACCAGTGCCGTGCGAGGGGTAGAAGAAAAAGAAGCCGACATTCAGGGACAATCAAGGGCAATGACAGAAGCGCATAGTTTAACGACCGCCATGCTGGTGCGGGTGCACAAGGCCATTTTGGCGGCCCAAGGCTGGCTGCCGTTTGATCAATTCATGTCTTTGGCCTTGTACGAGCCGGGTTTGGGCTAC